>Ga0105240_10012860_pt1 | contig 11531 bp, 5 predicted proteins | sample KBSC54metaG_FD_80426 | JGI IMG/M metagenome (GOLD analysis project Ga0105240, IMG submission 80426) | Corn rhizosphere microbial communities from Kellogg Biological Station, Michigan, USA - KBS C5-4 metaG | ecosystem: Host-associated > Plants > Roots > Rhizosphere > Soil | place: Michigan, USA...
CAACGAGTTCGGCTTCGACTACCTGCGCGACAACATGAAGTTCGACATCAAGGATTGCGTGCAGCGCGGCCACTACTTCGCCATCGTCGACGAAGTCGACTCCATCCTCATCGACGAAGCCCGCACCCCGCTCATCATCTCCGGCCCCACCGACCAGACCACCGACAAGTACGAGCGTGTCCGCAAAATCATTCCGGTCCTCGAGCGCGGCGAAGAGACTGAGTCGCTTGAAGGCAAGACCTTCACGGGCGACTACGTTGTCGACGAGAAGCATCGCAGCATCGGCGTCACGGACGAAGGCTGGGTCACCATCGAAGAAAAGCTCGGCATTGACAACATCGCCAGCGCCGAAAACTGGGAACTCAAGCACTATGTCGAAACCGCAATCAAGGCCCACGCGCTCTACAAGAAGGACGTCGACTACGTCGTCAAGGACGGCGCCGATGGCAAAGAAGTCATCATCGTCGACACCTTCACCGGACGTCTTATGCCCGGCCGCCGCTGGTCCGACGGACTCCACCAGTCCATCGAAGCCAAGGAAGGCGTAAAGATTCGCAAGGAAGACCAGACCCTTGCCACCATCACCTTCCAGAACTACTTCCGCCTGTACAAGAAGCTCAGCGGCATGACCGGCACCGCCGAAACCGAAGCCGCCGAATTCGAAAAGATTTACAAGCTCGAAATCGTCGTCATCCCGACCAACAAACCCCTCCTCCGCGTTGAGAACCCCGACGTCGTCTACCGCACGGAGAAGGAAAAGTTCCTGGCCGCAGCAGACAACATCGCCGATCTTCACGAGAGCGGCCAGCCCGTCCTCGTCGGCACCGTGTCCATTGAAAAGTCGGAGCGCCTCTCGGCCATCCTCCAGCGCAAAGGCATCCGCCACGTCGTGCTCAACGCCAAGCAGCACGAGCGCGAAGCCGAATTCGTCGCGCAGGCCGGCCGCACGGGCATGGTCACCATCGCAACCAACATGGCAGGCCGCGGTACCGACATCCTTCTCGGTGGCAACGCCGAATTCCTCGCCCGCCAGGATCTCGTTCGCCAGGGCCGCGCCCGCGCGCTCAGTACCGCCGAAGGCGCAATCAACCCGATGGCCCCCGCCGGATTCCAGCGCTTCTACTACCAGGGCCAGGAATTCGAAATCACCGACACCGACTGGAACGAAACCTTTGCCGTTCACAACGAAGCCGCGCAGAAAGAGCACGACGAAGTCATCGCTAAGGGCGGCCTGTTCATTCTCGGCACTGAACGTCATGAGTCGCGCCGCATCGACAATCAGCTTCGCGGACGCGCAGGCCGCCAGGGAGATCCCGGCGCATCGCGCTTCTATCTCTCGCTTGAAGACGATCTCATGCGCATCTTCGCCAAGCAGTGGGTAAGCACCCTGCTTGAAAAGCTCGGCATGGAGGAAGGCGTCCCCATCGAGTCGAAGATGATTTCGAACCGCATCGAGGCCGCGCAGAAAGCCGTCGAGTCGCAGAACTTCGAATCGCGCAAACACCTCCTCGAGTACGACGACGTCATGAACAAGCAGCGCGAAGCCGTCTACGGCCTTCGCCGCCAGCTTCTCGAAGGCGTCGATCAGCGCGAGCTCATTCTCGACGACTACGTCGGCGGAATCCTCTCCGGCATCCTCGATCAGTTCGCTCCCGAGAACAAACATCCCGATGAGTGGAACATCAAGGGAATTGACGAGCAGCTCAACAGCCAGTTCGGCTTCAGCATGTCCCAGGCCGGCATCAATCCCAAGGAACTCGCCCGCCACGAACTCGGCGACCAGATATTCGACGGCCTCAAGCGCCACTACGAACAGAAGGAAGAGATCCTCTCCGCACCGCAGATGCGCTATCACGAGCGCATGGTCATGCTCAGCGTGATCGACGGCCTCTGGAAAGATCACCTTCTCTCGATGGATCACCTCAAGGAAGGCATCGGTCTTCGCGGCTACGCGCAGCAGGACCCGCTCGTCGCCTACAAGAAGGAATCCTTCGACATGTTCGAAGCCATGATGCTGAAGTTCCAGGAAGACACCGTTCGCTTCCTCTTCCGCATGCAGATCCTCGGGCCCGACGGCCGCCCCATCACCATCCCGCCTCTGGAGCCGCGGCGCGAAATCCCCGCAGCGCCTCCGGTCGCCAGCGCCGAGCAGCACCTGCTTCCCGGCGACGGCAATGGGTTTGGTCAGGCGCAGCCGTTCCGCGAAGCGCCTACGCAGCGCGAAGTCCCTATCCACACCCGCGCTCCGCAAACCACCATTGACCAGCTCGAAAAAGAGTTCGCAAAAAAGAAACAGCGCGAACTAGAAGCAGCCCAGCGAGCCGGCGGCGGAAACGGCAGCCAGCCCACCCAGCGCCGCACCGGCGACAAGGTTGGCCGCAACGATCCCTGCCCCTGCGGCTCAGGCAAGAAGTACAAAAAGTGCCACGGCGTAGAAGCCTGATCTAAACGTGTAGTGGGATTTTCAAAGTAGCTGTGCCCCGTTCATCGCGCCTCTTGCGATGAGCGGGATCCAACCTCGTTAGTTCAAGATCAGTAGTGAAGGTTAGGCAAAAGCCAGAGTGAGGACGGTGATGTCGTCAATCTGCCCGAATGCCTCCGCAGCTAGTGCGATCTCGTTCGCCGATTCGGTGCTGATCGCCTGAGTTCGCTCGAATCCAAACAACTCACCCGATGCGTTCTGAGCTTCGACGACGCCGTCGGAGAGAAATGTCAGCCTGTCGCCGGCAGCAAGCCGCAGCGATACCTCGCCGTACTCGACTCCTGTGGTCAGGCCGAGGGGCAATCCTGATTGGACCGCAACTTCTGATCCATTGCGATAAGGTGCGAGGTGACCGGCATTCGCCATCCTGATCTCGCCCCCTGGCGTGACCACCGCGCAGAGGCATGTAGCAAAGCCGCCCTGTTGGCGGGCAAGCAATAAATGATTCAGAGAATTCAATACCCTGGCCGGTGCGGCATCGCGCAGCGTGTCGAGCGCGCCAATGATCGCCGAGACCAGCATGGCCGCTCCCAGTCCCTTGCCGCTCACATCGCCGATGATGATTCTGTGGTGCCCATCGATAACGGTCGTGTGGAAGAAGTCGCCGCCCACCTCCTGTGCGGGGCGGTAAACATTCTCGATCCAGATCGTCGCGCTGCTGGTCGGAGTCGAACGAAGCAGCAGAGTTTGAACTCGCTGCGCGGCTTCGAACTCTGCTTTGGTCCTTTCGTGCTCAAGAGCCATGCCGCGATGGCGAGACAACAGCACTGGGCCAATCGAAACCAGGAAGAAGAACACCGATAAATCGTCATAATCAAAGCCAAAGCGTCCGGCCTGGAAAGTCCAGAATGAGGGTCGGATAATCCCCAGCACTTCGAAGGCACTCGCCAGCAGAAATGAGGGCAGCAGCAGCCCGGCCTCCCGATTTCCGCGTCTCCATTTCCATCCAAGAAAGCCCAGCGACCCCACAATGAAGGGCAATTGAACAAAGAGCCCTATCAGTCGAATCGTGTCGATGCTCAGCTGAGGCAGCAGTTCTGGAGTCTTCTCACTTAAGAAAGGAACCCCAATCAGCACCGGGACCAGCAACAGCAGAATCTGATACCCCCGCATCCATCGGTTAAGGCGGACACCGGTGAAGGCAGCGATGAATCCAACCAACGGAGCATAGCGCCCGATTGTACCGAGAGAATCCGTAAAGCGATCGAAAGTGCTCGGGAGCAGTGGGTACACCCTGTAAAAGACCGACTCCAGCGATGTTGTCCCATCGAGGAAAAGGAAAGCGGCAAACCACAGGTACGCTCTCCCACGGGGGTCGTTGCGGAAGACCAGCAGCAAGATCACTCCACCGAGGAGTTCGCCCACGCAGAGCAGCGCTTCCGGCAGCACGCTGTAGAAATGGTTGGCATCAGTGGCTGTGCGTATCGACTCGAGAACACGCGCGCGGCCCAGGAGCACATCACCGGATTGCGGGAGTCTTGCGGCTCCGCCGAGAGGCCCGACGATGCGAATCGCGATCTGGGCGGGGCCGACAGGCAAATGCACCAGCAGCCAGCGGCGCCCCCATTCGGTAGTGCGTGGCCAGTTGGCGCAATCGGCGGCTTTCTGCCCGTTCACAAAGACCTGGCAATCACTGGCGTTGGGATTCACAAGCAGAGCTGGATCGGAGAGCTGCTCGTCAGGCGAAACGGTGGCGCGGAGCCAGACGATTTTAGGCCCCTGGGATGGAATGCTCTCGATCCCGAGCCGGTAAGTTCGGCCGGCGCGTGTATCGGCGGAGGCGAATTGATCGCCTGGAGGATCACCTTCGTAGAGAAGCCACGGACCATCGAGGCGCGCGGGACCGCCGGCACTGTGCGTCCCGATCGTCTGGGCACGACCGAGAGGCAAAGTGGCCAACTGAATCAGTGCAAATGCAACACTGAGATAAGCACGACGCAATGTGGGCTCCGGGGGATGAGCAAAGCTTGTCACATGGGTCTGACCGTGGCAAGAGATCAATCGGGGACGCGAATAAGATGAAGCTTCTGAGAGGTCCCCGCACCTTAAAAGGGGCTCAGCTAAGTGTGGTTCGTAGGCGAAAGCGGTCTTTCAGCGACCGGCGAGTACAGGGCAACGCTGGGTCATCCCGCCCCGGAGGGGGGAACGAAGATAGCCTCGGAGAAGCCGCCGCAGCGGCGCACTCCTGGGAAAGATTCAAACAAGCGATTCAAGCCCCAGAGGGGCGACCGAACCGTCCGCGCACGCGCATTTTCAGACGGAGCGAACAGGGCCCGGAACGCTTTCTTCGATGGTTCCCAAAGAGCGATTTTTGCTCTTTTGGGTAGAGTTCGGGGTTGGTGAGTCGGAGAATCTGTGGTTGCTTCGATAAGTCTCTTGCCCACCGAATCGAGCTATCTCGTGCAAGGGCACGAATTGAACCTGTCCCCAACGGAGGCAGAAGAAAGCCTCGCATAAAGTTAGGCATTTGCCTTGCGTGAGAAACCTTCGCAATCTCAACAAACCTGAGTTCTCCCGACGACACTTCGACCCTGAGCACCTTGGATTATTTCCGGATACGCGGTGACACATCCCGAATGCTCTTGTGCGCCTTGGCCCTGAGCTGGGACACAAAACTGTAGACAGAAACAACGGGATCTCCCGACTATGGAGTGTCATAGACAATTCGAACAGGCCCATGGCTACTCTGTTTGAGTTCGATGTCACTTGCTACGCAATCGCGGCATCGAACGATCAAGGCTGTATCATCCGATTCCGACCGTACTGGGTCAGAAGGCCGCAACTCTGGTTCGATGCGGCCTCTGTTCAGGGAACCTCATCCCTTGCGCAACATCACGGTCATCGTTGATGGTGCTGGTGCCGGAGTGATGTCTGTTTCCTTGATGCTCTTTCCATCGGAACTCAGGACGAATGTGTTCTCGCGGGCAACCTTGCCGTCATTGCTGTAGGTCACCTTCAGAGTACGGGGACCGTCCTGTTTCACAGACATGGTTTGCTTCCCGGAAACGGTCGTCGGAGTGCCGTCGAGCTTGCACGTGATGGGTTTGTCGATGTCAGTCTCTTTGAAATCGATACTGTCGCCTTTCACCTCAATCGTGAGCACTCCGGTGTCTTGCGACTCTGTGAAACTAGTCGCCTTCCATGTGCCGGAAAAGCCGGGTCCGCCCGAAATACGCTTCGAAGTGTTCGTCATGGTGTACGGGCTGCCGTCCGGCGGCGTGAAGTCGATGGTCCGGGTTATCGTCTTCCCATCAGAGGACAGGTCGATCTTCACTTTGTTTACCGGCTTCCCGTCCCGGGTATTCTCCAGCTCATATCCCTTGCCAGTTTTACGGCACGTTGTGGTGACTCCGTTCTCCGGAGCGTTGGGCTTGCCATCGCAAACGACCTTCGGGCTGGCTTTACCATCGCGTGTGACAGTAAAGCCGTCGTTGTCTGCGGCGACCGACATGGTCGGTCCATCGTATTTGAGGGTTGAGCGATCCAGCTTCCAGGAACCGTTCCACGGGTTCTGTTGCGCCGCGCCGGGAAGAGCGAGCGCGACAAACGACACGAGAGCGCACACACTGATGCCATATTGCTGTTTGGTCATGATTTTCCTCGATGAGCAGAATCGTTTTCGGGGGAGAGTGAACGGTTTACCACCCGGCAATGTCGAGTGTCAACGACCATGTGTGATGATGAGTGCCGTCCGCTGAACAGCAAGCGGGAGCGCACGGAACGTTGTGCGGGTGCTTTTACTGCGTGACGATCTACGACGCGAACGACATATCAGGATGGGTCGATGAAGATGAAGCCGCTATCTGTGCGAAGTGTGGAATTGATCCGTGATTCCGCAAGCAGCTGGATATCCGATTACGCTCGAATTCATGCAGAAGATGCAGGACTATTGGTTCTCAGCAGCCAACTGAAACGCCGACCCGCGTTTTGTTCTACTTCGCGGCCGGTGTGTACGCTACTCGGAACTAGTCCAATGCCGCCACATCATGCCAACGGCCGCAAGTGTCGGTCAGCCGCCCTCCGGTGCAAGCCCTTCTGCTTCCATCACGCCAAGCTCCACTTCCGCACCTCCGCCAAGCGCAGGCTCAAAGAATTCACCGGATCCGATCTCCACGATCTGAACGCTCTTCGCCGCGCGACTGCCAAGGCCCTCGAAGCCCTCAGCTCGCCCATGGTCGATACGCGGCGCGCAGGCCTTCTCCTCTACGGCCTCCACCTCGCCGCCAACCTGCAGAAGCGTGCCTCCATCTCTCTTCCTCAGATCACAATGAATCCAGCGTGGGCTTTTGCTGATGGTGATGGTGACGATGAGAGCGGCGGAGAATGCACCGCGCCAGATGCTGGCCGGGACGGCGACCCACGCTCGGCTGATCTGTCACAGATGAGCAGTACCAGAGCCGCCCATCTATTGTCAGCGCCCGAATTCCCTCCAGTGAGCGAGGTGCATGATCTCTGATCCCTGATCCCTGACCCCTGATCCCTGTTCCCTCTATTCGGCCCGGAGAATCTCCGTTGGGTTCGTGCGTAGCGCGCGAAGCACTGCGGGTAAAGTGGCGAGCAGCGCGGTTACCAGAATCGCGCACGCCGGCAGCGCGATCATCTCCGCGTCCGTCGCCTTCACCTGGTAGAAGAGCGACGCGACATACCGCGCAGCGCTGAAACCGAGTGCCAAGCCTGCGCTCGCTCCCAACGCGATCATCACGAACACATCAAGCGTCACAAGCCGAACGATCCCGGTGCGCGGCGAGCCGATCGCCATGCGGATACCGATCTCGCGCCGGCGTTGCAGCACGGAGTAGTTCAGTACGGCGTACAGCCCGACTCCGGCGAGAAGCAGGGCTACCCCGGCAAAGAATGCGGCAAGTGTGGCGATGAGCCGTTCGCGAACCGTCTGGTCCCGCACAAGATCGAGCTGCGTGGTCACGTTCGAAACGCGAATGCCATTGTGCCGTTGCGCGATCACCTGGCGCAGAGAGTCGGCCATCGCAAGCGGGTTCTTCGCCTCTGTATGGATGATGAACGTGGCGAAAGAGACTGGGCTCGGCGCGGACTTGCCGTCCACCGTATTGATGGGAACAAAGAAGAGCGCGCGGTTAGGCTCACGGAGATCGTGATCGGGGATGTCAGGCGTCACGCCAACGATTTTGTTCACCGGTTCATTGACGCCGCGCTGGAAGGTGCGTCCGATCGGATCCTGACCAGGATTCAGGTCGGGGAAGAAGGTCTTGACGAATGTCTCGTTCACGATCGCCTCTCCCGGCGAGGTGTCCTGCGGACGGAAGTCGCGCCCGGCAATCACGGGAATCTTCATCGTCGACAGCCAGCCCGGCGAAACATTCAGAAAGAAGGCCGGGGTTGGGCTGGGAGGCGCCCCGTTGACGGAGATGTCGCTGTTGATCTTGATGCGTCCCAACAGCGGCCATCCTGAGACGGCGGCTGAATCGACGCCCGGGACCGCGCGAAGAGCCTCGACAGTTTGCGCCCAGACAATGGGAAGCTGGCCTTTGCCGGCCGTGCTTTGAAGCAGTAGCAGGCGGTCGGTAGAGAACCCGAGCGGACGATTCTGCAATCGCTGAAATGACGTGACGAACAGCGACGACAGAAACAGCACGAGAACACAGAACGCGACCTGAAGAGCGATGGCGCCGCGCATCAGCCGTCGCGGCGAATGCGGATCTTCACCGCCCTTGAGCGCGGCAACCGGCCGGACTGAAGAAGCGCGCAGTGCAGGAAGCAGTCCAAGCAACAAAACAATCAACACCGTCAGCCCGAGCCCAAAGAGAAGCACGCGCCAGTCTGCAGGCAGATCGAGACGCGCCGGGTTGTCGGGCGGATTGACAAGGCCGAGAACAAAAGGTGCAGACCACGCAGCGAAAAATGCAGCAAGCGCGGCGGAGATCATCGAGAGCAGCGCGCTCTGCACCAGGATGAGCTGAACGAGTCGGCGGCGCCCGGCGCCTATCGAGATCCTCAGTGCCATCTCCTGCGCGCGAGCTGCGGCCTGCGCTGTCATCATGTTCGAGACGTTCACGCAGGCGATAAGCAGCACCAGCGCCACCATCAGCCCCAGCGCGCCGAGCAGTCTCCGATACTCCTTCTGCAGATCGGAGATACCGGCTCCTCCGGGATTGAAGGCGAGCGACTGATTGAGAAAGCGCGCGATCGATGCCTTGGTCTCGCCGCGGTAGCAGGTGGAGCACGCCGCGCCGAAGGCATGGTTGACGGCCGTGAGATGCTGCCGCATCGGCTCGAGAGCGCTGGCGCTCACCCCCGGCTTCAGCATGACAAAGACGCGGTGCCAGTCGGCCCTGTCCTCAGTGGCCATCACGTTCATGCTGAGCGGCAGAAAAACGTCGGTGACTGTTCCCTTCTCTGTTCCCGTGAAGTCGCGAGGACCGACGCCGATGATCTCAAAGCTCTGGTCGCCAATATGGACAGACCGGCCGAGGATACCGGGATCGCGGCCGAATCGATGGTTCCAGTAGTCCCACGAGATGACCGCGTATGGATAAAGGCCGAGCGCTCGATCATCTGCGGGCCCGAGCAGGCGTCCGAGTGCAGGCTCCAGGCCAAAGAGCGGGAACATGTTGCCCGAGACATAAGCAACGTGAGCCTTCTCAATGTCGTCATCGCTAGACCAGGCAATGTCGGTCCGGTCAGCGTCGCTCACGGCAATCAGATCAGCCTGATCTTTGACCGCGTCGCGCATGAGCTTGAAATCAGGCGTCGACCAATAGCCGTCCTCGACCGGCTTACCGTACAAGCCCACCATCTTGCGAGAGAGGACAAATAGATTGCTGGAATTTGCGATGGGAAGCGGACGCCACAGCAGAGCATCGATGAGTCGGAATGCCGCAACACACGATCCGATGCCGAGCGCGAGAGAGAGGATCGCAGCCGCCGACGCGACCTTGTTGCGCCATAGCTGCCGCCAACCGAATTTAGTATCCGCAACAAGCGATTCGAGCCACCCAGCCGCGCGAACGCTGTATCCGGCCTCGCGGACGCGCAAAGGCGAGCCGAATGCCCGCCGCACTTCCTGCGGATCGCGTCCCGAAGCAATGGCTTCGTCGATGTGACCCTGTAATTCCTCGTCAATCTCACGGCTCAGCCGCTCGGAGCGGAATACATTCACGATGCGCGACGACAACGACATCTCAGGCCTCCCGCAGAACCCGGTTGATCGCGAAGCTGACCGATTGCCACCGCGACTCTTCCGCCCCGAGCCGCTCATTGCCAGCGTCCGTCAGCTCATAGATGCGAGCGCGGCGGCCGGTCTCCTTCTTCACCCACTCGGCGCGAATCCAGCCTGCCTCTTCCATGCGGTAGAGGGCGGGGTAGAGCGAGCCTTCCTCGGCACGCAGCACTTCGCCCGAGGTGCTGGCGATGGCTGCCATGATCGCGTACCCATGCAGCCGCGGCCGACGGGACAGAATCTTAAGCACAAGCAAATCGAGAGAACCCTGCAAGGAATCGGTCTTGGCCATAGTCAGATGTCTTTATATAGACATCTAAGTATAGGGTCAATCTCTTTGTGACAGACGGTTCGGGCTATTGAATCTGCAGAGGATGGTGTGCACCTTCGGTTACGAAAGCTCTTATCTTGCTGTTGCATGCGAGACTCAGGGCAACTAAGATGCGTCAATTGAAGGGAAATGACTCACGCCATCGAACCAGCCCCGTCGCCCGTCGCCCCGGCTCCTCCGCGCCTGAGGCTGGGTAAGCTGTGTGTTGCGATTCAGGGCAGCACCCCAGCCGAACTAATGGACCGGGCCGAGGCCGCCTGCAAAGACTTCAAGTTGCTTGAGTTACGGCTCGATTCAGTGTCAAAACCGGCTAATGCTCTGCCTTACGTTAAGCAATTCCTGGCCGAACACAAGGACGTCACGGTCATTGCAACCTGCCGGCGCAAAGCTCATGGAGGCTCGTTCGACGGTCCTCTTTCTGCTGAGCTTGAAATTCTGACCAAGGCGGCTCAATGTGGCTGCCAGATTATTGACCTCGAGGTTGAGTCTGCTGAGGAGGCCAAGTCCAGTCAGGTAGAGAAGCTCCGGTCTGCGGGAGCAGCATTGCTGGTCAGCTTTCACGACTTCAGCCGTACCAAGGGTCTGGAGCAGGCGGCCGACAGGATCCAGGCGTTCAAGCCGGATTTTGTGAAGGTGGTCTCGACGGCTCGGAGTCTGGCCGACAATCTGGCCGTCCTTCGCCTCATCGAAGACCGCTCTGTCGGATCGCGGGTGGTCGGCATCGCGATGGGCGAGGAGGGCCTGGTGAGCCGTGTTCTCGGCCCGCGCGCAGGGGCAGCCTTCACCTTCGCCTCATGGGTTGAGGGGACCGAGACCGCTCCCGGTCAGGTCACTGCGGAGACGCTGCGCGACGTTTACCGACTGGAGCACCTCGACCCGGCGACGCGCATCTTCGGAGTGGCCGGAAATCCCATCTCCCACTCACTTTCTCCTCTCCTGCAGAACGCCGCCTTCCGGCGCGAAGTTGTAAACGCCATCCTGCTGCCGCTCAAGGCCAAGTCGGTACAGGATCTTCTGACTCTAGCCGCCGAGCTTCCGCTTGCTGGATGCGCTGTCACCATGCCGCTCAAGACCGAAGTGCTACCGCATCTGGCCAACATGGATCCGCTGACCTCGAAGATCGGGGCCTGCAACACACTGCGTATGGGGGCGGACGGCAAACTCTATGGGTTCAACACAGATGTCGCCGGCATCGTTCGCCCGCTGGAACGACGACTTCGGCTCAAGAGCGCGCGCGTAGCCGTGCTTGGCGCCGGCGGCGCGGCGCGGGCTGCCGTCTTCGGGCTGGTGGAGCAGGGCGCCGAAGTGCTGGTCGTCAACCGCACGCATGAGCATGCTGTGACTCTGGCGCGGCAGGCGAAGGCCAAGTCTCTCAAACACGAGTTGCTCGCCAAGCAGCGTTTCGACGCGATCATTAACGCCACGCCGTGCGGCATGGCGGGATTCAAGCAGGCGATGCCGATCGCCGAAAACGAGCTGAACGCGAATCTCGTCTTCGACATGGTCTATAACCCGCTTGAAAC
>Ga0105240_10012861_pt1 | contig 11531 bp, 10 predicted proteins | sample KBSC54metaG_FD_80426 | JGI IMG/M metagenome (GOLD analysis project Ga0105240, IMG submission 80426) | Corn rhizosphere microbial communities from Kellogg Biological Station, Michigan, USA - KBS C5-4 metaG | ecosystem: Host-associated > Plants > Roots > Rhizosphere > Soil | place: Michigan, USA...
AGAGTTTGCCGTCGTTGTTGATGGAGGCATGGAGCTTGAAGCCGTAATGCTCACCTTGCCAGTTGTGGCCCGTATGGGCGACGCCCCGGGCAACCCGGTGCCAGCGCCTCCGCACCAGCTTGCAGACTGGCAGCATAGTGGCGTCCATGAAGCGAAGCGTTGCTTCGCTTTCTAGGAGGCTGCCCAGCAGCCTCCTCATGAGCGGCTGGATACGGTGGCAGTGGCAGACAAAGTTTTGGTAGCGCGGGAGACAAGGAAAGTCCGAGCGGTGGTATTGCTGTGCCCAGCCATAGATCTGGCGCAACGTTTGTTGTTGAACGGTGAAAAGATTAAAGATGAGGAGGGTAATGAGTTCGCTGTCTCGGAGGACGCTAGGGCGTCCTCCTTTGCGGCGCTTCTCTTCCTCTTTTTTCGCCTGGGATAGTGACGCTACCGCGTCATCTACCCAAACGAATAACGGTAGTATATGATGTGAGTGTAAAACACGCATGTTTGTTTTTCCTGTTTAGTTTGCACTCACAGGATAGCAAAACACTGCGTGTTTTGCTTTAGGTTTCGTGATTCAGGTTAAGTTGACTTTACTAGATGTCACGATATTTTTAGCGTATTTTGAGATAAGAAAGTAATATTTAAGCTAGGAAATATATATGAGCTACGAAGCAAATATGCACCAGTCACAGATAGCAATCATCCACCATTTATTGTTTACGCCTGAGGCAAGTTTTTCAGAAATTCAAAAATCAACAGATTTAACTAGTGATCATTTTAATTTTCATATTAAGAAACTCATTGACGAAGCTTACGTTGAGAAGCTTGAAAGGGCCTATAAGCTAACTAATAAGGGTAAAGAGTATGCCAATCGAATGGATACGGACGAGAAGGAGATTGAGAAACAGCCTAAAGTGTCTATTGCTATTACCATTGAACGCAAGGGTAAGAACGGAGAACGTGAGTTTCTTTTTCAACAGAGAAAGAAAAATCCCTATTTTGATTTTTGGGGAAGGGCTGGCGGTAAGGTACGTTGGGGTGAGTCTATACTTGAGGCTGCAAGCCGTGAGCTAAAGGAAGAAACTGGGTTGGAATCAGATTTTGAATATAGGCTTTTGTATCACAAACGTGATTTTAGCAAAAAAACAGGAAAGCTACTTGAAGATAAGATATTCTTGTGTGTGTATGCTGACACATACCGCGGAGAGCTTATAGAGAAATTTGAAGGTGGAGTCAATAAATGGATGACTCACGAGGAATTTTCTACCAAGAAAAAGCGATTTACGAGCGTGGATGATTTCCTGAAGTATATAGATACGGGCGAGACGTTTGTGGAGAAGAAATTTTTCTACGACGAAACCGAGTATTGACCCATTTGTACTAGTAATAGGCTATAATAAAAGCATGTTATTTGGGAATATCAATGTTCTATACATTTTGGTGATTATAGTAGTTATTTTGCTTTCTATGACCCTTCATGAGGCAATGCACGCGTTTGTGGGCTATTGGTTGGGCGACGACACAGCAAAACTGCAAGGAAGGCTGACACTTAATCCTATAAAACATATTGATCCTTTCTTAACGCTTATTCTGCCTATAACACTTGCAATTATTGGTGCGCCTGTTTTTGGTGGCGCTAAGCCTGTGCCATTTAATCCCAGTAGAGTAAAATTTGGGGAATGGGGAGCGGCGCTTGTCGCTTTAGCTGGTCCTCTTACTAATCTAGTGATTGCTTTTGTATTTTTTGGGGTGGGGGTGCTTACTTTGCCCGTATTACCACAGGGAAACTTGCTCGGAGAGTTTATAACAACCACGATTATGGTTAACTTAGGTTTTTTTGTTTTCAATAGTATACCTATACCACCACTGGATGGATCGCGTGTGTTGTATGCACTTGCGCCGGAATTTGTACGAAGAGCAATGGAAGTTATTGAGCAATTTGGCGTAATGTTTATTTTTCTTATTGTGCTCGTTGCTAACGGTGTCATTGGCAGCTTTATGTTGGCAATGATCAACGTTATTTTGAAGGCATTTGATACTATCTTTCACCTTTTTTAAATAGTTGAAGTGCTATAATAAAAGTACCCAGGATAGCTTAGGCGCATATGATTTTCCTGAATATCATATTTGATAGGGAGTTCAAATGATTCGTTTCCGTGGAAATGTTTTGAGAACACCCACCTTGCAATTACGCCGGGAATATCAAACGCTGAAGGCTATGTCCTGGGTTTTTGGTGTATCGGGGTGTGGCGCAGTTGGTAGCGCGCACGGCTGGGGGCCGTGAGGTCGCAAGTTCAAGTCTTGTCACCCCGACCAAAGCAGAGTCAGATAGTATAAGGGGTAATATATGATTCAGCGCGTAGCTGTAAGAGCAATTGTAACAAAAGAGGATAAGATCCTCTTTTTACGGCGAGCAAATGGACGACCTAGTATTTTGGGTAAATATGAATTACCGGGCGGCCGGCTGCAGGAAGGGGAGCAGCCAGAGGAGGCGCTTCGTCGTTATTTGCAGAATGACGTTGGTATTTCTATAGAGGTTGCTCAGCTATTTGATGCTATTACTTATGTTGATCATGATGAAAGGAATATTCATTATACCTTTCTCGTTTATCTCATATCTTTTCCCGGTAAAATAAGAGTAAGGCTTAGCAAAAATTATAGTGATTATATATTTAAATCAGCGTTAGAAATACAACACATAGAAGTTACAGAATCTACGACTGTTCTTATAAAAACAACACATAATCCGTCGGATTACAGCTCACAAACTCCTACAAACGTAAATAATACATCACATGGTCGACGCCTCATTATTTATTCAGATGGAGGCTCGAGAGGGAATCCTGGGCCATCTGCTTCAGGCTTCGTTGTTATGGATGAAAATCAGAACGTTATCCATGAAGGTGGAGTGTACCTTGGAATTACTACGAATAATCAGGCGGAATATCATGGAGTGAGACTTGGTCTCGAGAAAGCGCTTGAACTTGGGGCGCATACGGTTGACTTTCGTATGGATAGCCTACTCGTTGTTAACCAGATGAAAGGTGTCTATGCCATTAAAAATCGTGATCTTTGGCCTATTAACGAACGAATTCGCGAACTTATCACAAAGTTTGATAAAGTAACATTTACTCATGTAAGGCGAGAGTTTAATCAGCTGGCAGACGGAATGGTAAATAAAATATTAAATACCCATAGTAGTAAGGTATAATATCTATGACAGCTTGTTAGACGATCACTTGCCATAAAACGTAAGAGGAAAGTCCGGGCAGCATAGGACATGACAGTCACTAACGGTGACCGGGGGTAACCCTAGGGAAAGTGCCACAGAAACGAAACCGCTCTACGGCAACGTAGAGTAAGGGTGAAAGGAGTGGGGTAAGAGCCCACAGCGACACATGGTGACATGTGAAGGAGGTAAACCCTGTCTGCTGCAAGGAGATCTGCACAAAAGACTGTCCGTCTGCAGGTCGCTATCCGCTTGATCTCGTAGGCAACTATGAGGCTAGATAGATGATCGTCCTCGACAGAACCCGGCTTATCGATAAGCTGTCAATTAAAAACACCGATATCTATCGGTGTTTTTAATTCTAGTTATAGCGATGTCTAGGTTTAGACTCTAACGCTTTTTACAACTTCGCTAAATGCTCCCGCCTCATTTACTGCCAGCTCTGAAAGTACCTTACGATCAAGCTCTACATTTGCAGCTTTCAGGGCTGCGATGAGCTTACCGTACATAGTTCCGTTTTCACGAGCAGCTGCATTAATGCGTGTAATCCAGAGCCCACGAAGATCACGTTTTTTATTCCGACGATCCCTGTAAGCATATTGAAGAGCACGGATAACAGCTTGTTTAGCTAAACGGTATGAACGCGTTCGGTTATGCTGCATACCCTTTGCTAGCTTAAGAATCTTCTTATGTTTCGCTCGTGCTTGAACGCCTCTTTTAACTCGCATAATTTATACTCCTAGTGCTCGTTTAACGTTTTTTGCCATTGCACCCGTTACGAACGCCGTTGTGTTGATGGCGCGTTTGCGGCTTTTACTCTTTTTAGCCAGCATATGACCACCAAATGCACGTCGGCGGGTGAGCTTGCCAGTACTTGTAAGCTTAATTCGCTTAGCAGTACCCTTGTGGGTCTTTAGTTTCAGCTTTCCCATTATTTACTCCTTATTGCTATGCTCAGATTGCGACCAGCCATCTGAGGCTTCTGCTCAATTACTGCCTCATCTTCGAGAAGACCAATAATCTTGTCCATCATTTCGTATCCGATTTCTTTATGTGCCATTTCACGTCCGCGAAAGAAGATAAGAATCTTGACTTTATGACCTGCCACTAGGAACTCGCGGATTTTTCGTAATTTGATCTCAAGGTCGTTCGCTCCAATCTTGAGCCCAAGGCGCATTTGTTTTAGCTCACTCGCTTTGCTGCTTTTGCGATTTTTCTGCTGCTCTTTCATTTTCTGGTATTGATATTTTCCCCAGTCAACGATTTTAACAACAGGTGGATCTGCATTGGGCGAAATCTCAACGAGATCAACCCCAGCCTCCTCAGCCGTCTTCAGAGCCTCTTGTCGACTCATGATACCTAGCTGTTCACCGCTTGTGCTAATAACCCGCAATTGGCTTGCTCGAATTGCTTCGTTGATACGAATTGATGTATTGATCTTAGCTCTCCTTTTTGAGTTGCAATAAAAATTAAGCGTTACTCGTTACCTATTCTACCAGATTAGCCACCGAGGTTCAAGTATTTTGTCTGTACTGGAGTGCTTCTGATATATGAGCCGAATCAATAACATCACTTTTTGCCAGATCGGCCACTGTGCGAGCCACTTTGATGGTTTTAAAGTAACTTCGGGCACTGAGATTAAGCCGCTCAGTTGCTTTGGACAGTAGTGAGTTGGCCTCAGACGAAAGCTGTAAATAATCTCTGACGTCACGACTGTTGAGATTTCCGTTGTTTTTAATACTACTATTATATCTTTGAAGTTGTTTTGAACGCGCAAGATTGACTAGTTTAGAGGCGTCAGTTTGTTGATTTTTATACGACGAATTTGATTGAAGAAGAGCTTTATTTGGGACACGAGAAACAGATATAATCATATCTATACGATCGAGAAGCGGTCCAGAAAGTCGTTTTTGATATGCCAAAATTTGTGAACTGCTACAGCTACACTCTCGTGTGGTGTCGCCATAAAAACCACACGGACAGGGATTCATAGTTGCAATGAGCATGAAATCTGCTGGATAGGATACATGACCGTTTGCTCGACTGACTGTAATAGTCTTATCTTCAAGAGGCTGACGTAACGCTTCAAGGACCGAGCGAGGATATTCGGGCATCTCATCAAGGAATAATACACCAAGGTGAGCGAGGCTGATTTCTCCCGGTTTAGGTCGGGTACCTCCCCCGATGAGTGCTGTTCGACTTGTTGTATGATGCGGTGAACGAAACGGTCTTTTCATCACCACCTCGTTAAGCGCCTCTCCGGCAAGGCTATGAAGTTTAGTGATAGCAATCTGTTCCTCAGAAGATAGCATAGGAAGAAGCGTTGGAAGTGTGCGTGCCAGCATTGTCTTTCCTGCACCGGGTGGTCCAGCAAGCAGGATATTGTGATGGCCGGCAGCGGCGATAATAAGTGCGCGTTTCGCCTGCTCTTGCCCTTGAATATCATCGAGAAGGGGAGTATCTTGAATTGTTACACTATTTTGTAGATTACGCGTTGACGGACCAATGTGAGGTTTTAATTCGCTCTCTTTTTTCAAATGTAAGTACAGCGCTTTGAGTGAAGGCGTACCAATGACAGATATTCCTTCAACCAGGCTGGCTTGCGTGACGTTGGCTTGAGGCACAAAAAGATGGGATTGGCCATTTTTCTTGGCTGTTTCCGCAATCGAAATAGCGCCCTTTATTGGCCTAATAACCCCATCGAGCGCTAGTTCGCCGGCAAAGGCGGCATTCCTTACCTCATCTTGGCGTAATTGGCCACTACTTATGAGAATAGCTATGGCAATCGGTAGATCGTAGTGTGTACCGTCTTTAGGTAGTTCTGCGGGAGCAAGATTGATAGTAATTCTCTTTGTAGGATATTCCAGATTTGAGTTGAGGATAGCACTTTTTACACGTTCCTTTGCCTCATCAATAGCTTTATTGCCGAGCCCTACAATTTGTAGGGAAGGTAGTCCTTTTGTGGCGTCACTTTCGACTTCCACTATATGACCGTCAAACCCTACGGGCGCAACTGAAAAGACTTTAGCCACCATCATGATCTATAGTTAAGCATATATAGTATGAATCTGTAAATGATGGTATAATGAGAACGTTCATGTTGGGGCTGAATTTAGCTTTCGACAGAGGGAATTTAATATATTATTTTGCAAGCCGACTATACACGTACGTATATTTTTAATTGCAAACAACTTTGCTAAAGCAGTAAAGAGCATCCCTGCAGTATTTGCGCAAGCATTTACTCCAGCTACTCTTGCTGTGAACCTCGCTTAATTTGAGCAGGCATTTTGTATTAGCAGGTGACATACCGATACGAAGTGTTATATACCATGTCACTTACTTTTATTGGGCGCTGCGGCCTAGTAAAAGGAAACTTTACCGCGTGACGTTTTGAATATTTATGTTTGTTTTTTAATTCAGATCGTCATAAATACTTAAGACAAACTATGCTTGTAGACGAATAATATATTACCTTTTGGACCGGGGGGCAGTACCCCGCAGCTCCACCAATTTGAATTATGAAAAACACTCGAATGATCGAGTGTTTTTCAACTATTTTGAATATAAAAAACAACCACCTGCGAGTAGTGGTTGTTTTGTGTGGAGTTTTTTGAGTTCGTTGTTTATTTTTGGCTTCTGCATAATTTATTTATTCAGAAGCTACCCCTATAATATGATGTCAAAGCGCTTGTGTCAACACAATTCACAAAAAAAGTTTTAACTAATTTTCGATACTGTGGATAAAGCTATTTCTGCGCATATAATGTGTACAATCTGATTCCTAGAGATGTTCACGTAGTTGTACGTTGAAAATCGTTGTCGATGTTGATTGTTATGAGTATTTTAGCTAGTCGCTTTGTCGATTTTTATTTTTGATAATGTATGAAAGGACGTTCATAGAGTTTACGATTTTTTGTGGTCGGTCTTTTTGCAAGTAAGCAAATAATTTGTGTTGAGTTTTGTATGCATAGATCAAACCACCTGCTTTTAATGTATTGGTAATATTGCAAGTCAGGGAAAGAAGGACTGGCATAAATTTACTGAAAGTTTGGAAACTTTGCATGCCATTCGTTTTGATGACCACCTGACTAAAAAATAATAAGGGACTCTCTTTGATAAAGTATACCTTGTGTGATTATATCAATAATAGGTCGCAGGTCTATAAATAAAAAATAAATAATTACAACGATGCTTTATATACATTAATATAAATATAACAGATGATTTTTTTGTAAAAAGAAAGAATAAATATAAAAATACAACAGTTTTTTCTTCAAATATATTGATCGTTTTATATGAAAGTGCTAATGTATAAATAAGCTTTTACAAAAACAAAAAGCAGCAAAAAAGTACATTTACAGTTAATAGCGAATAGGCTCATTTGACGGAAAGTCGGTAGCGACACAAGCATATAAAATGTCTTACTCTGTAAGTCACGCACCTTTGTAAAAATATGTCTAACTGTGATGCTACCGATGCTCCGCCAAATTAAGGCGTTGAGCGCGCGTATTGAGTACTAATATACCTAGTTAATCCTTGATATGGTTAGCGATGAGACTACTAGGTATATTGTGGAAAGAACGCATGATTATGCCCCAGGTTTATCCTGGAGCGGTCAGTTGCCTCGAGTAGAAAGTTGTCAAGATGCACGCGCCAAATAGTTACTAAAGCGGCGGATGTTGCTATCTAGGCTATATGCTTTCTACTCAGGCTCTCTTGTTTGATGATATAGTGAAAGAGAGTTATGTTGGGAAAAGTAATTGCGATCAGTGCTTTGATCTCGGTGGCCTTATTATTGGTACTTATGCAGGTGACAACTCCATCTACTATTGGTCCTTTGGGTATTCTTTTTGCTTTTATTTTAATGTACGTGTCAGCGCTAGGAGTGCTGACCTTTTTAGTTTTTTGGGCAAGTAGGCTGGCAAGGTATGCTTCAATTCCCCTGATAAAAACATCCCATCTTAAATCTTTGACACTTGTGCAATCATACTATTTCTGCTCTGTCATTGCCTTAGCTCCTGTTATGTTGCTTGCAATGCAGTCAGTTGGCGAGATAAGTATTTATGATGTGTCACTTGTAATGATTTTTATTGTCCTTGGCTGTGTATATATTTCAAAGAGAACACTCTAAATAATCGTATATCACGTGTAATGATTATGCTATAATTACAGATATGGAACCTAAACTCCCTGCACCGAACCTTGGCCTTGAGCATACGCCAGTGGGATATAGTCGGAATATCGAGCGTGCACCGCAACAGTTAACGCCTGAACGTATAGTTGAAAGACGTACCGAGCAACTTGAACGCTCTGTTGAATCAGATAACATAGCAATTTCGAATGCGGTAGCTACACCTACCTTACCACTAGTGGTGGGGAGTACTTCTTCTGTTCCTGCAGATGGCGATGACACGGCATCCTTAGCTACTGATGTTCCGATGGTTGCCAATGACGATGATCTTATTGAAAAAGAATGGGTTGATAAAGCCAAGAAGATTATTGCTCAAACTAAAGATGACCCTTATAGGCGTGAACAAGAGGTCGGTAAATTGCAGGCTGATTATCTCAGGAAGCGTTATGGCAAAGAGTTGGGTGCTTCACAGTAGGTTTGTATGGTAGGCGTGTTCATTAGTATTTTCTTCTTCTTGGTTTTAGCTGGCGCAGTCGGTATTTTTGTATTCTTACAGTACAGAAAAACATTGAGGGAAGCAAAAAATTATGAACGTGGACTTAAGATGATACCAATGCTTATACATCTGCCACCTTCAAGCGATGACATTGAAACTAATGGGCGCGACGAGCGTGACATTACAGAAGAGGTTTTATCACAGGCCCAAGTGATGTATAACATCATCGCAAGTACAGCGACCAAGGGCTTTAAAAGCAAAATTTATGGCCAGCGGCACCTTTCTTTTGAGATGGTTGCACATGAAGGTTTGGTACACTACTATGCAATCATTCCATCGGTTTTAGTTGACGTTGTGCGGCAAGCGATTGCCGCCGCCTATCCTTCAGCGCGCCTTGAAGAAGTAACTGAGCATAATATCTTTAGTCAAGTAGGGAAGATTAGTGGCACAATAGGCGGAGAGTTTACCCTAAAGAAAAACTATGTCTATCCGATTGCAACATATCAAGAATCAAAAAGAGACGCTTCGCGTGCGCTTCTAAATGCTCTATCTGCTGCGGGGCGGGAAGATGGAGTCGCTATTCAATTATTGATTCGTCCGGCGCGTGATGGATGGACTAAAAATTCCGTAGCCGCTGCCGAGAAGATCACTAAAGATAAGGGTAAGAAAAAGGCTGGCTTTGGTGGGATGCTTGCCCCTAAAGATGTCATGGAAGCGCTCTGGAAGCCACCCGCTCATGAAGAAGTAAAACCAGAAGATAAGCAATTATCGACACTGGAACAATCAGTGGTAGATGCCATTCAGGAAAAGACTCGATACCCTGGCTATGAAGTACTTGTACGTGTTATCGTTTCCTCGAATACAGCTGCGCATTCACAAGTTCTGTTAAAGAATATAGTTGCAGCATTTTCTTTGTTTGATTCACCCACGTATAACGGATTTAAATTTGCACTTACTAAAAACGTTGAAGAGTTAGTAACGGCCTATATATTTCGATTTTTTCCGCAAACGATAATACAAAATATCTTAAATAGCGTTGAGCTGGCTACAGTTTTTCATTTGCCAGACCAGAAAACGATTCCAACGTCTCAGGTTGAGCGTCAGATGTCTAAACAGGTAGACGGCCCCACGCAGTTGATGAACGAAGGATTCTTGTTGGGCTATAATGAGTTTCGCGGTGTCAAAAAGCCTATCCGTCTTAGTACTAATGACCGTCGTCGTCACACATATATTATTGGTCAAACTGGTACAGGTAAGTCGGTACTTCTTGAAAACCTTGCATTTCAGGATATGATGGATGGCCGAGGGTTTGCGTTTGTTGATCCGCACGGCGACTCAGTCGAAGCACTACTCGGTAAGGTACCAAAAGAGCGTGTAGAGGATATTATTTACTTCAACCCTGGCGACATGACCAATCCAATTGGATTAAATATGTTTGAGTTTGACCATCCTGATCAAAAAGACTTCTTGGTTCAAGAAGCAATCAATATGCTTTATGGACTGTATGATCCAGGTCATACAGGTATTGTGGGGCCGCGACTTGAGCATATCTTCCGTAATGCTGCTTTACTCTTGATGTCCGACCCGAATGGTGGCACGTTTATCGATATCCCTAAGCTTTTAATAGATGATGAGTTTATGAAAAGCAAACTGAAATACGTTACCGACCAAACTGTTCTCGACTTTTGGACCAAAGAATATCCAAATTCTCAAAAATCAAACGAATCTGGTGAAGTTGTGAGTTGGGTAGTAAGTAAATTCGGCCCCTTCATCTCTAATGATGCGATGCGTAACATTATTGGACAAACAAAGAGCGGTTTTAATTTGCGTGACATTATGGATAATAAGAAAATCCTTTTGGTGAATCTGAGCAAGGGTAAGATGGGCGAACTTAACTCTAAATTGCTGGGAATTATATTTGTTATGAAATTCCAAGCAGCTGCTATGGGCCGCGCTAATCAGCTTGAAAGCGAACGAGTTGATTTCTCGCTTTATGTAGATGAGTTTCAGAACTTTGCGACGGAAAGCTTCGAATCTATCCTTTCGGAGGCGCGAAAATATCGTCTTAATCTTATTTTGGGCAATCAGTTCATGACACAATTGACGGATAAGATTCGTGAAGCGATCATCGGCAACGTCGGTACGGTTATTAGTGGGCGTATTGGTATTACGGATGCTGAATTGCTTGTTAAAAAGTTTGCTCCAACATTTGATGCTGAAGACTTAACGGAACTGCCTAACTATCAATCAGTAACGAGTGTAATGATAAATAATGTGCCTTCCGCACCTTTTAGCATGTCGTTCCTGCCACCTATGGGAGAGCCAAACATACAATTGAGCGATGCCCTGAAGCGTTTGTCGGCTGCCAAATATGGTAAGCCTCGTGTATATGTGGAAAAAGAAATATTTGATCGCTTAGGAGCCGCTGCCGCTGAAAAGAAAGCAAAAGATGAGGCTAAGAAGACACAAGAGCAACGTATGACAGGCATGGGGAGTGGAGGTTCAGGATCTTCATTCCTGGATGAATGGCTGGCGAAACGTCAACAATTAAGGGATACTACACCTAAACCGCAACCTACGTTGACGTCCACGCTACCACCTGCGCAGGGCATTAGTAATGAATCGCGACAACAAGTCACTACAAGGCCTCCAATTGCTCCGCCGGCTGCTCAGTCAACTCAAATACA
>Ga0105240_10012864_pt1 | contig 11529 bp, 7 predicted proteins | sample KBSC54metaG_FD_80426 | JGI IMG/M metagenome (GOLD analysis project Ga0105240, IMG submission 80426) | Corn rhizosphere microbial communities from Kellogg Biological Station, Michigan, USA - KBS C5-4 metaG | ecosystem: Host-associated > Plants > Roots > Rhizosphere > Soil | place: Michigan, USA...
ACAGCTTAACGTGGTATTTAAGACAATCCGCAAGCAGACCGGTTATAACGTACTATGGAAGCCCGATGTTTTGGACGCATCAGTCCGTATTGACGCCAATTTTAACAATACGCCCTTAGAGGACGTAATAAAGGCTTGTCTCGAAGAGAAATTTACCTATGCTGTTGACGAGAAAACAATTCTGATCACCAGGAAAACAACGCAGGATATTTTAGCTGCTATTGATGTGCAGGGAGTTGTACTGGATGAAAGTGGGAAAGGGATTCCCGGGGCGACCCTTAAAATAAAGGGAACGGCATCGGTAACGACGAGCGACGTAAACGGCCGGTTTGCCTTAAAGGGTGTTAGTGAAAACGCCATTTTGGTGATCTCATTTATAGGCTACACAACCCAGGAAATCAAAGTTTCTTCAAAAATGACTATTAACTTAGTCCCTAAATTGAGTGGATTGAACGACGTTGTGGTAGTAGGATATCATGATGTTAAACAAAGACTAACCACGGCTGCTATAACGGTAATATCCGGGAAAGATATCGAAAATTTACCTGCCCCCAGTTTTGCTACTGCTTTACAGGGCAAGGTAACCGGGGTAAATATCCAAAACTTTAGCGGCCAGCCCGGCGTGCGAAATACTTTTACGGTACGGGGTAATTCGGCGCTGTCAACAAATCTTTCAGAAGCCAATGCTTTAAGCACCCCTTTATTTATTATCGATGGTGTGCCGACAAGTATTACAGACCTGGGCAACTATGATAACACGCAAACGGATGTGCTTGCAGGCATCAATATTAATGATATTGAAAGCATACAAATAGCTAAGGATGCAGCTGCTACAGCCATCTGGGGATCAAGGGGTGCAAATGGTGTTGTAACTATTATAACCAAAAAGGCTAAAAAAGGGAAGCCACAGGTTACGTTAAATGTTTACGGTGGTTTTTCTGCGCAACCCAAGCTGCAGGAAACAGCTACCGGATCATTTGAGAGAGAGCAAAAACTGAATTTTTTAACTACTCAAGGAGGGGTTCACGCTATTTCTTCCCTGCCCCAAATGCTAACCGATAGTTTAAATCCTGCCTTCAACAATGCAACAAACTGGCAGGGCATGCTTTATCGTAAGGCGTATTTACGTAATGTTGATCTGTCTGTAGCCGGGGCAACTGATGCTTTAAATTATCGTTTCAGCTTAAATAATTACGACGAGAATGGGGTGCTGCAGGCAACTGGTTTTAAAAGGTACTCATTTAGGTCAAATATTCAATACCAGATCAGCCCAAAGCTTAGTACCGAGGTTAATATCAGCCTTTCGCGGATCGACCGGCAACCTGGCTTAGGGAATGACCCTCACAGTATTAACCCTTTATCCGGTTTTAATCAGCCAAGTTCATTCTATTATGTTAATGATAATGATATTTCGAGGTATAAAGGAGAGTATAACCAATTAAGAAACCTGGACAGGAATGATCTTCTTACCGGATTTATTGGATTACATTATCAAATTCTGCCCGGACTGAATTATAAAGTAGAAGGTTCAGTAAACACCAATTCAAGTGATAACCAGTTCAGTTCGCCGTCCAATTTATCGGCCCAGGGTATCGCAACTTCTTATGATAATAGCAGCAATTTTGTGTCAGCCAACATCAATAACGTATTATCATACACTAAGAAGATTGGCACTAATAATAACATCAATGTTTTGATACTGCAAAACTTTCAAAGGGATGTAGTTAACAGTACTAACATATACGGCGATAATGTTCCCAATGATAATATTAAGGTAGTTCAGGGTGTGCCGCAATCCAGTTTGAGGGCTTCTACCGACTACCAGGCCGCATCCCTGCTGTCATATGCTACACAGGTACATTATGATTATAAAGAAAAGTATTTATTTGATGTTACCATGCGTGCTGATGCGTCTTCCAGGTTTGGCGCAAATCATAAATGGGGATATTTTCCGGCGGTTAGCGTAGGATATATTCTTTCGGACGAAGAATATTTAAAATCAATAAGCTGGATATCAACATTAAAACTAAGGGCAAGTTATGGTGTAAACGGCGACCAGCCATCCGATTTTTATGCCCCGTATAATGGCTACAACCTAACACAGGGTTATTATAATGGCGTTGCAATGGGCACGCCAAACTTTAATACAGGCAATGGGGTGACCGATAAAAATCTGACATGGGAACCAACCAAACAACTCGACATCGGTTTTGACGGATCATTTTTGAATAATCGTATCTACTTTACTTTTGACTACTACAATAAAATTCAAAGTAATAAATATTATACTTTTCCGCTGGCTTTTTATACCGGTTACACACAGCAAACCTCTAATTCAGGGTTATCAGTTGGTAACTCAGGTATCGAGGTTAATATAGATACCCATAATCTTTCCCCGACGAGTAAGCTTCAGTGGACTACCAATTTTAATTTTTCTTATAACAGGAATAAGATACTCAGCCTTCCAAATGGCAACCGTACCATCTACGCAAGTTATAATGATAATAATAGTGGTTTAAGTGTGAACTATATTTTCCAGGTTGGGAAACCCTTGTATATACTTAACCAAATGGTTTACCAGGGAGTTTATAACTCACAATCGCAAGTGTCGGTAAATCCATATACGGGGCAGGTGCTAACCTATTTTAAGGGTTATTATCCAGTTAAACCAGGTTACCCGATATGGAAAGATGCGAATGGCGATTATGATGTTTGGACCGATGAGGACAAAGGGAATGCCCAGGGCGACCTTTTACCGATGGCAAATCCCAATCCAGCCATAACAGGTGGATTTAATAATAATTTCAGCTATAAAAATTTCTCACTAGGTATTGGTGCAACCTTTACCCTGAAAAGAGATATAATTAATAGTTTGCAAGCGAATCAATTTACCAATTGGACAAACGGCCAATATAGCTTCACAAATTCCGGAATCCCGGATTTATCAAAAATAGGATTTTGGAACCCGACCCAAGCTGGACAAAACCCCGGCGGATACAACGCTAAATTTCCGGCGTTGAATCCAAATGGATCAAATTTTTACCAGTTCTTCCCTTTTTCAACCATGTTTAATGAGAATGGGGCCTATTTCAGAATAACCAATATCTCTTTAGGATATAAACTTTCCAAAAAATACCTGGACGCTTTAAAAATTACCAGTTGTCGTTTTTATGCAGTTTTAGAGAACGTGTATATTTTCCAGAAAGCTTCTGTTCCTGACGCTGAGCAGGTAAACCCTTTTGGTATCTATGACGGGGCCACATACCCGATTCCGAAAAAATTCACGCTAGGTGTAAATGTTCAGTTTTAATTAATTCAATGAAATTACAAATGAAAAATTCTATAAATAACTATTTTTTAATAATATTTCTTTGCAGCGTTGGATTATTGACTTCGTGCAAAAAATATATTAATGAGGGGCCAATTGATACCCCTACAGATGGCAATTTTTGGACTACGGAAAGAGCCGCACAAAGCGGTTTAGCCGGAGCTTATGGTTTATTGCGTACCTCGTTAACAAGCGATAAGGCATACTTTATTTTTGGCGACGCTACTGCTAATGAATTCAGTAACTATAATGATTGGACGCTTGGGACTTTAAGTCCAACTAACTTGTGGAACTTCAATTATGTGCCCTACAACGAATCTGTACTCCATAATTGGACCAGCTTTTACCAGGTTATAAGTCAATGTAATTTGATATTAAGTAAGGTGCCTGCTATCCCGGCGGCCAACTTTACAGATGATCCGGTAACAACCAGGAATCAAATTTTAGGTGAAGCTTTTTTTATAAGGGCTTATTGCTATTACTATATAACGCAGGTTTGGGGGCAGCCGGTAATCGTTACACAAGGATATACCGACCCTATCAATGCCAAACCAATTGCGCGAAGCAGTGACGCTGACGGATTTAACCAGGTTGTAAGCGATCTCAAGAAAAGTGCCGGCCTGTTAAAATATGGGTATTCTGATGCATCTAAAGTTGCCGTTCAGGCAAATAAAGGTTCCGCTTTTGCACTGTTATCAAAAGTGTACATGTGGCAAAAACAATATAGCCTGGCGTCGGCGGCCGCTGATAGCGTAATACAGAATGGTCAATACACACTTGAGGCCGGATCATCCCTGGGAAATATTTATAAGGGGAATGACCCGGAAAGTATTTTTGAAATGAATATGCGTTATTCGCCAAATCAGAACGAAGCACAGGACGGCTTTGGGGGCGCTTTTGCGGTATTTTTAGCAGACCCTTTAGTAGCCGGTAAATCTGCCGGCTGGCTTGCAAACAAAGACCTGGTTAACAATTTATACGACACTACGTCCACGTCGAAGGATATTCGGGTCAAATCAACATTTTATGGCTTGCAAACTACCAGCCCGCTAATGGCTAAGTATGCCAATGTTATCTACCAAAACCCAGCGCAAAAAACGCTGCCATTTGTGAGCAACAATATGGTGTTGCTACGTCTGGCTGACATACTTTTAATAAAGGCTGAAGCAGCGGCAAATTTGGGTGAGCAGGGTACCGCACTGACCTACCTTAACCAGGTGCGGCAAAGGGCCGGGCTTGACCCATATGTACCGGAGAGCGCAAGTGACCTGCTTTATACGATAATGGATGAGCGGGGGAGGGAACTGTTTGGCGAGGGCCAATGGTACTTTGACCTTGTACGATCAGGCCTTATTGATGACCCTAACTATTACAATTCTATAGAGGGTTATTTGCCAACCCGGATTGATCATAAAGGCTATCAATGGCCACTGGACTTAAGGGCACTTTTGCCACAGGACCCTTTATTAACGCAAAACCCATGGTGGGCACAAGCTGGTCAATAATTAACTTAAACAAAGAAAAGATGAAAAATATTAGTAAACTCATTATAGTTTTTGCGTTAGCCAATATCGTTTTTGCTGCATGTAAAAAGGACGATTATATTATAGGTGGCAAATTGGAAAGCTCCACTACCACGTTGAGCACTTATGACTATTTGAAAAGTAACAAATATCAAATGTTTGACACCTTGTTGATGGTAATTGATAAAGCCGGATTAAAGGATGTAATTAATCAAAAAGGGATAACATTTTATGCTCCTTCAGATTTTTCAATTAATAATTACCTGCAGGCTAAGACGCTGGAAGCTCAAAAAGTAGATCCATTTGCAAAGTACAGCATTGATACATTGATTAAATATGATCTGAATGTATTCAAAGACTCTCTTAATGCTTATATCGTACCACAAAAAATTGTTTATGGCTCTCTTACACAAAACGGGGTAGTTTTTAATACAGCAAAAAACGGAAGCCAGGTGGTTATCTCTTACGAACCAACATTCGATACAAACCTGGGGTATACTTCGGCTGTAAGCACAGCACCTCGTATCGAGTATTATACTTTTATTAAAGGGCATTTGCCACCGGTTGTTGTAGCATCACAAATTGCTGACACTGTTGGGGTCAGGGTTTTATGTCAAACATCAGGACTAACCACTTCCACCGGGCAATTAAATGTTCTTAGTAATTCACATGTTTTATTCTTTAAACACTAAAAGCAACATGAAACGTAAATCATTTTTCTATATAACATCGCTATTAATATCTTTTGCAACAATCTATGCTTGCAAAAAAACAGCTGCAGGGTTCCTTAGTCCTTATATTCACTATGAGCAAAGCCCTATATTGATTCCGAAGGGCCGTGCTTTTCTGAGTGCAGGATTGAACGGCGATGGAACTTCTCAACCCATTTCAGTTAAGGTTTTGCATTATTATGATAAAGCAACGGGTAAAGTATTAGACACGCTTTTTAATAAAACCTTTCCTGTTCAGATTTGGACAGGCTTATATAACTCTAAAACAGATACAACCCTGCAACTGATAAATGCTAAGCTTAAAACAGTTAACACAACTCCGATTTCGGTTAACCCTGCAAGCGGGCAAATTGTGGCTAATTATGGCGCCTTAAAGCTGCCGGCAGGGGAATATCAATTTGATTTAGAAATAAAAAATGAAACAGGTACAAAAGTATATCCTAAAATCGGCGATTTTATACTTAAAGACACAACCACCTATGATGCAGTTCCGGCCCTGGGTACGCAATATGATAAATTGTTTAAAGTAGGAAATGAAAGTGTCGCTAAAACCGCAGGGGTTCCTACTCTTACAATTACAAGGGTGGCTGATACGCCCAATATAGTAACTGTTAAGTTTTTAGATAAAAACGGGGTGTATTTCAACCCCAAAAAGGGAGAGGTTCAAAGAAGGCCTAATACGGGTTTAAATCCTAATCCGCCATATTTACAAACCCTTCAGGATTATTCTATTTCATATACTGCCACCGATGATGCAATGATCTTTAAATTTCCTTTTACACCTTTCCCATTGAACTCTTTGGGAAATGGGTATAATATTTATTATAGGATACCTACAAATTATGTACACATTGACGGGCAACCTGATGGGATGTGGAGCCTAAACCCACGGTTTCCGATACGAATATATGTGCCGGGATCATACCTTGTAACCATGCAGTTCCCGGATATTGTTCATGTGCAGTAAGCAAAACAGCTTATTTACGGGAGCCTATGTTAAATATCAGGTAAATAAAGCGGTTTTATTGCACCCAATTAAACCAGAAAACAAAAACTAGCTGATATTGAAGATAATCAAAACAGGGGGGGGAGCAAATATAGTGTGGAGAGCATCCCAATATGCCTGCTTGTAAAAGGACAACTGTGGCTTAATACGGAATAGATATTATTAACCATAAACAAAATAGAACCCGTTGAAGAAATCAATTATATTGTTTTTAAAATCCATTGCAGGAATAGAAAGCGGATAACGACCACATTAAAAAAATCCATTAATAACCAATTAAATACACCGGCACTGACCAGGCCGGATAAATTATCATAAACCTAAATTTTTATAAAATGAAACCTATAAACTTATTATTTTCAGGAAGTATTCTTTTGATATTAAGCATATTGTCAAGCTGAAAAAAAAATATAATAGAACCAACTTTGTCAGGAAAGAATTTAACCCGTTCTGATAAATTGGTCTCGCTGGCCGCAAGCTCTACCGGTACCTGGACAAAACTAACAAACCAGCCAATGTACGCCTTCAGCTCGGTGGCAATACTACTTTCGGATGGAACCGTCGCGGTAAAAACTACCGGCCCATCTAATTATGGAAACGTATGGTTAAAACTAACACCGGATGTTACCGGAAGTTACGTAAATGGCACCTGGTCAAATACTATTGCGCCAATGGCAGACACCCGGCACGATTTTAGTTCGCAGTTGCTTCCCAATGGTAAGTTATATGCAGCTGGGGGGGAATACGGAACAGGGGCTGCTACGGCTGAAGTATACGATCCGGTGAGTAATACCTGGACAACTACCAGTACCCCGGCAGGATCGATGCTCGATGCTTCAAGCCAACTTTTGAATGATGGTACCATCCTTCAGAATTTTGTGGGTTTAAACGGGTCAACCGCATGTAGTATATACAACCCCTCAACAAACAACTGGAGTCCTGTATTTAACTCCTTGCATAGTCTTGATGAAGGCCATTTCGTACAACAGCCGGATCAAAGTGTATTAAATATTGATATAGGTGGAGCAACTGCAGAAAGATATATTCCATCCCTGGGAAAATGGATCGCTGACGCTTCCCCGGTCAATAATCTTTATGGGCCTGATGGCGAAATGGGAGCCGGGTTCTTATTACCTAACCTGAAGACCTTTTTTATGGGAGCAAATGGTAAAACTACTTATTATACGCCATCCAATTCGCAAAGCCCGGGTTCCTGGACGGCCGGCCCAGGCACACCAGGCGGGCTAGGCGCAGATGATGCCGGCGCTGCTTTTATGATAAATGGCAAAATAATTTATGCGCTTGGCCCAGCTCCCACGCGAAGAAAGAGTTATCAGTCGCCAACAACTTTTTTTGAATTTGATTATACCACTAATACTTACACTCAAATTACGGCTCCCGGAGGAACTACAACATATGCAGCCCCAACTTTTGAGTGTAACTTTTTACAATTACCCGATGGGTCGTTGCTTTTTGCAACAATGTATTCTGCAACCGGTTTTTATATTTACACACCAGGAGGCACCCAAATAACAGCAGGGGTGCCAACTATTACTAATGTTGCAAATACCGGCACCCGAACCTACACCATAACCGGTACGGGCTTTCGTGGAATTAATACAGAGCTGCCTATGGCGACGACGCACAAAACAACACCAACTATCCTATTGTGCGTTTAACTTTCGGTTCAAATGTTTATTATGCAAGAACATATAATTGGACACTGACCGGAACAAACTCTGTTCAGGTTAGTATGCCAAATGCTATTCCTTCAGGCACTTACGCAATGACGGTTACGGTTAATGGTTTCAGTTCGACACCAACTAACATCACGTTCTGATAATATCGATTGATATTTAACGAGCTGTTTTTCAATTAGAATTGAGGTATTTATGTCGCTGAAGACAACAAACTACCTGGGAGCAGCGAATAAATGCAAGCCGGATAAGCGGGTGGTACTAATGTATCACCCGTCTTTAAACGATTATAATTATACTATATAATAAGCGGTTTAATATGAATAAACCAGGAAGAATGTAAAAAAATGCGGAATTCTATTTCAAATCGACTAACTCTATTTAAAAATATGCAATTAAAATTTAAGGCGTTGTTAACAGCCATCTTAATCCTTACATTATCATCCTATAGTTTTGCCCAGCAAAGTTGCCCGAAATGGGGGCCGTATGTAAAAACGGTACACATGGCAAAAAATAACGCCGAGCTTATGATGGCCGATGTGATGATCCCATCCGATGGTACAGCGCCTTATACTTATGCCTGTTCGGTTCAATTTGGTATTGGGAAAAGCGGCGGCTATTGCGGCATTCAGAAGGCAGGGTTAACAGACTCGCGCATGCCGAATAACATATTTTCAATTTGGGATTTTCCTAATAAAATACAAATAGCCGAGCAATATAAAGACCCGCTAACCTTTGTTGGTGGTTTTGGAGGTGAAGGTACCGGGTTGCACTCCCACACAGACTTTGGATGGAAACCCGGTTATTGGTATACTAATATTGTAAGGCGATGGTCCGTTAACGATTCAACAACACAGGTCGGATATTGGATATATGATCAAAGCGAAAAAACGTATAGGCATTATGTAACTTTTTCTGTTCCTGAAAAAGAGGCTATGCTGCATGGCGACATTGGAAGCTTTCTTGAAAATTTTGCAGACGAACAGAAAAGTTCCAGGGTAGCGATATATAAATCGTACTGGATGTTAAGTGGACAAAATAAGTGGTTACACCCTGATTCTTTGTTGGCCGAAGCAGGCGAGGGTTCGTGGAAAGCAGAGCGATATGGTAATGATGGTGTAAAGGTAACCTCATGCGGAACAAGCCCATGGCAAAAAAAGACTTTTTATCCGGTCACTCAAAAAGAAAAGCCGGATCTTATCCCAGCCAACGTTTATGATTTAGCATGTTACTATGACCATTCGCAAAAAAAGATATTTGTTAACTGGAGTATTCTGCAAACGGCTACGCCGCAGTTAAGTTATGAGGTGCAAATATTTGACAACAGTTCATACACAGGGAAGCCATTGGCTTCATCCAAAGGCATCGATCCCGATTTGAACAGCATAGGTATCGAGGTAAAAGGCCTGAATCTAAAAAATCAGGATTATTATATCACCTTACAGATAACAGATATTTTTGGACAGCAATCCCCGATAAAAACCACCGTATTAGAGGAAAAGAAACCTTAAAGAAAAGTAGTATCCTGGAGGATCTCCCGCAATCCTCTTCAAAGTTGCATTGAGCCCGCTTCGTTACTGAAGCGGGCTTACCTATGAGCGAACAACAAGACAATCGCCTTGCGATATCGAAAACGTTTCAATAACATTGAGAAATATTTATTTCAAAGTACTTTGAAATAAAAAGTAAACTGGTATTTTTGTAACTGCTATAGGCCCGGCAACGGAAGCTCCGTGGGAGTGCCATCGGCAATTTATCAGTTAATGAATTACAGTAAGAAATATAACCTAACATAACTCAGCCAATTTAAGATGAGTAAACAAACTGATTGCTTTTACAACAGATTCTCGTTTTTATATCCATTGGTGGATGTCTTCCTAAAACCCCAAAAAAAGATTCTATTTAACGAGATCAATAGCTTGCCTGAAGGTAATCTGTTGGAGATTGGTGTTGGCAACGGTGCTCATTTTCAGCTTTATAAAAAGCATCGGAAGATTGGAATTGAGTGCTCTGCAGCAATGCTTAAAATAGCCCGCAAAAAAAGCCGCGGAAATATTCGGCTTTTCAAAATGGACGGCGAAGCACTCTTATTTGATGATAACGAATTTGATTACGTCGTTCTCTCTCATGTTATCGCCGTAGCAGATAATCCCGCGCAATTATTAGAAGAAGTGTTTAGAGTATTAAAACCGCAAGGGCAGGTGTTTATTCTTAATCATTTTACACCCGATAACTGGCTTAGGCATATCGATAGCGCGTTTGAGCGGATTTCGAATATTCTTCACTTCAAATCGGTTTTTTGTATCGATGAAATAGCCACCATCAAAAAGTTTATTCTTATAAAAGAGATTCATTTTGGCTTAGCATCATATTTCAAACTTTTAATCTACCAGAAAAAGTGAGAAGAAAGTATATTCTTATTTGCATATCGCTGCTCATCAGTTTGTTTATTTATTTGTTTTACAGAACAGGCAGGACGGCTGTTAACGAAATCTTCATTCGGATGATTTCGTTAACAACATACACAAGTTTAAAGGCACATATTGTTAAAGCGTTACCGTTGAACAATATTGTGATTTATTCTTTACCTGAAGGGCTGTGGATATTTTGTATTACGCTCACCTCAAAGCCCTATTATGCCAGGCTAAATAATCGGCGGGTCGATTGTGTGTATATTCCACTTATATTTTGTATTACCCTGGAAATATTTCAACTCTTTCATATCACCAATGGCAGATTTGACTTTATGGACATTGGAGTTTCTGTTGTGTTTTGGCTATTAGCCAGTTACGTTGTGAGCGATGAGCCTGAAAAACAGGATATCTTTACCAGGCCGAACTCAAGAATGATTGCTTTCCTGGCCAGTTACGGTATTGTTTATTTGGCACATGTTTTTAAATAGAAAAGGAATTACATTTAGAGCGCATGAACAGAATTATGGAACACCTGGCAAGCTATCGGTATTCAATACGTGGGATATTGCTGGCATTTCGATACGAGCATAACATGATCTTTCATCTTGCTGCTGCTATTGCCGTCGTGGTGGTAAACATCCTGTTGAAAGTTAATAAAACCGAGTGGCTTATTACCCTAATATTGATCGGCCTGGCGTGGATGGCAGAGATTTTTAATACAGCTATTGAAAAGTTAGCGGACCGGGTTACCAAAGAACAGGACCCTTTAATTGGACAAGTAAAAGATCTGGCTTCCGGGGCTGTGTTGATTATTTGCTGTTTTGCAGTTG
>Ga0105240_10012866_pt1 | contig 11527 bp, 9 predicted proteins | sample KBSC54metaG_FD_80426 | JGI IMG/M metagenome (GOLD analysis project Ga0105240, IMG submission 80426) | Corn rhizosphere microbial communities from Kellogg Biological Station, Michigan, USA - KBS C5-4 metaG | ecosystem: Host-associated > Plants > Roots > Rhizosphere > Soil | place: Michigan, USA...
CTCAAGGATGTGTTCCATCGTCCCCGGCCGGATCTTGTTCCGATCTCGGTGTACGTCTCCGGCGCTAGCTTTCCTAGCGGGCACTCCATGATGTCGGCGGTAACGTATTTGACGCTGGGGGCTCTGCTCGCACGGTCGCAAGAACGCAAACGAGTCAAGGCGTATTTTCTGCTGGTGGCGATCTTTCTCACTTTGTCGGTCGGCGTCACGCGCGTATATCTGGGCGTGCATTGGCCTACTGATGTTCTGGCGGGCTGGACGGCAGGGTCAGTCTGGGCTTTGCTTTGCTGGCTGGCGGCACGCCGGCTGCAGTCGCGCCGCACGTTGGAGCAAGAGACAGAGCACTGGAAGACCACCGGCTGAACACCTGTGGCACACTGACTTCATGCGCATCAGTGACATTCGCGCGACCACCGTCACGGTTCCGTTGGAAGCGCCGCTGCGCCACGCGAATGGCTGCCACTGGGGCCGCTTCGTGCGGACCATCGTAGAGGTGGAAACCGATAACGGCTTGATCGGCCTGGGCGAAATGGGTGGCGGCGGTGAATCGGCCGAAGCCGTTTTTCGCGCGATGAAGCAGTATCTGGTGGGACACGACCCCGCGCGGCGCGAAGAAATGCGATTCCTGATCGCCAACCCTACGGCGTCGCTGTACAACAACCGGACGCAAGTGCTCGCGGCGCTGGAGTTCGCTTGTCTCGATATTCTAGGGCAGGCGTGGGGCGTTCCGGTGTGCGATATTCTGGGCGGCCGGCTGCGCGACTGGGTTCCGTTCGCCTCGTATTGTTTCTTACGCTATCCCGATCAGCGCACGGGGTCAGGCGAGGTTCGCACCATCGAGCAACTGGTGGAACACACCTGCGAGTTGAAACGACGCTTCGGGTTTACGACGCACAAGCTCAAGGGCGGCGTGTTCCATCCCGACTACGAACTGGAAGCTTATCGCGCATTGGCGGATGCGTTCCCCGGTGACTCGCTGCGCTTCGATCCGAACGGCGTCTGGTCCACCGAGCAGGCAATCCGCTTCGGCCAGGCGATCGAGAATCTGCACAATGATTATCTGGAAGACCCTGTGTTCGGGATGAACGGTATGCGCCGGACGCGCGAAAAAGTTCGAGTCCCGCTGGCGACGAACACGGTGGTAGTGAACTTCGAGCAGCTTGCGGCGAACGTGCTAGACACCGCGGTGGACGTGGTTCTGCTCGATACGACGTTCTGGGGTGGTATTCAGCCTTGCGTAAAGGCCGCGGCGGTTTGCGAGACGTTCCAGTTGGGCGTCGCGGTGCACTCGTCGGGTGAATTGGGCATTCAGCTTGCGACGATGCTGCATTTAGGCGCGGCGATACCGAATCTGTCGTTCGCGGCGGACGCGCATTATCATCATCTGAAAGACGACGTGATTCAGGGCGGTCTTATGCCGTACAAGAACGGTTCGATCGGTGTGCCTACTGGATCGGGGCTGGGCGTAAAGCTCGATCGTGAAAAACTCGGCCAGTACAACGAGCTGTACAAACGCCTGGGCAATTATCCTTACGATCAGGATCCGGCGCGGCCGGGGTGGACGCCAATTATTCCGAATGATCGGTGGGCCGATCCGAAGGACGATCGTCGAGTGGAGATTCCTTACTGGCATGGCGAATCTGTTTGACCTGAATGGACGTGTAGCGGTCGTTATGGGCGCGACCTCCGGATTGGGGCGCGCGATCGCAATCGGCTTAGCTCGGCACGGCGCGGATGTCGTGCCCAGTGGCCGCCGGAAGGAATTGGTCGAGAGTGCGTGCGAGGAAATCAGGGCGATGGACCGCAGGACGCTGGTTCACCCGGCAAACGTACACGATCGGCAGTCGATCGATAAGTTGCGCGACACTGTGCTGAAGCACCTGGGACGAGTCGACATTCTGGTGAACGCCGCCGGAAACGTGATCCGTCAGCCGACGATCTCAGCATCCGAAGAGGAATGGTCGTCTGTTCTGGACACGCATCTGAACGGCGCACTACGGGCGTGTCAGAGTTTTTACGAGCCCCTAAAAGCCAGCGGCCACGGGCGGATCATCAACATCGCGTCGCTAAGTTCCTTCGCAGCATTTCACCAAGTGGCGGCATACTCCGCCGCTAAGACGGCGATCCTTTCGTTGACCCGCAGCTTGGCTTGCGAATGGGCGAAGGATGGGATTCGCGTGAACGCCATCGCGCCCGGCGTATTTCCTACCGACTTGAATCGTGACGTGATCATGGGCACGGCGCGAGGTCGCGAGATGCTGATGCGCACTCCTATGGGACGATTCGGCCAGCCGGAGGAACTGATTGGCACGGCGGTCCTGCTGGCATCGGACGGAGCGAGTTTCCTGACAGGCCAGTGCATTGCGGTCGACGGAGGGTATCTTGCATTGGGCGTCAATTCGTAACGTCACGGGTTTCGCGATTCTGGCGTGTGCGGCTGCGCATGCCGAGTCCGGGTATGACGCCTGGTTGCGATATTCCTCGTCCGGATCCGCGCCGGTCATCACCGTGGTGGGAAATTCCGCGCTGCTGGAGAGCGCGCGCCAGGAGCTTGCTCGCGGGTTTCGCACGCCTAAAGCTGAGACGATCGTGCTAGGTGGCGTCGCCGCGAATCTCAAACCGGACGGTTACTCGCTGAAGAGGGTTGATGGAAAGATCGTTGTCACGGGCGCGGATGATCGGGGCGTGTTGTACGGCGCATTCGCACTGCTGCGCAAGGCGGCGCTGGGCGAGTCTCTTGCGAGGCTGGATGAAAAAAGCGAACCGCACGTTCCTGTGCGCTGGGTGAATCATTGGGACAACCTGGACGGCTCGATCGAGCGCGGCTACGGCGGCCGGTCGATTTTTTGGGATAACGGCGTTGCGCGGACGGATCTGACCCGCGTCAACGACTATGGACGCATGTTGGCTTCACTGGGGATCAACGGCGCGTCAATCAACAACGTCAACGTGAATCCGCGCATTCTGGCGCCCGACTTTTTGCCGGAGATCGTACGGATCGCGAATACGCTGCGGGCGTGGGGAGTCCGCACGGTGCTGTCGGTTGATTTTGGCAGCCCGCAAAAGATCGGTGGGCTCGATACCTTCGACCCGCTGGATCCCAAAGTCATCGCCTGGTGGAGCGCCAAAACCGACGAGATCTATCGCGCCGTGCCCGATCTAGGCGGCTTCATCATCAAGGCGGATTCGGAAGGCCGTGTGGGTCCTTCGGCGTATGGGCGAACACATGCGGACGCAGCTAACGTTGTCGCGCGCGCCCTGAAGCCGCACGGCGGATTGATTTTCTATCGCGGCTTCGTATACGACAACAAAATGGATTGGCGCAATCTGAAGAACGATCGCGCCCGCGCGGCTGATGATAACTTTCGCGCGCTGGATGGCAAGTTCGATGACAATGTCGTGATCCAAATTAAGAACGGGCCGATCGATTTTCAAGTGCGGGAGCCGGTTTCGCCTCTATTTGGAACGCTGGCGAAAACCAAACAGGCGATCGAGCTGCAAATCACGCAAGAGTATATGGGCCAGGCTCGCCATACAGTGTTTCTGGTGCCCATGTGGAAAGAGGCTCTCGATTTTGACTTGCGGGTCAATGATCGAGCGACGCCAGTGAAATCGCGGGTCAACGCGGTCGTCGGCGTTTCCAATGCCGGGCTGGACGACAACTGGTTCGGCAATCACATGTCGCAGGCGAATCTGTATGGATTCGGGCGCCTGGCGTGGAATCCCGATTTGAGCGAGCGCCAGATCGCCGAGGAATGGACCCGGCAGACGTTTGGAAGCGACACGGCCGTAGTGCGGACGATTACGGATATGCAGCTAACGTCGTGGCGGACATACGAGAATTACACGGGTCCGCTGGGCTTGCAAACCTTGACCGACATCGTCGGCAATCATTATGGCGTGGCGGTAGAAGCTTCCGAGCGCAACGGCTGGGGACAGTGGCATCGCGCCGACGAAACAGGTGTAGGGATGGATCGCACGGTGGCAACGGGTACCGGATACATCGGCCAGTACAGTCCCGTGGTAGCTCGCCTGTATGAATCGCTCGCAACGTGTCCGGACGATTTACTCCTCTTTATGCATCACGTGCCGTATACCTACGTGCTGCATTCCGGAAAGACGGTCCTCCAGTATATATACGATTCGCATTACGAGGGTGCCGAGGCCGTCGACGGCTACGTGCGCGCGTGGAAATCGCTGCAAGGCGGCATAGATGACCGTCGCTATAAGGAAATACTCGCACGGTTCGAATATCAAGCGGGCCAAGCCGAAGTCTGGCGCGATGCAGTCTCGAATTGGTTCCTGCGCGCTTCGGGAATTCCCGACGCAAAGGGCCGCGTGGGGCACTATCCTGGGCGCATCGAAGCGGAATCGGCCAAGCTCGAGGGTTACAAGGCCATTGATGTCACGCCGTGGGAGGCGGCCTCCGGAGGAAAAGCGGTCGAATGCGCATCCGGGAAGTGCGCGGCCACCTTTATATACAACGGTGCGCCCGGAGTATTTCAGGTTCGGGTGCGCTACTTCGACCAGAACACCGGTGTCTCGCATTTCCGTGCGCTCATCGGGAACAAGGTGATTGCCGAGTGGACTGCGGCCGATCGCGTGCCCACACGCAAAATCGACAGCTCCTCATCCGCGCTGCGCGTCATTGAAGGGATCCCTCTCAAAGCAGGGGCCGAGATCCGCATCGAAGGAATGCCGGACGGCGGCGAGACGGCTGCGCTGGACTATTTAGAGATCGCCCAGTAGATGCCTACTTGCCTTGGCATTTGCCGCCGGGGCAGCGGTTGTTCTCTTCACACACGTACTCGTACAATCCTGCCCCTTCCCACTCCGGCTTGGCTGCGATTTCGAAGGGCTGGGACCACGCGGCCGTGAACGTCTTGGGGTCGTCGATGGTTAGGTTGTAGGAGAGTGTCTTCCGATCTTTCCACGAGATCCGTTCGATGGTCTTGAGCGCGTCGCTGTGCATGCGGTATTCGTTGGGGTTGGTGTAGAAGTAGTCGTCCAGGCCCCAGCGCTTGAAATTGGTCGTCTCGATCACTAGGGTGTCGCCTTCCCAGTGGCCGACTGGATCGCCGTAGAAGGATGGCTCGATGTCCTCGCGATGCTTGCGCCCGTCGAGCGGAATGATGCGTGTCATGCGCTGGAACTCGTGCACAATGATCAGGTAGTCTTTGGTCTGGAAAAACTGCATAGCGTTGGCCGAGAGCATCCCGGAAGGAAACCCGGCGGGCATGCAGAAATCGCGCGGCTCATCGTGGCGAGGATCGCCATTGCGAGGTTCGTAAAACGGCTCACCGCCGGGTTTCAGTAGAGCGAAAAGCTTACGGTCGAAGATAGTCGCCGAGCAGCGGCACTGTTCGCCGCTGAGAGCTTTGGGCCATTCGTAAGTGCCGCTGAAGTTCGGTTTGCCCTCTGCGGTGCGAGGAACTGCCGTGCCTTTGGTTTGCGCGAGACTTGTGCACGCCAGGATGGCAAAGAGTACGCTGACGGTTTTCATCTACTTATCCTTCCCATCGCCGGGAGCGCGATCTTCGGCGCCGGCCGTGAACACACTGCGTCCATCGGGAAACGTCACGCGTGCGCCGTTGGCATTGTTGGAGCCGTCTTTCGAGCGGAACCCTTCCACGGTGATCGTCATGCCTTCCTGGATCACTTTCTTGGTGATGCCGCGCCGCATCAACTGACCGGGCGCCCCACCAGAAAAGCCCCAATTGGTTACTGCGCCATCGCTGCCTTTTACGTCGACATAGAACCAGATGTGCGGATTCTGCCATTCGACTTTGGTGACCACTCCGGTCATCTTGACGGGCTTGGCGGTATCGAACTCGGCGGCGAACGAATGGTGCGCCTGAAGCGCAGGCAGGGTCCACAGCGCGGCTGCCAAAAGCGCGAAGGAAGTCCTCATGCATTCATTTTTGCAAAAAATGACGGACGGCAGGTGATATAATCCCCGCCAGGATTTATGCGGCGAATACTACCAGTGCTGTTTGCAACCATACCCCTCTTGGCTCAGACCGGCGCCAAGAACGGCGAGTGGCCGACGTATGGGGCCGATCTCGGGAACACGCATTATTCACCGCTCGATCAGATCAACGCGGGAAATTTCAATAAGCTCCAAGTGGCCTGGAGGCTCAAAACCGACAATTTCGGCCCGCGGCCGGAGACCAATCTCCAGTCGACTCCTTTGATGGTCAAGGGCGTTCTATATACGACCGCTGGTACGCGTAGGGCCGTGGTAGCCGCGAATGCCGCGACCGGCGAAGTCCTGTGGATGCACAGCGAGAACGAAGGCGCACGCGGGGACAATGCTCCGCGGCAGCTTTCGGGCCGCGGCCTGGCGTACTGGACCGACGGTCGGGAAGAGCGGATTCTTTATGTAACGCCGGGTTATCGGCTGATCGCGCTCAGCGCCAAGACGGGGAATCCTGTTCCCGCTTTCGGTCGCAACGGCATCGTCGATCTGAAGCTCGACGACGATCAGGAAATCGATCTCGAGACTGGGGAAGTCGGCCTGCACGCGACGCCGGTTGTCGCAGGCGATGTGGTCATCGTCGGCGCGGCTCACAGGGCATCGGGAGCGCCGAAAGTAAAGCACAACGTCAACGGTTACGTGCGCGGGTTCGATGTCCGCACTGGCAAGCGCTTGTGGATCTTCCATACGATTCCTCGTCCAGGCGAGTTCGGGCACGATACGTGGGAGAAAGATTCGGCCGAGACTACCGGCAATGCTGGTGTTTGGGGGCAGATCAGTGTTGATCCTGATTTGGGCATGGCGTTTATTCCCGTGGAACTCCCGACTGGCGATGAGTATGGCGGCCACCGTCCGGGGAACGGCTTGTTCGGAGAGAGTGTTGTTGCACTCGATCTGAAAACCGGCCAGCGAAAGTGGCACTACCAACTGGTGCACCACGGCATTTGGGATTTCGATATTCCCTGCGCGCCGATGCTAATCGATATCACCATCAACGGGCGGATAGTAAAAGCGTTGGCGCAACCGACCAAGCAGGGTATTCTCTATACCTTCGATCGCGCGACCGGGAAGCCGATCTGGCCCTTCGAGGAAAAGCCCGTACCCAAAGGCGATGTGCCAGGCGAATGGTATTCGCCGACGCAGCCGATCCCCAGCAAGCCGCCAGCCTACGGTGTCGCCGGCATTCCGTCTGTGGATGATCTGATCGACTTCACGCCGGAGCTCAGAGCCGAAGCGTTGAGGATTGTCTCGAAGTACAAGATCGGACCCATCTTTACGCCTATTGTTGTGAGTAAACCCGAAGGACCGTTTGGCACGATCCTGACGACGGGCGTCACCAACTGGCCGGGCGGTTCATATGATCCGGAATCGCACATTTTGTACGTGCACGCGTCTACGGGAATGGTTTCGAACGGGCTGGTGCCGGGAGATCCCACGCGCACCGAGTTTGCATGGGTGGGAGGAAACGCAGCACCCGCCGGAGAAGCTCCTGCACTGCGCGTGCAAGGCATGCCGCTGGTGAAGCCGCCGTGGGGGAGCATCGTCGCCATCGATATGAACAACGGCGAGATCCTTTGGAAGATCGCGAACGCGGAGACGCCGGATAATGTGCGCAATCATCCGGCGCTGAAGGGTCTCGACATTCCGCGAACGGGCCGCGCCAGCAATACGATTGGGTTGCTGGTGACGAAAACGCTGATGATCGCAGGCGAGCCTGGAACGTTCACGCTTCCCGATGGACGACAGGGCGCGATGCTGCGAGCCTATGACAAGGCTACCGGCAAAGAGCAGGGCGCCGTCTACATGCCCACAGGACAAACCGGCACTCCGATGACGTATTTGTTGAACGGCAAGCAATACATCGTAATCGCTATCGCCGCAACGAATTATCCAGCGGAGCTGGTCGCCTTCCGCCTGCCGGATTGAGAGCGTGATGATAGACTCATGTCGGTGAAAGCTGCTCTGACATTGAATGTGGCACTTGCGGGCGTGGTCTTCCCTCAAGCGCGGACGCGTGAACTTGTCCGCCGCGACAACGTCACCATCGAAGTAATCGCCGAAGGGCGCGGCCCGCTGATTGTAATGCTGCCATCGCTGGGGCGCGATTCAGAGGAGTTCGATCCGGCGGCGGCCCGCATCGCGACGGCTGGCTTCCGCGTGCTTCGACCGCAGCCGCGCGGGTACGGTAAGAGCAGCGGCCCTATGGAGAATCTCACGCTGCATGATCTGGCTCGCGATGTCGCTGCCGTAATCGAACACGAAAATTCGGGCCCGGCGATCATCGCGGGTCATGCGTTCGGCCATTTTGTCGCCAAGATGACGGCGGTGGACTTCCCGAAACTCGTTCGGGGCGTGATTTTGATCGGCGCGGCGCAGAAGACACCCGATCCGGCCGTGCAGCAATCGGTCGCGATCGCGACGGATCCGGCGCAACCCGAGGCCGAGCGGCTCAAGCATCTGAAGATCGTGTTCTTCGCGCCCGGCAATGACGCGCGCCTGTGGCTCACCGGGTTCCATGCGAATGTGCGCGCGGCGGAGATCATCGCGCGCGATGCGACTCCCCAGAAGGAATATTACGCCGCCGGCAACGTGCCGCTGCTCGACATCCAGGGCGAGAACGATCCCTACAAGCCTCCCTCTGCGCGAAACGAGCTTATAGACGAGTTCGGGGCCAAGCGAGTTACGGTGGTGCGGGTGCCGCACGCCGCGCACGCGGTCATTGTGGAGCAGCCCAACGCAGTGGCCGACGCCGTCATTGCTTGGGCTCGCAAACTTTAGGCTTTCTGAAGCAGGGTGCGCGCCTTGCGATGCGCGCATGAAGCTGTTCAATCCACCCATGACGGCTCAAGGATTTCGTCATGCGATCTAACCTATCAACGAAGTATCTGCTGTAGAATATGGCCATGACGAAACGATCCGTAGCAATTGCCTCACTACTGACAGCGTTTCAACTCGCGGCGCAGAACACGCCGGTGCATGTGCTGGCTTCGAATGGGGTGAAGGCGGTCATCGACGAATTGAAACCGCGGGCCGAGCGCGCGATCGGACGACCGTTAGCGATCGAGTACGATACGTCCTCCGTGGTCAAGAAGCGAATCGAAGACGGGGCGATGTTCGATGTCGCCATTCTCACTTCGGACGTGATTGACGACCTTGCGAAGGCCGCAAGAATCGACCCGGGAACGCGTATGGAAATCGCCCGCTGCGGGATCGGAGTGGGCGTTCGCGCAGGCGCCCCCAAGCCGGACATCAAGACATCCGCCGCATTGAAGAAAACGCTGCTTGCGTCTAAGTCGGTCACTTACGCGGAGAACGGCGCGAGCCGTAAGTATATTCTTCAGATGTTCGATAAGTTCGGCATCACGGATGCCATGAAGGCGAAAACAATATCGGAACAAGGCTCGGAGCGCTCTAACGCCCGCGTGGCTGACGGATCAGCCGAGATGATCCTGACGCTGGTAAGCGAGATCCTGCCCGCGCCGGGAGTGCAGCTGGTCGGACCACTTCCAAATGACGTGCAGCACTACGTCAATTTCGCCGTGGGAACCAGCAAGAACAGTAAGAACATTGACGCCGACAAAGCGCTTACGAAGTTCCTGTCCAGCCCAGCCGTGGATGGAATCCTGAAGGCCAAGGGAATGCAGGCGGCGCCTGCTAGGGTTTCACGGTAACCCTGACCTGGCCGTTGGTCCAGCAGCATTGGAACCCACCGCCGCCTTCGCCTGAATAGTCGTTCACCAGTAGGTGCAGGATGTAGTCTCCTGGTTCGCTGAAGCGGGCAGTGGTGGTGGCGTTTCCGTTTTCGACGGGCGGTCGATCTTTCGCGAAGGTGACCGTTCCAGGTCCCCGGTACTTCGACCAGCGCAGTTTCACGGGAGCTCCCAGATTCTTAGGCCGCGCGCTCGATGAACTGGTGAATTTGCCATCGTCCGTCACCCATGCGGTAAGCGTCAAGGGATTCGCCAGCGTCGTTGTGCGATCGACTGTCAGCCCGTGAGGACCTTGCACGGAAGGTCCCTGTGGATCGAAGCGCAGCACCGGAGGGGTGTTGCCCACGGCTTCTTCGCGCAACGGGGAGATTTCATAATCCGGGAGCAGACTGGCGGGGATCGTCGAGGTCTTGCCGTTGGCCGTAATCGTCCACGTGAGCTTGGCGGAACCGAAGTCGCTAGGGACTTTCACTACGAACATCCCCCATTGGCGGCCGGCGAGGAAATGCGTCGGCTGGCCGCGATCGGGACCGCCCGGCTCGATCCTATTATTTGGACCGATTGGGACGTCCAGTTCTTGCTTGGTGTTCCGATTGAAATAACCCAGCAGCAAATTGAAGCTTCCGTCGGGATTCTTGAACCATCCCTCGAACGCGCCGGTAATGTTGGCGCCGGATTCGTGCGGCGGCTCGAGCGGCAGAGATTGCGCGTACGCCAACACCGCGCTGGCAAGCACGACTAGGGTCCGCATAGTTGACTATTTCTTGTGCTTAGAGGCCCAAGCGCTGTAATCCTCGTCGCTGATGTAAGTGACGTTGACCCACGCGTGCGCCATTTCGTCCACCGTGCGATGCCCGTAGCCGACCCACTGATCGGGATCGGGATTGTGCGGATTATTGCTGGTGTTGTCGTGCCAGGCGGTGACCTTGATGACGGTGCCCTTGGGGAGTACCGGCGCAGCGTCCTCATCGTAGATGTAGTTCGTCATCCAATTGAAGTTGAAGTTGCCGACGTAGCTGATCATCTGGTTGGACCCATCCGGAAGGATAGCTTCCAGAGCCATCGCCTTGCCACGCAGATGCATGTGAGGCTGGATATTTTCGAGAATCGCCGCCTGCCTCAGGACAGTGAAGCCCTGGCTCTCGATGATGCTGTTGGGTGGAATATCGAGATTCGGTCCGGTCTTTCCCGGAAACGCAGTCAGATGCGTGCGGTACTTCGGTTCCTGGCCTTTCGGATACAGCCACAACGCCAGCTGGACGCCCGACGGAATTTCTTCGCCTACCGCGTGAAGGTGCACGTCCCAGGAAATCTTTGATCCAGGCAGCAGAAGTTTGCCAGTGTTGGGATGAAAAATGTCATAGGATTTGCCGATGGCCCATTCCATCAGAACCCCTTGCCGATCGGCATCGTTGGTCGAGTTGGCGTCGGGAGCGTCGGCGTCATCCTGCACAAGGTACGCGACAGCGTGATGAATGGTCTTGCGCGCCGCAGCGGTGGTAGGCCGGACTTCGACGGCGCGTACCCAGCGCGGCTCGGTGAGAGGAATATCGGCCAGCGGACGCCACCAGACGTCCTGGTTCTTGGCGGGCATCGTGTAGGAAGTTGCTTCGATGATCAGATCGGGCTGCGCGCCGATCTCCTTGGCCGCCTGCCACTCGTTGGCCTTGGGCCACTGCTTGGGCGGAGGCATGTCCTTGACATCACCCTGGAGCGCCCCGTTATCCACCCAGCGGGTGATGATGTTGATCTGGTCGTCCGACAGCGACATGTCGTTCTTAAACTTGTGGACGCCCACCGTCATATCGATGTGCCAGGGCGGCATCTGCCGCGTCACCAC
>Ga0105240_10012869_pt1 | contig 11527 bp, 9 predicted proteins | sample KBSC54metaG_FD_80426 | JGI IMG/M metagenome (GOLD analysis project Ga0105240, IMG submission 80426) | Corn rhizosphere microbial communities from Kellogg Biological Station, Michigan, USA - KBS C5-4 metaG | ecosystem: Host-associated > Plants > Roots > Rhizosphere > Soil | place: Michigan, USA...
GCGACTGTGGGTTCGGCGATGTCTTCGGCGGCTTCGCTTTCCTGCGTGACTTTGCGGAGGCTGATGTTTTCGAATTGAGCCCAGATCAGGCCGATGGGGATTACGCACAGGAAAGTGACCAGCAGAAGCGCCGCGGCGCAGGCGGTGGAGGCTTCGGCGCCGATTCCGAAGATTCCCACAAGGGTGGCGGCGACGATGCCGATCTGCGTGAACCAGCCGAGGACAGGGAGCTGAAAGACGCTTGATGCGCCGCTGATCATCATGAGAACAACGGCCTGCGAAAAGGTGATGCTGGAAAGTTCGGGGCTACCGGTGAACGCTCTCAGAGTGAAGAAGTACGCAAGGGCGATCAAGGTCCACATGGCGAAGGATGTGCCGGCTGCGATGAAGAAATCGTTGAGGCTTCGGATCGTGTCGAGGCCAGCCTGAAAGCTGCGGATCTTTTCACCGACAACCTTGCCGACGTTTTCCGAGACGAGGCCTAAAGTTTTCTCCATGACGGCGGCGACCGCTGTTCCGGATATGCGAATGATGACGAGGAAAATGACGCCGAAGAGCGTCAAGACCAGGCCGCCGAATTGCGCGACACGAGGGCCGGCGAATTTGGCGAGGAAGCCGGAGTGAGTGGACTGAACAATCAGACTCGAACTCGCGTTCTGATCCTGGAAGAGGATGATCATGGCAATGGAGAAGAAGACGGCCATGGTTCCGAAGTCGAAGAGGCGCTCGACGATATAAACGGCGAGCTGATTGGCGATCGAGAGGCCGGTCTTCTTGGCGGTGAGATAGGGCCGGACCGGATCGGCTACGCGGCCAACGAGAGCGACGGCTGTGAAGCCGATGACCTGTGAGGCGACGAGGGAGAGCGGGCTCACTTTTTTGTGGTGTCGCAGCAGATATGCCCAACGGGTCGCGCGGGCGATATAAGCGATGTAAATGCCGGCGATGCCGAGGCCGAAATAGCTCCAACGAGATTGAGCGAATTGCTGGACAACTTCGTGCCAGTTGATTGGATGGCGATGCTGCGCGTAAAAGCCGAGCGCAATGAGAGCGGCAAGAACCACAAGTCCCAGGATCAGTTGTCGTTTGTTCAAGCGAACTCCGATGGGGATGCAGGTCTTATTGTATGGTCCCGCGAGGCATGCTCACGCGGGAACAGGTGAGCAACTATGCACCTTAGTAGGAAGCGGGTTAGCGGGAAGAGGAAGCTTGAATCCTGCTGGAGGCGGCGGGGGCTTGCCTGGCCTGCTGAAGCTGGCGGGCGGCTTCTCGCTGCCGAGCGACCACGCGGCGATTGAACTCGTGGATGACGCGGGCCACGTAGGCGCGGGTTTCGCGGTACGGCGGGATGCCGTGGTATTTGTCTACCGCAGCGGGACCGGCGTTGTAGGCGGCGAGTGCCTTGGCGATGTTGTCGTTGTAGCGGCGGAGCAGCTGATCGAGGTAGGCGGATCCGCCACGGACGTTCTGGTCCGGAGCGAAGCTGTCGTCTACGCCGAGGTCGGCGGCGGTGCCGGGCATGAGCTGCATGAGGCCGCGTGCACCGGCATGACTCACCGCGCGGGCGTTGCCATTGCTCTCGGCTTTGACGATGCTGGCGAGCAGGTCGGCATCGACATTATGCTGTTCTCCGGCGTCGGTGAGCATGAGGTGGAGGTCGGCGGGGGTGAGCTTTGCGTCGGAGCGGTGCCGGGGAATGGGTGCCGATGCGACAGGCGCCTGGTCAGGGACAGTCTCGTAGCCCGTGATCTCCGCGGGCTTCATTTCAATGAAGCTGCTTTCCCCTTTGCTCATGTAGAGGCGGACGACTGATCCGCTTTCGACGTGGTGATCGCAGCGCATGTCGAAGCCGTTGGCGAGGAGTACGCGCTCGGCGGCGTGAGCGGCAGTCATATGGCTCGCAAGGGCGAGGGCCGCAGCAGCGAAGACGAGTTGGGAAGTTGAACGCAATTTGATCTCTGTGTTCTCAGACTGTAGCAGAGGAGATACGGGTGAGGGCCCTCTCCAAAGTCACGGCTACGCCATCTTCGTCGTTGGGGGGTGCCTGCTTCCATCCGTTAAGTTTTGCCATGGCGCGAAGGTCGTGCGCGGCGTTGCTCATGAGGACCGCCTGGCCTGCCCACTCCAGCATGTTGACGTCGTTCCAGTTATCGCCAATGGCCATGGTGTCTTTGCGGTCGATGCCGAGGCGGGCCGCAAGGCGTTCGAGTGCCCAGCCTTTGGAGACTCCGGGCGGCAGAAGGTCGACAATGGAGAGGTCACGAGCCGGGTATTCGGTTCGTACGGCGGCGCATTGAGTGGTCAGGTCGCTGGATCTCAAGGCCTTTTCGGCCTGGCGCATACGCTCTACTCCGCCGGTGACCATGCCCTGGATGGGGTCGTTGCCGTCGGTGAGGGCGTCTTCAAGGGGCTGGACGATTTCGATGGCGTCGCGATTGGCTTCGACCCACAGGGCGATGCGCTGGTGGGCCTGTTCGAAGTCTTCGAGAACCAATTCGCCGCGTCCGATCATATCGAAGGTGAAAACCAGTGTTCCGAAAGGCCTTAGGAGGCTGCAGAGTTTGCGGGCCACGGAGGCCTGAAGGTGCGACCGATCGAGCGGGTCGCCGCCCAGGGTTCGGGTCACTGCTCCATTGGACGTGATGAGGGGCATATCCGCTCGGAGGCCGAGGTTTTCCAGAAGTGGGGCAGTGTAGGCCGTCCGGCGGCCGGTGGCGATGGCAACGGTGACCCCAGCGCGCTGTGCGGCCCGGAGCGCCTCGGCATTTCGCGCGCTGATGGTCTGGCTGAAGGTGGGCAGCAGAGTGCCGTCCATGTCGATCGCCACGAGGCGAACGGGGGGGTGCATGAAGTTAGTTTAAGGGCAGGGAACAAGGGAACCCAGGGGACAAGGGGACGCGGTGACGAGGGGAAACAAGGGCAACAGACGACGGGAGCGGCGAGTAACTCGAGGGTGTGATGGCGAGCACGCCGGGGTGTGCGTTGGGGCGTGCAGAATTACACGTCCGGAATTGCGGGCTCCGGGAGATTTGTATGAAAGCTCAAGTTCTGATCGCGTACTGCACGCGGAGCGGATCGACGGCCGAGGTGGCCGAGGCGATTGCAAAGACGATGAAGGAGGCTGGCCTGACTGTGCAGGTGCAGCCAATTACGGATGTTGAATCGATTCCCGCGGACGCATCCGTGGTGTTGGGTACGGCGCTTTACATCGGTCATTTTCCGAAGGACTTTCATCGGTTTGTTGCCCGTTTCGAGGCGGAACTTGCGGAGGCGCGTCCGTGGATCTTTGTGCTGGGGCCCACGGAGAAAGAGCGCAAACACTTTGCGGCGGCGGAGGAGCAGGCGCGCAAGGAGTTGGGTAAACATCCGTCGCTTCGACCAGCCGATATGCGGATTCTGGGAGGGAAGTTCGATCCGGCGAAACTGGTTCTTCCGTTTCCGATGAGCCTGATCATGAAGGTGCCGGCGAATCCGATGAAGAAGATGCCTGTGTCGGACATTCGGGATTGGGGATGGATCAAGCGATGGGGGCAGGCGATCGCTGAGGAGATCGCGGCGCGAATGTCGGTGAGTCCGCTGGTTCGGTAGACTGGTGTGCATGGAACGGATTTGCACGAACTGCCACGCTGTGCTGGCTGCAAACACAAAAGCTGATTGGTGCCCGGCGTGCGGCGGTGCGATGACGGATCGTCCCGAGCTTCCCGAAGTCGAATCCAAAGCGGCACCCGCGGAAGTGGATCATCGCGGAATTGTGCTGCCGCGCCGGCATGCGCTGGGCGGAATCATCACACCGCAATAGAGACAACCAGAAATCCATGATCACGATCAAGCGCATCACGCCTGAGGATGGAGCTGTCTTTAAGGAGATTCGGTTGCGCGCGCTGAAGGAGTCGCCGCTGGCCTTCTCCAGCACGTACGCGCGGGAGTCGCAGTTCCCTGACGAGGAGTGGTCGCGGCGATCTTCGCGGTGGAATGGTGATGGCGGCGATGCAATGTTTCTGGCGTTCTCTGAGGAGACGGCGTGCGGAATTGTGGGCTCGTATGTGGAGCAGGAGAATCGAGAGCGTGCGCAGGTGGTCTCGATGTGGGTGGATCCGGCGTATCGGCGTTCAGGCGTGGGCAAAGAGCTGGTCGATGCGGTGATTGTGTGGAACCGGTCGCATGGTGTGCGGGAGCTGATGCTGATGGTGACGAGCGTGAATGCAGGGGCGATTGCGTTCTACGAGCGGCTGGGGTTCGCGAAGACGGGCCTGACGGAAGAGTATCCGAATGATCCGGCAATTATCGAGTTCGAGATGATGCTTCCGATCCCACTTATCGCACGATGAAGCTGTGCGATGAATCGGGCACAGCCGGCGATGGCTGGCCGCACCTGCTGCATTAAGATGTTGCGATGAAACTGCGGCCTTATATGAAGTCTGCTTGCCAGTTGGCAATTCTCGTTTTCCTTATTTCGTCTGTGGCAATCGCGCAGGATACTGCGACTGCTCCACAACTGCTGCGGCCGGATGCGCGATTCAAGGCGGACGTGCTGGTTGTGGTTGCGCATGAGGATGATGAGGTGATGATCGCTGGATATCTGGCAAAGCTGGCGCTGGATGAGCACAAGCGCATCGCAGTTGTGTACGTGACGAATGGGGATGGAGGCGGCAACGCGGTTGGGAATGAGGCGGGCGTGGCGCTGGGGCAGGAACGGCAGATGGAGGCGCGGCGGGCGCTGGAGTCGATCGGGATTGAGAATGTCTGGTTTTTGAACCAACACGATACGCCGAATCAGAATGTGCTGTTTTCGCTCGGGCACTGGGATCATGGGCACGTGCTGGGCGCGCTGGTGCGGCTGATGCGGATTACGCGCCCGGATGTGGTGCTGACGTGGTTTCCGGATCCGGTGTCGGGCGAGAACCATGCGGACCATCAGGCCTCCAGCGTGGTGGCAGTGGAGGCGTTCGATGCGGCGGGCGATGAGACAAAATTTCCTGAGCAGCTGGCTCCGGCGAAGAACCGGACGGGGATGTCGAATCTGACGGAGGGCCTGCTGCCATGGCAGCCGCAGAAGCTCTACTTCTTCACCGATGCGTTTGAGGTCTTCACGCCGTATTGGTATGACGCGAAGAGGCAATCGCCGTTCCGGAAGAATCTGGGCGAGGGGACTGGGCCAAGTTTCGATATGACGACGATGTCGCCGAGCCGGCATCTGTCGTATGCGCAGGTAGAGGCGGACGAGCAGACGTACTACATGACGCAGGAGGGACAGCTTGGGGTTGATGCTGTACGGACGAACAGTTTCAAGACATTCGAATATCCGGTGAAGTTGATTTTCGGAAAATCGCTGGTGGGCGGATCGGTGACCGGAGATGTGTTCGAGGGAGTGAAGGCGGAGGGTGTCGCGTTCAGGCCCGTGCACGGGTATGCGGCCGAGGAGAAGCAGGGGATCAGGCTGGAGATTGGGGACCCGTGGCGTTTTTATTCGCTCTTCTGGAAGGCGCATGATCTGGATCGGATGGCGGGGCTGATTCCGGTGCCGGAGATGGAAGCGGATTATGGGGAGTGGCTGAACATTGGATTGCGGGCGTGCAACGACACGAGCATCGGTGCGGTGATCGACGTGAGCGCGACGCTGCCGGCGGGCTGGGTGGATCATGCGCAATACAAGCGCTATCCGGTGCGGGCGGGGGAGTGCTATCCGGTCACGGCGATGGTTTCAGCGCGGAGTTCCGGCGATGAAAAGTGGGAGGAACTCACGTGGAGCGCGCGAGAGGGAGAGCGCAAACTGGGGAGCGTGACAGTGCGGGTTTATGTGGGGAATGTGGGGAGCATGCCGCGATAGCTCGTGATGAGATCAGGGCAGGCCTGCGTGGGGGTCTTCGACCCTGGTCATCAGGACGGATGAGTTCATCAGGGTTTTGGCTTCCGCCTCGTGAAATGTGGGTGCGACGCAGATGAATAGGGTGCGGCCATCGTCGCCGCCTAACATGCAGGCGAACGGAGATAGCGGAGTGGAGAGCTCCTGAAGGATGTGGCCGCCTTCGGCGACACGCAGAAGCCGATGGTGCATCAGGTCGGCGACCCAGACTGCGCCTTCTGCATCAAGACAGATTCCATCGGGGACGACGGCGGAGTGGGCTAGGATTTCATCGACGTCAGTTGACTTCGGAGCATCGCCGAAGGCTGCCCATGTGCGGCGCGGGCCGAGCTGGCCATCGCGAACGTCGAATGCGCTCAGGCGGTTCATCAGAGTCTCGGCGACGATCAGGGTGCGGCCGTCGGGGCTCAGGACCATGCCGTTGGGGAAGCCGAGGCCCTCGGCGGCGATGTGAGCTGAGCCGTCCGGTTCGACGCAGATCAGACAAGTGGTGCAGGATGATGCACCGCCATGAAGATCGAAGCCGAAGTTGCCGACCCAGGCGCGGCCCTCGTGATCTACGAGCATGTCGTTGATGTCTCCGGGTGCGAGGGAGGAGAGATCGGCGTGCAGAGAGAGGGATCCGTCGTCTTCGAGCCGTAAAATTCTGCGATCGCACATGGAGACGATGAGCAGACGTCCGTCAGGAAGGAAGCCGAGGCCGGAAGGGCGGTTTGGAACGATGGCGATGTCGTCGGTGAAGCCGTCGATGGATGACTGATAGACGCGGTAGCCGTGCTGGTCAGAGAAATAGAGGTGACCGTTGTGCCAGCGCGGGCACTCAGTGAATGCAAAGCCGCCGACCAGTTTTGTGAATTCCGGCATACAGGGCAATTGGATCGCTCCAATTGTAGCCGGAGCGCACTGAAGCGAGAGTAGCGGAAGCTAGCGGGATTTGGTGCGGCGGGCGAGCAGGGTGTCCGAGGCCAAGGGTCCTGGTCCGCTGATCACGAGGGTGGCGAGGCAGGCGATATAGAGAAGATCACATTCATAACCGGGCGGTCCGAATTGAGGGCGGCCGGCAGCGACGGAGATCAGCTTGATGGAGCTGAACCCGAATTGCAGGTGAACTCGTAGCATGGCGACGAGCAGGACCGCTGTCATGGGTACGGCGAAAAGAGGAATGAGACAGCCGATCAGCACGGCGAGGCCGCCTGCGATTTCGATGGCAATGGTGAGCCATGACATGAGGTGGGGTGCAGGAACGGAGAGGCCGTGCAGGGTGGCGGCGAAGATCTCCGGCCCTCGATTCAATTTGGCGGAGCCATGCTGAACAAAGCCAAGGCCGACGATGAGCCGGAGCGGCAGTGGGGCGTAGGGTCCGAGCTTGTTCTGAATGGATCGAAGCGTAGATATGCGGCCAGTGCGATTCAATGTCGCCGTGGTTGCGAGCATGTTTTCCCTCACCCCATTGCGGAGCTGCCCTGAGCATTCTGCGCGGATGGGGCAGCGGCGGAACGGTGCGGGCGCAACAATGAGATGGGTTAACCAGCCGAAGAGTTACAGCGCGGATGAGTTGATGTTCGAAGAGATTATTCGTAGCGGAGAGCTTCAGCGGGGCGGATCCGAGCCGCCGTTGAGGAGGGGTAGAGCGTCGCAAGCAGAGAGATGCCGATGGAGACGACCGCGACGACTACTCCGTCGATGAGGCGCGGCGCGAAGGGCAGAGTGTCGATCGCGTAGACGTCGGGCGTGAGGCCAATGTGATAGTGCGAGCCGGCCCAAGAGCCGAGATAACCGAGAATGAGGCCGAGGATGGTACCGACGAGGCTGATGAGGAATCCCTGGAGGAGGAAGATGCGGCGGATCTGGTTGGGATCGACGCCGAAGCTCATGAGCACTGCGATATCACGCGTCTTCTCCATAACCATCATGGTGAGGGCGATGAGGATGTTGAGCGCGGCAACGATCACAATGAGGGTGATGACGATGAAGGTAACGATCTGCTCGAGGCGAAGAGCACGGAAGAGCTCGCGGTTCTGTTCTTTCCAGTTTGTTGTTTGAAAGCCGGGGCCTGCGGCGGCTTCGATCTGTTTGGCGATTTCGGGTGCGTGATTGAGGTCGTCGACGCGGAAGCTGATGACTGTGATGATGTCGGGCTCGTCGTAGAGGCGCTGCGCGTCATCAAGGCGGATGAAGCCCCAATTGGAGTCGTACTGGTAGAAGCCGGTGTGATAGGTGCCGACGAGCTTGAAGCGGACGGTCTGCGGGACCATGCCGAGTGGAGAGAGCTCGCCTTGCGGGCTGATCAAAGTGACGGTGTCGCCGACGGCGGCTCCCACGGAGTCGGCCAGTTCTTTGCCGATGATAAGTGGGGGAAGTTCTGGGGAAGGGGATGCGTCGGCTGCCTCGCTGGTGGGAGCGCTGTTGGGCTCGAGGGCTTTGACGGCGGATGGCGGAGCGCTGGTGAGGACTTTGCTGACGGCCCTCTCGTATTCCGGGATGATGCCTTCGACGAGAGCGTAGCCCTCGCGAGCGCCATGAGCCACGACGACCTGCTCATCGAGTTCGGGCGCGGCCGCAACGACGTGGGGCAGCTTGGAAAGCCGTTCGAGGAGCGGACGCCAGTCGTGAATGCCCTGGTTCTGATTGACGCGCATGAGCTGCACGTGAGCGCTGGAGTCGATGAGGCGATCCTGCATGTCGCGGCGCATGCCGTTGGTGATGGCGAGCGCGATGATGAGGGCGGCGACACCGGCTGTGACTCCGGCGATGGAGATGCCGGTGACGACACCGACGACGGCTTGCCGTCGCTTGGCTTTCAGGTATCGCGCCGCCACGAAGAGTTCAAATCGCATCTTGCACGATTGTATTGCCCGATCCTACTTCGTTGAAGCTGATCCGGTGACTACAGCCTTGGCCAGCCCAACGTTGTCGTGCCTGTCGTACACGCGCACGGTGATGAGGTGCTCACCGGTTTTACCTTCCAGAGGTTTGGCTGGAATCTGGAAGTCGTAGTGCTCGCGCTTTGAGTCGGAGAGCTTGCCGACGGGATCGATGTACTGCCACGTGCCCGCATCAATGGCGTATTCAGCGTGAGCGATGGGCGAAGCAGCATCTTCGGCGTCGAAGGTGACATGCACAGGGCCATTGCAGGGCGCGCGCACGCACTGGATCGACTGCTCCTCTGCTTTGAGGGCGCTTACGACCGGAGGCGTGGTGTCGATTTCAAACCGATCGCTTTCCATGAAATCCGTGAGGGCTTCGCCAGGGTTGTGCGAGGGTGCGTCGGACGCGACGACTTTGATTCTGTAGCCGCCGTCAGGAATGAGCGCTGCGTCGAAGCTGTAGGCTTTCTCGTTGATGTTGTCCTTCAGCAGATGCCACTCGCGTTCGCTGTCGCCGCGAAGGTAGAGCGAGTAGACGAGGTCGTCGCCGTTGTCATCATGGGCGGCCCAGCGGACGGTGACGGCTGCGCGATCTTTCAAAGCCTGAATGGGTTGGTTGGCGCTGCCGGTATCGACGGGAACGACGGTGGGCTGATTGGTGGAAGGGAAGCTGATGTTTACGTTCTGTTGATTTGGATTTGCCGGCTGCGGATTGAGACGTGCACCGGGTGCGACGACCATGTCGTCTACGGTGGGGGCGGCGTTCACAGGAAGGTAGTTCACACCGACTTCGCCGACTAGGCCGCCATCGTGAAGGATTGCTTTCCACTGGAGGAATCTCCCGGCGGGAGACTGCACGGCACCGTCCTTCAATGGCTGCCATTCAGACCAGCCCCAGTCACCGTGGCCTCGAATTGGCTGCTCAACGTTGCCGGTTCGCGTGAGGAGTTCGTAGTTGGAGGAGTCCGGCTCGATTTCGACGCGGCCGAAGCGAGCGAATGCGCCCGCATCGAGGACGTCGCTGGCGTATTCGTGCGATTGTGTTTTGCCGAGAGAGTAGAGCTTGCCGGTGTTGCCGGTGCCGATGAGAACGGTATCGTCGTGGGCGTTGGTGAGCGTGAGGCCCTGTTGCGCTTCGACGTGGGCGATGTCGGCGTAATCGCCGTTTTTCTGGATGCAGAAGATGCGGCCGCGATTTCCACTGATGGCGAGGACCCCATCGTGCTGCGCATCGAGCGCATACACAATGTCATCTTTGCTCGACCAGATTTTGCGCGGAGCCTGATCTTCGACGAGCGCGTAGACTTCAGTTCCTTCGGGTGTGGAGGTGCTGGCGTTTGCGGCCTGCAGCGAGCCGGGCTGGACGATGGTGAAGGTGATGGTGCCTACGCCCTGGACGGGGAGGGGGGGGAGGGGGTTGTGGCTCTTGTCGCCGACACTGGCTGCGTAGATGGTGCCGTCAGATCCAACGGTGACGGAGGTGATCTCGCGGCGTGGGGCTTCGAAGAGGACGTAGCCTTTGCCCTGGGGATTGATGCGGTAGACAAGACCTGAGCCGTCGGAGCCGGCAATGAGATTGCCTTTCGCATCCCATGCGAGCGCGCGGATGTGCTGCTCATCTGTCTTGAAAAACAGGTCGGGTTTGGCGTCGGGGGTCGAAGGATTGACTCGGTAGATGCCGCCGGGACCACCGACTGCAATGTAGAGCTTGCCTGAGGAGTCGAAGGTCATGTCCCAGATGTAGTGGGATTTTGATTCGCGACTTGGCTTGCCGTCGCTCTCGCCGGCGGGTGCGGCTTCTGCTTTGGCTGCGTCGAAGATCAGCTTGGCGCTGGATTCGTCCTGTTTGGTTGTGGAGCCTGGATTGAGCTTGTAGACTTTGCCGCCGGGTACGGTGGCGGCATAGAGCGAACCGTCGGGTCCGACACGCACCACCTGGACGCTGACGTCACGCGTCTCGAAAATCGTGACCGGCTTGCCATCTTTTTGCGCGCTGCCGCGCAGGACGGTTGCGGGGGAACCGGTGCCGAGATAGGGCGTGCCGGATTTGTCGACGGCTACGGACCAGATGAAGGTGGAGGGCGTGGTCAGCAGATCGGTAAGGCCGGGACCCTCGCGGAGTTGGCCGTTGCTGTGAATGGCAACACCTTGCGGCGTGCCTTTCTCGAATTCGTCGATGCGGGACTGGGTCCAGAGGTGGGTGCCCTGCGCGTGAATGGCATGTGGGCCGAGGACGGCAGTGACGAAGAGTGCGAAGAGCGGGCCGCGTGTGCGAGACATTCTGAAGTTGAGTCTACTAAAGGCAGGGGACGAGAGGCAGGGGACACGGGGCCAAGGGGACGAGGAGCAGGGAAGAGGGATTAAGGAAGAGACTTGCTAGGTGCTTCTGCGGAATTGGATGATGCGGCGGCGATCGCGCTTGGTGGGGCGCCGTTCCGGCAAGGGGGCGAATTCCTGCATTGCTTTGCGCTCGGCGGCCTCTCGCTGGCGGCGCTCTTTGCTCTCATCGGTTTCGCGGTAGAGATTCTGGGCGACGGCGGCGGGACCTCGGATGTCGGATACGCCTAGGACTTCAATGTGGAATTCGCCGCCTTCGTTCCTGAAGCGGAGCATGTCGCCGATGCGAACATCGCGCGCGGGCTTGGCTTCGATCTCGTTGGAGCGGATGCGGCCGAGATCACAGGCCTTGGCTGCGAGAGCGCGCGTTTTGAAGAAACGGGCAGCCCACAGCCATTTATCGATGCGGACGGATTGCCGGGGCGAGTCGGATGTCACGGGGTCAGGCGCGATTGCTGGA
>Ga0105240_10012870_pt1 | contig 11526 bp, 18 predicted proteins | sample KBSC54metaG_FD_80426 | JGI IMG/M metagenome (GOLD analysis project Ga0105240, IMG submission 80426) | Corn rhizosphere microbial communities from Kellogg Biological Station, Michigan, USA - KBS C5-4 metaG | ecosystem: Host-associated > Plants > Roots > Rhizosphere > Soil | place: Michigan, USA...
CAAGATGAAATGTTCATTCTCGCTTCAGGCGAATGGGACTAGGATTCCCGCATCATAAGCGGGAGCCGCATATGGCTGTGCTTGAACATCACGACCGCTCACCCCATGAAACCAACCGGTGCGCCGTCAAGTTCTGCTTGACCTGGGTCGGTTTTTTTGTGGCGATCGGCGTGTTCACCTACGTGGTGAGTCTGCTCTAGGGCGGGCAAGCGTTCGATACTCTGAATCCCCTTCCCTCGCGGCTGAACGCCGCTCGCCGGGGATGACATCGCGCTTTGGCGCGATGTCACATTTGCATGGTCCAGCCTTCCACACCCATTGCGGCTTGCCGCACGGCTTCGGTGAGTGTCGGATGCGAGTGACAGGTGCGGGCGATATCTTCCGAAGACGCGCCGAACTCCATCGCCAGCACCACTTCGGCCACCAGGTTGCCCGCTTCCGGTCCCACAATGGCGCAGCCCAGCACCTTATCGGTCTTGGCGTCGGCCAGGATCTTCACCATGCCTTCGGTGGCGGCGATGGTTTTGGCGCGCGCATTAGCGGTGAAGGGGAATTTGCCGACCTTGTACGCAACGCCGGCGGCCTTGAGCTCTTCTTCCGATTTGCCGACGGTGGCGACTTCCGGAAAGGTGTAGATCACGGACGGGATGGCGTCGTAATTCACATGCCCCGCCTTGCCGGCGATGATCTCGGCGCAGGCCACCGCTTCATCCTCGGCCTTGTGGGCCAGCATGACGCCTTCACGGCAATCGCCGATGGCATAGATCCCCGCCACATTGGTGCGGTAATGATTGTCGGTGACGACACGGCCGCGCTTGTCCATCGCCACGCCGATCTCCTGAAGACCCAGGCCCGCGGTGTAGGGAATGCGGCCGATGGCGACCAGCATGACATCGGCATCCAAAATCTGCTTGTCGCCGCCGGCGGCCGGCTCGACCGTCACCTTCAGCGCGCCGCCTTTTTTCTCGACGCCGGTGACCTTGGTGGAGAGATGGAAGGTGAAACCCTGTTTGGTGAGAATGCGCTGGAAGGTCTTGGAGATTTCCAGATCGATGCCCGGTGTGACGCGGTCGAGGAATTCCACCACCGTCACTTCCGCGCCCAGCCGGCCCCAGACCGAACCCAGTTCCAGGCCGATCACGCCGGCGCCGACGACCAGCAGCTTCTTGGGCACCGATGTCAGCGCGATGGCGCCGGTGGACGAGACGATCTGCTTTTCGTCCACGGTCACGCCGGGCAACGGGGCGACATCGGAGCCCGTGGCAATGATGATGTTCTTGGCCGTCAGGGTGCGGGTCTTGCCGTCCGGCAGCTTCACTTCGACCTTGCCGGGCGCGGTGATGCGCGCTTCGCCGACGATCGCTTCGCTCTTGGCTTTCTTGAGCAAAAATTCCACGCCGCGGGTCAGCTCGCCCACCACCTTGGTTTTCTGCGCCATCATCGCGGGCAGATCGAGCTCGACCTTGGTCTTGATCCCCAGCTTGGCGAAATCGGTCTGGGCTTCATGAAAGCGCTCGCTGGCATGCAGCAGCGCCTTGGAGGGGATGCACCCGACATTCAGGCAGGTGCCACCAAAGGCGCCCACGCCGCGCTTGTCGATACAGGCGCTGGAAAGACCCATCTGGCCCAGGCGGATCGCCGCATTGTAGCCGCCGGGGCCGCCCCCGATCACGATTGCGTCGAAACTATCCGCCATGGCCGAATCCTGCTGGTTTTCGGGCGGGAACATAACCATCCGAGGCTTAAGGAAAACAGCCCAAAACGCATGCCAGTGCGGCGAAATGGCCGCCCCGGGGACTTATTGCGCGGCCTCGTCCTGCCTCAGGTCAGGATCCGGGAAGATCAGATCCACCACCGTGCCCTGCCCCGGCTCGGAATGGACGCTGGAAACACCCCCCAATTGCAGCCCAAAGGTCTTGATCAGCCGGCTGCCGACGCTGCGGCCCGTGCCGTTCATGGCAAAACCCAGCCCGTCATCGGCGATGGTGAGCTTCAATTTGCCGTCGGGTGTGGGCGCCAACCCCACCCGGATCACACCCGTCCGCTCGTTGGGGAAGGCGTGCTTGAAGATGTTGGTCAGGGCCTCGACGGTGAACAGGGCCAGCGCCACCGCCGTGCTGCCCGACACCACCCGGCTGGTCACATCCACTTCCACCTTCACATTGTCATTGCTCATGCCGCCCGCGATCTGGTGGCTGAGCTCTTCCAAAAGCTGCTTGATGTCGAGCGTGCTCTGGTCTTCCAGCTCGTTGAGGATCCGGTGCACCAGGGCCAGCGCATTGATGCGGGTCTGGGCCTGCAGCAGCGCATCCTTGGCGACTTCGTCGCGCACCTGATTGGCCTGAATGGAAAGCAGGCTCATCACGATCTGAAGATTGTTCTTCACCCGGTGATGGATTTCCTTGATCAGGGTGGTCTTGACCTCGACCGCTTCACGCAGCCGCCTGTCGCGATCCTGGATGCCTTCCGCCATCTCGCTCATGGCATCGCCCAGCAGCTTGAACTCCACCGGCGCTTCCGCCAGATCGGGGCGGATGGCGTAATGGCCGCTGCGATAGGCGGCGGCGATGCGCCGCAGATAGTTGATCCATTGCGTCACCTGCCGGTCGGTGGCCAGCCAGATGGCGAACCAGGCGAAACCGATCATCAGGATCGGCAACGCGAAATCCAGACCGACATGCAGATAGGTGGGACCGAAAAGGTGGCTTTCCCCCATGGCGAAAGCCACGAAGATGGAATTGCCCATCAGCGAGGCATTGCCGAAGCGCCATTGATCGCGCCGGCTGTCCAGAGCGATCGACACCTCGTTGCTGGCGCCCGAGGAAATCGCCGCCTTGGCGATGGCCGTGCCCACATCCTTGTTGTTGGTGGCGATCACATTGGCCGAGCGGTCATAGACCGCCACTACCGCGCCCTTGGGCAGGTTGGCGGCGCGCATCATATAATCGATCCAGTGTACATCCAGCGAAATGGCGACGGTGCCGTCGAAGCTTCCGTCCGGCTTGCGCAGCGCCAGCATGCCGCCGATCACCGGCTGGCCGGTGACGCGGTTGATCAGTTCATTGGAAACCACCATGCCTTCGGCTTTTTGCGCGTCTTTGAAGACGGCATATTCCTTCACGCTCAGACCATGGGCGAGCGCCATGGCCGAACAGGCCACACGGCCGTCGGCATCGATGCGCGAAAGATTGGAAAAATAGCGTACGCCGATCAGCGTATCGGCGAGAACGCCGTCGCAATTGCCGTTCATGCCGCGCACTTCCGACAGGCTGCCCACCGCGCGCAGCACCTGTTCGGCGGCCGCCAGCAGATTCTGGTCGCCTGCCGCCACGGTGCGCGCCGATTGCAGCAGGCGGTCATGGACATTTTCGATATCGAGCCTGGCGCGCGCCACACCCTGAAAGATCGAAACCAGCACCACCGGAAGGAGGGCAAGCGTAATGATCGCCTGCAGCCTTCGCCGCAGGGTCCAGCCGGGCTCCCGCGCCCCGTTCGTCATCGCGGCATTATTTGGCGCGCTTTTTTCCGCCAAGGAGGTCGGAGCGTCCCGGGCTGAGCTGATCAAGCTGCGCCATGATCTCACGAGCGGCATCTCCCCCAGCGGGCCGCGAAACATCGCTCAGCGCATCGCCACCGTCCAGAATCTCTATCAAGGTCTTGCGCGCGCGGGCAACCCGGCTCTTGACCGTGCCAACGGCGCATTTGCAGATGGCAGCGGCATCTTCATAGGAAAAACCGCCCGCCCCCACAAGGATCAGGGCTTCGCGTTGCTCATCCGACAGATGCTTGAGAGCCCGCACAGTATCGGAAAGTTCGGCAGAGTGAATCTGGTCCTCTCCACCACCGGGGATCCGTTCTGCCGCATCCTGGTCCCAGGGTGCCTGCCGCCAGGCGCGGCGGCGGTCGGAATAGAACTGGTTGCGCAAAATCGTGAACAGCCAGGCTTTGAGATTGGTGCCGGCTATGAAGCTGGACCGGCTCTGCCAGGCCTTGACCAGGGTTTCCTGCGCCAGGTCGTCTGCGGCTTCCTGGTTGCCGGTCAGGGAGCGGGCAAAGGCGCGCAGAAAGGGCACCAAACCCAATAGTTCGGTCTTGAAGTCTGGATTTTCCGGCTTCTGGGCATGGGCAGACGGGGCAGAGTTGGGCATCACGATACCTTCTTCCCCCCTTTATCCTCCATGCTCCCCCGCTCGTCGGATTCGTCGATCTGACGAAGGATGTCCAGGAAGTCGTCAGGCACCGGTTCCTGCGCCACGTCGTCATACATACGGCGCAGCTCGCGGCCGATAGCCCTTTGCCGGGCCCGGATCGCCCTGGCTTTCTCGCTGGGCTTTTCCTCATCAGACACTGTGGTATCCCATTGCTGCGTCATGTTTGCCCACGCCATTTCGCGGTTTCGCGCCCGTCATTAAAGCCCGACAGAGCGCCCGGTTTGGACCTAGCAACCCCATTTCAGTTCCCCTTCCCAAGTTCCAAACGTTCGGATTTGGCGATGGTTCCTCGACCAGTTGGGAACTTTTTGGGCTGGCATAAGTTCCTCTCGTGAGCTTTTCTTTTGGGCCGAAGGAGCCATTTCCATGAGCATGTCGCAAACACTGGCGCCTCATCTTCCTTATTTGCGCCGTTACGCCAGGGCCTTGACCGGGTCTCAGACCAGCGGGGACGCCCATGTCCGGGCCGCCCTGACCGCGATTTTGGCGGGGGATCAGACCCTTATGGAGGGGGTCCCCCCTCGGGTGGGCCTCTACCGGATTTTTCATGCCATCTGGCAGTCGGCGGCGGAGCATTATGACGAAACCGGCGGCCCCACCTCTGGCAAGAACCCGGAAGGGCGCCTTCGGGCCCTGTCGGCCAACAAGCGGGCCGCCCTGCTGCTGACGGCAGTGGAAGCCTTCAGTCTCGAGGAATCCGCCTTCATCGTGGATGAAAGCCCCGAAGACGTGGAAAAGGCCATCCTGGAAGCCCAGAAAACCATCGACAGCCAGCTCGCCAGCAAGGTGCTGATCATCGAAGACGAGCCGATCATCGCCATGGACCTGGAAAATCTGGTCAGCGAACTGGGCCATAAGGTGGTCGCCGTGGCCGCCACCAAGGACGATGCGGTCGCCAAGGCCAAATCCGAGCGCCCCGGCCTGGTGCTGGCGGACATCAATCTGGGCGAAGGCGGCTCGGGCATCGATGCCGTCAGCGAGATTCTGTCCTCCTTCGACATCCCGGTGATTTTCATCACCGCCTATCCCGAAAAGCTTTTGACCGGCGAACGCCCGGAACCTACTTATCTGATCGCCAAGCCGTTCCTGCCGGAAACCGTGCAGGCAACCGTGGGGCAAGCACTGTTCTTTCATCCCGCCGCCAGGGAAGCCGCAGCTTAGAACCAAACCTCATTTTCGTTCTGCCGCGTTCTCATTTTGAAGCATTGGAGATTTGATTAAATGGCCGCCAAGAAAAAAGCCGCTTCCGGCAATATTGAAGCTCGCCTGGCCGCCCTGCGTGCCGATTTCGAAGCCTTGCAGACGGACATGAAGGGTCTGTACGGCGATGTCAGCGAAGTGGCGTCCGAGCGTGCGGCGCTGGCTATGCGTTCTGCCGAAGAGATCGCGGACCGCGCTGTGAGCCTGGCCGAGGAAGCGGCGACCCAGGCCAAGGTGACGGCGCTGGAATACAAGGAAGATGCGCAGGAATGGGCAGACGAAAATGCCGAGGAATTGCGCGTCCAGGTGCGCGAGCGCCCCATCCAGTCGCTTTTGATCGCCGGCGGCATCGGCGCTTTTCTGGGTGCGGTTTTCCTGCGCCGGTAGGGCCTTGCCCGCTTTTTTGCGGCACATAGACCACGCCTTCCTGACGGTTTTGCTCGCCAGCACGGATTGTTTTTGCGTTAAGCCCCGTTGGCGTATAACCAATCCGGGGATAACGGGGATTGCATGTTCGCGCGACTGATCACCAAGGCCGTTTTCATCGCCATCGCCATGGCAATGGTCTTTTTCGGAATCGGCCTTTTGGGCATGGCGCTGGCCAACATGCTGGCGGCGACGCTGGGCGTGGTGGGCGCCTATGCCGTCGCAGGCGCGGCCCTGCTGGTGCCGCCGCTTCTATGGATCGTCATCCTGCGACTGTCGCGTCCGCGCAAACCGCCACCGCCGCCTCAAAATGAGCTCACCCGCGTGCTGCTGGCAGCCGTGGCGAAGGAGACGCCCTGGATGGCCATCGTCGCCGCCGGCGTAGCGGGGGCCGTCAATATGTTTCTGAACCGCAACAAATCCGAAAAATAACGGTTCCTGCTCCCCGTCCTATCCCCAAGCGCGCGCGCTTCCTTCGTCCTAGCCGCAGGATTCTATTTGGTTTGTTCGTCCTCGCGTCCATACGCTGACGCTATGGACCTGTCGCTGCGGGCGAACGGAGCTGTGGACAAACCGGAACCGGAGTCTGGCAGGCAGCGTTCTGTGGCCTAGACTTTTGGAGCGGCCACCATGCTCGGCTGGGCTTTAACCTTCTTCATCCTGGCGCTGATCGCAGCGTATATGGGTTTTTTCGGACTGGCAGGATTGGCGGCGACAATCGCCAAATTGCTGCTGGTGGTGTTTCTGGTTCTTTTGATCGTCAGTGCTTTTTCAAGTGCCTTAAGAGGCAAGCCGCCAATTTGAATTTCGTTTGAAGGGAGTCGCGAGCCATGCGTATTCCGACCTTCATCACCGAACATCCCGTCGAAGCCCTGATCGCCGGCGTACTGCTGCTGGTCATGCTGTTCGGTTCCGCGGACCGTCATGCCGTGGAATCCGCCAATGCGGTTCCCGCCGCACATCTTGCCGCAGCCGGCAGCCTGTAAATTCTTTTTCCCGGCCCGGGAACGCTTTTTTCGCACGGCCATTATCTGATCCGAGCGGACGTCCGATCCGGAACGCCCCCAGCCCCTTCGACAGCCCGCCTCGGGTGTCCGCTCTCTAAAAAGCCTCGCGAAAGCGGGGCTTTTTTATTGACTGATAGTCAGGTTCCCTCAGGGCATCTTTCCAAGGGGGGAACTTTTCGGGCGTCCCACCGGATAGACCATGTAAAGGCTGGACGGCGTCTGCAGCTGGGTGGGAAAGCCAGTATAGGCGAACAAGCCTTGCACCAGTTGATGCTGGTCGCGGCGGAACTCGGCCAGATAGATCATCGGCCGCTGAAGCAATGCGGCGTCGGCTGCCGGCGCCTGCGGATAACGCTGCGGCTCGTTCACCTGAACCACCTTGATGTCCGGGTGGTTGAAGCGCAGCCAGGCTGTCGTCTCATAGTCGGTGGTGATAACCGCATCCGCCAGATGCGTCTTGACCAGAGCCGCAACCACATCGCCAATTGGCGCAAATTCGCGCCCCAGAATCCTGGCCAGGGGATCTTTCTTCAGCGGCAGGAATCCGTATACGGCCTGGAGATAGACCGTCAGGAGCAGCGCCAGCGCCACGGGCGCCGCCCACACCGATAGCTTGCGCCAGGCACCGGTGTTACCGAAGCCGTCCACCGCCAGGATCGCCAGCGCGGGAAAAAGAAAACAGGGCCAGTTGCCCTGCACCCGGTCGTGCAGGGAATGGGCCAGGAAATAGCCGAGCCCCACCCAGGCCAGCATCGCCAGCATCAGCCGCGGGCCGCCCTCGCCTCCATTTGCCAGCCTGGTGCCGCGCCACAGCCCCGCCATCATCAAAAGAAAGATCAGGGGCGTCGCCAGGCCGAACTGCGCCGCCAGGAATTCGCCCAGGAACCGCAAGGTGAAATGACCGGCGCCGGCACGGGCAAACTGGAAGACAAAGGTCTGCCACTGGTGCTGGGACTGCCAGACAAGATTGGGCAGGAAGATCGCCAGCGCCAGCACGGCCCCCAGATAGGGCCAGGGCGACAGCAGCCATTTGCGGGCATTGCGATCCAGCAGCAGCCAAACCAGCGCGCCAAGGCCAAGGAACAAAGCAGAGAATTTCGACAGCAGGCCAAGCCCGGCAGCAATGCCGGCGCCCAGCCATAGCCGGCCGTTACCTTCCGCCTCGATCCGCGCCAGGAAATAGACAAAGGCTGCACTGGTGACCAGCGACGGCATGTCCGGTGTCGCCGCCAGAAGCTCGACCGAGACCATCAGGGTCAGGTTGAAAAACAAGGCCGCCAGTGCGGCGCGATCTTTGTCTTTCAGGATCAACCAGGCTGCGCGCCAGACAAACCAGCTCGCCGGCAGAGAAAGAACAAGACCTGCAAACCGCACACCAAAGGGTGTGTCGCCAAACAGAGAGGTGCCGGCCCGGATCAGCCAGGCGATCATCGGCGGATGATCGAAATAGCCGGCAGCCAGATGCTGCGACCATAGCCAGTAATAGGCCTCGTCCGCCGACAAGGGCAACTGAGCCGCCATGATGGCGCGCAAAACAGTCAGCGCCAAAATCAGAATGACACTGATACGAAAGTGGATCACCTGGCGCGCCAGACAAACAGGGTCGACATGGCGTAATTCCACAACACGCTCATCACCGCGCCAACGGCGCCGGCGACCCACCAGATTGGCCGTTCGACATACAGCCAGCTGGCCAGGTCCACATTGGCCAGCACGCCGACCGAGCACACAAGACAGAACAGCATGAAGCCGCGGATCAGGGCAAAGCCTTTCAGGCGGCGGTCACGATAGGTCAGCTCATTGTTGAGCAGGAAATTGCTGGTCATGGCAACGATGGTGGCGATGACCTGGGCGGCACGGAAGGATTCCGCCAGTCCCAGCGCCGCGAACAGCACCAGCAGATGCACGCCAAGGCCGATGCTGCCGACAATGGCAAAGAAAATGAACCGCGGATCCACCAGATCGCCGGTCATCTTGGCCAGCAGCAGACCCAAAAACTCCACGCCGATCTGGATATTGAATTTGCTTTCGCCGTCGAAGCGCTCGCCAAAACTGTAGGGCTGTTCGGCGATCCTGAGTTTCGATCCGCCGGTGGCCGCAATATCCAGCAGAATCTTGAAGCCTGCAGGCGACAGGCGGGGCGCGATCTCGTCAAAGCGGTCGCGCCGCATCATGAAGAAACCCGACATGGGATCGGACAAAGGCGTGCCCACCAGCCGATGGGTCAGCCTCGTCGCCAGCCTTGAGATGGCGCCGCGCCCTTCCGAAAAACTCGCCGCCGAACCGCCCGCGACATAGCGGGTGGCGGCCACCAGATCGGCCTCGCCGCTTTTGAGCTTGGCCAGCATCAAGGGCAGCACCTTCTCGTCATGCTGCAGGTCGGCATCGATCACGGCGACAAAGGGTGCCGCGCTGGAAAGCATGCCTTCGATGCAGGCCCCCGCCAGTCCGCGCCGCCCCACCCGGCGCAGGCAGCGCACCCTGGGATCATGGCCGGCAATCTCCTTGACGGCTTCGGCGGTGCCGTCCGGGGAATTGTCGTCGACAAAGATGATTTCCCAGGCAATCCCCGCAAGACTTGCGTCCAGCCGGCGCACCAGTTCGGCGACATTGCCCCGCTCCTTGAAGGTGGGAGCGACCACTGACAACTCGACCGTTCGCATAGTCTGTCCCGCCGCTCTCGCGGATGCTCCTGCAATATCTGGGGCGGACAAGATGGCACCTCAAATGAGATTTGCACTTGGTGACGGCATAAGGCTTTGCCGTCAAGGGTTTAGCAGGTGCCCGTTATAAATGTGTAACCAACTCAGCGGCTTGCGGATGAAACAGGCTGAAACCTTTCGCGAGCGGAGTGCGTTGCAAGGCCATGAGCGAACCCGCACTCCCCCTCTCCCGGCCCCGGCCGATTCCTGGGCTGCCGACCGGATCCCTGCCGCTGGGGCTGATCGCGCCCCGGGTCCTGGTGGTGGAAGATGAAATGCCCGTGGCCCTCCTGATCGAGGACATGGTGGGCGAGCTGTCCTACGAAATCGCCGCCATCGTGCCGCGCCTGGAAGACGCCATGCAGTACAAGGACAGTGAGAGTTTCGATCTCGCCATCCTGGATGTGCATCTGGACGGCAAAATGGTTTTTCCGTTCGCCGCGGAGCTGGAATTAAGGGAAATTCCCTTCCTGTTCGTCACCGGCTATGGCCCCCGCGGTGTCCCGCCGGAGTTTCGTCACCACCATATCCTGCAAAAACCCTTCGGCCCGCTGGAACTGCGCCGCGCCCTGATGCAATTGCCGGTGAGCGTGTGAACCTGCGCGCGCCCGCCGATCTTCAATGGGAGAAGATCGCGTAAATCACTACGCCCGCAATGACCGAAAGCGCCAGCGAGATGTGCAACACATACCGCATGACGCCCAGTTCCTTGCCCTGGCGCGCCTGTTCAGCGCTGAGGACCGTTTTGCCGTCTTGGATAGTCGTCATGTCCGGATACCTCTCCTATTCCGCAGCGTGATTGCTGCAGACCCGATGTTCCAGTTCCGCGATAACCGCGTCGATTCCTTCCGCGTTGGCAGCCTCCTCATTGGCATCGCGCCAGGCGCGCAGAATCTCAAGCCGCTCCCCGTCACCGAAACGGCGGTCACGCAGCACATCGCTTGGCGTTCGGTAGATGCGGGACGGATGCTGTTTTATGTCTTCGAGCAGTTTCTTCTTGGCCATGAATTTCTCCCTCGGCTAGACCCGGCCGAGCAGCGCCAGCACCAGCACAATCACCAGGACCAGTCCCAGCGTGCCGGACGGGTAGTATCCCCAGCTCCGGCTATGCGGCCATGACGGCCAGGCGCCCAACAAGAGAAGCAGAAGCACAACAATCAGAATGGTTCCGAGCACGCAAAATTCCTTTCTCAATACAACAGGAACACAGTGACCGGTTGGCGGTTCCCGCCGCAGCGGGTTCCATGGTCCTAAAGTCCTTGGAACGTTCAGGACTGCGCCGTCATTTCCATCCCGTGTCGTCCCTCACGGAGATAGCCATGAAGACAGCAATTCCTGTCGTTACCGCTGCGGTGCTTGCGCTGTGCACCGGGCCCGCTTTTGCCGGGCATTCCACGGCCAAGGAACGTGAAGTCACCCGCCAGTTGAATATCCAGGCGGCGCAGGACGCGAAAAACTCCAATCAGCAATCGGCGTCCACCAGTGCGAGCATGCAGTCGCCCGCTGCGGCCCCGACGACGCCGGTAGAGGGTGCTGCTCTCAGCCCGGAGCAACCCGCCAGTCCGGCTGAGCCGGCCAATCCTGCGGCGCCCGCGCAGTAGCAGGTTGCACTGGACCGCCGCTGTTCGGCTGGCGATCCCAGGCCGTAGCGAAGTCCTTATCGGAATTTCAGCGCCGCCCATGCGGCGATGCTGGCGGCCGTCGCTGTGAGAAAGATGCCCCAGCCGATATCCAGCAGAGTGACGCGCAAGGTCCACACTTTCATGGTCGCGAAATTGGTCAGGTCATAGGTGGCGTAGGCAAAAAAGCCGAACAGAGCGCCATAAAGAGCCGCCACACGCCAATCGCCCGCGTCCAAAGCAGGGCGCACGCCAAAAATCACCACACCGGCGGCATAGGCCAGATAGAAAATCACCGCCACGCCCATTCTGGGATCCTCCGCCAGAAGCGGTCCCAGATCGCGGCGATACAGAGCGGCAG
>Ga0105240_10012871_pt1 | contig 11526 bp, 10 predicted proteins | sample KBSC54metaG_FD_80426 | JGI IMG/M metagenome (GOLD analysis project Ga0105240, IMG submission 80426) | Corn rhizosphere microbial communities from Kellogg Biological Station, Michigan, USA - KBS C5-4 metaG | ecosystem: Host-associated > Plants > Roots > Rhizosphere > Soil | place: Michigan, USA...
CTCGAGGCGGGCGGCGATACGCAGGTTCGTTATCTGAAATATGCGGATGCCGAGAAAATCGCTCCGAAGCTGAAAGAGCAAATCACGGGCATTGCCCAATCTGCGCAGACGGGAGGCGGTGCCGGTGCAACTGCCTCACCTCAGGCGCAGGCCGAAAAGAGCGCCATGGTCTGGGCTGACGTGCAGAACAACGCGCTCGTGATCACCGCGCCGCCAAAAATCATGCGCCAGATCATGGGCATTCTCGACAAGCTCGACATCCGCCGCCGCCAGGTGTTGGTGGAAGCGATCATTGTCGAGGTTGACCAGGACAAGACGGCCGACTTCGGAGTCAACTGGGCAGAGTTCGAGAGGGGTAACGGCACGGTACCCGCCGCTTCCTTCGTATCCCCCGTGTCCGGCTCGTCCATTGTCGATCTCGCCAACAGCGTGGCGGGACTTGCCAACGGTACTGCAACAAGTGCGAGCCTGCCCACCGGCGGCACAGTCGCAGTCGGCCGCCTCGCAGCGGGAGGTCTGAATTTCGCAGCCATGATCCGCGCGATCCGCGGCGATTCGGACAGCAACGTGCTGGCGACGCCCTCGACCATGACCCTGGACAACCAGGAAGCGGAGATCAAGGTCGCCGACGAAGTGCCCTTCATCACCGGTTCGTTCACCAACACCGGCGCAGGCAATACCGGATCGGTCAACCCCTTTCAGACCGTGCAGCGCGAGGAAGTGGGTACGATTCTCAAGGTCACACCGCAGGTCGCCGCGGAGGGCGACGCTGTGGCACTGAAGATCTCGATTGAGAGCTCCAATGTTCTGACGACATCACTTTCGAAGGTGGACAACACGACTCAGAAGCGCACGATCACCACCAACGTCCTGATCGACGATGGCGGTATCATCGTGCTGGGCGGACTGATCGATCACTCGGACACCCGCTCGGACAGCAAGATCCCCGTGTTGGGCAGCATCCCTCTGTTGGGCAATCTGTTCAAGACGCGCTCGGCGCACGCGAACAAGACCAACCTGATGATCTTCATCCGGCCGAAGATCCTGCGGGATCCCGCGCAGGCGGCATTCCAGACGGACTCCAAGTACAACTACATGCTCGATCCGCAGAAGAAGTACAACAAGGGTGAGCTGGATGTGCCCATTCTACCTCGCCGTGAGATGGCGCTGATACCGCCGGCACCGCCGGTACCCCCCTAGTTCCACCCCTGTCGTATGACCCACTGCAGACACTCTTCGCTCCATTGCCGTACGTGGTCGGCGAGAGCGGAATTAGCCATGTGGCGCGATTGTGCCATCTGCACCAATTGGCTTGGGCTGCAACCGCTGGTTAGTCCGTAGTCCCCAATAAATCTCTGCAGACGATCGCGCTGCACGTCGCCCGCAATTTCTTCGTTGCCGATATCCAACCAGAGCCACGCGGCATATCCGACGTCTTCCAGGCGACTGCCTGGATGAGCGTCATCGAAATCGATAAATGCACGCGGCATCCCCTCTGCGAAAACGCAATTGCAGGGACTCGCGTCGCCATGACACACGACCTCCGCAGCACCCTTTCCCTCGAGATCCGCCGTGGCATCATGTAGTGAGCGCAAAAGCCGGGCACCTTGCGTGAGCTGGGACTGAGTAAACAGGCCGAGGTCTGCGGGAACCTCTCCTGGAATATAGGAGAAGACATCCCGGTCGTGCTCGTCACGACCGAGGTATCGAGGCGCGCCTTCAAAACCTCGTGCTTCGAGGTGTTTGAGAAGGCGCGCAACGAAGTCGGAATGCACAGAGCGCGGGCGGCGGACCGTGTCTCTGATCTTCACCACACCCTGGGTGGTACGCCCACCGCTCAACAGTTGCTCGTCGTCCCCGCCAGCGTTCATATCCACCGCACTTTCGAATTGAGGCCGGCGATCATAATACGAAAGCTCGAGATGAGCCGCGACCAGCGCCGGGAAAGTCGGCTGGTATGGCGCTGGTCGCGGCCGACGGGGGCAACCCCCTTATTGCTTCTCGCCTCGCGAGGCCGCTTCGATCGCCTCGGCCACTCGTTGCGGAAATGCGATCAGGGTGTCATGGCCACCCTCGACCGTAATCGTGGTTGCCTTGATCCGGGTCGCAAAAAACTTCTGTGCGCCGGGATCGAGGATTTGATCCTTGTCAGATACGACAAACCAGGATGGCTTGGAATGCCACGCGGCGACGGTTGCGGGCTCGTCAAAGGCGGTGTGATTGATCGGCAACTGTGCATTGGCCAACGCTTCGGCTTCGCCGGCCGGGAGGTCCTGGCCAAACACCTTGGGGAAGGCGGCCTTGTCGAGGTAGAGAAATCCTTTGTCGTCCGGACGGATAGCCTGTACACCTTTGGAAGGCGGGCCGCCGGCACTCAGTGCCGTAACACTCTCGCCCTTCTCGGGTGCAAAGGCTGAGACATAAACCAGCGCGCTCACCTTGGGGTTGTTACCGGCTTCGCCGATCACGAACCCGCCCCAGGAGTGTCCGACGAGCACCGTGGGTCCGTCCTGGGCATCGATCACTGCCTTCGTCGCGGCGGTATCGGCACCGAGCGAGGTCAACGGAAGGTTCACTGCAGTCACGTGATAGCCCTTGGATTTCAGAATGTGGCTCACGTTATTCCAACTCCTCGCATCGGCCCACGCGCCGTGAACCAACACGATGTTCTTCACGGTCCCGGCCGGCAGCCTGGGAGCGGCCATTGCCGGACCGCCGCCAACAGTGAGGGCCGCTGACAGCGCGGCAGGAATGAGCAAAGACTTCATAACAGGCTCCAATGGTTCGTGGGGGTCCGCGAAAGAACTGCAGGAGGCGGGTCTGTTCGCGGGCCGTGAGAGTGCATACATCGGGCCTGCGAGGACAAATAAATCGTCATAAATCGTTATAAAGAAACTGTGCACTGCGCCTTGCGGTGACTTGCCAATTCAGCTGCGCGGCCGTACAAGCAAAGGAATGTAAATTTACGCGCGGAGGGCGTGCCCTTGACGGGTAGTGCGTTTTCGTTTGGACCGTTTCGCCTGCTCCCGCAAGAGCGGGTCTTGCTCAAAGGGGCAGAGGCAGTCCAGATCGGCGGTCGCGCGCTCGATATACTGACGGCCCTGGTGGTCAAATCGGGAACGCTGATCAGCAAGGACGAGCTGCTGTCAGCCGTGTGGCCGCGCACCAGAGTGGATGAGGCCAATCTCAGGGTGCATATCGGCGCCTTGCGCAAGGCGCTGGGCGAGAACCGGGCGGGCGTACGATATATCTCGACAGTGGCCGGGCGCGGATATTGTTTTGTTGCTCCCGTCCAGTGTGACGACGCGCCGGCCGTCGCCCCGCTGCCAGCTGATAAAAGTTCCACTACCTTACCAGTCCCGATTACCCGGATGATCGGGCGGGATGAAGCGGTTGCATCTGTTGTGTCGGAGATGCACACCCGACGCTTTGTAACGATCGTCGGCCCCGGGGGCATGGGTAAAACCAGATTTGCACTGGAGGTCGCGAAACGCCTCAGCGCCTCACTCGTGCAGCCGGTTCAATTTGTCGACTTCTCCCGCCTGTCAGATCCGCTGCTGCTGCCGTCTTCGCTTGCTTCGGTGTTAGGTGTTGCAAGCGCGCTGGAGGATCCCTTTCGGGGCGTAATCGAGTTCCTGGGGGACAAGCAGATGCTGATCGTGCTCGATAGTTGCGAGCACGTCGTCAACGCGGCGGCCGTTCTGGTCGAGGTGGTGCTGAAGGCGGGCCCTGGTGTACGGGTTCTCGCAACCAGTCGCGAACCCTTGCGTGCCGAAGGGGAGTACGTAAAGAGGCTTGCGCCACTGAGCATGCCCTCGGTATCGGAAAATCTGACTGCGGCAGAAGCGCTCGCATTTCCATGCGTTGAATTGTTCGCGGAACGCGCCTCGATGAGTTATGACGAGTTTGAGCTCACTGATGCGGACGTGCCGGCGGTCGCTGCTATCTGCATGAAGCTGGACGGCCTGCCGCTGGCCATTGAGCTCGCCGCCGGGCGGATCGGCCTGTTTGGAGTTCGGGAGCTCGCCAAGCGCCTCGACGACCGCTTTAATTCGCTTGGGCAAGGCCGTCGCACAGCACTGAGGAGACACAGGACCCTGAGGGCCACGCTCGATTGGAGTTACGGGATTCTTCCGGAAGATGAGAGGTCGATCCTCCAACGCATCGCAATCTTCCGCGGGGAGTTTACGATGGACTCCGCCCAGGCAGTCGCTGCGTCCGACAACATCCGCGGTCCGGACGTCCTGGACGGAGTTGCGAGTCTCATTGCGAAATCGCTTGTCTCGGTCTCTCTTCGAGACGCGATCACGGTTTATCGACTGCCGGAAACCACACGCGCCTACGCATGCGAAAAGCTTTTGGCGAGTGGGGAAATCCAGACAATCAGGCGGTTGCATGCCGAGGATTGTTGTAGAACCATGAGCGAGGTCCAAGCGACGTCGCAGATAGCAACTCTCGCCGAGCGGGTAACAGTCTACAGGCGTCGTATCGACGACGTGCGCAGCGCTCTCGATTGGGCCTACTCGCTGGAGGGTGACGTCGGCATCGGCGCGACCTTGACTGCGATTTGCGCGCCGATGTTTCTGCGGCTCTCGCTGTTGGATGAATATCGCGGCCGCGTGGAACAGGCACTGCGAACCGGTGCGGATACGCCGGGCTCTGACTTTCTCCTGGTGAGGGATTTGAATCTCGCTCTGGGATATCTACTCCTGCACATGGAGAAGGATCCTGTGCAGATGCAGGCTGCATTTGGCCGGGCGTTGCAGATTGCTGACGAGAATAACGTTCCGGCGCAGGACTCGCGCGCAATTGCGGGCATGTGGCTCGGGACGTTGTTCTCCGGAGATTACCCGGCTGCCCTGACGCTTGCCCAACGAGTCCAGCGTGACACCAGGGACTGCATCGGTGAAGCCAGCGACCTGGTCTACAGCAGAATGATGGCTCTGACGCTGAACTTCATGGGCGAGTTTTCGACGGCACATCGCTTCATCCAGCGCATCCTTCAACATCCCTCGAGGCGCACACCGCTCGAACATGACAGAGTGTTTTATATCGACCTGGAAGTAGCCACTTACACAGTGTCCGCGCGCAACGCCTGGATTGAAGGCTATCCGGATCGCGCATCCGACCTGGCCCGACACGGCCTCGAGTGTGCGATATCCGCAGATGACGCTGTCGGGATTTGTTACACAATCGGTATCGGTGCACTGCCTGTGGCCATCTGGAGAGGTGATTTTCCGGAGGCACGCCGGTTGATAGCCATGCTGTTGGAGTATTCGGGCCGATACGGCTTGCGCTTCTGGCAGTCGTGGGCACGCTTGCACGAGCGTGCGGTTGCGGCTCACGACGAGGTGCCCGGCGCTCTGACTCCGATTCAGATGGATGTCATCGCAACTCTGCGCGAGGACGTTCTACCTTCCGAGGCTCTGGCCCGAGTCGAAAGCGATCGAGCAGTCTGGTCTGCGGCCGAAATCCTACGTGTTGCAGGCGAATCAATCCGGCGATCAGGCGGCGAGGGCTGCATGGAAGCGGCGGAAATCACATTCCGCCGGTCGTTGGCGCTGGCTCGTCGCCAAAACGCCCTGTCCTGGGAGTTGCGAACAGCGACCAGCCTCGCACGGTTATGGATGGATCAGCATCGAGTTGGCGAGGCGCGCGAATTGCTCAGGGCTGTTCGGAGTCGATTCGAAGAGGGGTTTCAAACACGGGACTGCTCGAGGGCCGATGCCCTCTTGCAGGAGTTGGGCGCCTCAGTATGCTGAGACCCGCGGCAGTTCGAGGCCCGATTGTCCCCAGTAGCGGTCAACTCTTGGGGTCGGGTTGGTCCGGTAGCTGTACCTCATCAGTGATGCGGAGCTTGCGGACGACGAGCTCGTCAATCTCGACGCGCTTGATTCGAGCACGAGCGATCGACAGCCGGCCGATGGCGAAAGCGCCGATTGCGACGGCTCCCAGGGCGAGTGCGCCCATGGCCAATGTGGCGATGGCCTGGGTGGCGACCGCCTGAGCGCCTATGGCCTGGCTGCCGATTTTTTGCGATCGAAGCTTACGAGGTAACATGCGATCCCCTGTTGTGATTCGCGGGTCTGGTCCTGTCCGCTTCGTCAATACAATCAAGCACTTGTGAACCCCTGGCTGTGTTCGACCTGGATGGCACCCTGCTGGCCGGCGATTCGACAGTGGCCTGGCTGCGGATGCTGTTCCTGTCTTCGTGGCTGCGTTGCACTGTAGCTGCGTTGACGTTGCCCGTCAGTCTTCCCCTGGTCTGGTTTCGGGTGACGCGCAGATTCGGCGCCTCCATCCTGCTCTGGATAGCGACCCTGGGCTACGATCAAAGCGCCCTGGAGGGAAGCATCGAGGCGTTCGTGAAGCGCTTCGAGCGGGGCGAGGACAGCCTTCGCTGGCGCAACGACGGCCTCAAAGCAATGGAGCGTCATCTCGCCGCGGGTGATCGCGTGCTCGTAGTCACGGCGGCGCCGGTATGGCTTGCAGAGCGCCTCGTGGGTTCCCGCAGCCGCGTGTTGGGGTCTACGCTGACCCGGCATTGGGGTGGCTGGATCGCGGGGTATCACTGTTTCGGCAGGGAGAAGTGCCGAATACTGGAACAGAATGGTTATGGTACTGCCTGGGAGTATGCGTACACCGACAGCTACGATGACGCGCCGTTGCTGGCGGCCGGCAAACAGGGTTTCATTGTGAATGCGCGCTCCGGTGTTGTGGCCAAACTGACAGCACGCGGACACTCGCGGATTTCACAGCTTCGCTGGACCTAACTCTCGCTCCAGCCCATGCACTCGCAGACGAGCGCGCTGAACAACTGACTGTCGCGATGGTTGCGCACATAATCCGGGTTGATCAACGGAACCCGCGACTTGGTACGCACGGACGCATACCAGTGCACTACGCGCGTTTCGGGCGATAGAACACCGTCCAATCGGACGTTGCGCCTGATGCGGAACCAATGCTCCGAGATTTCGGGTGGCAGCGGATAGAAGACGTGCGGTTCCTGAATAGTCAGATCGCCTCGTCCGTAGCGACCAACCACATCCTGAAGCAGGTCTGGGCCCAACGCATAAGGTTGGGGCTGGCGCTCCGGCGGCAGCGCCAGCATCGCACGCAGATAATCTTCGAACAGAGGCGAGCTGGCCTCCGCACCCATCACTGCGTTGTTGATCCCGCGATAACAGAACTTCTCGACCAGTCTGAACATCCGCCAACCGTGCGGCATACGCCGCATCAGCTTGCGTATCACATCCAGAGTCAGCGAACGGACCCACATGACCGGTGAGCGGGACGTGCGTGCGAAATGGGGCCAGATGATGAATTCGCAACCAACGAACTGCCGGGTGTCGAGCAAAGGCAGCAGAGAGCTGGTCGTGAGGGTATCCATGTCGAGATACAGGCCGCCGTCGAGATACAGAATGGCCGCGCGCAGGAGGTCGATCCGCGCCGCCGGGTTGGTGAGTCTGTGGTAGATAAGAGCCAACTCGTCACCCGCCCCGAGTGTTTGCCCCGCCCGCATCAGATAGGCGATGGGATCAACGCGGGAGAGTCGCACGCGAGGCGTTTGTTTCAGCGCGGCGAGCGCGGCATCCTCGTCGAGCACATCGGTGTGGTGCAGGACGATTTCGGTGAGCTCGCTGCGCTTCGCAGCGGACAGAACGGCGAACGCATAGGCCCAGGGCAGGCGGGTCCCGATCCAGCACAAGTGCGCTCGGGCGGGAATCGTCACGAGTCGAGCCGCAAGCGGCTGAACAACACGTCGTGAGCCGCGTTCTGCCTCCAGATCAGCACTGCCAATATGGCGCTGAAGCCGACGATCTCGAAACCGAAGTAATACTCGGGCGCCCCGAGCAGGGCGCAGATGAATATCCCGAGCGTGCGATAGTTGGCAGACAAGATGGACCACTGGCGCAGCTGCGGCGCGAGAACCTCGCGATAACGCTCTCGAATGAGGTCGGCACGTCCGGGCTCACGTTGCAGGGCGGCGGCCATGGACTCACGGAACTTCCTCGTGAGGCTCGCCGTTGGGAAGCTCAGACCGTTGAAAAACAGGCGGTGCAGGAAGTCGAACAGCCACCGGATGACCGCCGGGCCATCGCCGGTGCGCTCGGAGCTGTTCCGGGGTGGAGGCTCCTGCGGCTTCTTCCCCCGTCCGAGGTACTCGTACTCCTGCCGTTGTGCCTCATAGCTTGCCGACTGGATCGCGTGGCACACTGCGGATAACGCCACCAGGGCATAGATCCACGCGCCATATTTGTGGCCGAGCGCCAGGGCCAGGGCCGTGTAGACGGCGAGAAAGGTTACATTGTCGGAGATTCCGTCGAGGACTTTCCCGAAGTAGGAGAATGAATGCGTGAAGCGGGCGAGCTGGCCGTCGGCGCCGTCCATCACATGCCAGGCGATCATGAGGGCGAAGCCGGTGATCGCACAGCGAACGTCTGCGTAGTGATAGTAGGCAAAGGCTGCGAGAATGCCGAACAGCATGCCGGTAATGGACACGACATTGGGCGTAATGCGCAGCCGCGCAAAAAATGGCACGAGCCGGCCCGCCAGCGGATGAATGAAGTAGAGGTTGGTGATCTCCTCAATCTCCCTCGTGCGTCGAATCGGCTGAGCCGGCTTGTCTGTCTGCGATTGCGTCATCTACGTTCTCGGGTGCCGGTCGGCCTCGTGACGGCGCTCGTCGCCGGCGGGCCGCTCACCGCGGGCCCTTCGGTCGAGCAGCGCCCCACGGTCTCGCGGGAGCCCATCGTCCTCAACTCTGTCTTTTCAAACATCGACTACGGAACCAACACGGCGGAATTCTCGGATATCGTGATTTCCCAGGGGGATTCACGGCTCACGGCGGAACGGGCTACCACCACGGGAGTGGGTTTCACGAACAGCCAGTGGACCTTTGTGGGCCGGGTGGTGATCTTCTCCGAGGCGCGCGGTACGCTCCGCGCCGACCAGGCTATCCTACAGTTTCGCGAAGGCGAGCTCACGCAAGTCACCGCGACCGGGTCCCCGGCATATATAGAACAGCCCGCCGGCACGGACTCCCTCCACCCTGGGCGCGGTCATGCGGATCAAATCACTTATGATGTCAAGCAGGGCACGGTCCGTCTGGATGGCCACGTGCAGCTATCGGATGGGCGCAACGAGATCAGCGCTCCTGTGTTCCTGTACAACGTTCGAAACGACGCATTGCAAGCCGAATCCCCGGGCGAGCGGCATGGCGTGCACATGATCATCCTGCCGTAGTCGTCATTCGAGGCGCCGCCGAGCACTGCGCCACGGCGGTGACCACCATCGCATTCTCTCAACATCGAGCAGCCATTCGCCCACCAACGGGTGGCGGATTTCCGGGCTGCTCATCGGAGGCTGGGCATACAGCACTTCGTTCGCGGGCCAGCGGCGAATTGTCTTGTAGGTCCATGCACCATAACGTTGGTACACGCGCATGAGCTTGCGCGAGATGTCCTTATCCGGCGTCACGATGGAGCGCTGCGCCCAGCTCAAACTCTCAGCCAGCTTTCTGACGAAGGTCCAATTCCGGCCGTCCACGTAGTTCGAAAACCAGACCGTGTAGCCGAGCTCGTCCTGCAGCGCGGTGACGGCACTGTAGACCTGGATATGCTCGGAGTGGCCGTACTCGCCCCACGGATTGTGGGTGTAGACATCGCGGCATCCAGCGAGTGTCGTGCGCAGGCCCTCCAGAAGTTTTGCATAGTTGGATTCATAGCGCGCTCGCGCGGTCGCGTCGAAAATCCGGATGTCGCGGGGTGTCAGTTGCGCCTGTCCCGCGTCGCGCCGCTGGCGCTTCTCGGGATTCCTTTCGCTGCGCTCCAGTTGAACCTGAGTCGGCTTCCATCCGGCGCCGCTTTCGGGAATTCCCAGGTTGACGATGCCGCTCAGCGGTAACGCCGCGACGGCCCGGCGTCTCGCCTCGGACTTCTGGGGTTCGTTGAAGACGTCTCCGAAGGCGAACACGACACGATCAGCGGACGTGACAACGGAGCTCAACCACAGCGCTTCGTCGTCCGGATGGGCAACGACGACCGCCTTACAGGAGGGAGTCATAGAGACTCTCCAGCGCTTCAGTTTGGCGATGAATGTCGAATTGACGCTCGACCAGCGCGCGGCCTTCATTGCCCATTCGACGTCGCCGGGCGGGATCATCGAGCAACTCTGTCATCCTTTGGGCCAGCGCGTGCTCATCGCGCTCCGGGACCAGAAACCCGGTGCGGTCGTCGAGGATGCACTCCGGTATCCCGCCCACCCGGGAGCCGATGATCGGCACCCCTGTGGCCGCCGCTTCCAACAGCACCATCCCCAACCCCTCTTCGCGTCCGTTGCTGGTGCGAACCCCTGGCAGCACCAGCATTGCAGCTTTCCGCGTCCAGGAAAGCACATCGGCGTGGGGCAGGGCCCCCAGAAAATCGACGCGGTCTGCTATGCCAAGCGAGGCTGCGAGTGCTTGAAGCCGCCGTCGCAAAGGTCCGTCCCCTATGATCACCACTCGTACGCCGTCGTACCTTAGCGCCAAAGCGGCGAAAGCCCGCAGCAGATACTCAGTGCCCTTGACCTCCACCAGTCGCGCCACGTGCAAAATTACCGGCGTTTCCTCTGAATCTGCACGCGGGCGAATAGCCCGGCAGTCCACGCCGATGTAATGGGTGAGTGTCCGCGCCTCCGGAAAGCCCGTTGAGAGGAGCCTCTGGCGGATGAACGAGGAGGCGCACAGAAACAGATCACCCTGGTGGGCCAGCTTCCGGCGCATCAGCGGATAGCGAAAATACGCCGGCGATCCCAACATCGCGCGCGTCTCGAGCGTCGCATCGAACCCGTGGAAGGTGGTGACGAGCGGTATTTTGAGCTCTGCCGCTACGGGAAGCGCGAAGACGCCTTCTATACCGAAATGCGCATGGATCAATGACGGACGCTGACGCACCATCAGGCGCAAATACAGCCCAGGATTACCCGTGATCATTTGCCAGCCGATACGAGGCAACGTGTATAGGTCTTCCAGCGCCAGGGAGCTTGCTCCGTGCGGAGGCGCGCCGAAACGCATTCGGCCCACGTAGAGCGGCCGGTAGCGGCGCAGGTGCTGCGCCTGCTCGGCTATGAACGGTTCGGACACCTTGAAGAGGTTATGGCGGAAAATCGCTACCTCACGCAGGTCTTCCCGAGCGCCGATGGCGTGCAACATCTGTTCCAGAACTCAACGGTCGAATAACCTTAGCACGGATTGACGCTATCGCATGATTATCAACCGCTACCTGCTGCGTGAGATCGCCGGTCCCCTGGCGATCGTGCTGACCGTGCTGGCCGTGCTGTTCACCAGTTACGGGGCGGCCGGCTTTCTGTCGGATGCCGTCAACGGACTCTTGCCGACGGACACGATCGTCCAGGTGATCGGCCTGAGGACGCTGATTGCACTCGAGGTGCTGATCCCGATCTCCCTGTATCTGTCGGTCGTCCTGGCACTCGGCAGGATGTACGTCGACTCCGAGATCACCGCCCTGTCTGCGCTCGGAATCA
>Ga0105240_10012872_pt1 | contig 11525 bp, 9 predicted proteins | sample KBSC54metaG_FD_80426 | JGI IMG/M metagenome (GOLD analysis project Ga0105240, IMG submission 80426) | Corn rhizosphere microbial communities from Kellogg Biological Station, Michigan, USA - KBS C5-4 metaG | ecosystem: Host-associated > Plants > Roots > Rhizosphere > Soil | place: Michigan, USA...
ACCCATGACACGCAATCTCGTGACCCAACTCCCTGAAAGCCGCGGCGACTTCCGCATTGCGCCGCACGGCCGTGGCAACCGCAAAGACCGTCAGCGGTAAGCCGCGACGCTCGAAAACTCGTAAGACGCGCCATACACCGGCGCGCGAGCCATACTCGTAGAGCGACTCCATGCTCATGTGGCGCATCGGAAATGCCTGGGCGTTGACGATTTCCGACAGGAACGTCTCAGAAGCCGGATCGCCGTCCAGCACGCAATTCTCCGCCCCTTCTTCGTAGTTCAGGACGAATTGCACCGCGATGCGCGCGCCGTTCGGCCACCGCGGACGGGGGGGATGTCTGCCGTATCCCACCAGGTCACGCGGATATTCCGGAGTGCTGGGTGGCGGCATGGCGAGCTTCAGTGCAACGCCGCCAGGATCGGTTTGATCAGCGACGACGTCCCGATTCTGAACGTCGCGGGCGTGGCGCTGCCGGCGCCGAGTTGTTTCTCGAATAACGCGAGATAAGCCGACGCATCGGCGACCGTGCTCACGCCTCCCGATGCCTTGAAGCCTACGCGGACGCCGCGCCGCTGCGCAGAGGCAATGGTTTCGATCATCACTTCCGCGGCCGCCAACGTGGCACCGGGTTGCGTCTTGCCGGTAGAAGTCTTCAGGAAGTGAGCGCCGCCCTCGATCGAGAGTTCGGATGCCCGGCGGATGCGTTCCGCTGAGCCCAGTTGTCCCGTCTCGAGGATGACCTTCAGAAGGGCCTTGGGGCCGCAGGCAGCGCGGCAGGCTCGAACCAGCGCGAGCCCTGTTGCTTCGTCCCCGGCCAGCAGCGCGTGATAAGGGAACACCACGTCCACTTCGTCCGCGCCATCCGCAACGGCCGCGGCTGTCTCCGCCGCCGCGGCTTCGACATTGTTCCCGCCCGAGGGAAAGTTGGCGACCACCGCAATGGGAATGCCAGTGCCTTGCAGCGATTCGCGCGCCACCGCGATGAACCGCGCCCAGATGCACAGGGCTGCAACCCGCCCGGCAGGTGTCGCGGCGGATGCGGCGAGCGTGCGAACCGTCTCTTCGGAATCGGTCGGGTTCAGGCTCGTGAGATCGATGAGCCCGAGGAGTCGCTGCGCCAGGCGAGAATCGCTCGTCATCGGATCATCGTGGATGAGCGGCGGTGCCTCGTCAATGGCCGCTTCGGTGGCGCGTTCCCACTCACACCCACGGTCCAGAGCGCTCGCTCCGGTGCCTTGCTGTAAGGTACGGCCAGCCGTCGCTGCCTTCTGAAGAGGTCATCCCATGACACGCACCATTTTGGCCTTCCCGTCGCTCGCCGTCCTGTTGTGTCTGGCCCTGCTGCAACCCGCCCTCGCCATGGACCTGCAGCTCAGCGGCAAGACCGCTCTCGTCACCGGTAGCACCGGGGGCATCGGCTTCGGCATCGCCAAAACGCTGTTGAAGGAAGGGGCCCAGGTCATCATCAACGGCCGCACCCAGGAATCGGTGGACAGCGCGGCCGCCAAACTCAAACAGGCCACCGGCAAGGCACCGCTCACCTTCGCCGGCGATATGAGCAAGGCAGATGACATCGCCCGGCTCGCCAAGACGTTCCCGAACGTCGATATTCTCATCAACAATGTCGGCCGCTTCGTCCCGAACGAATTCACCGCGTCCGCGGACAAGGACTGGTATGACACGTTCGATCTCAACGTAATGTCGGGTGTGCGCCTGTCGCGCGCCTACCTCCCGGGCATGAAGCAACGCAACTGGGGCCGGATCATCTTCATTTCCAGCGAGAGCGCCCTGCAGATTCCCGTGGAGAGCGTGGCATACGGTATGAGTAAGGCCGCCCAGATCGCCGTGGCTCGGGGCATCGCGGAGAGTTGCGCCAAGACCGGGGTGACCGTCAACAGCATTCTTCCCGGCCCGACACTCGATTCGGACGACCCCCGGGCGGAGCGCCGTTTCGGCGGCGGCGGACGCTCGCTCGCCCAGGCGGAGGAGGAGTTCATCAACACCAGGCGTCCCACCTCGCTCATCAAGCGCTTCGCGCACACCGACGAAGTCGCATCCCTGGTCGCCTACGTCGCGAGCCCTCTCTCGTCGGCGACGACCGGAGCCGCGCTCCGTGTCGATGGTGGTGTCGTGAAGAGCGCGTTCTAGGAGGCTGTCGTTCTAAGCGCGGCGCAGCGCGCTGCCCATCAATTGCCGTCCGGCCACGCCAAAGGCTACGAAAAACGCGCCGATACGCGCCATGTCCACCAGGGTCATGCCCTGGAGCTGGTCTATGGTGAGGAGCGCGATGGCAATGAGGAGCAGATCGCCGAACACGGCAGCCTTCGCATAGCTGCGTCTGTTTTCCGCCCAACGGACGAATGCCCCGTGGCAGATGAGCATCAGGGCCCAGAGGATCCAGAGCATGAGTTCCGCGCCGCCAAAAAAGTTATAGACCCCGGACGAATGGCTATTTTGGAGCGCGACAGCGCCCCGTGCTGGTACGCAGTTCTCGCTCCGTTGGACGCATTTTGATTTTAACCCGCCCCACGAACCTCGTGAGATAGACTCCCTGCCGCGCGAATCGAAGCGGGCTCACGGCAGGTCCTCAAATGGCTTCATCCTTCACTTTCCGATCCCAAGCAATGCGCGGCGCACGGGCCCTCCTCGTCGGAGGGCTCCTCGCTCTCTTGGGATCACCCGCCACCTGGGCGGCGGATGACGCTGAGTCGGTCGCGTCCGTCATCACCCGGTTGCGTGTGCAGGAGGCAGCCCAACCCGTACGCGAGCGCAAGCAATGGCGTGCGCCGAAGAAAGTGGTCCTGCTGGCGTTCGGCAATCCGAGCTGGGTCGGTCAGGAGGAGAAGCTTGCCGCCGCGGCTCCCAAGGCGCAGCTCGTCGTAGCGAAGGACCTGGCGTCCGCGCAGACCGCGGCCGCGGACGCGGACGTCATCGTTGGATTCAACCCGGAGATCTGCAACCCCAAGATCCTCGACAACGCGAAGCAACTTCGCTGGATCTCCTCGTTGGCGGCCGGCGTCGAGCTGTGTATGTCCGTACCGAGTGTTCGCAGCCGCGATCTCCTTGTCACCAACATGCGCGGCGTAGACTCGGCCGCGATCGCCGAGCACGCCGTGGCTCTCACCATGGCGCTCGCGCATGGTCTCGACGTCTTCGCGGTCGACACCTCCAAAGGTGAGTGGAATCGCGAGCACGGCGCCCGGACCCCCATGCAGGTGCTCGAAGGCAAGACCATGCTCGTCGTGGGACTCGGCGGTATCGGCACCGAAGTGGCCATGCGGGCACACGGGTTAGGCATGAAGGTCGTTGCAACACGCGACAACGACCGGAGCAAACCCGATTTCGTCAGTTATGTCGGGCTCGCGAACGAAATGCCGACGTTGGCTAAGACAGCCGACGTGATCGTCAACTGCGTACCGCTCACGACGCAGACGACGGGCATGTACAACGCCGCGTTCTTTGCGACCCTCAAGCCTTCCGCGTATTTCATCAACGTGGCTCGTGGTGCGAGCGCGGTCACGGCCGACCTGACCAACGCGTTGAACGAGCATCGTCTCGCGGGAGCCGGCCTCGATGTAGTCGACCCGGAGCCGTTGCCTCCGGATAACCCGCTGTGGCACGCCCCGCATGTCATCATCAGTCCGCACATCTCCTCGCGCTCCGACCTCCCAGGGCAAGCGCGCTGGATCCTCGCGGTCGAGTACCTGCGTCGCTATGCGGCCGGCGAGAAAATGCTGTCCGTCGTCGATCTCAACAAAGGCTACTAGAGGTAGGGCAACATCAGCCGCGCGGCGCCATCGCGGATGCGAACCGGAAACGACCGCGCCTGCAGTTGCTGAGGCAGTATCCGGCTACTCTGCTGCGCCCCGATCAGCGTGTTGATCCGCGCTGCCAGCGCGGCGTCATACACCTCGAGATCGAGCTCGAAATTCAGCCGAAAGCTCCGCACGTCCCAGTTTGAGCTGCCGACCAGGCACCAGGTATTGTCCACGGTCATCACTTTCGAGTGATCGAACGGCGCGGGATGCGTCCATAGGCGGCAACCCGCCGCCAGAAGCGGGCCAATCTGCGCGCGCGAGCCCCAGTCGAGAGTCGGATGATTGCTGTGCTCGGGAAGCACGATATCGACATCGACACCGCGGAAGGCCGCCAACGAAAGCCCGGTCATGATCCGCTCGTCGGGAAGGAAATACGGCGTCATGATCTTCACCGAGCTGCGCGCGCAGGCGATGGCCTCGAGAATGACGAACTCGATCTTTTCCAGGTCCTGGTCGGGGCCCGAAGTGACCACTCGCGCGATGCTGTTGCCGCCATCGACCGGGCTGAGCTCCGGGTACCAGCGCTCACCCGCGAGTTGCTCACCCGTCGTGAAGGCCCAGTCGTCCGCGAAGACGTCGATGAGCTGTGCGACCACGGGACCTTCGAATCGGAAATGAGTATCGATCACCGGGTGCGCCGGGTGATCATGCAGGACGTTCTCGCCGCCGATATTCAGGCCACCCGCAAAGGCGATCCGGCCGTCGATCCCCAAAATCTTCTTGTGGCTGCGCAGGTTGAGAAACGGCATCCGCCAGGGCAGCGATGAGTGCATGAATCTCGCGACCGGCACACGTGCCCGTCGCAGCAGTCCGAAGGTTGGCGACACGAAATAGCCGGCGCCGATCCCGTCGATGAGAACCCGGACCTCGACTCCGCGCCGTGTCGCCCTCACCAGGGCATCGATGAACTGCATTCCTGCCGCATCGGCGCGAAAAATATAACTCGACAGTACGACACTGCGCTGCGCAGCCTCGATCGCCGCAATCATCACGGGGTAAGCTTCGTCGCCGCTGCGGAGAATGGAAACCGAGTTGCCTCGTTCCGCCGGCCGGTTGGTGATGCGATGCCCGGCGCGCTCGAGATGCGCGAGCGGCTCATCGCGACCAGCTCCTCCGGCCGGGCGCTCTACCACGTCCGTCGATCGTCTGACGCGTAAGCTCATCGCACGACGGCGCACGCGATTGATTCCCAAAAGCAGGTACAACACGCTGCCCATGATCGGCGCGAGCCACGCCAACCCTATCCAGGCCGCGCTCGTGTTGATTTCCCGCTTGTAGAGCAAGACGTGAGCGGTCACGCCGACCGCGAGCAGCAGGTGCACCAACGACAGTGCTGTGGGAGCGAAAAAGTCGAGATTGGCACTCATCCCTCGATTCTATATGGATAGAAAATAAAAAAGGGCGCGGCCGGAAGGTCCGGCCGCGCCCCGTCAGAGCGCCTCACGTGTTACCAGCGACGGTAATAGGGATGAACCACAACCACCGGCGCCGGGGCCACTACATAGGCCCGAGGGCGGCCATAGGGGCCCGGGGCCACGACACAGCCCGCAAGCGCGCCAGCGAAGCCAAGCACGACCAGCAGTTTGACAACGGTCTTCATTACAAGGGTCCTCCGCATTACTGTCTGCTGATATAAAACGCGCGAGGGCCTTGCCGGGTGACAGCGAAACGCGGGAAATCCAATTCAGGCGACGTTCAGTTCAGTTAACGTTCAGCGTTCGTACGCTGCGTGAAGAACTCGGTCAACACGGTGCTCGCGTGTTTGTCTCCCATAACATCCTGCGAGATGGATTCATACAGCCGCGCGAAGCCGTTGAAGACCTCGCCGGTCGCGGGATCGCCGCCGAACGTCGCGATCTGCTGCATTTCCGCCACCCAGCGGTAAGCCTTCGGCAGCATGTCAGGTATCTGCCGGCGCAACGAGTTGAGAAGGGCGGTCTGACTCTCCGACAACTCCTGGTACAACGCCTCCGTGGCTCCCGAGCGCGCAGCCGCGAGAATCATTGCAGCGGAAATCGCAGCGACACCTTTGTTGATGCCCGCATAACACATCTTGAGAGCCGACGCCGCGCCCACCGGCCCCTCCAATACCCGGATGTCCAGGCCGAAGGATGCCAACGTCCGCAAGCGCGGGGCGTCGGGCCCGGATGCATAGAAGTGGGGGCTCGACCCACCCGGTTCAGGTGGCAGGCCGATGATCCCCGCATCGATGAAGGGTGTCCCCGAAGCGGCAATGACGGTTCCAATCTGCCGTACCGTGTCAGGGCTGACGGCGTTGCAGTCGACAAACACAGGTTTCCGGGCCGCCTCTCGCAGAACGGGCGCCATGAATTGCGCAAACGAGAGCGCCGCCGCCGGAGGGAGAATCGATAGGATGAACTGTGCCTCGCAGAGGCGACCGAGAGGCACGGCAGTCATTCCGGCGTCACGCGCTCGCGCGGTGCTGGCTTCCCCGCGGCCCTCCAGGATCGTCATAACACTGACGTGATGCTCGCCGAGCCGCCTTGCGACGGCCGCTCCCATGTTCCCCGGGGCAACAATGGCCACTAACGGCACCATACCCGCTGCTCCTGTCACGCTCGTACACCGCTAGTCACTAACAACACCACCGGCTCCTCTCATGGTCGAACACCTATCAGGTGCGTCGTCTTGGGCGGCTTTCCATCGATCATGAACCGCCACACGATCTGCTCCAACATCTTATCGGCCCTGGTCACGCGTTGGTGCAAGCGCAGGTGCTCCAGCCACGAGTCCGTCAAGAAGGTCTCCACGAAACGACCCTCTTCGGAAGGGTCCTCGAAGAGCCCCCACTCGTAGGCTCCATCACGCCGTCTCTCACGCGCATAGCGCCCCAGCGCCCGCAAGAAGGGTGCGCGGTTCTTAGGGTCGATGCGATACTCGATCGCCACCAGCACGGGTCCGCGATCCTGCTCCACTTCGTGCGTGGTGATCGGCGTCGGCCAGTGCATGGAGGGCGAGAAATCCACCCCGGCCCCCGTCTGCAGCTTCCAGCGCCAGGTCAGCGGAATCGCGAGCAAGGCGCCCGCCGAAGCCACGAACAGGGCGGGAGACAACCCAGCCAAACTGCCAACTTCACCCCACACGACACTGCCCAGGCTCATCGAGCCAAAGAACACGGTGACGAAGACGGCGAGTCCCCGGCCGCGCACCCACTCGGGCAGCGCGACCTGCGCGGAGACATTGAGACTGGACAAGGACGTGATCCACGACGCTCCCGCGAGCAAACTTGCTACCAGGGCTGTCGGTGCAGTACGCGACAGCGCAAATAACAGAGTCGCAACCGCAGTACCAATGGTGCCGGCGGCGAGAAGCCCGTCGGCGCCCAGGCGGTCCTTCAGCCATGGCAGTGCGAAGGTGCCGGCTACAGCGGCGGCACCGATGGCTCCTAACAGCACGCCGTAGAGCGCCGGTCCGCTGTCAATCTGCCGGCGCGCAATGAGCGGCAGCAACGCCCAGTAGGCGCTCGCAAACAAAAAGAACGCAGCCGCCCGCACCAGCGTCGCGCTCAGATGAGTGTTATAGCGCGCGTGACGCAATCCGGTGCGGATCGCGCTTCCGAAACGCTCCGGGGGCAAGCTCGAGCGCTCCCGCGCGGGCGGATCCCATGAAAGTAACCCGCCTATGACACCCGCATTGCTGAACGCGTCGATCCAGAACGGCGCGGCAATGCCAAAAGCGCTGACGAGGAGACCACCGAGCGCGGGGCCAACCGCACGGCTAACGTTCACTCCCGCGCTGTTCAGAGCGATGGCCTGCTGGAGGTCGGCCTTGGGGACCAGTACCGGGACGACCGACTGCCACGGCGGCGCGGTCATGGCCGAGCCAACACTGACGATGAATGTCATGAGCAGCAGGCTCATCGGCGTGATGAGGTGTCGGGTGACCAACACCGCGAACACGATCGAGCTGGCCATGATCGCCAGCTCCCCGAGGAGGAGGAATCTGCGGCGGTCGACGATGTCACTCAGCGCCCCCGCCGGGATCGCCAGCAGGAACATGGGCGCGCTGGCGGCGACCTGCACCAGCGCGACGATCAGGGGACTGGAATCCAGGGTCGTCATCAGCCAACCCGAGGCGGCGGAGGACATCCAGCCGCCGATGTTCGACACGACCGTCCCAATCCAGATGACGCTAAAGGTGCGATGCCGGAATGGAGCCCAAGCGGAGCCGGTCGTGCGATAGACGGCGGATTGAGCCATCGGCAATGCGGGCTTTGGGTGACGTTAAAGGAGCCATTATAGGTTTATTTTCAAAACGTATCCGCTGGGCTCGAGGCCCGTTGCACCCTGCGGCCCTCGAAGCCTATTGTCGCGTCACAGACGAGGCATTCCGCGACAAGCGACAGGGAGGCTGCGGAGAAGGCAGATGGCGTCAGATTGCGACAAAGAGCCACGGCCGCTAGCGGCTTCCGTGGAGGACGCCGGCGCGCTCGTGCGCGCCCTTCGCCAGGCCGAAAGTGAGCTCGCCGTGACGAGGGCAGCCCTGGAGCGCAAAAGTCAGGAGCTCGTTCATGCGCTCGCGGTGCAACGGGAGATCGAAGCTGAGCTGCACCAACAGCGCGACTGGCGCGATGCGGATCGACGCAAGGACGAGTTCCTGGCCACTCTCGCCCACGAGCTGCGTAATCCCCTGGCACCCATTCGCCAGGCTGCCCTGATCTCCAAAGCCCCCGGGGCGACGGATGCCCAGAAGCGTTGGAGTCACGATGTCATCGATCGCCAGGTGCAGCACATGTCGCTGCTCCTCGATGACCTGCTTGATATATCGAGAGTCACTCGGGGCACACTGGCGCTGCGGATGCAGGCCACCGAGCTGTCGTCAATAATTGACAGCGCGGTCGAAACCGCAAGGCCTATGATTGACGCCAAGCGGCACGTTCTCTCGGTGGATGTGCCGGTGGAGCCGATCCGATTCACCGCCGATCCGCTGCGTGTGGCGCAGGTTCTGTCGAATCTCCTGACCAACGCGGCCAAGTACACCGATCCTGAGGGCCAGATCGGCGTGAGCGCTCGTTGCGAGGCTGATGACGTGGTCATTCGCGTCAAGGACAGCGGTATCGGCATCAGCGCCGCGGCTTTGCCGCGAGTCTTCAATATGTTCTCGCAGGTGCATTCCACGACCGATCGCTCCGAGGGCGGCCTGGGAATCGGCCTCGCCCTGGCGCAAGGGTTGATCGAGCTCCATGGCGGCACCATCGAAGCCAACAGCGAGGGGTTGGGTTGTGGCAGTGAGTTCACCGTACGCCTGCCGCGCAGGGTGGTTCACGCTCCCAAGGCCGCCCCCAACAGGCCCGTTGCCACCTCGAGTACCCTACGCCGCCGGATCCTGATTGCCGATGACAATCGCGACTCCGCCGAGACACTCGCTGCGCTGTTGCGCATGGAAGGTCATGATGTCACCAGTGTGCACGACGGCCCCGTGGCGTTGTCGGCGTTCGGCGAGATAAAGCCCGATGTCGCGCTCCTCGACATCGGCATGCCGGGACTGACCGGTTACGAAGTCGCACGCAAGATGCGGCAGTCCACCTCGGGTGCTTCTCTGACCCTCATTGCCATTACCGGCTGGGGCCAGGATATCGATAAGGAACGCGCCTACGCCGCCGGGTTCGATCACCACCTCACCAAGCCGGTAGACCCGCATCGCCTCGCGGAACTCCTCCGCTTCTAACAGGGCATTCCCTTGCGGTACCACGAGGCCGCCTCGCATCACTCCTTAGTTATGTCAGGCATGCGCCGCGTCACGGTTGACATATCCGGGACGGTCCTTCGCTACGTGAACGGCGTCACATTGCTGCTCTGAGATCGGGTGCGGCTGTCACTGTTTCGCGACGTTCGTACCCGGTACAAAGGTCGCAAGGCAAACAACTCTATTACGGGATGCCCTTTATGACCTCGACACGGACGCGGAGCCGTCTGATGATGGCTGCTGCCTTTGGCTTGGCTCTCGCGCCGCTGAGCCTGACGGTTCACAAGAAGGAGATACCGTTAGCCAAAGCAGCAGTGTCGCCTCAGCCGCTGGCTCCAACGCCGGCACCGGTGGCACCACCGGTCGTGCGCGCAGCACCTCCCGCCGTCTCTGCGCAAGCGGGTGAACGCAGCCCCTATATCGTCCAGGCCGCAACGGTCGACATCGCCCGGAGCGCGGTGTTACGAGTTGGTGGCGTGGTGACCGGCGAGCTGGGCATCATTCGCGCCGTCGGCGCTTCACTCGATGACGACCAGTTGATGGCCCTGCATGCCGCCGACGTTCCCGGGCTGCGGGTTTTCCAGGATACCGAGGTGAAAGCAAGCTCCGTCACGGGCGCGCTTCCCGAAACCTACTACCCGACCGAGCTCGCGGCCAGCAACCTGCATGTCGGTGGAGTAACCGGTGCCGGCGTCACCGTCGCCGTGCTGGACTCCGGTCTGTGGGCCCAACATGGTCCTCTGCAAACCTCCTCGAGCGGCAACAGCGGGCGCATCCTTGCGCAGTATGATGTACTGTTGGCACAGCAGAACCCCAGTGCTTACCCGCTCTATTCGACGTACACCACTAACATCGGCGACCCGTACGGTCACGGCACGCACGTTTCTTCCATCATCGGCAGCAGCGGTATCGCGACCACCGGCAAGTACCAGGGCGTCGCCCCTGGCGTGAATCTCGTGTCGGTACGGGTTCTCGACAATACCGGCGCGGGCAGCTACTTCAACGTCATTCGCGGCATCCAGTGGGTGGTAAACCAGAAGCTGCGTTACAACATTCGCGTCATCAACCTCTCGCTCGGAGCGCCCCCGCAGTCGCCGTACTGGGCCGATCCGCTCGACCAGGCTGTCATGGCCGCCTGGGCCTCCGGCATCGTCGTAGTTGCCGCCGCGGGCAACAACGGTCCGACGCCGATGACCATCGGCGCGCCCGGCAACACGCCGTATGTCATCACCGTCGGTGCGGTTACCGACAACTACAAGCCCATGCAGGTGGCGCAGTACACGCTGGCCAGCTTCTCTTCCGCGGGTCCGACCTACGAGGGCTTCGTGAAACCGGAAGTCGTCGGGATGGGCGGCCACGTCGTCGCGTACTCGCCGAGCAACGGTGCCCTGGCGACCAGATTCCCGCAGTGGTACGACCCTGTACACGACGACTTCACCATGTCGGGCACCTCTCAGGCGACGGCGACAGTCAGCGGTGTCGTTGCCCTGATGCTGCAGGTGAACCCGTTCCTCTCTGCGGATGACGTCAAGTGCCGCCTGATGTCGGGCGCGCATCCCGCGGTCAACGCGAACGGAACATTGGCCTACACGGTATTCCAACAGGGTGCGGGGCTCGTCAATGCGCACGACGCTGTCTATAGCACAGCCTCCGGCTGCGCGAACGCCGGACTCAACGTCGCTCTGGATGTCGCGGGGCTGAAGCACTTCGGCGGCCGAGCCAACCAGGACTCGTCCGGCAACTTCTACATCATGGCGACCTCCAGCAGCACGACCGCGACCGGAGGTCTGCTCGGGTCGCTCGGCTTCGGGGGCCTGGTGACGACCGTGCAGGGTGTGCCGATCCTGGGCAACCTGCTGGTCGGCATCCCGTTGCTCGGCGACGGTTTGTTGTGGAACGGGACCTACACCTCGGGTACCGGCTACACGTGGAGCAATGGCTACACCTGGAGCAACGGGTATACATGGAGCAATGGCTACACCTGGAGTAACGGCTACACG
>Ga0105240_10012873_pt1 | contig 11523 bp, 4 predicted proteins | sample KBSC54metaG_FD_80426 | JGI IMG/M metagenome (GOLD analysis project Ga0105240, IMG submission 80426) | Corn rhizosphere microbial communities from Kellogg Biological Station, Michigan, USA - KBS C5-4 metaG | ecosystem: Host-associated > Plants > Roots > Rhizosphere > Soil | place: Michigan, USA...
CAAGCCAACTTCCATTTTTGCAAGCTGATTGTATTTGGCTAATAATTGAATCAGCCGATTAAACGTTCCATCGCCTCCGACGGCCACAACCCGGTTGTAATTCTCCGCAAAAACACGTTGCAGCAAATTTTCCATGGAGTAAGGATCGTCGCGATTAATAATGCCGACGTCGGCTATATGCCCGTAACGCTGTGCCGTCTGTAAAGCGGCGGGGCGCCAACGGTCACGCTGGGGGCGCGACGGATTCATCAGGAAAAATAGTTTCATGCCAAGCGAGTACTATAGACTCGCACGTTATTTTACTTCGAATTGATGTAGCCCCAGAGTTGGGCAAATAAGGGATCGCGGGGCGTCGAGGCGGCAACGGCAGGTTCAGAAACAGCCACGACGGGAGTGTCGGATACGGGAGTGGGCACGGGTTTTGGCAAGAGGTCAGCCAGTTGCCGCTGCGTCAACACCAACGTCTCTTTTAATTGGTCAATTTCTGCTTTCAACATGGCTATCTCATGTGCAGTTAAATTTGCCCGCGGCGAGACGGTCGATATAATTCGCATTAGGCGGCCTTAGCGATCGGCTTTTGGCCGGTGCGCGCAGAGACAAGAAGTTGCTGCATGTCCGTCATCGCTTGACGAATACCGACCATGGCCTTTAAGGAATCCGATGAAGGCGCGGCGGCTTTGGCTGCTTTTTCCAATTCCGCTTTTTGTTGTTCCAGCACTGTCTTCATTACTTTTTCCAATTCGCCCTTTTGTTGTTCGAGCGCCAGCTTCATCATTTTTTCCAATTCAGTTTTTTGCTGTTCTAAGATGGCTTTTTCCGATAACCATCCGGCTTCGCTGGCGCTATGCGCAGCCTGCATATCCGCCAATTGCGCGCGCACTTTTGTTAAGGAATCGTTGGTTTGGCCATAGGCGTTTTGCCATTCTTGTTCTTTAGCTTTCCATTCGCTTTGTTTCTTAGCCCATTGCTGCAGTTCGATTTCCGTGCTTTGGATACGCGATCGGAAAACATTCAACTCGCTTTGCAATTGCTGAGCTTCTTGTGATTTGGCCTCTAAGTCGCTTTGCAATTGCTGCATTTCTTGCGCTCTGGTTTCTAAATCGCTTTGCAGATTTTGAAATTGCCGGGTCAATTCTTGTTGATGGGCTTGTATGCCGCTTAGATTTTTTTTCGCTTCATCCTCTTTGTTAAGGTGTTCATTCTGAATGCGTGCCATATGGTTTAAAAATTCTTTATTTTTCTTCTCGGCATCCGCCTGCATGTGTTGCATTTCTTGCAGATGGCGCGCCTGCTCAGCTTTTATTGTGGTGCGTAATTGGGCCATCTCTTGCTGGGTGTTTTCATAGATCTTTTCGATATTAAGGCGCCGGTTTTCTTCTTCCTGAAAGCGATGGCTCCATTGTTCGTTTTCCTGCAGCGCACGCTGCTCTTCAATTTCTAATTGCGCGCGGATCGTCTTTTCGGACTCCAGCATTTTTGCGATTTGTGTTTTGAGAACGGTGATTTCTGCCTGATGCGCATCGGTTAACTTTTTGCATTCCGCTTCTAGTTTAGTGGCATAAAATTCAGGCAGCTTGCGTTCCGCTTCTTCCAACGCCTGACGTTTAATTTGCACGGCATCCGCACGGCGTTCGGATTTTTCTAAATCCAGTAAGCGATGCAATTCGGCGGAGTCATGTTGCGCACGAGCCAGATCTTCTTGCTGCTGGCTCATATGGCGCAAGAGCGTTTCTTTTTCCTGACGCAATTGCGACGCCATCGCCTCCCATTGGACTTGTCGCTCCGTCTCTCGTCGGATGGATTCGCGTTTTAAATCTTCCAAACGTGCATCCGTTAGCGATTCTTGCCGACGCAAGGCGGCCTGGTGATCTTTTTCCACTATATGCAGCCGCTCTTCGTGACGGCCGCGTTCTTCTTGTCGTTGCACTTCCAGCTGCTGAATTTGCGCCTGCATCAAGGCCATCTGGGCTTTCCAGGTTCCGGCTTCGCGTAATTGGGCATCGAGTTGGCTTTGCAATTCGCGCATTTCTGCCTGTCCTTGCATTTCCACTGCGCGACGTTGTTGTAAGCCGGCTTCTTTGGCCTCATCAATTTGGGCGTCTTTTTCTCTCAAGGCTTGACGCCACTGTTCCATTTCCGTTTGCATGTCCCGGCGCAGCATATGAATCTCTTCTTCTTTTTGCCGCAAAGTCAGTGCCCAGGTGTTTTTTTCTTCTTCGTGCCGGCGTTCAAATTCGCGTAAACGGCGACCATGCACTTGATCGGCGTCGCGCTCAACCGTTTCCCGTTCTTTTAACTGATTTTTAAGCGCCATCATCCAGGTTTCGCGCTCCTGCGTTAAGCGGCGTTCGATTTCCTTTAATTGGACCTCGGCCTTACCGCGCGAATCCTGCAATTCCTGTTCATATTTTTCACGGCGTAAGCGTTCTTGAATCTCACGCAGTTGTTGATCGACACGGACCGAAAGCGTTTCGTCTTCCTTGGCTTTGAGAGATTGGATTAAAAGTTTTTCATGCTCATTCTTTAACTCGCGTTGCATTTCCGCTAATTGATTTTCGAGTGATTTCTTGGATGTTTCTTGTTCTTGAAAACGTTTTTCCATCTCTTGGAGGCGACTTTCCATGGCGGAAGGAATCGGTGCGGCCCCCGGCATAGACATAGGCATCGGCATCGGGCTTCCAGGCATCGCGACATTCATCGGCATAATAGGGACATTTCCCGGGCGCGGCGCAGCGGCGGTATTTCCTGGAGTCGGAGGCACCGTCAAAGGAGTCAAGACAGGCATTGGCGCAGCCGCATTTTTTCCCGGCGGAGGTGGAGGCGGCACCGGCTTACGTCCGGGTGGTGGTGGAACAGCTAATGGTTCGCTCATGACAGACTCCCTTATTAACTCACTTTCTTTTCGGATTCGATCGAGGTTCGTAACCGTTCGATCCAATCTCCCAGTTGGGAATTTCCCGGATCCTCGCGCAATGCGCGTTGTGCGACTTCTGCGGCGCGCACTTTATCGCCTTGCGCATGATAAGACAACGCTAAATACTGATAGGCCGCCCCCCACCGTGGATCGCGCGACAAGCAAAGCTCAAACGCGCGCGCGGCCTCTTTCCAGTTTTGCTCCTGATAATAATGCACGCCTTGTTCAAAGGCATTCCAAGCGCCGGCGTTCGATGCGCTTCCGCGCATGGGCGCTTGACGCGTTTGCCGCAGGATCTCGACGCGTTTACGCAAGGTTTCGGCCAATTGCCGAGATTGATTGCGCAATTCCTCCATCGCCTGATCGCGGGATTCGAATTCGCTGTTTAGACGGAGAATTTCGTTATCGCGCTCCAAGAGCAGGGCGACTTTTTGCTGTTGCAATTCTTTACGTTCGCGCTCGATCAGCCGCAAACTGTCTTCCAAATCGTGGCGTTCGCGCCGCAGTGTTTCTTGCATTTCTTGATTCGCCGCGTGCTCGGCTTTTTTGGCCTCGGCTTCTTTTTCCGTCAACCGTTTCAATGCCGATTCTTGGTCTTGGCGCAATCGCTCCAGGCGCTCATTTTCCACCGCGAAGTGCGTACGCAAAGAGGTTTCTTCTTCACTGACTTGTTTTTGCAAACCCTCGATTTCCTTAGCGCGACGCTTGGTTTCATCTTGAAGTCGTTTTTCACGAATCGCTAAACGGCTTTGCAGTACTCGGATATCGTCATCCTTACGACGAAGCAGAGAATCATTGACGCGTTTTTCTTCTTCAAAACGGGCGGAGACCTCACGTAAACGGTCTTCTAAAGGGACGACGTCTTTTTCTCTTAAAGCGACCATGCGTTCATGCTGATTGGCCATTTCACTTTCTTTAAAGGCCAACTCCATGCGCAAACGCGCTGCGGTATCTTCCATGTGTTGAATTTCGGACTCTGTGCGACGCCGCAAATCTTGAAGTTCTTTTTCCAGACGTGATTTTTCTTGTTGGAGTTCTTGTTTATTTTTTTGCCATTGATCCAGCGAGGATTGCCATTCCAGTTCCGCCGAGGCTTCCTTGTTTTGAATATCCTCTTGAGACTGTCGGAGGATGTCTTCCTTCTCTGCCAATTGACGAGCAAATTGAGAACGCATTTCTTCGAGTTCGTTTTCTTGACGATGGATCTGCGTTAAAAGACCTTGCCGTTCCTGTTCATGCGCCCGTTCCAGAGCCTGCGCGTCAGACTGAATACGGACTTCCCAGGCGGAAAGTTCTTGCCGCAAGCCATTCATCTCATTGGCTTTTTCTTTTTGCATCACTTCCCATTGATCTTGGGATTGAGCCAGATGCCCCTTCATTTGTTCCAATTGAGAACGCAACATCTCGTTGGTTGATTTCCACAACCCAACCTTTTGATTAAATTCTTCGCCTAAAATACGCAGGCGCTCTTTAGAACGCATGAGCAGCGTTTGCATTTCTTCTTCGCGCGCGGCGATGGCGCGTTCCTGTTTCGTGCGATCCTCATCGACTTGGGTCTGTAAAGCGGCTAAGCCTGCTTGAATTTTGTTTTTCTCGGCCTCAAAGGCCATATTTTTTTTCGCTAAATCTTCATCGCGTTGGGCTTTAATATGCTGGACTTCCGTTTCCAACACTTGGATTTCTTTGCGCCGTGCCGCGAGCTGTCGCTCGGCCACTTCTTTTTGATCTTTCAGTTTCCATTCCAAATCTTCTTTGGATTTCTCAAGCTTGAAACGTTCCTCGGCAAATTGTTTGGCTAAGCGGTCTAATTCTCCCTGGCGCTCCGTTTCTTGCCCTAGCAGGTTGGATTGCAGCGCGGCAATTTCAGAATCCTTAGCGGCGATCTTGGCGGCATTTTCTTCCTTGGCTTTTTGCAGCGCGGCACGCAGCACATCCTCCTTGGCTTTTCCCCGACGGGCTAATGTCGCTAAAGCGCGGTCTAAACGTCCCAAACGCTGGACATGCTCGGCCTGTACTTGGGCCAGCTCTTTATTCAGAGCGGCCAATAGGCTTTCTTTTTGTTTGAGATCTAATGGCAACTGCTCACGTGCATTTTCCAAATCGATTTCGGCGTGCCGCAGTTGGTCCTGCAGAAGGTGCGTCTTAGCGGTAGTGGTCTGAATCAGCTCGGTGCGTTTAGATTCAAAAACTAACGATTGTTGACGGTCCTGTTCTTTCAACTGGTCGATTAAATTGGCTTTCTCTAACAGGATGGCTTTGGAATTTTGCTCGGTCGCCTGCCGTTCATTAAACAAAGACTCCAGGCGGCTCTTGGCTTGAATGCGTTCTTCTTGAAAATGCGCTTCACGCGAAGCGCGTTCGACCGCCGCTTTTTCTGATGTTTGATGCGTCAGCGTTTCTACGGAAGCAATATCTTTTTCATAGCGTTCTAAAGCCAGACGTCCTTCTTCTTTTTCTTTCTCAAACGTTTGAACGAGGGTCTGACGTTGCTGTTCCAGAGGGAGAATCTCTTGCGTTAAATGGGCCTCTTCTGTTTCAACGACAATGGCTTGTTCCGCCTTTTTCCGACGCATGGCCTCTTGCAAAGCGGAAATCTCTTTTTCTTTTTTATCGATTTGCGCCTGCCATTGGACACGCAAGCGTTCAACATCCGCTTGGGCCACACTAATTTCACGCTCCATGCCCAGGCGTTCAGTTTCGAAAATCTGTTCGTGCGCTTTAAGATCGGATTGCGTTTCTTTTTCGCGCTGCTCAAGTGACTGCCGGAGCGCAGCCAGTTGTGTAGCGCGGGCTTGCAATTGGCCTTTGGCTTCTTCGCGCGTTTGCTTCAACACGATCTCTTCAGAAGCCAACTGTTCTTTAAGCGTTTCGGCCTCTTTCTGAATGGCTGCTTTTTTTTCCGCTAACGTATCAGCAAGGAGTTTGGGCAATTGTTCTAAACGCAGCGCATAATCCTGACGTTCTTTTTCTTTGGCCGAAAGCTGTACTTGAATCCGTTGTTCTTGTTCTTTTTTGGAATATAAAAATTGCTCTAACGCCTGCCGGCGTTCTTCCAAGCGGTCATGCAGTTGTTTTTTCTGCTCCAACGCGCGTTTTTCTAGCGCGGCTTGTTTTTCCTCATGCGTTTTTTCTAAAAGAGCAATCGCGGCGGTATGCTCCTGTTCGCTGCGTTCGGCTCCTTCTCGCAACTTCAACAATTCTCTCTCGATAGATCGCACACGCGAACGTAAGCCTTCGTTCTGGCGAATTAAGGCTTCTTCATCCTGAGCAAAGCGTTTCTGCATCTCCGCTTCTTGTTGGGTTAAGGAATAGTGGGTGTCTTTGATGGCTTGATCACGCTTGGATAATTCGTCATTCCAGCGCGTGCTCATGGCCGCCAACTCTTTCTCCGCTTCCAGTTTTTGCGTCTCAAGCGCTAAAATTTGGGCTTGCAGCAATGCTTGTTCGTGCGCTCCGCGTTGATTTTCTTCGACCATCTTTTGCATATGTGCGGCTTCTAAGACGGTCTGCTCTTCGCGTAATGTTTTTTGCCGCTGTTCGTAGTTTGCTTGGGCCTGTTCATGATCTTCTTTCAGTTTCTGCATTTGTGCCAATAATGCTTCTTTATCTGAATTCAGCGTGCCGATGCGTTGTGAAAAATCAGTTTCTAAGGCGTTTAGCTTATGTCGAATATCTTCGCGCAAGAGAGTAAACTGCGCGTCTTTTTCTTCGACTTGTTTGCGCCAGACGCTTTCTTCGGCCATTCCTTGTTGCTGTATTTTCTGCACATGCCCGGATAAATGGCTGACGGCTTCTTGCAGTACTTTTTGCGCCTGATCGATGCGCCCCTTGGCGTCGCTTTCAGAAAGCAACAGCTTTACTTTGAGTTGCTGTAATTGATCTTCGCGAGTTTGCGAAAGCTGCTGCCAATGTTGGGTTTCTTTTAAGAGGTGAACCTTTAAAGCAGACAATTTTTCCGTAGCACGTTCTTGCCGCTTGGTCATTTCCTGGATTCGCCGTTCTTGTTCCAACTGCCAAGCCGTTTGCTTTTCTTGAAACGTGGCCTGCAATTTAATGCGTTCCTCTTCTTTGCCTTTGAGAGCGGTTTCCCATTCCACGCGCTTTTCTGCCCATTGGCGTTCCAATTCTTTAAGCCGCGTTTGCCATAACTCTTGCGCGGCTTTACGCTGCGTCTCCTGTTTGGTTAAATCCGCCTGGAGATCGGCTTCACGCCGTGCCAATTCTTGACGTACATTCAAAAGTTCATCTTCTTTTTGCTGCAGCGTCTGACGCCATTTTTGGCGCTCTTCCGCTAAGCGTGTTTCCTGTTCTTTGAGTAATTGTTCGGCGCGTTGTAGCTGTTCGGTTTGCGCTTCTTCCGTTTTGGCAAAAGCATTTTTCTTTTCGACCTGTCCGGCTTCCGCCTGACGACTGACTTGATGGATGATTTTTTCCCGGTCCGTCAGCTGACGGCTCCAAGCCGCCATGTCTTCTTGAAGTTTACGTTCTAGAAATTTGATTTCACGTTCAGCTTCTTGCTGCAAGAACGTCAACGTTTGCTCCTGCACTTCCCGGCGGTTGCGCGATTGGGTTTCTGTTTTATCCAGAAGTCCTTTAACCGCCTGAATTTCTTTTTCCATCGCCTGTACTTGCGTTTCCCCTTGTCGGCGCTGTTCGGCAATTAAACGTTCAATTTCTTCAAGCGTCGGGGAGGCTTGCTTGGCAGCGGGCGCTGGCGTCGCTTCAACGGGAACGGGATTCAGGGACGATTTGTTTTCCGGCGCCGGCGGTGACCCATCAGCGGGCTTTTCATTCCCAGATTTTCCGAGTATCGACTTAAAATGATCGCTAAATGACATAGGCTCGACTTGAGTTTAGTGTGGATTAGCAGCGAATCAAGGTTTTATTTACGTTTTGGCGTTTTTACTGTTCAAATGCAAAAACTATCTAAAAAACAGAGCAAAATTGCCTATGGCCAAAAGGTTCAAAATGCTTCCTTTATAAAGGAAGGTTAAGACGGCCCCTGCCCGCCGTCCCGGCAGGTCGTAAGCCGGGACCCATGTTGATGTTTTGCCGGAGAGCGACTCTAACGTTAACATGGATCCCGGCTTACACATTGCCGGGATGACGATTCAGTAAGACGGCGGTTGAACTTTATTCCGGGCGGAGTTGTTTCAGGAATTCAGGGATTTCTTTGTCATTGGAATCAATTTCTTCCACGCGCGTCCACAATTTGCGCGCGCGGATATGGTCATCTAAAAGGAAGAACGCGGAGCCCATGATTTTGAGCGCGGTGACATCATTCGGATTCAGATCTAAAATGTCCTGGCATTTCTTGATGGCCACATCATAGCGGCCTTCTAAAATCGATTGGCGCGCATCAAATACTTTTTGATCCACCGGGCTAAAGAGTTCGGGACCTTTAGGCGCTTCGGTTTTATCCATCGTGGCTTCGGCTTCCACTTTATTCAACAGGCCTAAGAGTTTTGTGTTCTTCGGATCTTTAAAATAAGCGCCGCGTAAGCCCGCCACCGCCGCTTTTAAGTCGCCATTGGCATAAGACAAAATACCCTTGCGGGTCAGCACGGCCGATTCTTCCGACCCTTGAGCGCTTGGCACATTCGATACGACTTTAAGAAATTTCTCCGTCAGCACTTGAACATTCTTGTTGCTGGGGTCTAAATCCAAGGCCGCTTGTAATTGTTCTTGTGCCGCCAGATAATTTCCGTTTTGCGCCGCGGCAAACGCCTTTTGAACCAGTTGATTAAGATTTTCTTCGCGGCGTTCCAACACCGATTGACCGAATTTCCAAGACAGGCCCATGCGTGTGGAGGTTCCTAAGGTATGCAGACCCAATGAATAATCCAAGGTCACCGACTTTAAGGTATAACCAAAACCCACATCGGTTTCGCGAAAGCCCTCGCCTTGATCGCCTTGCAAACCAAAGCGTCCTTTGAAATTACGTGTAAAACTAAATTCTCCACCCGTATGCCAACCGGTATTCGCACGGAAGTTTTTGTCCACATCAAAAGCCAACAAAAGACGGCGTTTAAAAAATTGATCGGAAATTCCCAAGCGAAACACCAAGGGTAAACTATCTTCCGTGTCACCGGACGTCTTGGCATAGATATTGCTGACTTTTAAGCCGATACGGCGTTGGCCTTCCTTAGAGTCAATTAAGGCGCCCAAATCCGCGGCCATCGAAGAATCTGACGAGGTATCCACAGCGCGCGTAATTTTGCGTAAGGCTGTGCCGATAGAGACATGGTCCACCACTTTGCGTCCATAGGCCCAACTCAACGCCGATTCTTCGACCGCAAAAGAACCATCGGTATTCACGCTGGTATAGGCTTGCGTTTCAGGATCGATTTTCGTGCTCACTTTTTCGAACCCGGCGCTGCCCAATTTCGTCATGCTTAAGCCCCAAGCACTACCGCCTTTTTTAGACGGTTTTACGAAAGAATAAAAATCGTACGTGGTATCGGCAAATAAAGTGGCCTTAAGTAAGGTGAGTTCTTTACGCGTGATTTGGGATAGGCCGGCCGGGTTCCAGTAAGTGGCGCTGGCATCGTCCGAGACGGAGACAAAGGCGCCGCCCATGCCTAAGCTGCGTGCGCCGGCGCCAAATGAAAGAAATTCTCCGACTTGTCCGCCGGTGGAGGTAGCCAATAAAGAACCTCTCACCGCTAGCGCGGCAAGAAATAGAATAGCACGATGAAGTCGCCCGTTTATTTTCACGTTTTTTCGGTAACCCCGCTAACCATTTAAGGCAGATCAGAGATTCGAGATTAGAAATCAGAGATCTTTCTGATTTCGGCTTTCTGATTTGCCTCATTGGGTCCGGAGGCTTTGCCTGATAGTGCGGCTTCTTCCTATCAGATCCCGTTACGACGACTCGACTTGCAACGGGATGTCATCGGATTACTCCGATTTTGCCTTTATCGTTTGTATCTTTGCCCCGTGCATCTTCTGCCTTTCGAGTATAAGAACCGTGCGACTTTTCGCCACTCTTTCATCCGGACGTTAAGCGGTTTGAGATGCTGTTTAGGGAAAAAGCTCTTGTCAAAAATAAGGCTGTTTTCTAGAGGTGTTTTTCGCAAGGCTGTAAATTTTTGTCCACGGAGAGTACTCACAGAGTTGTAAATCTTAAAGTTGAGTTGGCCGGTTAGAAAAATACCGTCTTCCCTTTAGCAAAAAAAACTCTTGACAGGAAAATTAGTGAATGACGCCGATCTTGCGAATGACGGTGGTCGAGCCCTTAGCGCCGGAGGCTTTAATTTGTGCCAGGTAGCCGCCTTTGGCGACTTTTTGTCCGGCTTCGTTGGTTCCATCCCAGCCTTCCGGAGGCACCGTATCGGGACCTTGTGTGCCGCCCGGCGTACCCGGTGTATAGTGCCAATGCATGACGCGATAACCGAGTAAATCGTAAACGGTAATTTCTACATCGGCATCGCTGGCCAAGAGATACGTAATGAAGGTGCGGCCTTCTAATCCGCCTTTACGTGTATCCACCGGATTAGGATAGTTGGAGACCTTAGAAATAATTTCCGCGGGCAAGCCGGTATCGACGGTGCTGGACATGGGTGACCAGTCACTGGCCGTTCCCGCGCCATTAATGGTTTGTATTTGCCAGCGATAGAACTGACCTTGAGCGCGGGCACTGCCCGTTTCACTATTTAAGTACGACAAGGGCGAACTGACTTGGGCCGACGCTGAAATGGCTCCGGCGACGATGCGGGGCGCGGCCGCCGCATTAGAGGTCAGCGTGTTAGCGCCGAACGTAAATGTCGGCGTCGATGTCAATAAGATTTCCGTCGGAACGGGGCTAGTGCCGACAAATTGACGGATCTTATAGGCAAATAAACCTGAAGGACCGACGTTGGTCACAGGATCCCATTGCAGCGTGACGACGCCGCTCGGCGCGCTCTTCGGAAGATTAATGAATTCATCCGTCGCCCCGGGCTTGGTCACATCCACATGGAGCGTGCCAACTTTTACAGGAGATGGCGGCAATGTCACGCCATTGATCGTCGTCACCGTGCGGACAAAGAAGAAGTACGTTTTCTTATCTTCCAATCCCAATCCATTGAGCGTGACCGGCGGCGCCGACAAGGGCAGCCAGCCTGTCAATGTGGGCGCCACCGCTGTGTTGCTGGAAGCGCTGACGCCGCCGATATAAGACACTGTGACGTTAGACGGCAGCGGTGCCGGGGGCGTGGTTAACCAATAGGCGCTCACTTGGTCTTGATGATTAACCCAAGCTTCCGGCATGAAGAGGCCTTTTAATGCGGATTTATCTTCATAGGTAATATCTGGACGCATCGACAACGTCGAGATTTGAACCGTTTGGAAATTGTAAATCGTCGTTAGGTTGCTCGAAACAGGATACACATTGGAGCTATCCTGCAGTGCCGTCTTAGGCGAGATATCGAGCGCGCCGGCCGCTGCTAAGGCCACTCCGACGGTATGTCCTTGCGTGGATAGTCCGGCGCCGTCGGTTGTTCCGATATCGCCGGCAATGAGCAGCGTGCCGCCGGAAGTGTTGAATGTCACCGGCGTGCTCAACGGAATGCTCGCTACGCCGCCGACATATTGATTAGTCGTGCCCCAGGCCAGCGAACCTAAGAGCG
>Ga0105240_10012875_pt1 | contig 11522 bp, 9 predicted proteins | sample KBSC54metaG_FD_80426 | JGI IMG/M metagenome (GOLD analysis project Ga0105240, IMG submission 80426) | Corn rhizosphere microbial communities from Kellogg Biological Station, Michigan, USA - KBS C5-4 metaG | ecosystem: Host-associated > Plants > Roots > Rhizosphere > Soil | place: Michigan, USA...
AGAGATCGCGTTGTCAGGTCTGGTCGCCGGCCCGGCGGGGCCGGCCAAGGGCCTGATCCTCGCGCTGCACGGCGGCAGCTACTCGGCCGGCTATTGGAATTATCGCGGCGCGCGCGACGAATCGCTGATGGCGCTCGGCGCCGATCTCGGTTTCCATGTGCTGGCGCTGGACCGTCCGGGCTACGGCTCCTCCCATGATTTCGCGCCGGCGCGCCTTGGCCTGGATGCCCAGGTCGGTTTCCTGTTCGATGCGATCGACGCCTGGGGCCGCGCGAATGGCTTTGCCGGGCCGGTCTTCGTCATCGGCCACTCGATCGGCGGCATCCTGACCCTGCTGATGGCGGCGCACGCACGCAGCACCGGGCTGGCGGGCATCGACGTGCTGGGCGTGCCGTTCCGCTTCCCCAGCACCGAGGCAGGTGACGAAGTCAATTCCTGGTCGACCACCGGCACCCACGTGCCGCCGCCGGATACCGAGGCGCGGAAATGGCTGCTGTTCGGGCCGGAGGGCACCTACGACCCCGAGGCCTTCGCCTATGACTCCACCCTGCCGCGGCCTATGCCGGTCGCCGAATATGTCGATGCGCTGAAGATGCCCGGCGCCTGGGCGCGGGTGCTGCCGGCGATCCGCATCCCGGTGCAGTTCACCCTGGCGGAATTCGAGGTGATGCAGGCGACCGGCCGGGACACGCTGGCCGAGGTCGAGGCGCTGCTGACGGGCAGCAGCAATGTCCGCGTCGCGCTGCAGACCGGGTCGGGCCACAATGCCAGCACCCATCACATCGCCCGCGCCTACCACCTGCGCGCGCTCGCCTTCTTCGAGGAGTGCCTGGCCCAGGCGGCCAATCCTCAGCTTGCCTAATTATGAATATTATGATCATAAATTAAGCCGGCGCCGGAAGCGGGCGCTTGTCCGGGGGAAGCCATGGATCTCGATTACTCGGAAGAGCAGCTCCTGCTGCGGGACAGCGCCGAAAAATTCCTCGGCGCGGAGTACGATTTTGCCCGTCGGCAAAAGATCGCCGCCAGCCCCGCGGGCTGGAGCGAGGCGGTGTGGTCCCAGTTCGCGGAGCTGGGCTGGCTTGCCCTGCCGCTGCCGGAAGCGGCAGGCGGGTTCGGCGGCGGCGCGGTCGAGCTCGGCCTTCTGATGGAGGCCTTCGGCAAGGCGCTCGTGCTCGAACCCTATCTCGCGTCCGTGGTGCTCGGCGCCGGAGCCGTCGCCGCTTTGGGTGAGCCGGCGCAGCAGGACGCGCTGCTGCCCGCCGTTGCCGAGGGCAGGCTTCGCCTGGCGTTTGCCCATGACGAGCGCGCGGCGGTGACCGCTGAACGCCAGGGCCCGGGCTGGCGGCTGGAGGGGCGCAAGGTGAATGTCCTGTCGGCGGCCGCTTCCGACCATTTGGTGGTTTCCGCGCGTGCCGGCGGCGGGCAGGCCCTGTTCGTGGTTCCGGCCACGGCACAGGGCGTGTCGATCGAGCCATATGCGATCCTCGACGGATCGCGCGCCGCAGACGTCGCGCTTTCGGGGGTGACGGTCGGTGCCGATGCGCTGCTCGGGCGCCGCGAGGACGCGTCAGAGGTCATTGTCGCGGTGATCGATCGCGCGATCGTCGCGCTGGCGTCGGATACGCTGGGCGCGCTGACCGTGCTGGTCGACGCGACGGTCGAATATTCCAAGACGCGGGTCCAGTTCGGCAAGCCGATCGGCACCTTCCAGGCGCTGCAGCACCGTATGGCGGAGATGGCGGTGCTGCGCGAGGAGGCGCGCGCGGTCGTGCTGTTCGCCATGCTGAACGCCGACGCCTCTCCCGTCGCCCGGGCCCGCGCCGCCTCCGCCGCCAAGGTGAAGGTCGGCCGCTCCGCGCGCACCATCGCCGAGCAGGCGATCCAGATCCACGGCGCAATGGGCGTGACCGACGAGCTTAATATCGGCGCCTATTTCAAGCGCGTGCTCACCTTCGAGATGCTGTTCGGCTCCTTCGACCGGCACCTCGCCCGTTATGCCGCCCTGGCGCGCGAGACCGGCTTCGTCGGCAACAGCCTGGCCGCCTAGGGAGCAAGAGCCATGGACCTGTCCCTTTCCGCCGCCGATCAGGCATTTCGTAACGATGTGCGGGCCTTCCTCGACCGTCGCCTTTCGCCCGAAATCCGGCGGGCGCAGCATCTGACCACCACGGTCTTTGCCGAGTACGACGTCGTCCGCGCCTGGCATGAGGTCCTCCATGCGCAGGGCTGGGTCGCGCCGGCCTGGCCGAAGGAGCATGGCGGCACCGGCTGGAGCGTTGCCGAACGCTATATCTGGCAGGTCGAAACCGGCCGCGCAGGGGCGCCGATGGTCTCGCCGATCGGCCTGTCGATGGTCGGGCCGGTCGTCATCCATTACGGCACGGACGCCCAGAAGGCGGCGTTCCTGCCGCGCATCCTGTCGGGCGCGGATTATTGGTGCCAGGGCTTCTCCGAGCCCGGCGCCGGTTCGGACCTTGCCTCGCTGCGCACCAAGGCCGTGCTGGAGGGCGACCATTATGTCGTCGACGGCACCAAGATCTGGACCACCCACGCGCACTACGCCAACTGGATGATCGCGCTGGTCCGCACCGCCGATACCGGCCGCAGGCAGGAGGGCATCACCTGCCTGCTGATCGACATGAAGTCGCCCGGCATCAATGTGCGCCCGATCCTCACCATCGGTGGCGATCACGAGGTCAACCAGGTGTTCCTCGACGAGGTCCGCGTGCCCGCCGCCAACCGCGTCGGCGCGGAGGGGGAGGGCTGGTCGGTCGCCAAATACCTGCTGGAGTTCGAACGCGGCGTGGTCGCATCGCCCAAGCTGCGCTCGGCGCTGGCCGGTATCGTCGACCTGACGGAAGGCGGCGATCCCATCATCGCGGCGCGCATCGCCGAGGTCGGCATCGATATCGATGCGCTGGAGATGCTGGAGCTCAAGACCAACTGGGCGCTGCGCACCGGCCAGAATCCCGGTGCCATGGCCTCCATTCTCAAGCTGCGCGCCAGCCAGCTGCAGCAGGCGGTGAGCGCGCTGGAACTCGACGTGCTGGGCGACCGCGCGCTGCGCTGGGAACCGCACCGGCCGCTCTACGACCTCGAGCCGGGCGAGACGGACGACATCAGGCCGGCGGCGTCGCGCTTCCTCAACAACCGCGCCAACACGATCTTCGGCGGCGCCTCGGAAATCCAGAAGGGGATCATCGCCAAGGCATTCCTTGGCCTGTAGCCCTATTGATTATAATCATGATCATGATTAAGCTTGCCCCATAGAGTCATAACCGGGGGAGCGGCGGCAATCGCCGTAGGGATCGATGGATTTCGCGCAATCGGAGAAATCGCTGCAGTGGATGGGGCGGGTCGCCCGCTTCATGGATGAGCATGTCTATCCTGCGATCCCGGTCTTCGAGGCCGAGTACGCCGCGCGCGATCCCTGGAAGGAAATCCCCCCGGTCTTCGAGGCGCTGAAGGCCAAGGCCCGCGCCGAGGGGCTGTGGAACATGTTCATGCCGCCGTCGGACCATGACGACGACCATTTCCACGGCGTGGGCCTCAGCAATCTCGACTATGCCCCGATCGCCGAGCTGATGGGGCGGGTCCATTTCGCCTCGGAAATCTTCAATTGCATGGCGCCGGACACCGGCAACATGGAGGTGCTGCACCGCTACGGCACGCCGGAGCAGAAGCGCAGATGGCTGGTACCGCTGGCCAACGGCGAGACCCGGTCGGCCTTCCTGATGACCGAGCCTGCCGTCGCCTCGTCCGACGCGCGCAACATCCAGACCGAGATCCGCCGCGACGGCGATCACTATGTGATCAACGGCCGCAAATGGTGGTCGTCCGGCGCCGGCCATCCGCATTGCGGTTTTTATATCGTGATGGGCAAGACCGATCCCTCGGCCTCGACCTATCGCCAGCAGTCGATGGTCATCGTGCCGCCCGGCACGCCCGGCGTGACCCTGGTCAGGCATCTCACCGTCTTTGGCTACGACCATGCGCCGCACGGCCATTTCGAGGTCATCCTCGATAATGTCCGCGTGCCGGCGGAGAACCTGATCCTGGGCGAGGGCAGGGGGTTCGAGATCGCCCAGGGGCGGCTGGGGCCGGGCCGCATCCATCATGCCTTCCGCACGATCGCCGGGGCCGAGGTGGCGCTGGAGAAGATGTGCATCCGGCTGCAGTCCCGCACGGCTTTCGGCAAGACGATCGCCGAGCATTCCCTGTGGGAGGAGCGGATCGCCGACGCCCGCATGGATATCGAAATGGCCCGCCTGCTCTGCCTGAAGGCGGCCTACATGATGGATACCGTCGGCAACAAGGAAGCCAAGGCCGAGATCGCCATGATCAAGGTCGCCGCACCCAGGATCGCGCTCAAGGTCATCGACGATGCCATCCAGGCTTTCGGCGGCGGCGGCGTCAGCCAGGATTTCGGCCTGGCGCGGCTCTACGGCAACACCCGCCATGTCCGCCTCGCCGACGGGCCCGACGAGGTGCATCGCCGCCAGATCGCCCAGATCGAACTCGCAAAGCATGCCGGGCGCAGCCTGGCCGATGTGAAGGGCCATTTCTGAGCATGCAGCCAGCCTCCTCCCGCACGCCCGTCGCCCGTCGCGGGCCGTTGACCGGTGTCCGCGTCGCCGATTTCTGCTGGATGGGGGTCGGCGCCTGCGCCACCCGCCTGCTCGCCGATTTCGGGGCCGAGGTGATCCGCATCGAGGATCGCAACCGCCTCGACATGCCGCGCCGCCTGCCGATCTACAAGAACGAGGTCCGCACCTATGGCGAGGAGGACGCCAATCCCGATCCCAACAAGGGCGGGCTGTTCAACAACTACAACCGCAACAAGCTGGGCGTGACGATCAATATGCGCACGGCCAGGGGCCGCGAACTGGCCGACCGGCTGATCGCGTCGAGCAGCGTCGTGACGGAGAATTTCGCGCCCGGCGTGATGGAGCGCTGGGGCCTCACCTACGACCGGCTGAAGCAGCTCTCGCCGCAGGTGATCTATGCCCGGATGAGCGGCTTCGGCCATTCGGGGCCGAATGCCGACTACCGGTCCTATGGACCCGTGGTCCAGGCGGTCAGCGGCATGTCGCATATCAGCGGCCTGCCCGGTCAGGAACCCTCGGGCTGGGGCCTGTCCTACATGGACAACGAGGCCGCCTTCTTCAACGCCGCCGCCCTGCTGATGGCGATCTATCAGCGCAACGTCACCGGCGAAGGCAGTGAGATCGACGTCTCGGCGGTGGAGGCCGGGATCAACCTGTTGGGGCCGATCCTGCTCGACGTGGCGGTCAACGGCCGCTCGACCCGTGGGCCGGACTTCCCGACCGGCAACCGGCTGGAATATCCCGATGCCGCGCCGCATGGCGTCTATCCGACCCTGGGCGAGGATCGCTGGATTGCGATCGCGGTTTTCAACGACGCCGAGTGGCGGGCGCTGATATCGGTCGCGGGCGATCCAGAATGGGCCGCCGATCCGGGCTTCGCCGACCAGCAGGCGCGGTTCGAGAACCAGGATGCGCTGGACGCCCATATCGCGGCCTGGACCAGGGGCCAGGACCGTTACGCCCTGATGCACCGGCTGCAGGCCGCGGGCGTCGCCGCCGGCGCTGTGCAGAGCGCGGAAGACACCAACGACCACGATCCGCAGATCGCCGGCCGGGGCCTGTTCTTCGAGCTGGACCATCCGGTGATCGGCGAGGCGCGGTTCGAGGGCACGCCGATCCAGTTTTCCCGCACCGTCCAGGAGAACTGGCGGTCGGCGCCGCTCCTGGGCGAGGACAATGCGCATGTCTTCAAATCGCTGCTCGGCGTCGGCGCGGCCGAATACGAGGCGCTGGTCGCCGAAGGGGTTATCTGAGCCATGGAAACCCAATCCGCTTCCACCCTGCCGTCGCCCTTCGCCGGCCTCAAGGTGATCGAGCTGGCCGACGATGCGGGCGGCGAATATGCCGGCCGGCTGCTCGCCGAGATGGGCGCCGAGGTGATCAAGATCGAGCCGCCGCAGGGCGCGCCTACCCGCGCCCTGGGCCCCTGGGCCGGCGGCGTGATCGGGCCCGATAACAGCCTCAATTTCTGGTTCTACAATTCGAACAAGAAAAGCGTGGTGCTGGACGGGCTGGAGGGGCTGGCGCCGCTTCTGGCCGATGCGGATATCTTCATCTCCACCCTTCAGCCCAAGGCGCTGAAGGCCGCCGGGCTAGACCTCGATCGGCTTTGCCGGACCTATCCGAAGCTGATCGTGCTGTCGGTCACCGCTTTCGGCCTGACCGGCCCCTGGGCCGACTATAAATCCTCCGACCTGGTTGCGCTGGCGGCCGGCGGGCCGCTCAACAGCTGCGGCTACGACGATCATGCGATCCCGCCGATCCGCCCGGGCGGCAACCAGGGCTATCATACCGCCGCCAGCTTCGCCCATATCGGGGCGATGCTGGCCCTGATCGAGCGCCAGAAGACGGGGCTGGGCCAGCTGGTCGACGTTTCGATGCATGAGGGGCTGGCGGTCAATGTAGAGCTCGCCAACCCCTATTGGTTCTATCCCAAGGTCAACGTGCAGCGGCAGACCTGCCGCCACGCCCAGCCCTCGCCGACCCAGCCGGCGCTCTTCCGCTGCGCCGACGACCGCTATGTCTATTACACGCTGATCCTGTCCGAGCAGCGGTCGTGGGAAATGCTGGTCAAGTGGATGGACAGCAAGGGGCTGGCGGCCCAGCTGGTCGAGCCCGAATTCGCCGACATCAAGTATCGGCAGGACAATTTCTATCAGGTCCAGGAGGTGGTCGAGTGCTTCTTCCTGGTGCATGAGGCCGAGCAGATGTACCGCGAAGGGCAGGAGGCCGGGCTGCCGATCGGCATCCTCAATGCGCCGGAGGACCTGTTCGCCGACCCGCATCTTCAGGCACGCGGCTTTTTCATCGATGTCGATCACGAGGGGATCGGGCCGGTCAAATATCCCGGCGCCGCCTATCGCTTCTCGTCGATGGCGGAGGTGCCGCGCACCCGTGCGCCGAGGCTCGGCGAGCATAGCGGAGAGGTCGACGGATGATCGACGACGACATCGCCTTTGCCGGGCGCGACCGCTGCGCCGTGGCCGGTATCGGCCAGACCGAATTCTCCCGCGATTCCGGCCGCTCCGTCCTGTCGCTGGCGGTCGAGGCATCGCGCAAAGCGCTGGCCGATGCCGGGCTCGATGTCTCGGATGTCGACGGCATCGTCCGCTGCGAGCAGGACACGGTCACGCCCTACAGTCTCGCCGCCGCCCTGGGGGCGTCGAACCTCGCCTACTGGGCCGATACCGGCCCGGGCGGGGTGGCGCCCTGCATGATGATGGGGCTGGCGATGGGCGCCGTGCTGTCCGGCCAGGCCAAGACCGTGCTCGCCTTCCGCTCGCTCAACGGCCGGTCCGAGGCAAGGCTGGGCAGCGGCGATCAGCGGACCGCCGGCCAGAGGGTCGGCGGGTTCGGCACCTATGACGAGTTCTACCTGCCCTATGGGCTGATCAGCGCCGGCCAGACCTTCGCCTTGATGGCGCGGCGGCATATGATCGAATACGGCACGACGGCCGAGCATATGGGTGCCGTGGCGCTGGCCTGCCGCGCCGCGGCCAATCGCACGCCGCACGCGCAGATGGGGTCGCGGGCGATGACGATGGACGATTACCTGGCGTCGCGCATGATCTCCTCGCCGCTGCGCCTGTTCGATTATTGCCTGGAATCGGACGGGGCCTGCGCCGTGGTGATCACCAGCGCGGAGCGCGCCCGCGACCTGCCCCGCCATCCGGTGCTGATCCGTGCGGTTGCCGGCGGGGCGCCGCCCGATCTCAGGCCCGGCATGATGTTCCCGGTGACGACGCGCGAGGACATGACCGATCTCGGCGGCCGGCGTGCGGCGGACGCGCTGTGGCGGCGGGCCGGGGTCGGCCCGTCCGAGGTCGATATCGCCCAGCTCTATGACTGCTTCACCGTCAGCGTCATCCTGCAGCTGGAGGCTTTCGGCTTCTGCGGCCGTGGCGAGGGCGGTCCATTCGTGGCCAGCGGCGCCATCCGCCATGACGGCAGCCTGCCGATCAATACCGGCGGCGGCCATCTGTCCGAGGGCTATGTCCACGGTATGAACCATATCGTCCAGGCGGTGCGGCAGCTGCGCGGTGAGGCGGACATGCAGATTCCCGATGCCGAGCTTTGCCTGTGCACCGGCGGCCCGCTGCCGGTCGGCTCATCCGTCCTGTTCCGGAGGGCGTGACATGCTGATCCCGAATACGACCGACCGCGATACGGGCGGCTTCTTCGCTGCCGCGGCTGAGGGACGGCTGGTCTATCGCGCCTGCGACGATTGCGGCGCGGCGCTGCATCCGCCGACGGCCTGCTGCCCGCATTGTGGCGGCGAAAACACCTCCTGGCACGATGCGCAGGGCACCGGGACGCTGCATTCCTGGACCACCATCCATCAGTCGGTGCATCCTGAATACACCGCGCCCTATACGCTGGTGCTGGTCACGCTCGACGACACGCCCGAGGTCAGGCTCATGGGCCGGATCGACGGAGAGCCTGAGCTCGAGCCTGGAATGACGATGCAGGTCTGGTTCGAAACCGTCGCCGACGGGGTCGTGCTGCCGCAGTGGCGGCCAGCTTAAGGAGCATGTCATGCCGACCTTCGGCATCACCACGTACGATTATGCGCCCGAGGATATTCTGAACCTCGCGGTCCATGCCGAGAGGCTCGGCTTCGAGGGGATCTGGTACGGCGAGCATTATCTGATCCCTGCGCGTTACGAAGGCCATCATCCGTCGCGCAAGGAAACGCCCGCTGACCAGAACGATGCCCGCGACAAGGCGATCCTGTCGCCGGATATCCGTATCTACGATCCCTGGTTCCTGCTCGGCGCCGTCGCCGGGGCGACCAGGCGGCTCAGGATCGGAACGGCGATCTGCATCGTGCCGATGAACAATCCGTTGCTGCTCGCCCGCTCCACCATCAGCGCGCACGACATATCCGGCGGGCGGCTCAGGCTCGGCACCGGCGCCGGGTGGCTGAAGGAGGAATTCGACGCGATCGGTATTCCCTTCCACGAGCGCGGCGCGCGCCTGGACGAGACGATCGCGATCCTGCGCAAGGCCTGGGCGGGCGGCTTCTTCTCGCATGAGGGCAAGCATTTCCGCTTCGACTCGCTGCAGATGACGCCGCATCCGGTGCGGGTGCCGATCATCTGCGGCGGCAATTCGGGGCCGGCGCTGCGGCGGGTGGCCGAGGTAGCGGACGGCTGGATCAACTCCGCCATGGTGACATTGGACGAGGCGGAGAGTCTGCGCGCCATCGTCGAGGCCGAGCGGCAGGCGCGCGGCACCGCCGGGCGGCCGTTCGACTATTTCGTGCGGCCTTATACGGTCGATCCCGACGATATCGGCCGGTATCTCAGCGCCGGATTCGAGAACATCGTCCTGTGGGGGCCGAATTGCTGGCCCAACACGCCCGGCGTCCCGCTGGAGGAGAAGGTCGCGGGATTGGAGCGGATCGCGCGGGATTTGGGCATCGCGCCCTAGCCTGCCTCCGCCAGCGCCCGGCCCAGTATCTCCTCCGCGGCGGCGAAGAGCAGCGGGTCCACCGTCCGCCCGGCGGCCGCCACATTGTCGTCGACCTGCTCGGGCCGCGAGGCGCCGATGATCGCCGAATCGACATGCGGGTTGGCCAGCGTCCAGGCGATGGCGAACTGGCCGAGATTGAGGCCGGCCTCGCGGGCCAAGGGCTCCAGCCGCCGGACCGCAGCCAGCACCGTGGGATTGAACCATAGCCGCGTATATTTGCTCATCTCGACGCTGGCCCCGCGCGCCCCGCCGGGTGGCGCGGCCTCGGGATCGTACTTGCCGGTGAGCACGCCCTGGGCCAGCGGCGACCAGATCAGCTGGCCGATGCCGGCCTCTTTGCAGACCGGGAAAATCCCGGCCTCCGGCGCGCGCCACAGCAGCGAATATTGCGGCTGGCTGGAGACGAACCGCTCCATCCCGATCATGTTCTGGGCCTCGCGGATCTTGTCCGCCGGCCATTCGCTGAACCCCAGATAGCGCACCTTGCCCTGGCGGACGATGTCGGACAGCGCCTGCATCGTTTCCTCCAGCGGCGTCTCCTCGTCATAGCGGTGGCACTGATAAAGATCGACATAGTCTGTGCCGAGCCGCGACAGCGATCCGTCGATCTGCTTCAGCACCTGGGCCCGCGACAGGCCCTGGTCGCCGTCCTTCATCGGTCCCCACAGCTTCGTGGCGACGAGATAGGAGTCGCGCGGCCGGCCGCGCAGCGCCTCGGCCAGCAGCCGCTCCGCCTCGCCGAAGCCATAGACGTTCGCCGTGTCGAACAGGTTTACGCCGAGATCGAGCGCGCGATGGATGCAGGCGACCAGCTTCCGCCGCTCCGGCCCCTCGCCGTAGGACAGCCAGGTGCCGAGCGAAATCTCCGAGACTTCCAGCGTGCTCGCGCCCAGCCGACGGTACCGCATCATGGGCAAATCCTCCCGCTTGAATAATTCATGATAATAGTTATGATGATATCCATTGGTTCGCCGGCGCGCCAGTCCCTTGGCGCGCGGCGCGGAAAACGAACGGATTGCCGCCTCAGGCGGAAGCACGGAGGAAGCTCGCTCATGAACGCGCTGGTCAAGGAATTCCAGGTTATCGACACCGACACGCATGTGATCGAGCCATACGATCTGTGGACGTCGCGCCTGTCCGTCGCGAAATGGGGCGACAAGGTTCCGCATGTGAAATGGGACGCGGAAAACCAGGAGGATGCCTGGTTCTTCGGTGACAAGCGCACGGGCGCCGCCGCGGGCGCCGCGATGGCCGGCTGGCACGAATATCCCCCGGCGCGGCCCAAGCAGCTCTCCCAGGTCGATCCCGCGCTTTATGACAATGCCGCCCGGCTCAAGCGCATGGACGAGTACGGGATCTATGCCCAGGTGCTCTATCCCAACGTTTCGGCCGGCGGCTTCGGCGCCGGCAACTATCTGGGGCTAAACGAGCCCGAGCTGATGCTGGCCTGCGTGCGCGCCTATAATGACTGGCTGACCGATTGGTGCGCGATCGCGCCCAAGCGCTTCCTGGCGCAGTCCTCGCTCCCCTTCTGGGACATCGATGCGACGGTGAAGGAGATGGAGCGCTGCGCCAAGCTCGGCCATCGCGGTATCGTGATGTGCGGCGAGCCGGAATATTTCAGCCTGCCCAAGCTGACCGACCCGCATTGGGACCGGCTGTGGGCCGCCGCCGAGGAGATGGGGCTGCCGGTCAACTTCCATGTCGGCACCGGCGACATGTGGTACATGACGATGATGCATGAGCGGGTCGGCCACCATGCGCATTTCGCCTCGATGGGCGCGCTGTTCTCGCTCAATAACGGCCAGGTCATCTCCCAGATCGTCTGCGGCGGCATCTGCCATCGTTTTCCGAAACTCAATTTCGTTTCGGTCGAAAGCGGCGTCGGCTGGCTGCCCTTCCTGATGGCCAGCCTCGACTATCAGTGGAAGAACTGCG
>Ga0105240_10012879_pt1 | contig 11518 bp, 8 predicted proteins | sample KBSC54metaG_FD_80426 | JGI IMG/M metagenome (GOLD analysis project Ga0105240, IMG submission 80426) | Corn rhizosphere microbial communities from Kellogg Biological Station, Michigan, USA - KBS C5-4 metaG | ecosystem: Host-associated > Plants > Roots > Rhizosphere > Soil | place: Michigan, USA...
CGCGAGGACCAGGCGCGAGAAAGCCTTCGAGCCGGTGACGTTCGTGCGCTCGCCCACGTTCACGAAGAGCGAGTCCTCGCCGATCTCGAGGGGCTCCAGGCCCGAAAGGCGCAGGAGCGGCGCGCACTCGGGCACCGCGCGCGGCGCGAGCGGCGCCACGGCCTCCGCGATCGCGCGGATGTGGTCCGGCGTCGTGCCGCAGCAGCCCCCGGTGATGTTGAGCCAGCCGCTTTGCGCCCATTCGCGGATGAAGCCCGCGGTCTCGCGCGGCTGCTCGTCGTACTCCGCCATGGCGTTGGGCAGCCCCGCGTTCGGGTGCGCGGAGACGTACACGTCCGCGATCCGGGCGAGCTCCTCCACGTGCGGGCGGAGCTCGCGCGCGCCCAGCGCGCAGTTCAACCCGATCGAGAGCGGCCGCGCGTGGCGCACCGAGTTCCAGAACGCGCGGACGGTCTGGCCCGAGAGTGTGCGGCCGGAGGCGTCCGTGATGGTTCCCGAGATCATGATCGGGAGCCGGATGCCGGCGGCCTCGAGCTCCTCGTCGATCGCGAAGAGCGCCGCCTTGGCGTTGAGCGTATCGAAGATCGTCTCGACCATGAGGAGGTCCACGCCGCCTTCGATGAGGGCGCGCGCCGCCACGGCGTACGCGTCCTTCACCTGGTCGAAGGACACCGCGCGGAAGCCGGGGTCGTTCACGTCCGGCGAGAGCGAGAGCGTCCGGGTCATGGGCCCCAGCACGCCCGCCACGAAGCGCGGGCGCGCGGGCGTGCGCGCGGCGCAGGCGTCCGCCGCCTCGCGCGCGATGCGCGCGCCTGCGAGGTTCAGCTCCGCCACGATCGTCTCGAGCCCGTAGTCCGCCTGGGAGATCGCGGTCGAGTTGAAGGTGTTCGTCTCGAGGATGTCCGCCCCCGCGTCCAGGTACTCCGCGTGGATCTCGCGGATCACGTCCGGGCGCGTGAGGTTGAGGAGGTCGTTGTTGCCGCGGAGGTCCTTCCCATGCGCGCGGAAGCGCTCGCCGCGGAAGTCCGCCTCGGCGAGGGATCGCCGCTGGATCATCGTGCCCATCGCGCCGTCGAGGACGAGGATGCGTTGCTTCAACGCGTCGTGGAGGGCGGCGATGCGGGCGGGGCGTGCGGCGACGGCTTGGTCCATTGGGATCCCGGATGCGAAAAAACCCGTAGCAGAGCGAACGGGTTTTTCAGGTCCGATCGCTTTAGCGGCATTTGTAGGGCGCCCGCAAGCTGACGATCAAATCGGCGCGAGCGACTATCTTATCATGCGTCGATGCGCTTTCTCCCCGTGGCCCTCGTCGGTTCCATGGCGTTCGCGGCCCTCGCGTCGCTCGCGGCCTGCGCCGCCGCCCCGGAGCCGGCGCTCCGCGTGGGCTCGAAGCGCTTCACGGAGTCCTACATCCTGGGCGAGATCGTCACGCAGGCCGCGCGCCGCGCCGGCGCCCCCGCGACCCACGCGCCGGGGCTCGGCAACACCGCGATCCTCGTCCAGGCGCTGACCCAGGGCGCGATCGACGTCTACCCGGAATACACCGGGACCATCTCGCGGGAGATCCTCGGGACGGAGGAGGACCTCGCGCTCGAGGCGATCGATGCGCGGCTTCGGGCCCGCGGGCTGGGCGCCTCCGTCCCGCTCGGCTTCTCGGACAGCTACGCAATCGGCGTGCGCGGCGCCTTCGCCCGCGAGCACGGGATCGCGAAGATCTCGGACCTCGCGCGCGTCCCGGGCGTGCGCCTCGGCTTCTCGCACGAGTTCCTCGGCCGGCGCGACGGCTGGCCGGGCCTGGCGGCGGCCTACGGCCTCTCCGCGCTCGCACCCCGCGGCCTCGACCACGGGCTCGCCTACGAGGCGCTCGCCGCGGGCGAGGTGGACGCGATCGACCTCTACTCGACCGACGCGAAGATCGCGCGCTACGGCATCGTGGTCCTCGAGGACGACCGCGCGTTCTTCCCGCGCTACGACGCGGTGCTCCTCCATCGCGCCGACGTGGCGGAGCGCCATCCCGCGGCATGGCGGGCGGTGGCCGCCCTCGCGCACCGGATCGACGCCGCGACGATGATCAAGCTCAACGCGGAGGCCGAGATCGGCAAGCGGCCGTTCGCGGACGTGGCGGCGGGCTTCCTCGGCGGCTCGGCCGGGGGCGCCCCCCGAAGCCTCGCGGGCGCGCTCTTCGCCCCCGATTTCGGGCGGCTCCTGCTGCAGCACCTGACGCTCGTCTTCGCCTCGCTCGCGGCCGCGGTGGCGCTCGGCATCCCGCTCGGGATCGCCGCCGCCCGGTGGCGTGCGCTCGCCCAGCCGATCCTCATCGCGGCGGGGCTTTTGCAGACCGTGCCCGCCCTGGCGCTCCTCGCCTTCCTCATCCCGGTGACGGGTTCCATCGGGCTGACACCCGCGCTCCTCGCGCTCTTCCTCTATGCGCTCCTCCCGATCGTCCGGAACACGCACGCGGGCCTCCTCGGCGTACCGGCCGGATTGCGGCAGGCCGCGCTGGCCCTCGGCCTCGGCCCCCGCGACACGCTCCTCCGGATCGAGCTCCCGATCGCCGCGCCCACGATCCTCGCGGGCGTGAAGGTGGCGGCGGTGATCAACGTGGGAACGGCGACGATCGCGGCCTTCATCGGCGCGGGCGGGTTCGGCGAGCGGATCGCGCAGGGCCTCGCGTTGAACGACGACGTGATGCTCCTCGCGGGTGCGATTCCCGCGGCCGTGCTGGCGCTCGCCGTGCACGGGATCTTCGAGGGAATCGAGCGCTGGACTCGCCGCGGGCCGCGCTGAAACGGCGCGCGCGTCAGCCCCCGGGCAGCGCGCGAAGCGCCTCGGCCACCGCGCGGATCGGCGTCTCCCAGTCCCCCGGCCGCGGCTGGCGAAAGAGCCGCGCCGTCGGATACCAGGGACTGTCGTCGCGGCCGAGGAGCCAGCGCCAATCCGGCGAGAAGGGGAGCAGGATCCACGTGGGCCTCGCCATCGCGCCCGCCAGGTGCGCGAGGGACGTGTCCACGCTCACCACCACGTCCATCAGCGCGGCGAGCGCGGCGGTATCGCGGAAATCCGCGAGCCGGGATTCGAAGTGGACGATCGGGCGGCCGCCCCCGAGATGCGGCCGGTCCGCGTCGCGGATCTCCTTCTGGAGGCACACGAAGGTGGCATCCACGGCGCGGAGCGCCTCGAGCTGCGCGAGCGGGATCGAGCGGTTCCGGTCGTTCCGGAGGGTGGCGCTTCCGGACCACGCGAGCCCCACGAGCGGCCGTGGCGCGCTTCCCAGGCGCGTGCGCCAGCGCTCGACGTGCCCGGGCGGCGCGAGCACGTAGGGCACGTCGCGCGGGACGGTTTCGACGCGCGTCCCGAGCGCGAGCGGCAGGCTCATGATCGGCACGTGATAGTCGTGCGGCGGAAGCGGCTCCCCCAGCGCGATCACCTGGTCGCTTCCGTCCAGGCCCTGCAGGAGCGCCTTGAGCGGCGGATGCGTCTCGAGCACGACGCGCGCGCCGCGCTCGCGCAGCAGCCGGGCGTAGCGAGCGCACATGATGAGGTCGCCCAGGCCCTGCTCGGCTCCGAGGAGCACGGTCTTTCCGCGGAGGTCCTCGCGACCCGTCCAGGGCGGCTTCGCGGACGCGGGCGGGCGCATCGGCCGGTCGCCCCCGCGCCAGCGATATTCGTGGTCCGCCCACCCGCCCGCGAAGTCGCCCGTGACGAGGCGCGAGACGCTGCGGTTGAACCCGGCGCGCGCGTAGCCAGCGGCGATCGCGAGCGCCGCGTCGTAGCACGCGATCGCCTCCGCGTGGCGGTTCAGGGCGGCGAGGGCCACGCCGCGGTTGTTGAGGACCTCCGCTTTTCCGGGAGCGAGCGCCAGCGCGCGATCGTAGTCGGCGAGCGCCTCGGCCGGGCGCCCGAGCATCCGCAGGGCCGCTCCCCGGTTGCAGAGCACCTCGACGTGGCGCGGATCGAGCGCCAGCGCATCCGACGCATGGCGCAGGCACTCTTCCCACCGCTCTTCGCGCGCCGCGATGGTGGCGAGGAGGTGGAGGGCGAAGAAGTGGCGCGCGTCGGCGCGCAGGATCTCGCCGCAGATCGAGCGGGCGCCTTCCAGGTCGCCGGCGGCGTAGAGGCGCGCCGCGCGCTCCATCGCCGCGTCGTGCGGCGACGCGCCCGGATTCACGGCCGGCCGGCGGCCGCGATCCGGGCGCCCAGCAGCACCAGGATCGCGCCGCTCGCGCGGTGCATCCACGCGAGCGCGGCGGGCGTGCGGCGCAGCCGCTCCGAGAGCGTGCCCGCCGCGAGCCCCACCGCGGACTTCACGGGGAGCGCCAGCGCCGCGTAGAGCGCGCCCAGCAACGCCAGGTCGCGCGTGGGGTGCGCGCTCGCGGGATCCACGAACTGCGGGAGGAAAGCGACGAAGAACAGGATGATCTTCGGATTGAGGACGTTCGAGACCATCCCCTGGCGCACGAGGGATGCGAGCGGCGCGTGCCCGGCCGATCCGCCGGGAAGCCCGTCCCGCGGCGGGACGAGCAGCATGCGAAGCCCCAGCCACGCGAGGTACGCCGCGCCGCCCAGGCGAAGCGCCAGGAAAAGCGTGGGGCTCGCCCGCAGGAGCGCCCCCACGCCCAGCGCGGCGAGCGCAGTGTGCACGAGGATGCCGAGGCACACGCCGATGGCCGACGCGAGCCCCGCGGCCCGTCCCTGCGCGAGCGAGCGCGAGATCACGTACATCATGTCCTGGCCGGGTGTCGCGATGAGGGCGAGCGAGGCCGCGACGTACAGGCCCAGCGCCGGCGAATCCAAGGGACCTACCGGGGCTGCGCCGAGAGCCAGTCGAGCGCCAGCGCGCAGAGCGTGCGAACGCCGAGCGGGAGGCACTCCTCGTCCACGTAGAAACGCGGGCTGTGGTTCGGGGCCGCCGTGCCGGCGTCGCGATCGCGTGGGGTGCAGCCCATGAAGTAGAAGAAGCCGGGCACTTCCTTCTGGAAGAACGAGAAGTCTTCCGCGCCGCAGATCTTGTCGATCACGCCGACGTTCGTCTCGCCGGCGATCCGCGAGAGCGTGGGGGCGGCCCATTCGGTCAACGCGGGATGGTTCACGGTGACGTCGTACCAGCGGTGGATGTGAACCGTGGCCTTCGCATCCCCAGAGGCCGCGATCATCTCCGAGATCCGCTTCACGTGCTCGTGGATCTCGTCCCTCTGCGCCTCGTCGAAGCTGCGGATCGTGCCCTCGAGCTTCACCTCGTCCGGGATGATGTTGTGGCGGACACCGCCCTGGAAGACGCCCACCGTGACGACCGAGGGCTCCTTCGTGATGTTCATGCGGCGGGAGACCACCGTCTGGAGCCCCAGCACGATCTGCGAGCTCACGACGATGGGGTCGACCCCGCGCCACGGCATCGCCGCGTGGGTCTGCGTGCCGCGCACGAAGATCCGGAAATCGTCCGCCGAGGCCATGAGCGGGCCGGAGCGGTAGCCGATCATGCCCGTGGGCTGGATGGAGGTGATGTGGAGGCCGAAGATCGCGCCCACGCGGGGCGAGTCGAGGCAGCCTTCCTCGATCATCATCTTCGCACCGCCGTTCTCGCCGATGGGCGGCGTCTCCTCGGCGGGCTGGAAGATGAACTTGACGGTGCCGGGGATGCGCTCGCGGATGCCCGCCAGCGCCTCGGCCACGCCCATGAGGATCGCCGTGTGCGCGTCGTGGCCGCAGGCGTGCATCACGCCGCACGACTGGCCGTTCCACTCGGTGCGCACCGTGCTCCTGAACGGCACGTCGACCTCCTCCGTCACCGGAAGCGCGTCCATGTCGGCGCGCAGCGCCACGACGGGGCCTTCGCGGCCGCCCCTGAGGATGCCCACCACGCCGGTGTGCGCGACCTTCTCGCGGACCTCGTCGAAGCCCAGCGCGCGCAGGTGCTCCGCCACGACCTTCGCGGTGCGCGCCTCGCGGTTGCCGAGCTCGGGATGCGCGTGGAAATCGCGGCGCCATGCGACGACGCGCGGCCGGATGCGCTCGACCGCCTCGGCGATCGCGGCATCGAAAGGGAAGGGCTGGTCGGGGGCGTTCATGGGGGGAATTCTACGCCGGTCCTATAATCGCCCACCATGGAGCACCTCGACCCCCCGCAGGCGTACCGGTACCTCCGCGAGAACCCCGAGGCGGTCTTCGTCGATTGCCGCAGCGAGATGGAATACATGTTCGTGGGCCATCCCATCGGTGCCATGATGGTCCCCTGGTACGACGGCGCCGAATGGGAGCTCAACGCGCACTTCGTGGGCCAGGTGAAGAAGATCGCGGGCGCCAATTTCCACGACCGGCCCGTGGTCCTCATCTGCCGCAGCGGCAACCGCTCGCTCGAGGCCGGCGACGCGCTGGAGAAGGCGGGATTCCGGCACGTGATGAACGTGCTGCACGGCTTCGAGGGCGAGCTGGACGAGAAGCACCACCGCAACACGAGGAACGGCTGGCGCGTGGACGGCCTGCCGTGGGAGCAGTATTGAGGTCCTAGGCCGTGTCCGCGAGCGCGGCGAGCGCGGCCGCCCAGCTTCCGTCGACTTCCTGGCGGAGCACCCGGAATCCGGGGAACCAGGGAGACGCGCCTTTCGCACGCCATCGCCACTCCGGCGGGAAGGGCACGAGCACCTCCGCGGTGCTCCCCGAGAGAACCGCGAGGTGCATGTTCGTGCTGCTCACCCCCACGTGCCGGTCGGCGAGCGCCGCCACCGCGAGCGCATCCTCCACGTCCCCGCTCGCTTGGGACAGATCGTGCACCGGGCGGCCCAGCGCGGCCGAGGCGCGGGCGATCTCCCCTTCGGCGAGGCCGCGCTGGAATGCGAGCACCGTGCCCGTCGTGGACCGGAGCGCGCGGAAGAGATCCTCGAGCGGCGCCGCCTTGGAGAGCGCCTCCGGGGAGCACGCGCGCGGCGTGCCGGAGCGCCACGTCACCGCGATCCACGGCTTCGGGCCGAACGTGCCGAGGCGCTCGCGCCACGCGGAGAGGCGCGCGGCGTCCGGCGCTGCGCGCAGCGACGGCGCGAAGAGGTCGAGCCGCGAGCCCAGTACCAACGGCAGGTCCGCGACGAGGAGCGGGATCTCGCCCGCCGCCGGCGCGTCGCGCACGGCATCGAAGGCGCCGGTGCGCGCGAGGAGGGAAGCGAGCCGGGGCGCTCCGGTGAAGGCGACGCTTCGCGCAAGCCCGCGGAGACGCGGCGCGAAGCGCGCGAAGAAAAGGATGTCCCCCAGTCCCTGCTCGGCGACGAGGGCCACGTCCTTTCCCGCGAGCGTCTCGGCCGGCGGCACGCGGTAGGTCTTTCCCTCGGCGGCCCGGGCTGCCTCGAAGGCGATCCGGGAATCCCGACGCGCATAGTGGGGCCATGCCTCGTCCCAGCGTCCGGCGAGGAGGAGGGCCTGCGCGGCGTAGAGCGGCAGGTCCGGGTCGTCCGGCGCGAGGGCGCGCGCCTGCACGAAGAGATCGGCCGCGGCCGCGAAGTCGCCGCGTCCCGCGCGCAGGCGGCCGCGGAGCCGGAAGGCCGCGGCCTGCGCCGGCGCGAAGCCGGGCTTGAGCGCGAGCGAGCGTTCGTATCGGACGAGCGCCTCGTCCGGGAAGCCTTCGGCCTCGAGGAGCGCGCCCAGCTCGAAGACCGGCGCCGCGTCGCGCGGATCGAGCGCCTGCGCCCTCTCGAACGCCTGCCGCGCTTGGGCGCCATGTCCGAGCGCGCGCAGCGCCAAGCCCGCGGCGAGCGGCGCCCGCGCGTTGGCCGGCTCGCGTGCCGCGATCGACGCCGCCAGCCGAAGCGCGCCCGCGGCATCGCCCGCCTGCAGCAGGCGGAACGCGTCGGCCACCGTCGGGCCCGTCATCGCGCGGCCGGCGCGGGGGCCGGGATGGCGCGCCGCTCGGACATGCGCGCATAGAGCGTCCAGCAGCCGGCGCCCGCGAGCATCATCGCAACCATGCCGATCGCGAGCCAGCGCGGGTCGCGCGCGAGCGCCGGCGACACGAGCCCCGCGGTGAGCGTGTTCACCATGCCCGAGACGAAGCCCTGGAGCGAGGCGGCCATGCCGCGGCGCGTGGGGAAGAGCTCGAGCGTCGTGAGCGTGATCGACGGCATCGCCATCGCGAAGCCCACGCCGTAGAACATGATCGGGATCACCGCCCACGGGAGGGACGGCGGGAGCGCCAGCGCGTAGGCGAGGTTCACGATCGCGGCCGTGCCCATGAACCCGTAGGCGAAGGCGACGGTCCGGCGCGGGGCGAGCCGCCCGGCCGCGCGCCCCGAGAGCTGCGCCCCGGCCATGATCCCCACGATGGACGGGATGAAGAGCCACGCGTATTGCCGCGGCCCCAGCCCCAGGTGGGTCCCGAGGAACACGGGCGCCGAGACGATATAAAGGAAGAACGCGTTGAAGTTGAAGCCCGCGGCGAGCGAAAGGAGGAGGAAGCGCCGGTTCACGCCCACCTCCTCGTAGCCCTTGAGGAGGGCCGCGGGATGGAACGGCTGCCGCCCCGAGGGCGGGAGCGTCTCCGGCAGGTACTTCCCGCTCACCGCCACGAGGAGGAATCCCACGGCGGCGAGGAACCAGAAGATCGAGCGCCACCCGAGCTCCGCGAAGAGCCATCCGCCGATGATGGGCGCGACCGCGGGCGCGAGGCCGAAGAAGAGTGTCACGAGCGACATGAGGCGCTGGGCGTCCTCCGGCCCCAGCAGGTCTCGGATCATCGCGCGGCCGACCACCATGCCGGCTCCGACCGAAAGGCCCTGCACGACGCGCCAGACGATGAGGCCGTGGACCGAGTCCGTCACCGCCGCGGCGGTCGAGGCGAGCGCGTAGGTGACGAGCGCCGCGAGGATGACCGGGCGCCGCCCGAAGCTGTCCGAGAGCGCGCCGTGGAAGAGGAACATCAGCCCGAAGGCGAAGAGGTATCCCGAGAGGGTCTGCTGGATCTCGAGCGGCGTCGCCGCGAGCGAGGCGCGGATGCCGTCGAAGGCCGGGAGGTAGGCGTCGATCGAGAAGGGGCCGAGCGTGGCCAGCGCGGCGAGGAGCGCGGCGAATCCGGCCCGGGCGCGCCGCGAGTCGATGCGATGCGGCATCAGGGGGCGGTCCGGGAGGCGGCCATCCCCGGCATTTTACGGCGTGCAGAAAAAAAGACGGCGGGATGTGCGGTGGATCACAGATTGCGCGCGTTAATCGCCCCATATTCGTCGCACAAGCACGACAAAACAGCCGTACGCAACGAATCTACATGGAGGTATCCATGGGCTCTACGTGGGGAGCTTTCCGGGTCGCGGCGTGGGTCTTCGCGGTGGTACCCCTCTTCGCAGGACTCGCGCGGGCGCAAGGTGTCACCGCGAGCGAGATCGTGATCGGCCAGACCTCGAGCTTTTCCGGCCCGCTCGCCGGCGAGGTGAAGGAGCAGACGGCCGGCGCGCGCCTGTACATCGACTGGGTGAACGCCCATGGCGGCGTGCGCGGGCGCAAGATCCGGCTCGAATCGATGGACGACGCCTTCGACGCGAAGCGCGCGGCGCAGAACGCGCGGACACTCATCGACAAGGGCGTGTTCGCGCTCTTCCTCACGCGGGGGACGCCGCAGAACGAGGCGATCCTGCCCGTGCTGAAGGAGACCGGCACGCCGCTCGTGGCGCCCTCGACGGGCGCCATCGTGCTCCACAAGCCGGTGAACCCGCTCGTCTTCAACGTGCGCTCGCGCTACCAGGACGAGGCGGAGCAGGCCATCTCCCAGCTCACGAGCGAGGGTGTGACGCGGATCGCGATCGTCCACGTGAACGATTCCTTCGGCAAGGACGGCCTCGCGGGCTACATGGAGGGCCTCAAGAGGGCGCACCTCGAGCCCGTGGGCGTCTTCTCCTACGACCGCGCGAAGGGCGACACGAACGACGCGGCCGCCAAGGTGATCGCGGTCAATCCCCAGGCGGTCGTGACGGCGGGCCATTCGAAGCCGCTCGCGAACCTGGTCCGAAAGGTGCGCGGCGCGGGCCTCTACGGCGTGCAGATCGTGACGCTCTCGAATTTGAGCTCGCAATCGTTCCTGAACGACCTGGGCGACGTGAAGCACGGCGTGATCGTGATGCAGGTCTTCCCGAACCCGGCGCGCATGACGACCAAGCTCGGGGTCGAGATCCACCACCTCGCGGCGGAGAAGGAGGGGTTCGTCCTCTCGCACATGGCGATGGAAGGCTTCGCCGCGGCCAAGGTGCTGGTGGAAGGGCTGCAGCGGGCGGGACGCACGCCCACGCGGGCCTCGTTCATCGCGGCGATGGAATCCTTGCGCGACTACGACCTCGGCGGCATCAAGCTCTCGTACGCGCCCAACAGCCACTCCGGCCTCGAGTACGTCGAGGCCTCGATCGTGAACAAGAAGGGCACCTTCACGCAGTAAGCGCGGGCTTCGGACCGGCGGCGAACGCGGCGCGGTAGCGCAGCGCCTCCGCCACGTGCTCGCCCGCCACGCGGGCGGCGCCCTCGACGTCCGCGATCGTGCGCGCGACCTTGAGGACGCGATGGTGGGCGCGCGCCGAGAGCTCGAGGCGCGCCGTCGCCTCGCGCAGGAGCCTCCGGCCCGCCGCGTCCGGCGCCGCGCGCTCCTCCGCCTCGCGCCCGGAAAGCTGCCCGTTGGGACGCCCCTGGCGCGCGAGCTGCACGCCGCGGGCGCGGTGCACGCGTTCCCGCACCGTCTGCGAGGACTCCCCGCGCGCGGCCGAATCGAGCGCCGCCTGCGCCACGGCGGGCACCTCGACCAGCAGGTCGATCCGGTCCAGGAGCGGCCCCGAGATGCGGTCCCGGTAGCGCGCGATGTGCGCGGGAGTGCAGCGGCATTTGCCGCTCTGGTGGCCGAGGTAGCCGCAATGGCAGGGATTCATGGCGGCGACCAGCTGGAACCGCGCCGGGAAATCCGCCTGCCGCGCCGCGCGCGAGATCGTGATGCGTCCCGACTCGAGCGGCTCGCGCAGCACCTCGAGGACGCTCCTCTGGAATTCCGGGAGCTCGTCCAGGAAGAGCACGCCGTGGTGCGCGAGCGAGATCTCGCCGGGACGCGGCGGGGAGCCGCCGCCTACCAGGGCCACGGCGGATGCGGTGTGGTGCGGCGAGCGGAACGGGCGGACGCCGAAGCGTTCCGGCCGGAAGACGCCGGAGGCGAGGCTCTGGACCGCGGCGGCCTCGAGCGCTTCCGCCTCGCCCATCGGCGGCAGCAGCCCCGGGAGCCGCGAGGCGAGCATGGTCTTTCCCGTCCCGGGAGGCCCGCAGAAAAGGAGCGAATGGGCGCCGGCCGCCGCGATCTCGAGCGCGCGGCGCGCGCCGCGCTGCCCGCGGACGTCCGCGAGGTCCGCGCAATCCGGCGCCACAGCCGCCACGGGATCCGACCGGAAAGGGGCGAGCGCCGCCGCGCCCGAGAGATGCGCGCAGACCTCCGCCAGCGTGCGCGCGGGAAGGATCGTGGCGCCCCGGGCGAGCGCCGCTTCGGCGGCCACGCATTCCGGGATCACGAACGCCCGCCCGTCGC
>Ga0105240_10012880_pt1 | contig 11518 bp, 6 predicted proteins | sample KBSC54metaG_FD_80426 | JGI IMG/M metagenome (GOLD analysis project Ga0105240, IMG submission 80426) | Corn rhizosphere microbial communities from Kellogg Biological Station, Michigan, USA - KBS C5-4 metaG | ecosystem: Host-associated > Plants > Roots > Rhizosphere > Soil | place: Michigan, USA...
CACCGCTCGGTCTTGGGGACCGTAGGAGTGCGGCCGTACTGCGTCAACGGAAATGCCCGATGCCTGCCGGAAGCGCGGTAGGTTGCTGCAGATGGATTTTTCTTCACCCTGAGTGTTTCTGCCCCCGGATAAGTTCATCAAACAGGGATACCGATGTTTCGTTCGCGTTTTATCGCCGGTGTGGCTGGCTTGAGCATCCTGTCGGGCTGCTCGACCGGCGCGAATTTTGGATTGGGTTCGGAGCCCATAGCCAAAACCGGTGCTGTCGTCGTCGGCGACGAACCCTATGCCGTGAAGGCCGGTGTCGCCATCCTGGCGCAAGGCGGCAACGCGGCCGATGCGGCGACGGCGATCTATTTCGCGTTGTCGGTGACTTATCCCTTTGCCGCCGGTCTCGGCGGCGGCGGTATCTGTCTGGTGCACGATGCCGCGAACCAGCGAAACGAAGAGTTCGATTTCCTCGCACGCGATGCGGGCGGCAACGGCTCCTATGCGATCCCCGGAAATGTGCGCGGCTTCGCGGCGATGCACACGGCCTATGGCGCGCTCTCCTGGCAGAAAGTGATCTCGCCTGCGGAAGGGTATGCAGCCGCGGGATTTCCGATCTCACATGCGCTTGCGACACGTCTTGGCGCAGCGCAGGACGTCGTCCGCCTCGATGCCGGGCTGGCCGCGGAGTTCATGGATGAATCCGGACACACGAAAGCAGAAGGCGGCACCGTTTCGAGCCGCGAACTTTCCGAAACCTTGGCTGCGATACGCGTGAAGGGCGCCGACGAAGCGTATTCGGGCGCGGTAGGCGCGAAGATCGTCGCCTATTCGCAAGCGCAGAACGGCTCGATCACACAGGCCGCGCTCGCCGGTTATCAGGCGGACCGCAATCCGCCGCGCACCCTCAGCTTTGGCGATCAATATCTCTTGCTGCCCGGCCCGCAGACCGGGGCCGGCATCTTCTCGGGCGATCTGTTCGAGCAGCTGGCGCGCGCGCAGACGAAAAACACCGAGGCCGCCGTTGCCGACGCGACGAAGCAAGCGCTGAACGGATTCCACGTAACCGATCTTCCGACCGATCTCGGCGCCACCGGATTTGCGGCCACCGATCAGAACGGCCTTGCGGTCGCGTGCGCCGTGACGATGAACGGTCCTTTCGGATCGGGCCACACGGCGCAAGGTACAGGCGTCACGCTCGCGCGTGCGCCGTCATCCGGACCGGCGGGACTTTCGGTTGCGTTCCTGACACCGGTCATTGCGACCGATAAGGATGGTCAGCTTCTCATGGCAGGCGCAGGTGCCGGCGGACCGGTTGGAACGGCATCCATGGCCGACGCGCTGGTGCGGCTCGGCAAGGGCGAGATCGTGACGCGGCGCGGCAGCACCAAAGGCATTACGCTCTACGACACCGTCAACGCCATCGTCTGTCAGGGCGGCAATTGCACAGCGCTGCCGGATGCCGGCGCGAGCGGGCTCGGGGCGGCCGTGCCGTCGCCCTGACGTCAGCCTTCCGACTTGAACGCACGTTGCCACCAGCCCTTTTTCGGCGGCCCGGCCGGCTGGGTTGAAACCGGTTCGGGTGCCGCTTCTTCGGCAACGGGCGCAGCGACCGGTTCGGGCGCGCGCTGCTGCGGCGGAGGCGGGGCTTCGCGCGGATCGGCGGTCAGCGACCACACTGGACTGGATGCCGCGTTCGGCATTGCGACCGGCGCGCCGGTGCCGGCTCTCTCGATCGCAGGCTGCGGTCTTGGTTCCTCGCGCGGCGTCGTATCGATTTCGTCTGGAACGCCGAAGCGGTCGAAGTCGTGGGCGGGTCCAGCGTACGAAGAATTGGCCTCGGAGTGCTGAGGGCTCTCTGTCCCGTTCGCCTGTGCGGTTCCGCCACGCTTGCCACGACGGCGACGGCGCTTGCGCTTTGCCGTTCCCGGCTGGCCCGGTGTGGTGCTAGCACCCGCATCCGCACCCGACGCATCCACCGGCGCTGCGGCCATCACGGAATCGCCAATCGCTTCAACCTCCGAAGTCGGTACGGTCAATTGATGCGGCGGTGTGTTCTGGCCGTGCGGTTGCGGATTGTGGCTGCGGTCGCGATCGCCATGCCCGCGGCCTCCGCGGCGGCGGCGGCGGCGTTTCGATGACGGTGCTCCGCCGGTTTGCTCCTGCGCGCCGTGGGCATGAGATTGGACGGGACGCTCTTCTTCCTCGACCTGCTCCTCTTCCTCCGCCTCGACGGCGATCTCCGGCTCCTCCTCGACGGGCGCCGGGGCGGGTTCCGTCTTGAGCGTCGCAGCGAGCAGGGCTGTTTCCTCTGGAGTCTTCTGGGCGGTGCGCTCGATCTCGAACGAACCGGCCATCAATCCTTCTTTCGGTTCGAAGGCGATGGTCATGCGGTAGTCGGATTCGAGGCGCGCCAACTCGCGGCGCTTCTGATTGAGCGTGTAGATCGCAACATCGGAAGCGACGTGCACCGTGACGGACGTCGATTTCAGTTTCTGGCCTTCTTCCTCCAGTCCGCGCAACACGCGCAAAGCCGTCGACTCGACGGAGCGCATGATGCCCTGGCCGCCGCAATGGGGGCAGGGCACGGTCGATCCCGCGATGACGCCGGCGCGCAGACGCTGACGCGACATCTCGAGCAGGCCGAACTGGCTGATCTTGCCGATCTGCACCCGGGCGCGGTCGTTCTTGACGGCATCGCGCACGCGCTTCTCGACATCGCGGTCGTTGCGGCTGTCCTCCATGTCGATGAAGTCGATGACGATCAGACCGGCGAGATCGCGTAGCCGAAGCTGGCGGCCGATTTCGTCCGCGGCTTCGAGATTGGTCTTGCGCGCGGTTTCCTCGATCGAATGCTCGCGTGTCGCGCGGCCCGAGTTCACGTCGATCGAAACCAGCGCTTCGGTCTGGTTGATGACGATGTAACCGCCGGATTTGAGCGTTACGGTCGAGGAGAACATCGCATCGAGCTGGGCTTCGATGTGGTGGCGCTGAAACAGCGGAACCGGTTCCTTGTACGGCTTCACGTTCTTGGCATGACTCGGCATCAGCATCCGCATGAAGTCTTTTGCGTTGCGGTAGCCCTCTTCGCCTTCGACGATCACTTCGCCGACGTCCTTGTTGTAGAGGTCGCGAATGGCGCGTTTGATCAGATCGCCTTCTTCGTAAACGCAGGCCGGAGCATTCGACTTCAGCGTCAGTTCGCGGATCGAATCCCACGTCCTGAGCAGATATTCGTAGTCGCGCTTGATCTCGACTTTGGTGCGGTTCTCGCCCGCGGTGCGGATGATCAGCCCCATTCCTTCCGGCAGCTCCAGCGCTTGTGCGGCAGATTTCAGACGCTTGCGGTCATTGGCATTGGTGATCTTGCGCGAGATTCCGCCGCCCCGTGGCGTGTTGGGCATCAGAACGCAGTAGCGGCCGGCGAGCGAGAGATAGGTCGTGAGGGCCGCCCCTTTGTTCCCGCGCTCTTCCTTGACCACCTGAACGAGGATGATCTGACGGCGCTTGATGACTTCCTGGATCTTGTAGTGGCGCTTGCGCATCCAGCGCTGAGGGGGACGCGAGGCCTGAAGCGGTTGTGCTGGAGCCGCGTGTTCCGGGGCGGCTTCGCTTGTTTCCGCGGTGGCCGCAACAGATGCGCCATCGGCAACATCGCTGAATTCCGATTCCGACGCCTCGGTTTCGGCAAGACCTTCGACATGTCCCTGTTCGTCGGTCTCGGCGGACGATTCTTCGTTTTCCGATCCGCCCTCGGCATCGTCTGCGTCCATGGGATGGTTTTCGTAAACCGCGTCTTCGTGGGCGTGCTCTTTGTCGGCCGCATCAGCAGCCGTTTCGCCTGCAGGTTCATCGTCGTGGGCGACTTCCGCTCCGGACTCATCGGAGGCAGATGCCTCTGACTCTTCCGGCTGTTCGGACGCAGCGTCGACGATCTCTTCGGCTGCCTCTTCCTCGTTGGTGATATCGGCTTTGGGGCCGGGTGCGATATCGAACGACTCGACATCATCGTCCGAACGGCGGCGGGCTTCGGCCTCCTGTTCGGCGAGCAGCGCCATGCGGTCGGCGACCGGGATCTGGTAATAGTCCGGATGGATTTCGGAAAAGGCGAGGAACCCTTGGCGGTTGCCGCCATATTCCACGAACGCCGCCTGGAGCGAGGGCTCCACGCGCGTCACCTTCGCGAGATAGATGTTTCCTTTGAGCGGCCGCTTGGTCGCGGCCTCGAAGTCAAATTCCTCGACCTTCTGACCGTCGAGAATGACCACCCGTGTTTCTTCCGGGTGGCTGGAGTCGATAAGCATGCGTCTGGGCATTGAGGTCTCCGCTCAAGCACCACTGGCGCGCCGAACGACGTGGCGCTGGCGACAGGGTGGGCTTGATAGTTGTTGGGGACAGCAAGCGACGCGCTTCCACCCGTGGGATAACCGCCGGATCGGGGAAGCAAGCGTGCAAACTGTGCGTCATCGAAAAATCGCAGTCTTTGCCGGCGAACCGGCGGTACGGGTGGCCGGGGCAAAGCCGCTTGGCCGGGCGCTGCAGGGCAGGGAATTCTCCCGGCCGACGCAGCAATGTGAATCACTTGTAGGGTGCCGGGCCCGCAACAGCAAGGGGAACCCTGACCGGCTATTCTGACGCCCATCATGGTCAACAAATCGTTGATCGATTCCGGGGTGCAACCAAATCGGGTGCCAGGAGAGGGTATGTACCCAAGGGATTGATTTCTGTTTTTGGTTTCTGGGCTTTTTCCCTAGGGGCCCCCCTCCCAAGCCGTTGCCGTGAGACCGCAGCTCACCCCAGAAATGGGGACGGCGCTGGGGAACTCAAGATCGCGCCTGTATTTTCAGCCCCGCGCCGTGACCGTCCGGCGAAATGTGGTAACCAAGGATCAACCATCCAGGCGTGAGTCTCAAGGTTTCCAAATGGGCAGGCCGATGCCGCTGGCATTCCAAGCGCGTGTAGTCGCGGTCGGGCTGATGGCCTGGGCGCTTGCGGGCGTGGCGGATGCCCAGGCTGCCGGCCAGCAGAACGTCGACGACGTCATCGCCAAGATATTGGAGAGCGATCCGGCCACCGCGACGGCGCCGCGCAAACCAGCCGCCAAGCCCGCGACTACCGGACAGCAGCCTATCGTGATGAGTGCCCGTATCGCCGAACACGCGGACCGCACGCGCTTCGTCGTGGAGCTTTCCGACCCGGTCGATATGCGGACCTTCACGCTGAGCAACCCGAACCGCGTGGTCATCGACATGCCGGCGGTGCAATGGCACCTCGACGGCCCGCCGCGGCCGACCGGGCATGGCGCGATCAAGAGCTATCGCTACGGGCTGTTTCGTCCGGGAAATTCGCGCTTCGTGATCGATCTCAATCAGCCGATGACGGTTTCCGAACCGCTCGTGATCCCGCCGGAGAACGGCATGGGCTATCGCGTCGTGATCGACCTGTTCCCGGCGGCGCAGCCGAAATTCGATCAGGTGTCCGGCTGGCCCGCCGATCTGAAGGCGCGCGAGGCGGCCGCCGAGAGGCTGGCGTCTCTGGCGCCCGCGCAGACGCCGCGTGCTGCGAGCGCCAAAAAGGTCATCGTCATCGATCCCGGCCATGGCGGCATCGATTCCGGAACCAGCGGCGTCAACGGTCTTCTGGAGCGTGAGCTGGTGCTGGACGAGGGGCTTCGCCTGGCGAAGACGCTGCGCCGCAATCCGAACTATACGGTCTACATGACGCGCGACAGCGACGTGTTCATTCCCTTGCGTGAGCGTGTGAACATCGGGCGTTCGCATCATGCCGACCTGTTCGTGTCGCTGCATGCCGATTCCAATCCTGATTCGAGTGTGACGGGCCTCTCCGTCTACACGCTCTCGGAATCCGGCTCCGATAGGGAAGCGGCCGCGCTGGCGCGCAAGGAAAACCAGTCCGACATCATCGCCGGTGTCGATCTCGGCGGTGAAAATTCGGCGGTGGCTCCGATCCTGTTGGACCTCGAACAGCGCGATACGATGAACAAGTCGTCACGCTTCGCCAACATGGTGGTGAACACGCTCGGCCGCGCCACCGACGTTCTGCAGCGCCAGCCGCACCGCTCGGCCGCGTTCGTCGTGCTCAAGGCGCCGGATGTTCCTTCCGTGCTGATCGAGCTCGGCTATCTGTCGAATTCTGCCGATGCTGCCCAAATGGACACAGCGCGCTGGCGCGACGGGGTCGCGGATGCTATTGCCGCGGCTGTGGAACGGCACTTTTCCGCGGCGACGGCTGCGGCGCCGCAGCCCATGGCGGCCGAGTGACGCCGGGAACCAATCGCGCCATAATTGCTGACCATGAACGAGCGACCGAACATCGTCGAAGACGCGCCGGATAACGAACCGGCGCCACGCAGGGGGAAGGGCTCGCGCCGCTCCCGTCCACGTAGTCTGTGGCGGTCGTTCCTTCTTTATCTGGGGCTCGCTGGCGTTGCGGTGGTGGTCGTCGCAGCGCTGGTTGTCGTCGCTTACGTCTGGCAGGTGACGCGCGATCTGCCGAGCGTCCAGGCGCTGCAGAACTATTCGCCGCCGGTGACGACGCGCGTCTATGCCGGCGACGGAACGCTGCTTGGCGAATACGCCCATGAGCGGCGCATCTTCGTGCCGATCGCCTTTGTGCCGAAGCGGGTGGTCGACGCGTTCACCTCCGCGGAGGACCGCAACTTCTTCAGCCACCCGGGCATCGACCCGGCCGGCATCATGCGTGCGGCGGTCAAGGACGTCTTCAACGTCATACAGCACAAGCGCCTGGAAGGCGCTTCCACGATCACGCAGCAGGTCGCAAAGAACTTCTTGCTCAACAGCGATGTGAAGTTCTCGCGCAAGATCCGCGAGGCGATCCTCGCCATCCGAATCGACGCAACCTATCCCAAAGAGAAGATCCTAGAGCTTTATCTGAACGAGATTTATCTCGGTGAGAACTCCTACGGCGTGGCCGCGGCTGCGCTGAACTATTTCGGCAAGTCGCTGGACGAACTCGACAACGCCGAGGTCGCTTTCCTGGCCGCACTGCCCAAGGCGCCGAGCAATTACGATCCGGTGCGCAACCCCCGCGGTGCCACCGAGCGCCGGAACTGGGTGATCGGGCAGATGGCCGACAATGGCTACATCAGCGACGCCGACGCGAGAGCCGCGATGGCCGAGCCGCTGATCACGCAGACCCGTCCGCTGGGCAGCCAGGCCCAGGACGTCGATTACTATGTCGAGGAAGTGCGCCGCCTGCTGTACGCCAAATATGGCGCGCATGAGCTTTATGACGGCGGGCTTCAGGTCCGTGCGTCGCTGGACACGCGTCTTCAGAATTACGCCGTCAGCGCGTTGCGCAGCGGCCTCGTCCGTTACGACCGCCGTCACGGCTGGCGCGGCGCTACCAGCCACATCGATGTTGCGGACTGGAAGACGGCGCTCGCCGCCTTACCCAATCAGTCCGGTATCGACACCTGGCGCGTCGCCGCCGTGCTCGGCTTCAACGACGACCGATCCGTGCGCATCGGGATCGCGGGTGGAACCGAAGGGATCATCCCCTTCAGCGAACTTTCCTGGGCGCGCCGTCAGATGCCCGGCATGTTCGTGGGCGCGGCGCCCTCGAAGCCCGAGGCTGTGGTGAAGATCGGCGACGTAATCTACGTCGAGCCCACCGCCGAAAAGGGCAGTTACGGATTGCGCCAGGTTCCGCAGATCAACGGCGCGATCGTCGCGATGGACCCGCACACCGGCCGCGTGCTCGCGATGTCCGGCGGCTTCAGCTACGCATCCAGCCAGTTCGACCGCGCGATGCAGGCGCAGCGCCAGCCCGGCTCGGCGTTCAAGCCGTTCGTCTATGCTGCTGCCCTCGACAACGGGTTTACGCCGTCGAGCCAGGTGATGGATGCGCCGGTTGTCGTGGATCAGGGGCCGGGCCTCGGTCTCTGGCATCCGGCGAATTTCGGCCACAAATTCCTTGGCGCCGTCACGCTGCGCCGCGCGATCGCGCTGTCGCTGAACAATGCCACGGCGCGCCTGGCGCAGCAGATCGGCATGAGGAAGATCACGCCCTATGCGGAGCGCTTCGGCGTCTATGACCATCTGCCGCCCTATATCGCCAACGCACTCGGTTCCTACGAGACGACGCTGATCCGGCTGGTGACCGGCTATTCGGAGTTCGTCAACGGCGGAAAGAAGATCAACGCCTCGCTCATCGACCGCATCCAGGATCGCCTCGGCGACACCAAATGGCGCCATGACCAACGCATCTGCGACGGCTGCAACAACGCCACCTGGCGCGGACAGACCGAGCCGCTGCTGTCGGACGTGCGTGAGCAAATCATCGATCCGCGCACGGCGTTTCAGATCGTGTCATTGCTGCAGGGTGTCGTACAGCGCGGAACCGGACGCTCCATCCTCGCCGTCGGCAAGCCGCTCGCCGGTAAAACCGGCACCTCGAACGAAGCGAAGGACGTCTGGTTCGTCGGGTTCTCACCCGATCTGGCCTGCGGGGTGTTCGTCGGTTTCGACAATCCGCGCACGCTCGGCAAATTCGAGCAGGGCGCGACCGTTGCCGCACCGATCTTCCGCGACTTCATGAAGGGCGCGCTCGCCGACGTGCCGCCGACGCCGTTCCGTATCGCGCCGGGCATCGAACTGGTCCGGACCGACGCCATCACCGGTCAGCCGGCCGGCGAAGGCGATCCCAACGCGATCGATGAAGCGTTCAAGGCCGGCACCGCGCCAGGTGAGCCCGGCGCGCCCGGCGCTGGCGTCATCGGCGCAACCTCTGCTGCCGCGCAGGGTACGACGCCCTCCGATGTCGGCGAAGGCACGGGTGGGCTCTACTAACCTGCTTTGACGAACCCTCGAACGCTCCCTATATCAGCGCCGCCCAAACGAGTGTGCCATGCGCCCCGAAACCGAACGCGCCGTCGAAGAGATCCAGCAGGCTGTCGCCCTGCTGAGGAGGCATCTTTGACTGGGATAAATCCGTCCGCCGCCTCGACGAGCTGAACGCGCGCGCCGAAGACGCGTCGATCTGGAACAATCCGCAGGAAGCCCAGAAGCTGATGCGCGAGCGTCAGCGGCTGGACACCTCGATGTCGGCTGTGCGCGCGCTCGAAAACGAGCTGGCGGATGCAACGGGCCTGATGGAGCTCGCCGAGGCGGAAGGTGATGCGGCCATGGTTGCCGATGCCGAGAACGCCATCGAAGCGCTTGCCAAGCGTGCCGAGGAACAGCGTCTGGAATCCATGCTGTCGGGGGAGGCGGACGCGAACGACAGCTATCTCGAAGTCCATGCCGGTGCGGGCGGGACCGAGAGCCAGGACTGGGCCGAAATGCTCTTTCGCATGTACACGCGCTGGGCCGAGCGGCGTGGCTTCAAGCTGCAGCTGATCGAAGAGAGCGAAGGCGAGGGTGCGGGCATCAAATCGGCCACGCTTCTCGTGAAGGGACACAACGCCTATGGCTGGCTGAAGAGCGAGGCCGGCGTGCACCGCCTGGTGCGCATCTCGCCGTTCGACTCCAACGCGCGCCGCCACACGAGCTTCTCGTCGGTGACGGTCTATCCGGTGATCGATCAGTCGATCGAGATCGACATTCCCGAAAAGGAAGTGCGCATCGACGTCTATCGCGCGAGCGGCGCCGGCGGGCAGCACGTCAACAAAACCGAGAGCGCGGTGCGCATCACCCATCTGCCGACGGGCATCGCGGTGTCGTGCCAGACCGAACGCTCGCAGCATCAGAACCGCGCGGTGTGCTGGGACATGCTGCGCTCGCGCCTCTATGAAATCGAGCTGGAAAAGAAAAAGGCCGAAACGGGCGCCTTCATCGGCGAGAAATCCGACATCGGCTGGGGCCATCAGATCCGCTCTTACGTGCTTCAACCCTATCAGCTCGTGAAGGATCTCCGCACCGGCGTCGAAAGCCGCACGCCGCAGGATGTGCTCGACGGCGATCTGGACCCGTTCATGGCGGCGGCCCTGGCACAGGCCGTCGGCGGCAAGAAGACGGAAGCGATCGAGGACCTGGAATAGAAACTCCGCCGCCCGCTTTAGTTCAATCCTCGGTCGAGAGTGTATATTGAACTCTCTATCAGAGGAGATAGCGATGACGGCGAAGCGGAATTTCTGGAGCGTGGGCGGCAAGCTGTGTTGCCTTTGTATCGTGCTGGTCCCGTTCGCGTTTGCGGGTCCTGTTAAGGCCAAGGGGACACTCACGATTCTTCCGGCCGGGACCATTGCTGTTTCCATCAACGACAGCGGAGTCGTAACGGGCGGGCAAGATTCAGGCCTGGGCTTCTTGCGCACGCCTGACGGAACGATCACAACGTTCAAAGTAGACGACGATCCTACCGGCCCACAGTGGATCAATAGTTCGGGCGTCATAACCGGATATTATGCCGACAAGAGCAACGTGGTCCACGGCTTCGTACGCGATGCCGATGGCGCCGTCACCACCTTCGATGCTCCCGGAGCCAACGGTACGTATCCCTCCAGCATAAACGCGCAGGGCGTCGTCACCGGCTTGTGCATCTGCCAAGAGAAATATAGCGGCTGGGTCCGCGCCGTGAATGGCACGTTCACGTCCATCGACGTGCCCGTCGCACTTGCGACGCAGCCGAGAGGTGTAAACGACAAGGGCGAGATCGTGGGGTTTTGGGAAACCCCCTTGAACACGGAGCATGGATTTTTCCGATCGGCCGACGGAAAGATCACGACCTTCGATCCGCCTGAAAGCCAGCTTACGCTCGCAGAGGCGATCAACAACAAGGGCGCTATAACTGGAAGCTACTCGAAAACGAATAGCGCTTGGCACGGCTATATCCGGCATCCCGACGGAACATTCACGACGTTCGACGTCGGGGGAATCGGTACGGGGGCCGCCGCGATAAACGACAAGGGAACGGTCGCAGGAGTTTTTGACAACAACAAGCACCGTTGGAAAGGTTTTGTCCGTTATCCGAGCGGCAAAATAAAATTGATAGCCCCACCCGCTTCCAATGGCGGCCGCACCTTTGTATCTGGCATCAACAAGGACGGCGTTGTGGTTGGGTATTTTACGACCCGTCCCGATCACCACACGTGGTTTACGAATTACGGTTTCATCTGGACGCCGTGAGCACGAAATCGCTGCACTTGGAATTTCTCTGGGGAAGATCGGAGTCGGAGATCGAGGTCGGAGTAGAAACTCGCGCAGGATGTGCTCGACGGCGACCTCGACCCGTTCATGGCCGCAGCCCTGGCGCAGGCCGTCGGTGGCAAGAAAACGGAAGCCATCGAGGATCTGGAATAGAAGACCCTGCCGCTCTTGCGCGTGTTCAATCTTCGGTCGAAGAGTGTATATTGGCCCCCCCATTGGAGACTAGGCGGCAATGATGGCGAAGCGGAATTTCTGGAGCGTGCGCGGCAAGCTGTGTTGCCTTTGTATCGTGCTGGTCCCGTTCGCGTTTGCGGAGCCTGTCAATGCTAAGAGGACACTCACTATTCTTCCGACCGGGGTCGCTGCTATTTCCATCAACGACAGCGGAGTCGTAACGGGCTGGG
>Ga0105240_10012881_pt1 | contig 11517 bp, 8 predicted proteins | sample KBSC54metaG_FD_80426 | JGI IMG/M metagenome (GOLD analysis project Ga0105240, IMG submission 80426) | Corn rhizosphere microbial communities from Kellogg Biological Station, Michigan, USA - KBS C5-4 metaG | ecosystem: Host-associated > Plants > Roots > Rhizosphere > Soil | place: Michigan, USA...
AGGAAACCTACCTCGTGCAGAAGCTCGTGCGCGCCGCATTCGGCAACAACAACGTCGACACCTGCGCGCGCGTGTGCCATTCGCCGACCGGCTATGGCCTGAAGGCGACGCTGGGCGAATCGGCCGGCACGCAGACCTTCGCATCGGTCGACCACGCCGATGTGATCGTCGTGATGGGTGCGAACCCGACCGACGGCCACCCGGTGTTCGGCTCGCGCCTGAAGCGGCGCATCCGCGAAGGCGCGAAGCTGATCGTGATCGATCCGCGCCGCATCGACGTGGTCGACGGCCCGCACGTGAAGGCCGCGCACCACCTGCAGCTGCGCCCCGGCACCAACGTCGCGATCGTCAATGCGCTCGCGCACGTGATCGTCACCGAAGGGCTCGTCGCCGACGCGTTCGTCGCCGAGCGCTGCGAAGCGCGCGCATTCGAGCAATGGCGCGACTTCGTGTCGCGTGCCGAGAACTCGCCCGAAGCGACCGCCGATGCGACGGGCGTGCCGGCCGAAGTGGTGCGCGAAGCCGCGCGGCTCTATGCGACCGGCGGCAACGCCGCGATCTACTACGGCCTCGGCGTGACCGAACACGCGCAAGGCTCGACGACGGTGATGGGCATCGCGAACCTCGCGATGGCGACCGGCAACATCGGCCGCGAAGGCGTCGGCGTCAATCCGCTGCGCGGCCAGAACAACGTGCAGGGCTCGTGCGACATGGGCTCGTTCCCGCATGAACTGCCAGGCTACCGCCACATCGGCGACGACAGCGTGCGCGCGCTGTTCGAACAGGCATGGTCGGCCACGCTGCAACCGGAACCGGGGCTGCGCATCCCGAACATGTTCGACGCGGCGCTCGACGGCAGCTTCAAGGGGCTCTACTGCCAGGGCGAGGACATCGTCCAGTCGGACCCGAACACGCAGCACGTCGCCGCCGCGCTGTCGTCGATGGAATGCGTCGTCGTGCAGGACATCTTCCTGAACGAAACCGCGAAATACGCGCACGTGCTGCTGCCGGGCTCGACGTTCCTCGAGAAGGATGGCACGTTCACGAACGCGGAACGCCGCATCTCGCGCGTGCGCAAGGTGATGCCGCCGCTCGCGGGCTACGCGGACTGGGAAGTGACGCTGCTGCTGTCGCAGGCGCTCGGCTATGACATGCATTACACGCATCCGTCGGAAATCATGGACGAGATCGCACGGCTCACGCCGACCTTCTCGGGCGTGTCGTACGCGAAGCTCGACGCGCTCGGCAGTATCCAGTGGCCGTGCAACGAACAGGCACCGGACGGCACGCCGACGATGCACATCGACGCGTTCGTGCGCGGCAAGGGCCGCTTTGTGATCACGCAGTACATTCCGACGCCGGAAAAGGTCACGCAGCGCTATCCGCTGATCCTGACCACGGGCCGCATCCTGTCGCAATACAACGTCGGTGCGCAGACGCGCCGGACCGAGAACGTCCAGTGGCACGAAGAGGACCGCCTCGAGATCCACCCGCACGACGCGGAGGATCGCGGGATCCGGACCGGCGACTGGGTCGGCATCGAATCGCGGGCGGGCCAGACGGTGTTGCGCGCGCTCGTTTCCGATCGCATGCAGCCGGGTGTCGTGTATACGACGTTCCACTTCCCCGAATCGGGCGCGAACGTGATCACGACGGACAGCTCCGACTGGGCGACGAACTGCCCGGAATACAAGGTCACGGCCGTGCAGGTGATGCCGGTCGCGCAGCCGTCCGACTGGCAGCGTGCATACGCGCGCTTCAACTCGGAGCAGCTCGACCTGCTCGAGCGTCGTGCAGCCGCGCCGGCCACCGTGACGACGGGCAAGTGAGGACGCGATGGACAACGGACACCTGATCGACATGGCCAACCAGATCGGCGCTTTCTTCGAATCGATGCCCGATCGCGAAGAAGCGCTGACCGGAATCGCCGAGCACATCCGGCGCTTCTGGGAACCGCGGATGCGTCGTGCGTTGCTCACCGCGCTCGACGACCCGTCGAGCGAAGCCGCACAACGGGCGACGCCGATCGTGCTCGCCGCGATCGCCGCGCACCGCGCGTCGCTCGTCCCGACCGCAGTCTCCGCCTGAGCGCCCCGCTACGCGGGCAGCGACATGCCCGCGAACCAGCTTTCGCAGTGGCGCAGCAGCGCGTTCGCGTCGGTGGCGGTACGGCCGCGCGCCGCGATGTAACCATCGGGCCGCAGCAGGTAGAACGACGGCCGCGAACGGCCGTATGCCTGCGCCAGCCCGTCCTCGCCGTCGCTTTCCGCATCAGCGACGCGCCAGGCCCGCACCGCGCCCGGCATGATCCGTTCCAGCCCCTGCGCGAGCGCCCGCGCATCCGCGGGCATCGGCGGCACGTCGTTCGCATCGCTCGCTTCGGCGCCGGCCGGCTCCTCGAGCAGCAGCAGCGTGAAGCTCGCCGGGTCGTGCAGGTCGTATAGCCGCGCGGTGCCGGGTGCCCGCCCGAGCGGCCCGTCGACCACATGCACGAGCGCGTCCGGCGCACGCTCGCCTGCGCGCGGCCCGCCGTCGAGCACACGTTCGAGCGTGAGCGGGCTTTTCCGGTATTGCACGCCAAGCTCGCTGACGGTGCGCCGCACCGCGTCGCGCACCGGCCCGAACGTCGCCAGCAGCGGCACGACGTGATCGCGCAACAGCTTCATCGCGCCGTGATCGGCTTCGACGATCTGCGTGACGAGGCCCGTCTGCCGCAATACGTCACGCTCGATCGGATGGCGCTCCGCGTGATACGTGTCGAGCAGCCGCTCCGGCGTGCCGCCGCCAAGCACGCGCGCGAGCTTCCAGCCGAGATTGAACGCTTCCTGCATGCCCGTGTTCATGCCCTGCGCGCCTGCCGGGCTGTGAACGTGCGCGGCGTCGCCCGCGAAGAACACGCGCCCGTGACGCAGCCGGGCGACCATCCGGCTGTGCAGCCGGAAATACGACGACCACGCGAGGTCGCTCGGCGCGATCGACGCGCCGACACGGGCGCGTACGATCGCCTCGCATTGCGCGAGCGACGGTGGCGGTGCGTCAGGAGATGCATCGCCCGGCGGCCGGTCGGCGACGAGCCGGTAGCGGCCGCCGCCCATCGGGAACAGCCCCGCGATGCCGTCGGGCGTCGTGAACAGGTGGATCTCTTCTTCCGGCCAGTCGGGTATCGCCGAGAAATCGGCGAGCAGGAAGGTCTGCTCGAACGCTTGCCCGGCGAAGCCGAGGCCAAGCAGATGGCGCACCGTGCTATGTGCGCCGTCGGCGGCGATCAGATAGGACGGCGCGAACGATTGTTCACGCCCGTCGGCGCCGCGGATCGTCACGTCGAGTGAGGTACCGCCCGCGTCGCACGCCGTGAGCGTGACGCCGCGTTCGACCGTCACGCCGAGGCCGGCCAGATGTTCGGCGAGCAGTTGCTCGGTGATGCTCTGGTCGAGAAACAGCAGGTACGGATAGCGCGTTTGCAGCGGATCGAAATCGAGCCGCGCGATCACGCGGCCGCCCGCATGCAGCGCGGCCGCGTGCGCGCGATGCCCCAGCACGAGAAAAGGTTCGACCGCGCGATGCTGCTCCAGCAATTCGAGCGTGCGCGCCTGGATGCCGATCGCCCGCGAATACGGCGCGGGCGTGGTGAGCCGGTCGATGATGCGTACCGGCACGCGGGCACGCGCGAGACTCATCGCGGCGGCAAGGCCGGTCGGGCCTGCGCCGACGATCAGTACGGGCGGGATGTCGAGCAGTGTGTCAGCCATGTGCGCCTCGATGACACGCGATCCTGCAAGTCTACGCCGCTCCGCGTGACGGGGCCATATGCCGACCGGCCAATCTGGGGCGCCCGCGCGCAGTGTGGGAAAATACGCGCTTTCCGCCAGTTTTCGCGTCATGGATTCCGCATTCGACCGAGCGTATGCCGCGCACCGCGCGGGGCGCCTCGCCGAGGCCGAGCACGGCTATCGTGCCGCGCTCGGCACCAATCCCGCCGACGCCGACGCGCTGCATCTATTCGGCGTGCTGCGGCATCAGCAGGGCCAGCATGCCGAGGCAGCCGATCTCGTCGGGCGTGCGGTCGAGCTGCGCCCGGGCGACGCCGCGCTGCAGCTCAATCTCGGCAATGCGCTGAAGGCGCTCGGCCGGCTCGACGAAGCGATCGAGCGGTTTCGCAACGCGCTGACGCTCGCGCCCGAATTCCCGCTCGCGCACTACAACCTCGGCAACGCTTACGCGGCGCTGCAGCGCCACGAAGATGCCGTCGACGCGTTCGGCCGCGCACTTCGCCTCACGCCCGACGACGCATCGATCCACAACAATCTCGGCAACGCGCTGAACGCGCTCGGCCGTCACGACGATGCGCTCGCCGCGTTCCATCGCGCGCTCGAGCTGCGGCCCGGACATGCCGGCGCGCACAACAATCTCGCGATGGCGCTGAACGCGATGGGCCGCGCCGACGACGCGATCGCGCACTTCCAGGCGGCGATTGCCGCGCAACCGCGCTTCGTCGCCGCGCGCTTCAATCTCGGCAACACGTTCGAGGCGCTCGGCCGTCACGACGAAGCCGCGGCGGCGTTCGAAGCCGCACTCGCGCTGCACCCGCCGTTCCCGCTCGCCCTGTTCGGGCTCGCGAACGCGCTGAGCGCGCTCGGGCGCCAGCGCGAAGCGCTGCCTTACTACGAACGCGCGGTCGGCCTCGATCCGTCGTTCAGTCTCGCGTGGCTGAACCTCGGCAATGCGCATCACGCGCTCGGCGCGCACGAAATGGCGCTGCGCGCGTTCGACCAGGCGCTGCGCGTCGCGCCCGACCTGAAGCTCGCGCAACTGCACCGCGCGGTCACGCTACTGACGCTGGGCGACTTCACGCGCGGCCTGCCCGCGTACGAAACGCGCCACGACACGCCGGGCGCGACGCCGCTCGGCACGCTGCCGCGCTGGCAAGGCGAGCCGATTGCGTCGCGCACGCTGCTGATCCGCGCGGAACAGGGCTTCGGCGACACGCTGCAGTTCGTCCGCTTCGTGCCGCTGGCCCGCGCGCGCTGCGCGCGCGTCGTGCTCGAAGTACAGCCGGAGCTCGTCGCACTGCTCGCGCCGGCGGCCACGCGCTGGCGCGTGACGCTCGTCGCACAGGGCGCGGCGAAGCCGCCGGCGGCGGACGTCGCGTGCACGCTGATGAGCCTGCCTTTCCTGCTCGGTCTGCAGCCGTCCGACATCGTCGCGCGCAAGCGTTACCTCGACGCGCCGGACAGCGCGCGCCGGCGCTTTCGCGGCTCGCTCGGCGGCCAGTCGAAGCGCAAGTTCGGCCTCGCGTGGTCGGGGCGCCGTCAGGCGCAGGAAAACCGCTCGATGCCGTTCGACGCGCTCGCGCCGCTGCTCGCGCTGCCGGACATCGATTGGGTCGTGCTGCAGCCCGCGCTCGACGAAAACGAACGGGCGCGCGTCGACGCGCATCCGCGCGTGCATCACCTCGACGGGCGGCTGAACGACTTCGCCGACACGGCCGCGCTGATCGAACGGCTCGACGGCGTCGTCACGATCGATACGGCCGTCGCGCATCTGGCGGGCGCGCTCGGCAAGCCGCTGTGGATCATGCTGCCGTTCGCGCCCGACTGGCGCTGGTTCACCGGCGACGACTGTCCGTGGTATCCGCACGCCAGGCTGGCCCGCCAGTCCGCACCGGGACAATGGCTCGACGTGGCGGCGACGGTCGCCGACGCGCTGCGCGCCACGTGAATTCCAAAGGCCGATGAGAAAAGGGAGCGCGGCGCGCCCCCTTGTTTCACCGGACGTCGCGCGGTGCAGACGGCGTCAGGCCGCCTTGTACTGGTTGCGCGACTCGGGCGTGCGATACAGCACGAGCGTCGCGATCAGCCCGCAAAGCGCCGCGACGCTCAGCCACAGCCCCGGCGCCGCCTTGTTGCCGGTCTGATGGATCAGCAACGTCGAGATCGCGGGCGTGAAGCCGCCGATCGTCGTCGCGAGGCTGTACGCGAGCGAGAAGCCGGCGGTGCGCACGTCGACCGGCATCACTTCAGTCAACGCGACGACCATCGCGCCGTTGTAAGAGCCGTACAGGAACGACAGCCACAGCTCGACCGCCAGCAGCCGCAGGAACGACGGTTCGGCCACGAGCCACAGCACGGCCGGATAGGCCGACAGCAGCGTGAGCACCGTGAACGCGATCAGCACCGGCCGGCGGCCGATGCGATCCGACAGCGCGCCGGACAGCGGCAGCCACACGAGGTTGGACAGGCCGACGCAGACGGTCACGACGAGTGCGTCGAGCGACGACAGGTGCAGCACTTCCTTGCCGAACGTCGGCGTGTATGCGGTGATCATGTAGAACGACACCGTCGTCATGATCACCATCCCCATGCCGGCGATCACGACACCCCAGTTCTCGAGCATCGAACGCATGATCTCGCCCATCGTCGGGCGGTGACGCTTCGCGAGGAACTCGTCGGTTTCCTTCAGCGAACGACGGATCAGGAACAGGAACGGCACGATCAGGCAGCCGATCAGGAACGGAATGCGCCAGCCCCACGCGCTCATGTCCTCGGCCGGCAGCACGCGGCTCAGCAGCACGCCGACAAACGCGGCGAACACGACCGCCACCTGCTGGCTGCCCGATTGCCATGACGTATAGAACCCCTTGTGGCCCTTCGTCGCGATCTCCGACAGATAGACCGACACGCCGCCCAGCTCGACACCCGCGGAAAAGCCCTGCAGCAACCGGCCGAGCAGCACGAGCGCCGGCGCGAGCACGCCGATCGTCGCGTAGCCGGGAACCCCGGCCACCGTCAGCGTGCCGAGCGCCATCAGCCCGAGCGTCAGGATCAGCCCCTTGCGGCGGCCGTGATGGTCGATGTACGCGCCGAGCACGATCGCGCCGACCGGGCGCATCAGGAAGCCCGCGCCGAACACCGACAGCGACAGCATCAGCGACGCGAACGCGTTGCCGCTCGGAAAGTAGGTTTTCGCGATGGCCGACGCGTAATACCCGTAGACCATGAAGTCGTACATTTCCAGGAAGTTGCCGCTGACGACCCGGAACACGGTGCGGACTTTCGACTCCTGCGCGATGGCTTGTGTTGCTGTGGACATGTTGCTCTCTCGATTCGGATGGCGCGACATCGGCGCGCCGCACGGACTCGACGACGCGCGACGCACCGGCATGGTTCGCGGATGATGCCACGCCAAGCCGATATTTGCGTTGTGCCGCCCCCTGCGATGGTCGTCGCGGCACTCGCCTCGTACGAGTCGCCCCGAAACGGCAGCCAAAATCAGATCGATCTGATCGACCGCCGTTCGCCGGCTGTCCACAATGTCGGATTTGCGACGACGACATTTCCGCGCCGCGGCCGGCACGGTTGCCTGTGTCGCACGGCGTACCGCCCTCATGACCGCATCGCCCCTCGTTCCCGTCCAAGGCGCGCTGGCTCGCCCTCGCGTCGCACCGCTCGATCACATGCCGTCGTTCGGCCACGAATGGAGATTTCGGCCCGGCACATACTGCCTCGCCACACTGACCACGTCGTGCATCAGCGTCGACCGACCACACCGCGCGTGCCACTGGCAGCCTCTGACTGCAACCGCATCGGCGTCCGCTTCGATGCCCGCTTCGACGTCCGCTTCGGCTGGGTCAGCGGTCGTATCGGCCACCGTTATGGGGCGGCGTTGCCGCGCGATCGCAGGCAGCCGTCGCGATCGGCGTGCGATGTTCGCAATCAGTTGGAGCATCGGTGCGCTCGGCATCATCGGCTGGCTGATCGCCGCGCATGAGTCGCCTGCCGATTTCACACCGGTGCCCGCGATCCGGATAAGCGACGGTGCGCCGGGTCACGCCACCTCATCGACCGGAAGCAAGCAGGTTGCCCAGCTCCGGCCGGGTGCGTCGACGAACGCTTCGCTTCAGCGCACGGAGTCGGCGCCTGTCGCGAAAGCGACGGCGTTACCACCGGCCACGAGGCATGCCGCCGCTCGTCCGGCATCGCTGCGCCCGAAGGCAACGTCCGGCGTGCGGCGCACCGGCGTCGTATTGCCGGCGTCGCCCCATCAAACAAACGGCCCGCGCAAGACGGCGGCACGCCCACCGGTCCTGAGCGATACCGCCGGCACCCGCGATCGGCTCGCCCCGGCGCCACGTGCAACGGATGCACGCGATACGTTCGACGATCCGCTCACGCTGATCGCAATGGCCAACGCGCTGCGCGGCACGCCGCCCGCCCGTTCGGCACATGCGCCCGCCGCCGGTTTCGACTGGACGTCGCAACTGTCGCATCGCCGCCTGACCGACGCACCTGACGCGTTCGCGCGCTGACACTTCCCCAACAAAAAACCCGGCGAAGATCGCTTCGCCGGGTTTCGCTCGTCTCTCTCGGTCCGTCCTTCGCATCCTCACTTGTGCGCGGTGAGCCCGGTCTCGGTCTGCCTCTCGAGTTGCCGCACCTGCTCCTGCAGATCGCGCAGCTGCACTTGGGCGGCCCGCTTCTCGACCTGCAGCGCCTGCGTCTGCTGCCGCGCCGACTGCTGCCGCTGCGCGACCTCGGCCTGCTGACTGCGCGCGACGCTCAGATCGGCCTGCAGTTGCTGCGCGCGATTCGCCTGCAGCGCGATCACGCGTTCGAGGAACGTCTTCTGCGCCTGCAGTTCGGTGCGACGGATCTCGACGTCCGCGAGCTGCACCGTCTGCTGGACGAAGTTCGCGTACACCATCTCCGCGCGGCTCTTCTCCTGCGACTTGATCACGCGCCACAGGTGCTTGTCCTGGAACAGCGCGACGTAATACGTCATCTCGCGCTGATCGAACATCAGGCTCGCGCCATAGCTGCCGTTGTAGGTGGTGCGCATCTCGACGATCCGCCCGTCTTGCAGCATCTGCGTGAGTTCGGCCACGTTGCCTTGCGCGGCGGCATCCGTCGCGGATGCAGGGGACCCCGCCGCCGGCGCGCCATCGCCGCTCAGGCTCGTCACCGCGGGACGCGTACCGGCAGCGGGCGCGCTCGCATCGGCCGACCATGCTGCGCCCGCGTGCACGCAGGCGGCCATCGCAACGATCCACGTTGCGCATCGTGCGGGGGAAAATTTTCGGAAGACCAACGTCAGACTCCGGCGAACGAATCGGGAGCCGCGATTATCGTTCAAAACGAAACGGCCGCATCTCGAATTTACGGGATGCGGCCGGCCGGCCTGCGACGCGATTCGAGCGCCGGCTACAGGCGCGTTTCGCGTGCCGCGCGCAGGAATGCGTCGAGCAACGGCGTGCAGTCGAGCAGCTCGGAGCCGCCCGCGCGATGGAACTCGGGGTGCCATTGCACGCCGACGACGAACGGCGCGCGCCGGTAGCGGACGCCTTCGATGATCCCGTCGCCGGCCGACACGGCCTCGATGTTCAGATCGCGGCCGAGATCGCGGATCGCCTGATGGTGGATCGAGTTCACGATCGCTTCGCTGCGCCCGGGAAACATGCTCGCGAGCGTCGACGAGTCGGGAAAGCGGATCGAATGGCGATGCTGGTCGTAATGTTCGCTCACGTGCGGATGCGCGGTCGGCACGTCGGTCGCGATGTCCTGGTACAGCGAGCCGCCGAATGCGACGTTGATCAGCTGGCAGCCGCGGCATACGCCGAGCACCGGCTTGCCGGACTCGACGAACTCGTGAAACAGCTCGAGCTCGTACATGTCGCGCACGCGGTCGCCAGGCCATTCGGGGCGCGCATCCGATGCCGCGTAGGTTTGCGGCGACACGTCGGCGCCGCCTTGCAGCAACAGGCCGTCGAGATGCTTCGCGTAGTCGCGCAGGCGGATATTGCTCGGATGCAGCATGCCCTGATGGCCGACGGTCGGAATCATGAACACGAGCACGTCGCGCGACATCACCCAGTGCGCGATCGATTCCTCGAGATACTGCAGCGTCTTGCCGCGCAACCCCTTCGCACCCGGCTCCGGATGGAAGATCCGCGCCGACACGCCGATGCGCAACGTGCGCTGCGTGATCCGCTGGCCGGCGCGATCGAACAGCCGCCGCGCACGTGCCGCGACGATGCGGCCGAACACCGACCATGGCGTGTCGCTGTTCTTCAGGTAAGCGGGCGGCGCATTCTGCGCGCTCGCGGGCGGCGGGCGCGGCGTGTCGAAATCGGGCTGCGCGCCAAAACCGGGCGGCGCGGCGCCGGCTTTTGGCGGCGCGGCAGCGGGTTCGGCCGCGGCCGTGGTGCCCGCGGCGCCCGGCTCGGACGCCGCCGTGACCGGCGATGCGCCGTCCGCCGCGACATCCTCGGCCGCGGCAGCCTGCGCGACGGAGGGCTGCGTGGCGGGTACCTCCGGCGCGTGTGCCGGATCGGAACGGGGGGAATGGGAAGACGCGGAAGGGGTGCCGGACAGACCGGCCGGGGAAGGCGTGGTTTCGCTCATGACGATGGTCTGGTGCGTCGCTCGCGCGTATTTGGATTGACGAGGATTCATTATGCTTCAGTGCACGATCGCGCGGTAAACCTGCAACATCCTGTCGATATTGTTGCAAGTCGTCGCATGCGGCGCCGGACGCGTCTGCGTACACCGTCTGCCGGCCTCGAAGGGTCACCGCGCTGAACTGGACACTAGTGATATATCACAATAATATTCACGGATTGCTCAACACTCCCGACCGCCAGCGCCATGATCGTGCTCCGCCCGGCCTCCGCATGAACGCCTTGCCCGACGCCCTACCCGACCGCCCCGCCGCATCGACGCTCAGCCTGGCCGAGCGCGCGTACGCGCTGATCCAGCGCGACATCATCACGATGCGCCTGAAGCCCGGCGCGGCGCTCAACGAAGCCGACCTCGTCGCACGCACCGGCATCGGCCGCACGCCCGTCCATCAGGCCGTGCACCGGCTGGTGCTCGAAGGGCTGCTGTCGGTTATGCCGCGCAAGGGGCTGCTGGTGCAACCGCTGTCGCTCGACGACATCGTCGCGGTGATCGACGTGCGGCGCATCAACGAAGCGCACTGCGTCGAACTCGCCGCCCGCCATGCGACGCCCGACGATCTCGCCCGCATCGCCGCGCTGCTCGACGACGGGCAGTCGTGCGTCGACACGCACGACGTCGAAGGCATGATGGAGCTCGACCGCGCGTTTCATCAGGCGATCGCCGCGGCGGCACGCAACACGGTGCTCGCGGAGATCCTGCGCGCGCTGCACGAACGCTCGCTGCGCTTCTGGTTCGTGACGCTGTCCGAACCGCACCACCTGTCCGACGTCCAGCGCGAGCACCGCGAACTGTTCGAGCGGGTGTCCGCGCGCGACGCCGCCGGCGCACGCGCGGCCGTCGAACGTCATATCGATTCGTTTCGCGCCACCCTTGTCCAACATCTTCGCCCCTGAGCCGCCCATGACCACTTTCACGCCCTTCCCCCCGCTCGCCCGGCTCGCCGCCGACCTCGCCGCCGGCCGGACCACGAGCCGCGCGCTCGTCGACGTCGCGCTCGAACGGATCGCCGATCCGTCGGGCCAGGGCGCGGCCGTCTTCACCGAAGTCGACGCCGACAACGCGC
>Ga0105240_10012882_pt1 | contig 11516 bp, 8 predicted proteins | sample KBSC54metaG_FD_80426 | JGI IMG/M metagenome (GOLD analysis project Ga0105240, IMG submission 80426) | Corn rhizosphere microbial communities from Kellogg Biological Station, Michigan, USA - KBS C5-4 metaG | ecosystem: Host-associated > Plants > Roots > Rhizosphere > Soil | place: Michigan, USA...
AGTATGGGAGATTGGTTGTGATCAGCTTTCACTCGTTGGAAGATCGCATCGTCAAGCAGTTCATGGCATCCAAAGCCCATGTGCCGCAGCCTGACCGCCGCCTGCCGATTCGTGCGGTCGACTTACCGCAACCCCTGGCAAAACTCCATCCGCGCATCAAGCCAAGCGACGCCGAAGTCGCCGCCAATCCGCGCGCACGTTCCGCCGTGATGCGCTCGCTCGAGCGTACTGTCGAGGCGGGATCATGACCGGCCGCCTGAGCTTCGTGGTCACCGTCATGCTGGTGCTGTGCGCGCTGTCGCTGGTCAACGCCCAATATCAGGCGCGTCGCCTGTTCATCGAACTGGAACGTGCGCAATCTTCCGCGCGCCAGCTCGACATCGACTGGGCGCAACTGCAGCTCGACCAATCCACGCTGGGCAAGAATTCCCGCATCGAAGCGCTGGCGCGGCGCGATCTTAATATGGTGTCGCTCACGCCCGAGCGAACGCAGTACCTGACGGTGAGGGACAAATGACCCGCATGCCGCCACGCACCAACGTCGCCGGAGGGCGCGTCGCCGCCTCGCGCGGCGTTGCCTTTTCTGCCAGCCCGGTCTTGCAGGTCAAGATGCCGGCCTGGCGTTCGCGCGTGGTGCTGTTCGTGCTGTTCATGGCGTTCCTGACGCTGGCCGGCCGCGCCTTGTGGCTGCAGGGCATGTCCACCGATTTTCTGCAGAAGCAGGGGGCGTCGCGCTACGCACGTACGCTTGAATTGCCGGCCACGCGCGGCAAGATCACCGACCGCAACGGCCAGGTGCTGGCGTCGTCGGTGCCGGTCAAGGCGATCTGGGCGATTCCCGACGACGTCCAGGAAGCGCCCAAGGACAAGCTGCGCGAGCTGGCCAAGTTGCTTGGCATGAGCGACGCCGAACTGCGCAAGAAACTCGACTCCGACCGCAACTTCGTCTATTTGAAGCGCCAGGTCGAGCAAGACACCGCCGACAAGATCGTCAAGCTCGGTATCGCCGGCATCGAGACGCGCAAGGAATACAAGCGCTTCTATCCCGAGGGCGAAGTCATGGCCCACGTGGTTGGTTTCACCAACGTCGAAGACACCGGGCAAGACGGCATGGAACTCGGCTCGCAGAAAACCCTGGCCGGCGTGACCGGCAGCCGTCGTGTCATCAAGGATCGCCTCGGCCGCATCGTCGAAGACATCGAAGCTGTGCGCGAACCGCACGACGGCAAGGATCTGACGCTGTCGATCGACAGCAAGATCCAGTACATCGCCTTCACGCAACTGAAAGAAGCGGTCGAGAAGAACAAGGCCAAGGCCGGTGGCATCATCGTGGTCGACGCGCGCACCGGCGAAGTGCTTGCGCTGGCCAACCTGCCGACCTACAACCCCAATGACCGCTCGGTGCTGACCGGCGCGCAGTTGCGCAACCGCGTGCTGACCGACACCTTCGAGCCGGGCTCGACCCTGAAGCCGTTTACCGTGGCGCTGGCGCTGGATACGCATCGCGTCACACCGTCGACGGTGTTCCAGACGTCGCCCGGCAAGATGACCATCGGCACCGCCACCATCGGCGACTCGCACGCGCATGGACCGCTGACGGTCGCGCAGATCATCGAGAAATCGTCCAACATCGGCACCGCCAAGATCGCGCTGGAAATGCCGCCCCAGGAAATGTGGGAAATGTTTACCAACGTCGGCCTCGGCCAGCAACCGAAGTTCGGTTTCCCGGGTGCGGTTGCCGGTCGGGTGCGTCCTTACAAGGCGTGGCGCCCGATCGAGCAAGCCACCATGAGTTATGGCCACGGGATTTCAGTCTCGCTGATCCAGCTGGCGCATGCCTATACGATCTTTGCCCGCAACGGCGACCTGATTCCCTTGTCGTTCACCAAGGTCAACGATTCGCCGATCGGCCAGCGCGTGATCTCTGAAAACACCGCATTGCAGATGCGCCGCATGCTGGAAACGGTGGTGGCGCCGGGCGGCACCGCGCCGCAGGCCCAGGTGCCCGGTTATCGCGTCGGCGGCAAGACCGGCACCGCGTACAAGATCGAGGGCGGCAAGTACGTGAAGAAATATGTGTCGTCCTTCGTCGGCATTGCGCCGATGTCCGATCCGCGCCTGATCATCGCCGTGATGCTCGATGAGCCCAGCGCCGGCAACCATTACGGCGGCACCGTCGCTGGTCCCGTTTTCGCCAGCGTGACGGCCAACGCCTTGCGTGCGCTCAATGTCGCACCGGATTCCAGCGTGACCAACATCATCATTCCAAAAGACGCCTTAGAGGAGAGCATGTAATGCCTGCGACCATGCTTTCCGCGCAAAAAATCGTGACCTGGCTGGAGGGTGTCGCCGTCGCCGGCGCCAACCTGACCGCGGATTCGCGTCGCGTGCAGGCCGGCGACATCTTCTTCGCCTATCCCGGCGATAGCGCCGACGGTCGCCGCTATATTGCCGACGCTGTCGAGCGCGGCGCCGCTGCAGTGGTGTACGAAGAAGCCGGCCACGATTGGGATGAAAAGCAGGACGGCGTGCCGCACCTCGGCGTGCGCGGACTCAAGCATCTGGCCGGTTTTGCCGCCAATGCCTATTACAGACAACCGGATAAGGCGATGTTTACCGTCGCCGTGACCGGCACCAACGGCAAGACGTCGTGCTCGTACTGGCTTGGCATGGCGCTGTCGCGCCTGCAAGGCGCCGGCGCGCCTGCCGCGGTGGTCGGCACGCTCGGGGTGGGCATGTTCCAGGATGGCAAACCGCATGCCTTCGACGTCACCGGCTATACGACGCCGGACGCGGTGCTGCTGCAACGCAAGCTGTCCGACCTGCGCACGGCGCGGGCATCAGTGCTGGCAATCGAGGCTTCGTCGATCGGCCTCGACCAGGGCCGCATGAACGGGCTGCACGTCGACGTCGCGCTGTTCACCAATTTCACGCGCGACCATCTCGATTACCACGGCGACATGATCGCCTACGAAGCGGCCAAGATTCAGCTATTCGATTCGCCCGGCTTGCAGCATGCCGTCATCAATCTGGACGACCAGATGGGACAGCGCCTGATTCCTTATGTGCAGGCCAAGAACATCCCCATCATCGGCTATTCGTTGGGCGACGCCACCGTCGATGAGGCGCTGGAAGCCGTGCCGGTACTGCGTGCTTCGGCGATCCGCAGCACCAATGCCGGCACCAGTTTCCACATCGAATCGCCGTTCGGCACCGGTCAGGTCAAGACGCAACTGGTGGGACAATTCAATGTCAGCAACGTGCTCGGCATCCTCGGCGTGATGCTGGCCAAGGGCACCGGCTGGGACGCCGCGCTGGCGGTGATCGCCACGCTGACCGCGGTGCCCGGACGCATGCAGCAGTTTGGCGGCCAGGAAGTGCCGCTGATCGTGATCGACTACGCTCATACGCCCGACGCGCTCGAAAAGACCTTGCTCGCCTTGCGCCAGGTCGCCAACCAGCGCGGCGGTGAACTGTGGTGCGTATTCGGCTGCGGCGGCGATCGCGATCCGGGCAAGCGTCCGCAAATGGGTGCGGTCTCCGAGTTGGCCGACCATGTGATCCTGACCAGCGACAATCCGCGCAGTGAAGATCCTGCGGTCATCATTTCGCATATCAGGAGCGGCATGACGCGACTGACGCCGCATGTACTGGCGGACCGCGCCGGTGCGATCCTGTGGGCCGCACGCCACGCGGTCAAGCAGGACGTCGTGCTGCTGGCCGGCAAGGGACACGAGACCTTCCAGGAAATCGCCGGCAAGAAGTATCCCTTCCTCGACGCCGACCACGTCGCGCTGGCATTGGCCGCGCGCGCCACGATGATGGGAGGCGCGTGATGCAGACAACGCTTGAACAATTGAAGCAGTGGCTGGACGGCGCCGAAGTGCACAACGACTCCGGGTTGGCGGGTGTTGCTATCCACGGCGCCACCACCGACAGCCGCGCGGTCGTACCCGGCAATCTGTTTATCGCCTTGCGCGGCGAGCGTTTCGACGCGCATGATTTCCTCGACGCGGTGGCCGCGCAAGGTGCTGCGGCGGTCGTGGTCGAACGGGTTCCCGCCGGACTGACCATTCCCGCCATCGTGGTGCCTGACACCCGTGTTGCGCTGGGGCAGATCGCACGTCACTGGCGCCAGCAATTCAAGCTGCCGCTGATCGCCGTGACCGGCAGCAATGGCAAGACCACGGTCAAGGAAATGATCGCCTCGATTCTCGCCGCCGATTTCGGCGAGGACCGCAGCATGGCCACGCGCGGCAACTTCAACAATGAAATCGGCGTGCCGCTGACCCTGTTCCGCCTGCAGCCGCAGCACCAGGCTGCAGTAGTGGAGCTGGGCATGAACCATCCCGGCGAGATCGCCGTGCTGGCCGAGATTGCCCGGCCGACGCTGGCGCTGGTCAACAACGCCCAGCGCGAACATCAGGAATTCATGGCGACCGTCGAAGCGGTCGCGCGCGAGAACGGCGCCGTGTTTGCCGCCTTGCCGGCCGACGGCGTCGCCGTATTCCCGTCGGAAGACGATTATGCCTGGGTCTGGCGCGAGATCGCCGGTGCGCGTCCGGTCATCAGCTTCGGCCTGAATCCGGATGCTGACGTCAGTGCAACGTATCAGGTCCGTGAATTCGGCAGCGCCATCGCCGTCAACGCCAAGATCGGTGGGCGCACGCAACAATTCGGCATCAAGCTCGCCGCCGTCGGCGAGCACAACGTACGCAACGCGCTGGCCGCAACCGCCTGCGCGCTGGGAGCCGGCATCGCCGCTGCCGCCATCGTGCGCGGACTGGAAGCCTTCGCGCCGGTCAACGGCCGCTTGCAACGCAAGACCGCCGCCAGCGGCGCGCTGGTGATCGACGATACCTACAACGCCAATCCGGATTCGGTGCGCGCCGCCATCGACGTGCTGGCGCAGACCGCGGCGCCGCGTGTTCTGGCGCTGGGCGACATGGGCGAGGTCGGCAACGAAGGTCCCAAATTCCACCGCGAAATCGGCGCCTATGCCCGCGAACGCGGCATTGAACATTTCTTCGGTTTCGGCGACGCCATGCGCGACGCCATCGAGGCATACAACAACGCGCCGGGAGCAACATTCCCGGCACGCCATTTTGACACCGTCGACGCCATCGGCGCCGCAACCCAAGAGGTTGCCGTCGCCGCCGCGACAGTGTTGGTAAAAGGTTCGCGTTTCATGAAGATGGAACGCGTTGTGCAGCATTTGGTCGGGGCGCAGCTGCAGACCGGGGCGCCACTTCACCAGGAGACTCATTAACATGCTGCTTTGGCTGGCTCAGAATTTTCAGCAGGATTTCAGTTTCCTGCGCGTGTTCAACTTCATCACCTTCCGCGCCGTGTTTGCGACGCTGACGGCGCTGCTGATCGGCCTCGTCGCCGGTCCGGCGGTCATTCGCATGCTGACCCTGCTCAAGGTCGGCCAGGCAGTGCGTACCGATGGTCCGCAAACGCACCTGATCAAATCCGGCACGCCCACCATGGGCGGCGTGCTGATCCTGATCGGCATCGGCATTTCCACGCTGCTGTGGGCGGACCTCAGCAACCGCTTCGTCTGGATCGTGCTGATCGTGACGCTCGGCTTCGGCACCGTCGGCTGGGTCGACGACTACCGCAAGGTGGTCTACAAGGACCCGAACGGCATGCGTTCGCGTGAAAAATATTTCTGGCAATCGCTGATCGGCCTGGTGGCGGCGTTTTACCTGGCGTTCTCGGTGTCCGAGGTCAGCAACATGAAGGTCCTGGATCTGTTCTTCGCCTGGGTGCAGTCGGGTTTCAACCTTGACCTGCCGCCCAAGGCCGACCTGATCGTACCGTTCTTCAAAACCGTCAGTTATCCGCTGGGCGTGTGGGGCTTCATCGCGCTGACCTATTTCGTCATCGTCGGCACCAGCAACGCCGTCAACCTGACCGACGGCCTCGACGGCCTGGCGATCATGCCGACGGTTCTGGTCGGCGGCGCGCTGGGCATCTTCGCTTATCTGACCGGCAGCGCCAGCTACGCCAAGTATCTGTTCATTCCACATATCCCGGGCGCCGGCGAACTGCTGATTTTCTGCGGTGCGATGGCCGGCGCGGGCCTGGCGTGCCTCTGGTACAACGCCTACCCGGCGCAGGTGTTCATGGGCGATGTCGGCGCGCTGGCCCTGGGTGGGGCGCTCGGCACCATCGCCGTGATCGTGCGTCAGGAAATCGTGCTGTTCATCATGGGCGGCATCTTCGTGGTCGAGACGCTGTCGGTGATGATCCAGGTGGCCTATTTCAAGTTCACCAAGAAGCGTTACGGCGTCGGTAAACGTATCTTGCTGATGGCGCCTTTGCACCATCACTATGAACAAAAGGGCTGGAAAGAAACACAAGTCGTGGTGCGCTTCTGGATCATCACGATGATGCTGGTGCTGTTCGGTCTGTCGACGCTGAAATTGCGTTGAGCAGATCTCATTGGAAAGACTCAGGTATTAAAGAATGAATTACGTCGACAAACACGCTCTGGTGCTCGGACTCGGTGAATCCGGTCTGGCGATGGCGCAATGGCTGGTCCATTGCGGCGCGCGCGTGCGTGTGGCCGATACCCGCGACGAGCAGGCCGTGGCCGAGCGCCTGACGGCATTGCGCGCCGCGTCCGGCGATATCGAATTCGTCGGCGGCAAGACGCTGTCGGCCGACCTGCTGGACGGCGTCGACTTCGTCGCCGTCAGCCCCGGCCTGGCGCCCGAACGCGAATTGGCGGCCGTGTCCGCCGCCGCGAGGGAACGCAACATCCCGCTGTGGGGCGAAATGGAATTGTTCGCGCAAGCTCTGGCGGCATTGCGCGAGGAGCGCGCCTACGCGCCGAAAGTATTGGCGATCACCGGCACCAACGGCAAGACCACCGTCACCAGCTTGACCGGCATGCTATGCCGGCGCGCTGGGTTGTCCACCAAGGTCGCCGGCAACATTAGCCCGGCCGTGCTGGACGTCTTGCGCCAGGCGCTGATTGACGACGAAGCACACGCCAAGGTGGTTGCCGAACAATTGCGGATCGAGCAAGAAGCTGCCGCCTTGCAGGCCGAAGCCGATGCAGTGGAAGCCGAGAAGCTGGCTGCGGAAGCCGCGCAACAAGCCGCCATCGAGGCCGCTGAAGCCGAGCGGAAGGCGGCCGAAGAGGCTGCACTCGCAGCAGCCGCGTCGGCGCAGCTGGAATTGCGCGAGCAGGAAGAAGCCGCCGAATTGCAGGCTGCGATCGACGAAGCTGCGCATGAATTGAAGGAAGCAGGCGCGCCGGCGGCACAGGCAGCGCTGATCGAAGGCGACGCCGTGCTGAGTGTCGAGGCATCCGCCGATCCTGACGCAGATGCGGACTTAGACTCGGTCACGGTCGAAGGTGACGCGCAGCAAGAGGACATCGCCGACGCAGAGGTGCAAGCGGCGCAGGACGAGTTCGAGCAAGAGTCGGCCCTGCCGGAAGTCGGACCCGTCGACGACGAAGACACCACCCCGCTGCAATTGGAATTGCCGCCGCCCGAACCCGAAAAAGTCTACACCGGCATCCTGCCGCAAGCCTGGGTGCTGGAGCTGTCGAGCTTCCAGCTGCATTCGACGCACAGCCTGCAGCCCAGCGCCGCGACCGTGCTCAACGTGACCCAGGACCATCTCGACTGGCATGGCAGCATGGACGCCTATGCCGCCGACAAGGCGAAAATTTTCGGCGACAACACTGTTCGCGTGCTCAATCGCGACGATCCGCTGGTCATGCAGATGATCAAACCGGGCGCAGTTGTTTCGAGTTTCGGCATGGGCGAACCGACCAAGGCCGGCGACTTCGGCCTGGTCGATGAAAACGGCATGCTGTGGCTGGCCAACGCCATGGCCATCGAAGACGAAGAAAAACCGGAAGGCCGCCGCCGCAAAAAAGATCCCAAGGAAGTGGTCGAGCAGCCGTTCCAGCTCAAGCGCCTGATGCCGGCCGACGCGCTGCGCATCCGCGGTTTGCACAATGCCCTCAACGGCCTGGCCGCGCTGGCCCTGTGCCGCGCCGTCGACCTGCCACTGGCGCCGCTGTTGCATGGCCTGCGTGAATACACCGGCGAACCGCATCGCGTCGAGCTGGTCACGACCATTCAGGACGTCGAATATTACGACGATAGCAAGGGTACCAATGTCGGCGCCACCGTGGCCGCACTCAACGGCCTCGGCCATGGCGGCAAGCCGAACCGGCTGCTGCTGATCGCCGGCGGCGACGGCAAGGGGCAGGATTTCTCGCCGCTGGCCGAACCGTTGGCGAAGTACGGCCGCGCCGTGTTCCTGATCGGCCGCGACGCGGGCGCAATCCGCGGCGCCGTCACCGACAGCGGTGTCGAACTGATCGACTGCGCCACGTTGGAAGAAGCCGTCGAAAAAGCCGGCGCCATGGCGCAGGGCGGCGATGCCGTGCTGTTGTCGCCGGCGTGCGCCAGCCTGGACATGTTCCGCAACTATGCGCATCGCGCAGAAGTCTTCGTTGACGCCGTGCGTGAGCTGGCTTTGTCGCGCGGCGAGGTGATGTGATGAAATTGACGCTGCCCTCGATCACCGGCTGGTTCGGCGCCAAGGATGAACCCGGCGTGCGCGGCAGTGCGCGCGCGGGCAGCAACAGCGGCAGCCTGAAGGGTATCAGCGGCATCGAACAGCGGTCGCGCATGATGGAGTACGACCAGCCGCTGGTGTGGGTGGTCTTGCTGCTCATGCTATTCGGCATGGTCATGGTGTACTCGGCGTCGATCGCCTTGCCCGACTCGCCCAAGTATGCAAATTACAAGACGGCGCATTTCCTGATCCGCCAGGCCATGTTCATCGGCGTCTCGCTGCTGGCGGGCCTGCTGGTGTTCCGCATCAAAATCGAGACCTGGCAAAAGCTGGCGCCGTATCTGTTCGTCGGCACGCTGATCCTGCTGGCGATGGTGCTGATCCCCGGCATCGGCAAGGGCGTCAACGGCGCCAAGCGCTGGCTGTCGTTCAAGGTATTCAATCTGCAGCCGTCGGAATTGATGAAGCTGTTCATCGTCTTGTACGCCGCCGATTACACGGTGCGCAAACAGGAAGTGATGCACAAGCTGACCAAGGGCTTCATGCCGATGACGCTGGCGGTGGGCGTGGTCGGTTTGCTGTTGCTGCTGGAGCCCGACCTCGGCGCGTTCGGCGTGATCGTTTGCATCGCCATGGGCATCCTGTTCCTGGGCGGCATCAACGGCGTCTGGTTCGGCGGCATCGGCGCCACGCTGGTGGGGATTTTTTCGCTGGTGATCATTTTGTCGCCATGGCGGCGCGAGCGGATTTTTGCCTACATGAATCCGTGGGTGGAAGAGAACGCGCTCGGCAAGGCCTATCAGTTGTCGCACTCGCTGATTGCTTTCGGTCGCGGCGAGCTGTTCGGCGTCGGACTCGGCGGCAGCGTGGAAAAATTACATTACCTGCCGGAAGCGCACACCGACTTCCTGCTGGCCGTGATTGGCGAAGAACTCGGGTTTGCCGGCGTGCTGGTGGTGGTGCTGCTGTTCTACTGGCTGATCAAGCATGCCTTCGAAATCGGCCGCCAGGCGATCGCGCTGGACCTGACCTTCGCCGGCCTGGTCGCCAAGGGCATCGGCATCTGGATTGGCGTGCAGACTTTCATCAACATGGGCGTGAACCTCGGCTTGCTGCCGACCAAGGGACTGACCTTGCCGCTGATGAGCTACGGCGGCTCGGGCGTGCTGATCAACTGCGTCGGCCTGGCGATCCTGCTGCGCATCGATTATGAAAACCGCGTGCTGATGCGTGGAGGGCGGCTATGACGTCCACAAACAAGCAAAAGCGTCTGCTGATCATGGCGGCCGGCACCGGCGGGCATATCTTCCCGGGCCTGGCGATTGCCGACACCATGCGTGCGCGCGGCTGGCAGGTTTCGTGGCTGGGCACCACGCACGGCATGGAGCGCGAGCTGGTGCCCAAGCACAGCGTCGAGATGGATTCCATCGTTTTCGCCGGCCTGCGCGGCAAGGGCCTGATGCATACCGTCAAGGGCGTCTGGCAAATGATTGCAAGCTTCGGCGCCTGCTACGGCATCATCGGCAAGCGCCGGCCCGACGTGGTGCTGGGCATGGGCGGTTACGTGACGGTGCCGGGCGGCGCGATGGCGCGTCTGCGCGGCGTGCCGCTGGCGCTGGTCAACGCCGACGCCGCCTTGCTGCTGTCGAACAAGACGCTGGCGCCGCTGGCGGACAAGGTGTTGTTTGGTTTTCCCGCCGATTTCGGCAAGGCGGCGGCCAAGGCCGAGGTCACCGGCAATCCGGTGCGCAAGGAAATCCTGGCCCTGCCGTTGCCGGCCACGCGTTACGCCGGCCACGACGGCCCGCTGCGCATCCTGGTGGTGGGCGGCAGCCTGGGGGCGAAAGTATTGAACGAATGTGTTCCGGCTGCGTTGGCGAAGCTGCCCGTGGATCAGCGTCCGCTGGTGACGCATCAGTCGGGCAAGCAGCATATCGAGGCCTTGCGCGCGGCGTATGCGCAGGCGGGCGTTGAGGCGGAAGTAGTGGATTTCATCGACGACATGCCGCGCCGCTACACCGACGCCGATCTGGTGATCTGCCGCGCCGGCGCGATCACCGTGTCGGAACTGACTGCGGCGGGTGTCGCCAGCGTGCTGGTGCCCTTGGTGGCGTCGACGACTTCGCATCAGCGCGACAACGCCAAATGGATGGCGCAGAACAAGGCGGCAGTGCATTTTCCGCAAACGGAACTGACGTCGGACAGCCTGGCGGCGTTGCTGCAAAAAATGGATCGGCCTGCCTGCCTGGAAATGGCGCTGGCGGCATATGAACAAGGCAGGCGCAACGCCAACGAGGCGATTGCGCAGGTGCTGGAAAGACTGGTAAAGCAATGAAACATCGGGTTAAAAATATTCACTTCGTCGGTATCGGCGGCTCAGGCATGAGCGGCATTGCCGAGGTCTTGCTGAATCTGGGCTACGGCGTGTCCGGCTCGGACCTGGGCAGCAACGCGGCTACCCAGCGCCTGGCGCAACTGGGCGCGCGCATCCTCTACGGCCATGCGGCCGAGAACATTGAAAACGCCGACGCCATCGTCACCTCGACTGCGGTCAAGGGCGACAATCCGGAAGTGGTGGCGGCGCGCAAGAAACATATTCCCATCGTGCCGCGCGCGGTCATGCTGGGCGAGCTGATGCGCCTGAAGCAGGGCATCGCGATTGCCGGTACGCACGGCAAGACCACCACCACCAGCCTGGTGGCGAGCGTGCTGGCGCAAGGCGGACTCGATCCGACTTTCGTGATCGGCGGCCGCCTGACCAGCGCCGGCGCCAACGCCAAGCTCGGCTCGGGCGACTTCATCGTGGCCGAGGCCGACGAATCGGATGCCTCCTTCCTGAACCTGACGCCGGTGATCGAAGTCATCACGAACATCGACGCCGATCACATGGAAACCTACAACCACGATTTCGCCAAGCTCAAGCAGGCCTTCGTCGAGTTCACCCAGCGCCTGCCGTTCTACGG
>Ga0105240_10012883_pt1 | contig 11515 bp, 8 predicted proteins | sample KBSC54metaG_FD_80426 | JGI IMG/M metagenome (GOLD analysis project Ga0105240, IMG submission 80426) | Corn rhizosphere microbial communities from Kellogg Biological Station, Michigan, USA - KBS C5-4 metaG | ecosystem: Host-associated > Plants > Roots > Rhizosphere > Soil | place: Michigan, USA...
AAGCATCTGATGGGCGTCGAGCCACCCGACATCAATTCCGGAGAGCTGGCCGCCAAAAAGGAGATAGGCCGCGAAAGATGGACCTTCCAATAGGTTGCCATCCTCGAAACCCCTATATTTAGATACCAAATACAAAAACGCAATCCCATGCTACTGCCATTGCTCCTTTCCCTCGCCATGGTTCCCGCACCCGGCCAACGCTCTCTGGCCAGCCCCGTCCAAAGTTTCCCCGCCGCAGCCGCACACCCCTCCCTGGCCGGCCCTACACAGGATTCCCTCCCCGCCCTCCACTCGCTTCGCGACGAGGACATCACCACCGTCACCTCCCGGTACGAAGATCAAACCCTGACCGTCACCATGAAGAATGGCGCCGTCTATTTGTATCATCACGTCGATTGGGACCTCGAAGACACGAACCCGGCAACACCCGAAAGGATCAGGGCAGCCACAAAAGACCTCGGTCACATCATCTTCACCAAAGCCGAACACATGCCCGAATTCCCTGGCGGCGAAGAAGCATGGCAGAAATACATAAAAGCATTTTGCACAACCCACAAAGATGACATCGGCGATGCCGGCTCCGCAGTAGTAGCAGTTCAATTCACCGTTCACCTCAAAGGCCAGATAACAGACATACACCTCGCCGTCGGCGCCACCCCGGTAAGCTCCCAACAAAAAGCGCTTGCCATACAGGCCATCCGCGAAAGCCCGTCATGGACGCCCGCAACACAAAATGGACATCTGGTAGTTTGCTATAAAGTAGTAAAGATCCCGCTCGAATAACTCCACCATTGTAATTCGTTGATTCTCTTACACATAAAAGAGTAAAAAAATGCTCAAAATGGGGGTAACAAAAAGCAGCCCGGATTGATCTGTTAAAAAACAATCCCTATGCTTTCAAAATGTATCACTGCCGCCCTACTGACCCTGACTATTTCATACAACGCCTTCTCCCAGGAACCTCGCATTGGCTTCAAAGGAGGCCTGAGCATCGCCACCATGGTGAAGACAGACGATAAAAGTTTTTCATCTGCACCCTTGTATGCATTCAACGGAGGTGGAGTAATACAGCTGCCCCTGGGAAAAGTGATCGCCATCCAGCCGGAAGTGCTTTTCTCCCAAAAAGGCTTTAGGGCCACGGGAACAGGCCTGGCAGGAGATTATGACTATCGCCGTGTCAGCAATTGCCTGGACATCCCACTTCTGTTAAGGATCAATTTCTCAAAGGAGTTAGGCGTCGTCGTAGGACCCCAATATTCCTATCTCCTGTCTACACACACCACATTCAAATCCGGGGGCACATCCTATCAGCAGACAGTCGACAATGATAACAGCAATATCACAAAGAATATTTTCGGAGGCGTCCTCGGCCTGGATCTAAACCTAAGCGATAACATGTTCCTTTATGGCCGGTATACCATCGACTTCAAGAATAACAACGGTGACGGTACCTCGTCCACACCCGCCTACAAGAACCAGGTCTTTCAGGTCGGATTGGGTTTCCTGTTGTAAGACAGCTTATAGCTCCTCCAGCCATTGGTAGCGGCCACCTGCCCTTTTTAACACAAACTCCGACCAGAATGCTGGATCATCCAGTGTTCTGGAGGAGGTTAAAAAATCATAGTCATCCCATCCTGATATGTCGCTGATCGCGTCGATTACGCCCACCGGACAATCACTGTATCACTACCGAACATAAACCCCACCTTCGAAAGGACTAAAAAAATGAATATCAATAAAATGTATCGCTGGCACCCTATTGGCTACCCTAACAGGAAAAACTACGAATGTTCAAGACCTATCTCAGAACAGCCATCAGGAACCTCGCCCGGCACAAGACCAACTCCATCATCAACATCGCCGGATTGATCGTAGGATTTACCGCATTTCTGTTGATATTTCTCGTCATCCGGTACGAAAAGAGCTTCGATAATTTCCACCCCAATAAAGACAATATCTATCGCGTAGTACGGATTGGAAGGAACCCCGTAAACAGGGAGTATAGGACAGGAGTGCCCATCCCCGTTACTTCAGCCATCCGCGCCGATCTCCCCGGACTGGCCGGTGCCGCCGCCATTTGCTCCGACAACCAGGTCCAGGTATCCATACCCACCTCCGACAACACCGCTCCCCGTAAATTCAAGGAGCCCACCGGGATCTTCTTCACCGAACCCGCCTTCCTCCGCATGTTCAATTTCCCGCTTGTCCAGGGCGATAGCAAGACCGCTCTCACAGAACTCAATACCGTCCTGTTGACAAAGGACATCGCCTCAAAATATTTCGGTGACTGGAGGACCGCTATGGGTCACAAGCTCAAAATGGACGGCATCGATGTCAAGGTCACCGGCATTCTTGAAAACCCGCCAGCTAATACAGACTTCCCTATCAAGGCCCTTCTGCCCTATGTAACCTTAAGGAATTATATGAACATGGACAGCTGGGGCAATATCAATGACAATAACTACTGCTTCGTACAGCTCCGGTCCGACCAGCCCCAATCCCGTTTCGCCCGGCTTCTGTCAGACTTTACTGACCAGCGTATCAAACCCATCAACCCCGGCTACAATCTTGAGCTGCAGACCCTGAACGAAATGCATTATGACGAGCGCCTGGGGAATTTCAATGGCCGCACATTTGGCAAAGACCTCATACTTGCATTAGGCCTGATAGGCCTGTTCCTGCTCATCATCGCCTGCGTAAATTTCATCAACCTCACCACCGCACAAGCCGTCAACCGCGCCCGTGAAGTAGGGGTCCGTAAAGTACTGGGCAGCAGCCGCAGCCAGCTTGTTGGACAGTTCCTGGGCGAAACAAGCCTTACCAGTCTGCTCGCACTCCTTGCATCCTTGCTCCTCGTCGTCATTTTCATTCCCCTTGTCAACGACCTGCTCGATATCCATTTGTCCGCTGCCATCCTCTATAGCGGCAATATGATAGCATCGATATTGGGTGCGCTGCTCTTCGTGGCCTTCCTTTCCGGATTTTATCCCGCCCTGGTATTGTCCGGGTTCAAACCCGCCAGCGTTTTGAAGAGCGCAATAAGCATGGATAGGAACAAAGGCGTCCTTTTCAGAAGAGGGCTTGTCGTCTTTCAATTCGTCATTGCACAGGCGCTGATCGTCGGGACATTGGTAGTAGCCACCCAAATGGATTACTTCCGGAATGCAGACATCGGCTTTAGAAAAGAGGCTATTATCACAGCCAGCTTTCCGAATGATAGTCTCAGCATGACCAGGCTCGATGTGGTAAGGAACGAGCTGCACAAGATCCCCGGTATTGCTGACGTCAGCTTCAGCACCTTTAGACCCTCAGGCGAACAATGGGCCACCGACCTGCGCCTCCCTGGCAACACCGGCATCAATCCTGACCTGATCATCATCATGAAGCCGGCCGACACCAGCTTTTTTAGATTATATGATATGCCAATCGTGGCGGGCAGAAAGTATTACTCTTCAGACACCATGCGCGAATTTGTCGTCAACGAAGCCACCGTCAGACAGCTGGGCATCAAGGACCCAAAAGACATTATTGGCCGGCCTATGAATATAAATGGAAGAACAGAGCCCATCGTGGGTGTCGTCAAAGATTTTCATGCCAATTCCCTTCGCGATCCCATCCGTCCCATCGCCATGACCACCGCGAAAAGCAGTTACTCGATGGCAAATGTCAGGATCAACCTAAATCAGGCAAATGCTGTCATTACCGCCATGGAGAAAACATGGAACAAAAATTTCTCCGACTTCGTCTTTGAATATTCTTTCCTGGATCAGGACATTGCCAATTATTACAAACAGGAGAACCAGCTGTCCCTGCTCTACAAAATATTTTCAGGTATTGCCATCTTTATTTCCTGTCTGGGTCTGCTGGGTCTGGTGTCGTTCATGGCCATACAACGCAGGAAAGAGATTGGTATACGAAAAGTCCTGGGCGCGCCCGTCCCGCATATTGTGCTCATGCTCTCCAGGGAATTTGCATTCCTCATAACCATCGCCTTCCTCATCGCCGCCCCCTTCGCCTGGTACTTCATGCAGCAATGGTTACAGCAATACACCTATCGTATCACCCTGGGCGTATGGTTCTTTGTCGCCACCATCGCATGCTCTCTTTGCATAGCATGGCTCACCGTTGCCTATACAGCCATCAGAGCCGCCACGACCAACCCAGTGAAGAGCCTGAGAACAGAGTAAGGACATCCACTTAAAAAAACCACAATGACTGCCCGGCATGCCGGGCAGTCATCAGGCTGGCAGTATCTTACCCCCAGGTTAACGGTATCTTACCCCCGTTTACAATGGAACCCCATATGTTTAGCCAGTTTGGCGCCATCACGGATGAGCCCAGATACTTTTTGGAATATCTAAAATTGCAGGACGAGCTCCTTTACGCTCGCGTCGTGAACCTGATCACGTTCGAAGAGATCTTCCCCAATGCATTCCGCATGCAAAAGCTCTATAAAAACAACACCTGGGATCGGCGTACCGAAACGACCCTCGATCTCCACTGGTGGGATTATTGTCATCGTAATTATTGATCCGGCCCAAACCTGGCCCCAGGGCCGCACCTCACGCCTGCCTCTTCGTAAACCACCAGTAAAAAGGAATACCAAGCAATATCAACGTCACCCCGATAGCAGCCTCCCTCGGCCGCGTAAGAAGCGTATTCCCGATCAGCAGCAGACAGAATAATATAAAGACGGCCGGCACCACCGGATAACCCCACACCTTATATGGCCGCGGCGCATCCGGCATCTTTTTGCGCAAGATAAAAACACCCAGGGTCGTAGCGCCATAGTAAATAAAGGCGGCAAAGATCAGCATATCCGTTATCTGATCAAAAGTCCCCGACAACACCAGCAGACAGGCCCATATCCCCTGATACCACAAAGCATACGAAGGTACCCGGGCGGCATTCAGCCTGCTCACCTTCGGGAAGAACACACCCTCGCAGGCCATGGCATAATAAGTACGTGAATTGCTGAGTATCGTCGTATGTGTGCAACCCAGTGTCGTTATCAGGATCAGGGATGAAATAAAAAGGATGCCCCCACGACCCCAAAAAACATTCACCGCCTCCACCGCCGCGATCGAAGACCCCGCCGCATGCATCTGCTCCAGCTTCGGCACAGGCAGCAAGGCCAGATAAGTAATATTCACCAGTATATAGACCGCGATCACTATCAGCAGTCCGACAGTGATGCTCAACGGTACATTCCGATGAGGGTCCTTGATCTCTCCTCCCAGAAATCCCACAGAGTTCCATCCCTCATAACCCCAGAATGCCGCCAGCATGGCCGTAAATATGGCGCTGATGGTCACGGGACCCGCCCCCTCCGACACCGCCATCCGAAAAGGTGCAGCCGGCGCAGCCTGTGAGCTGCTCAATCCAAATACGATGATCAGTATAATGCCCGCCAATACCAGCAGGTACAATCCGGTACTCAGCCCCGCGCCCGTTTTAAGACCCGTTGTATTGATCCATGTCAACCCCAGTATCAACACTATCGCGGTCAGCTTGATCTGAAAGGAAGCAAACGGATAAAAAACACCCCCGATATTCACATCCGCAAGAGAACCAAGCACCACCGGCAAATGCACCAGGCTGTTCAGCGACTGGGCAAATACATAGGCGATACCCGCAATAGCAGCGGTCTTGATGGCCGTAAAATTCGACCAGCCGTATAAGTAGGAAAAAAATCGACCGTATATCTTCTTGTAATAGGCATATTCACCACCCGTATCCGCCAGCATGCTCGCCACTTCCGCATTACTAAGGGCCCCAAAAAGAGAAATGATACCACCCAATACCCAGCAGATCAGCACCCACCCCGAGGAATGCAGCTCCGCCGCCATAGGAGCCACTTTTTTATACACCCCCGATCCAATAATATTTCCAATTACCAAGAAGATCGCCAGTCGAAGCCCAAGTGCTCGATTCAGTCGGGAAGGAACGCTCATGCCATTGATTTGGTGGTAAAATCCGGGTTTAAACTCGAAATATACCTAAAATCCGTTACAATATATAACCTACCTTACTCAGACCATTAGCTAAAACTCCTGACATGAAAATATTCCTCACCCTCCTCACCTGCTTCCTGCTGGAAAGCTTTATACAATGGCATTCCCCAAAGGCCGACCCTCTCGCAGCCAGACGACAGGCCCTCCTATACAAACAAAAGAACCTCATCCGCTGCACCCCGGATCTCACCACCTTCGATCCGGCCGACGATCCCATCCCCCTTCTCTCCGGCTGGGGCGATTATCGTATGCCCATCACCGTGAAAGATGACAGCGCTAACCTGTATTTCCAGCAGGGCATCAATATGTATTATGGTTTCCACATCATAGAGGCCCTCGCCTCCTTCGAAAAGAGCACGCACTTCGACAGCAGTTTTGCAATGGGTTATTGGGGTATCGCCCTTGCCTATGGCCCCAATATCAACGACTATGGCTATACCGCCTCACCCGCGGCCCTGGCCGCCGCCCAAAAAGCCGGCGCACTGTCAGCCCATGTTTCTCCCGCGGAAAAGGCGCTCATAGACGCCATACAACCACGATACTCCGCCGACTCCACCCAGGGCCGGGAACACCTCGATCAGCTCTACGTGGACGCCATGCGCGCCGCCTGGCAGCAATTTCCCAATGACCCCGACATTGCGTCGCTCTACGCCGACGCCCTCATGCAGCAGCATCCCTGGGACCTCTATGACAGATATGGCAAACCCAAAAGCTGGACCCCGCCCATCGTCGCCGCTTTGGAAGGAACGCTAAAAATAAATCCCAATCACCCCGGCGCGGCCCACTATTATATCCATGCCGTGGAAGCATCCGATCACCCCGGTAGCGCACTGGCCGCCGCAGGACGTCTCCCTTCCCTCATGCCAGGCGTATCACATATCGTACATATGCCCGCCCATATCTATATCCGCACCGGCAATTACGAAGAAGGCTGGCGGCTGAATACTCTTGCCGTCAAAGGTTATTATGACTACCTCGGCAAATACGCACCCGTTTCCGGCAATGCGCCATTATACCTCAGCCACAACCTCCACATGCTGGCCGCCTGCGCCAACATGGACGGCCGCTACGCCGACGCCATCAAGGCCTCGATAGATACCCGCGCCAGCTTCGACAGCAGTTGGATGAGCGCCCCCGATTTCATGGGGGTATTTATGCAATACGTGTACATGACACCTCTCCTGACACAGACACGCTTCGGCAAATGGGATGAGATCCTGAACGAGCCCCGCGTTGCGCCCACCTATATTTACGCCGACGTCATCACACACTACAGCCGCGGCATCGCCTTCGCCCGAAAGGGTCAGCTCAACGACGCAGAACAGGAGCTCCTTGCCCTCAGACGCGATACAGCGCATCCGCAGTTAAAAGCCCCCGCCCCCAGCTATTCCAACCCCGGGATCAACGGCGCCCGCGTGGCCGAAAGGATCCTGACAGGGGTCATAGCAGAAAGCCGCAACAATTTACAGGAGTCCATCGATGCCTTTAAAGCCGCCGCACAGTACGAAGACGCCATGATCTATGACGAACCAAAGGACTGGCAGCAGCCCGCAAGACAGTTCCTCGGCGCCGTCCTCATCCGGGCCGGCCGGTATAAAGAGGCGGAAAAGGCCTTCCGCGAAGACCTTGAGATCAACCCAAAAAATGGATGGTCCTACACCGGACTGGCAACGGCCCTCACGAGACAAGGCCGGAAAAAAGAAGCCGCAGCCGCCACAGCTGACTCTCAGAAGGCATTTGCACGCAGCGATAGGAAGATCACAAGCTCGGTAATACAATAAGGCCACGGTCATTCTGCCCTTTCCGGTTAAAAACCCTTAGGGCAGCCTATAAAAAAACTCCTTTTTTTCCTATTATCCTGTTTGCTAAAAAATAGAATGCCCACCCCCGCGTTATAATACCGAAGTCGATGGTCGGTCCGCGATACAGACGATCAGGCGCCGCGTAAAACAAGTTGATCCGTACCCCAATGTACTAGATCCGCAGGCGCCGGTCCATATCCACCGCGAACATGTAAAAACAAGCTGGTCAAATGGATATCTCATTTGATCCGTGTTCGAAAGTACCATCAGAGCTCCTACCCGTCACTAACCTGTGGCACAGACCTTCGGGCAACAAGTCCGAAGGTCTTTTTTTTACCCGCCTGCCTGCCCCATTCCCCGCACCTCAGTGCCCGTCCCCGAAAAATTGTAAAAATTTTTAATAAAAGTTTGGCGCGGAGAAAATAAACAGTTAATTTGACATTTATTATTTATTCTGCTTGCCATACGTTTAACATTGCAAACCTCGAGGATCAATGAACTTTGGAACTGCATGCGTGCAGGAGATGCTGATGCATTAAAGGAGTTGTACAATTCACTTTACCAGGATCTCTTTACCGCAAATTTCTCCGTTTGCACGCGCCGCGACATCGTAAAAGACAGTATTCACGACGCATTTATCAGCATTTGGGTCCATCGCGATAAGCTCCCGTCCGTCAGCTCCCCCGGCGGGTACATCAATACCTGCGTTCGTAGAAAGATGATCGACGCGCTGAGAAAAGAATACCCGCTCGAGAGCGCTCTCCTGAACGCAGGCACCCCATATGAATTCTCATACGAAGAGGTAGTTATCGCCTTCCAGGAGCAGGAAGAGACCCGGCAGACCATCCGCGAAGCCCTGACACACCTGACCGCTAAACAAAAAGAGGCCATCCATCTTCGCTTCTTTGAAAATAAGAATTACGACGAGATAGCCCGGCTGCAGGGCTGCGAACCACGCACCATATACAATCGCGTCTACGAGGCCGTCGAACGCCTCAGGCAATATTTCTCCGTCAGACACACCCGCTAAAGCCCCGTCACAAAAAATCTCAGGAATTTTACGGTAAAAAAACCTCATCTTCCCGTCATACATATAAGTATTGACGAATGAAGGACTATCTATCATACACTGTCGAGGATTTTATAACAGACGAGTCATATCTGCGCTATTATTTCAAGGAAAATGAAGCCGACATCCAATTTTGGACAGAATGGATCGGCCTCCATCCCGAAATGCTGGATATAATCATATCCGCCAACAATTATATAGACGCTTTTTCAGTGAGACTGCCCGAATCGGAATTCCAAAAGGAGCAGCAGCGCTTCGCGCAGACATTACGCGGTCTTTCATTGGATGACGAAAGTCTTAAACCCAGGTTTCATCGTCCCGCCAGAAGAACAATTGCCATAGCAGCTGCCATCGTCTTCACAGTCTCCCTGACAGGCTATCTCATCTGGCAAAAGAACAGGGATTCGTCCCCATCCGGACAGCCGTCAAATATAGCGATGATAGAAAAATACGCAGCCAAAGGCCAGCGTGCAAACTTCACCCTGCCCGATGGTTCGGAGGTAGAGTTGAATGCCGACAGTAAGTTGACCTACCCTTCGAAATTTACAGGGCCTGTAAGAGAGCTGCAATTGTCAGGCGAAGGCTTCTTCCGGGTAAAAAATGATTCGCTGCATCCTTTTCATGTCGTCTCCCAGAACCTTGCCATTACCGTCCTGGGCACCTCTTTCAATATGCAGTGCTACCCGGACAAACAACAGTCAAAAGTGGCCTTGGTCACTGGGAAGGTCAGACTGGACAGGATCAGCGATCCGGTCAATAAAAAAGTGCTGGGCGAAACCCTGATCCTGACACCGTCCGAAATGGGTGTTTTCAATAAACAAAGCCTGTCCCTGGAAAAGACCCATTATGACATGGACGAAGAGACAGGCTGGCGGCAGGGCATTATCGTGTTCAAGGATGCGAATTTTAATGAGATTGCGCTTCGTTTCGATAAAATTTTTAATATCCGGTTGATCAACAAAAGCCATAAGAACAGATTCAGATTCACAGGAACCTTCTCCAACACATCGCCGGAAGAGATTGTAAAAAGTATTTGCTTGTCAAAACAACTCTCTTATACGATAAACAGAAATATAATAACGATTCACTAAACTTTCCAAGTAAAACAACAACTGCCATGAGTACAATCTGTCTGCTCAGGGGGAAGGTATTGTATGTACTTTTCCTAACGCTAACGGTTTCCCTTTACAGCTCTGCCAGCCCATTCGAAGGCAATGATCAGGACCCTATTGGCTCCATTATCAGGCTCAACAAAAAAAGCCTTACGCTAAAGACATTATTTACCATCGTGGAGACGCAAACCACCATCCGGTTCGCCTACGATGCCGCCGACCTGAATATCGATGGATCACTCGAAGTCTCCGCCAAACACATCGCGCTAAAGCAGCTTCTCTCTGAGATCAGCAAACAGCTGGGCGTATCGTTTGAATGGTCGAAAAATATAGTCACCGTGATTCCTCCTCAAAAGAGCCTGGCAACAGAGCTCACCTCCCTGCCTGACGAGTCCCGGATCAGCGGGAAAGTCATCGACAAGAACGGGGATCCTGTGTCAGGGGCCGCCGTCACGGTAAAAGGCTCGGGTATAGGTACAACTACGGACGAGAAAGGGGGCTTCACCATCACGGCAAATCCCGGTGATATATTGGAGATCTCCTATGTCGGATACAAAAAGGTGGAGGTTAAGATCACAAGCTCCTCCCCCGTCTCGATTGTCCTGAGCGACCTTAAAGCAGCCATGAGTGAGGTGGTTGTCGTTGCCTACGGAACCCAGAAAAAGATCAATCTGACAGGAGCCGTCGGGGTCGTTAAAATGGAAGAGATGGATACCCGGCCGCTGACAAACTCGAGCCAGGCCTTGCAGGGCACCATTCCCGGTGTATATGCTCTTCAAAGCTCCGGCAAGCCCGGCGATGACGGTGCAGTCATCGACATACGCGGCGTCGGTACATTCGGAGATAATTCTCCGCTGGTGCTCATCGATGGGATACCCGGCAATCTCACGGATGTAAATGCCATCGACATCCAATCCGTATCTGTATTGAAGGACGCCGCCTCCTCGTCCATCTATGGTAACAGGGCCGCCAATGGCGTGATCCTGATCACCACCAAAAGAGGGTCTGCCGGTAAATTAAAGATCAATTACAACGCCTATTTTGGTACGCAAAACCCGACCCGGCTGCCAAAGGTCCTTAACTCCGTCGATTACACGACACTTTATAACGAAGCTTCTTTGAATTCCGGCGGAGGGGTCATATACGCCGACTCCACCATCCAGAAATATGCAGCGCATAATAATATCATGTACCCCGACATCGATTATTTTAAGGTCTACTACAACAAGGCCAATATTCAAAACCATCGCCTAAGCTTCTCAGGCGGTAGTGACAACATCAACTACGCATTCATGCTGGGCCATCTGGACCAGAACGGTGTCCTGGTAGGAACGAATTATAAAAAGACCGACTTCCGATCGAACATCGATGCATTCTTCCTGAAAGATAAAAAACTGAGGGTCTCGGGCAAACTGGCCGGTAATCTCGGGGTAAAGAACGAACCCACCGACCTTTGGAGCGCCGAATGGTACGCCACGCTCGCGCCTATCCATCCTCTCCGCAATGCGTCCGGACAAT
>Ga0105240_10012885_pt1 | contig 11514 bp, 2 predicted proteins | sample KBSC54metaG_FD_80426 | JGI IMG/M metagenome (GOLD analysis project Ga0105240, IMG submission 80426) | Corn rhizosphere microbial communities from Kellogg Biological Station, Michigan, USA - KBS C5-4 metaG | ecosystem: Host-associated > Plants > Roots > Rhizosphere > Soil | place: Michigan, USA...
CAGCTGTCTGCAGAAAGTATGCACCCAAGGCAGCCACATCTCCGGATTGGCTGGATGGAATCAGGTGAAGGCAGCCACCGGAAGTCAAGGCGGCGAAAACAGGGGTGATGCCAAGGTCGGCTGCCATGGTGGAAACCAGCGCGTAATCCGCCCCATCCGGGAATCCTATCTCCGCCTTTAGCCCAAGAAGATACGCCTGCAGATGACGATGTTCGATAGCTACGCCCTTAGGTTGACCCGTGGATCCAGAGGTAAAGATCACATAGGCTAACTGCTCAGGAAAGATAGCCGGGATCGACGGAAAAAGCGGACCGGCATATGCATCCTCCCCAAACTCCTCATCAATGGCTATTGCAGGAATCCCAAGCTTCTGAAAGTCATGCTTGACGCCGTCTTCGATCACGGCAACTGCCCCGGCCCGAGCTATCATATAGTTGATACGTTCCGCTGGAATATCGGGCTCAATCGGGAGCCATGCGGCCCCGGATTTCAGAACAGCAAAGATAGCAACAATGAAATTAATAGAACGTTGTGCCACAATGGCAACAATCGTGTCAGGCGCAACACTCAACTTCCGCAGTTGCCAGGCTAACCGGGAGGCACGCTGGTTCAGTTCAGAATACGTAATCTTCTGGTCTCCCTGAATTGCCGCGATCCGTTGAGGCACGCGTATGCACTGTTCTTCAATCCACGCGTGAACGCCATTCGGCGCACTCTGTTCAATGGGTTTTGCGGTCAGCAACGGCGAAACAGCATCGGGACCCAGATTAAACTTGCCCAAGGGTCGGCTCGGATCGGATACAACCTGCTGCAATAGTTCTATATAAAGATCGGCGAGGAATACTATCTCCTGCTCATCGAAAGCTGACTTGTCCCATGCGAACTTGACCATCCTGAGGACACCATTTGATATAGTTGCGGTCACAGCCAGTTCAAAGCAATCCAGGCAGTCTTCCGATGAGATGACCTCCCATTTAGTAGATTCAACCTCCTGTAATGCAAAAAGCGAACGCACACCAAAGACAAACGGTATCTGGCATTGGCGTGATTCGTCAGGAGCAAAAGTTTCCGCATCAAAATAGGCCTGATCATACGTTGCCAGTTCCAAGGTCCTGCTGACTGTTTGCACCAATGCCGCAAAATCCTGATCCGGATCCACAGTAGCAGCTATTGGCAATGATTTTTCAAAAAGACCGATGGCGTCCCGCAGTTCGGCTGGTGTACGCCCATTGACTCTTACTCCGGTCAAAAACCGATCAGTACTGCAAATACGGCTTATCAGGAATTGAAATGCAGCAATAAGAACGGCCTCTGCCTGCGACAAGGCAATATTGCCGGGAACATGGCGTGCCAAAACGCCCGAAGTAAACTCTGCCGCTCTTGGGTTCCTGCGCTCGAAAGGAAGATGTGGAAAGCGCAAGCTGGAAAATTCCGGTGTCTTCCAATAACTATCGTGATCTCTTGCGTCCTCAAGAATCTGGTTTTGCCATTCAGAAATGTCCGCATACTGCAAGGCTTCATCCTGACGCAATGAAATGCCCGAATATGCAGCGTGCAATTCGCGCACAATCGCGGCCAGCGCCGGGGCATCGGCGCACAAGCCGGAAGAAGTTGCCAGCAGAAAATGTTCTCCGTCCTTTACATGCACCACGGTAAAATTTATTTTCGGATCTTCATTTGCTGTTTGTGCCTGCTTCCACAGTGCCTCGGCAATGGAATCGACTTCTGATTTCACTTCAGCAGCAGATTGATGGCTAAGTTCACACTGTTGATCCAGTCCCTTGATTTCCTCAGCTATTACTTGGACCGGAAATCTGGTATCTGGCAGCAGCACAAACCGCGTCCGCAATATCTCGTGGGTTCGCCGTATGAGAAGAATCGCCTTATCGAGCTTCTCCATATTTAGCGGCCCGGTGATCCTAACCCGGCACTGTGCCGCGAAGGAAGCATATGGATGTCGCTCCATAAGCCGCCAGAGCTTTCTCTGTTGAGGCGAAATCCGGAAACCTTCAAATGATTCAACGGGAAGCTGCGCGGCCGAACTCATTTGGTGTTCTCCTGATCAGCCGAATGTGGCTCACTCATACCGACGACAATCTGACGTGGTCCCCGGAACGCAGAACGCCCATGCGCTACAAGCATGTTGTCCAGCAGCAGCAGATCATGCTGGTTCCACGGAAATTTAATAGTTTCCTGTTGATATGCGTCGCGAAGAATATCCATTACTTCAGGCTCAATTCGGCTGCCATCACCGTAATACGTGTTATAAGGAAGATCTTCCTCAGCTAATTCCGCCTGGAGTCCGGCGCGAATTTCAGACGCGAGCGTGGAGACATGGAAAAAAGTGGCATGGTTAAACCATACTGTCTCCCCGGTTACAGGGTGTTTCCGCACCGCTGAACGCCTCTGCCGGATGCGCAGGCGGTCTTCGGAAAGCCACTCGGCCTGGATACCATTGGCAGTACAATGGCGGTCCACTTCCGTCTTGTCCTGGGTCTGAAATGCCGTCTGCCATGTAAGCCCATAACCTGTTCCGAAATTTCGCGCCAGCATCCAGCCATCCTGCACAAAACGGTCACGCACCTTCACGGGAACACGGTTGAAAACACGGCGCACATCCGCAATAGGCGTTTCGCCGCCCTCCTGTGGCGCAGTGACGCAGAAAAACATGATTTTCAAAGGCCAAGTGGATGAATAGGAATTCTCATTATGGAGAAAGATGACATGTTCGGGTGGGTACTCTGTTGACGTGTAGATGTTCCCATGCACCCGGCTGCGCGGTGAGGTTTGTTCTTTATATGCGAGCGGCTCACCTGAAACCGCGGTGACAAACTGCCGGAATTCCTCTACAGATGAAATGGGAAAATTCCTAAACAGCAATCCTCCGTGACGCAACAGCAAAGACTGGATCCACTGACGATTTGAAGCAGCCCACGAAATGCTGTCCAGATCGTCAACGGCGGGAAACACCGCTAACGGGAGGTCCGTTTCAGCAAACAGTTTGTCCGTACTGACAAGATTCTCCTGGCTGATCTTCCTGGCTTTGCGGAGTCCGGAAAGGTTCGGTAATAGAGCAGGTTGAGTTTTCATGGGTCCTTACCTCTATATTCAAGTATGGCTGCCGCGCCGCCGGGCTGCACGGAGCTGCCGCCCTTGCTGCTGAGAATGGTCGCGCTTGCGCGCGAGAGCAGTCTCCTGCTCGAAGCGCATAGCATTCTCGATCAGTTCGGAAACCAAAATTTGAGGATTTTCAACTATCAGGCGGAGCATCTCTGCAAGCTCTTCCAACATGGAGGCGATGGTTGATTGCAGGAACATGCCGGATTTGTAAGTAATGGTCAGTTCCAGCCCAGCGGGTGTGGGAAAGGCATTCAGGTGAATATCGAAGCGTGCCTGGCCCGCGTCCGTTTCAATTATTTCAGCTTCAACTGCTCCGGCGAGCTCCAGCCTGTCATTGACTTCAGTAAGCATATTGAGCATCACCTGGAACAAAGGGTTTCTGCCGGGTTCGCGCACCACCTGCAACTCTTCCACCAGTTTCTCGAAAGGCAGGGCCTGATGAGCATAAACGGCGAGAGCATTGGCCCGGATCTGATCAACCAACTCTGTAAACGGCGCGGCGGCATCAATGCGTGTGCGAAACACCAGGGTGTTCACGAACATGCCGATGAGCGCCTCTGTCTCTAACTGATGGCGGTTTGAAACCGGAGTACCGACCAGGATGTCAGATTGTCCACTGTACCGGAACAGCCAGACATTCATGGCAGCGAGCAAAGTCATAAAATCCGTTGCACCAAGCCGCTGACTGAGTTGTTTCAATCCCAAGGAGAGTTCCGGGGAGAGACGCAACATGTGCATTGCCGCGGCAAACGACTGCACTGAAGGACGCGGAAAATCAGTGGGCAAATCCAGCGTCTGCGGAGCGCCTTCCAGCGCCTGACGCCAGTACCGGAGATGACTCTCCAGCGCCTCGTCCCGGAGCCATTCCCTCTCCCATACCGCCACATCCGCGCACTGTACCGGCAGTTCAGGCAAAGGCGATGCCTTGCCATTCAGGAAAGCGCTGTAAAGGTTATTGAGTTCTCTCACAAAGATGGGAATAGACCAGGCATCATAAATAATGTGGTGCACAGACAGGCAAAGAACATACTGCTGTTCTTCTGTGATGTACAGCGCTACGCGGAACAAAGGGCCATGTGCCAGATCGAAAGGCTTCTGAATATGTGAATCTATTAGTTCGCGCAACTTGCTTTCTCGGAACTCTAGCGGAATGCTCCTTAAGTCAGCTCTTTCCAAAGGCACAGACGCGGGCGGCTGGATCATCTGCCAGGGCAATTCGCCTGCGGCCGGGAAGCTGGTGCGGAGAATCTCGTGCCGGCAAACTATCTCATCCAAAGCAGCCGAAAGAACATCGATATTAAGTTTCCCCTTTAAACGCAATACGGTAGGAATGTGATAGACACGGTTTCCGGGCTCTAGCTGATCGAGCAACCATAGACGTTGTTGTGCGAATGAAAGCGGCAGTTTTTGGGCACGGGACACGCGCACAATGGGTGGAATCTCATGTTTTTCTCCTGCTTCTTTGAGGTGCTCCACCACCTTTGCCAATTCGGCAATAGTTTTCGTCTCGAACAACTGGCGTAAGGAAACATCCACGCCAAACGCAGCGCTCATCCGGACGCGGACTTGAGCAGCCAATAAGGAGTGGCCTCCAATCCTGAAGAAATCCTCGTAAACGCCCACTCGTTCGCGATGTAATACTTCTTCCCACAACCGGCAGAGGGTTTCCTCTATACCATTGCGGGGGGCCATGTATTCCTGATCGGACGTATAGGTATCCGGTTCCGGCAGGTTCCTGCGGTCAACCTTGCCGCTCGGGGTCAAAGGCATGGTCTCAAGCTGTACATATGCGCTGGGCATCATGTACTCAGGCAATCTACGTTGCAAATGTTCACGCAACTCGCTGATATTCAGCCCTACTCTGCGATTTTTGTGCTCTTTATCTCCTGGCTGGGCGATTAAATAGGCCACGAGCCTTTTATCTCCAATGTGGTCTTGCCGCGCCATCACTATTGCTTGCCGAACTTCCGCATGCTCCTGCAACGCTGCTTCAATCTCGCCTAGCTCAATACGGAAGCCGCGAATCTTTACCTGGTGATCCACCCGCCCCAGGTACTCGAGGTTGCCATACTCTGTCCACCGCACCTGATCACCCGTCCGGTATAGCCGCTCTCCGCCCTCTAAACTGAATGGGTCGGGGCCAAAACGTTCGGCCGTTAAATCAGGACGACGCAAATAACCTCGTCCCAAGCCATCTCCTCCCAGATACAGTTCTCCTATGGCCCCTATGGGGACTGGTCGCATTTCTTCATCGAGCACGTAAGTACGAGTATTAATGATGGGTTTTCCAATAGGAATTCGAGCCGGCCATTGCGATGCATCTCCCGGCAACTTACATGCGGTAACCACATGAGTTTCACCAGGGCCGTAGTGATTATGCAAATGCCGCTTGCCTTCACTCTGCCCAAACCACTTCCGCATCCGATCACCGGGCACTAATGCTTCTCCTGCCTGTATGAGGTCGGTCAGCGATTTCATCTCTCGGCCCTGCTGCCATACCGCTTCGCTCACTGCCTCTAACATCACATTCGGAGCGTACAATTCCTGGATCTCATGCTCGTCTAGCCATTGAACAAATTCCGCCGGGTCGCGCCGCACGTCCTCTCGTGGTATGCAAAGCGTCTTTCCGCTGGTAAGCGCCGAGAGGATTTCCTGTGCTGATACGTCAAAGCTTAAAGAGGTGAACTGCGCAACCCGTGTCCCTGCACCGCCCGCTAATGCTGCGTGATGATATGCAAGCAGGTTCACCATTGCTTTCACGGTCATGATGATTCCCTTCGGCCTGCCAGTTGAGCCGGAGGTGTAGATCACATACACGGGATTTTGTGCCGACAACGGGGCTATACGATCACAATCTTTAAGATTGCTGGTACTACGGGTGATCAATTCCTGCCGGGTCGATGGGACATCAAGCAGCAGGCGTTGCACTCCCTGCGGGAGCATCTTCACGGCCTTCGTAGTTGTCAGCAAAAGCTTTGGCTGCGCGTCCGCCAGCATAAGTTCTACCCGTGCCGGCGGGTACTCCGGATCCAGTGGAAGATACGCAGCACCGGCCTTGAGGACGCCCCAAATTGAAATCACCATCTCAAGGGAGCGCTCCAGGCATATCCCAACAAAATCCTCGGGCCCAATGCCACGTTCCACCAGCACATGCGCCAACTGATTTGCGCGAACATTCAGCTCGGCATAGCTGAGTTTCTCTGTTTCAAACTCAACTGCAATCACATCCGGCGTTCTGGACACCTGCTCTTCAAACAAATCGACCAGTTTATGTTCTGAAACCTTTTCTTGTGTCCGGTTCCACTCCTCAATGACTTGTCTTCTCTCGTTAGCGGTCAGCAGGGGCAATTCAGCGATCGATCTTTCAGGTTCTCTTACAATCGCGCTGAGCAGCACCTGGTAATGATCGACCATCCGCGTGATCGTGGCAGGCCCAAACAGGTCTTTGCTGTATTCCAGGAAACTTGCCAGCGCCCCCGATCCATCTTCGCCAAAGTGCAGCAACAGATCGAACTTAGATGTGCCGTTATGGGTACTATCAAAGGGCTGAAGGGAAGCGTTTGCCAGCCGCAAATCCGAATCAGGCGTGTTCTGCAGAGTGATCATCACCTGGAAAAGGGGACTAATGCCCAGGTTCCGTTCCGGCGACAGGACTTCGACAAGCTTCTCGAACGGCAGGTCCTGATGAGCATAGGCTCCAACCGTGACCTCTTTAGCTCTCAGGAGCAACTCTGTAAATGCCAACTTGCCGGAAAGGTTCACGCGCAGCACCAGGGTATTCAGGAAAAAGCCAATCAGCTTTTCTGTCGCGCTGCTGTTACGTCCGGCTATTGGTGTTCCTACAGCTATGTCCTGTTGCCCGCTATAGCGGTAAAGGAGGACCTGAAAGGCCGCCAACAGTACCATGAATAAGCTGGCGCCTTGCTCTGCGCCGAGCTTCTTGAGTTTTTGCACAACATTCACATCTATCACAAACTCATGAATGCCGCCTTTTTCACTTTGCACAGCAGGCCGCGGCCGGTCGGCCGGCAATGCCAGCATACTGTTCCCCGCCAGTTGTTCTTTCCAGTAAGACAGTTGGGATTCCAGCAAACCAGCTTCCAAACATTCCTGCTGCCATACGCTATAGTCTGCATATTGAATATCCAGTTCAGGCAGCATTAACGGACGGTCGGAACTTAATGCGTTATAAAGTGCCGATACCTCCTCGACCAGTATGCCTGTTGACCAGGCATCAGAAATAATATGATGCATGGTAAATAGAAGCACATGGTCGTATGTACCCAGCCGCAACAGCTTTCCCCGAAAGAGCGGCGCCTGTTGCAGATGGAACGGCTGCCGCGCTTCTTCGCGGGCCAGTCGACCAGCTTCCGCTTCCCGCCGGCGATCGTCCAGTTCACCCGTTAAATCCAGCACCGGCATATGAACTTTGATCTGTTCTTCGATGACCTGATGCGGCTTTCCGCCTAGTGCAATGAAGCGCGTGCGAAGCGTTTCATGGCGGCCGACGATCACCCCCAAAGTCTTTTCCAGTAACTCAACGTCCACACTTCCTCGGACCCGCAATGCGATGGGTATGTTGTAGGTTGCCCTGCCGGCAGTCAGCTGATCAAGAAACCATAACCTTTGCTGGGCAAATGAAGCAATAAACGAAACCTCTCCGTGTTCGGATTCCCGGCGCGGCATCCGTCGGATGGCGGGTAGAGAGCTGGCTTGCGCATCATTGACGGAGGCTAGTTGCATGGCCTGATCGATTAATTCAGCCATTGAGGCGACGGTCGGCGTTTCGAAGAAGCTGCGCACTGGAATATCGACCATGAAAACTTCACGAATGCGATTGGCCACTTGTGCGATCCTTAGTGAATGACCGCCAATTCTGAAAAAATCATCGTGAACTCCCACCCTTTCGCGACGCAATATTTGCTGCCATAAACCGCAAAGTGTTTCTTCCACATGGTTTCGTGGAGCCGCATATTCCTGCTCGCACGTATACGCCTCGGGGTGCGGCAGGCCCTTGCGATCAATTTTCCCGCTTGGCGTGAGAGGCAGGGCTTCCATTTGTATATAGGCACCTGGCACCATGTACTCTGGCAGCTTTCTCTGCAGATGCCCACGCAACTCACTGACCTTGAGCTCGGGGCGGCCATCATTATTGTCATTGCCCGAACCGGCCACAAAGTAAGCCACCAGTCGTTTATGGCCTGGCTCATCCTCCCGGGCAGTAACTACCGCCTGACCGATTCCCGCATACTCCCGCAGCGCCGCTTCAATCTCGCCCAGTTCGATGCGGAAGCCTCGGATTTTGACCTGTTCATCGGCGCGTGTCTGGTACTCCAAATCGCCATCCGCCTTCCACCGCACCAGATCGCCAGTCTTGTACATGCGTTCCCCGGCCGCTCCGAATGGGTTTGGGATGAACCTCTCAGCGGTCAGATCCGGCTGCTTCAAATATCCACGCGCCAAACTCGGCCCGGAAACATACAGCTCGCCTGTAACGCCTACAGGTGACGCGTTCAGATTTCCATCCAGAACATATACACGCGTATTCAGGATGGGTTTTCCAATCGGCGGCGTTTGCGATCCAGATAATGGCTGGCTCATAGTGGCGCACACCGTCGTTTCAGTGGGGCCATACGCGTTCACCATGCGCCTGTTTTGCGACCACAGACCCGCCAGTTCACCCGAGCAGGGCTCGCCGGCTACTATCAAACTTTTCAGGGGCAACTCGCCGCAATTTTCGAGAGTTGGAAGAATGGATGGTGGAAGGGTCGCGTGCGTCACACTCTCCGTGATCAATAGATCACGAAGCTGAGAACCGCTCCGGCTTTCGTTACCGATTAATACCAGAGCTGCGCCCGTGGTGAACGCCATCACAATTTCCCATACCGAAGCATCGAAACTCAACGAAGAAAATTGCAATACACGGGATTGGGAATCGAGACCAAGGTATTTAATATGAGTGGCTGATAATGCGGCAATGCCGGCATGTGTCACTACCACACCTTTAGGAAGGCCAGTGGAGCCCGAGGTATAGATCACGTAAGCGGTATTTGCCGTATCCACGATCGAGGCCGGATTTTCACTGGATCTCTTATTAATCTCCTCTGACTCAACGTCCATCTCAATAGTCCGCGCACAGTGCACCGGAAGACCGCTTCGTATCCTGCTATACGTCAGGATTGCGCCTACAGAGCTGTTCTCTAGCATGAATGCTATCCGTTCCGCTGGATACTGCGGATCAATGGGCATGTAAGCGGCGCCAGCCTTTACTACGCCCAGAACGGCAACTACCATATCAACAGAACGCTCCAGGGCGACACCCGCAATAGTTTCTCTTTGTACTCCCAAGCTTGCAAGATAATGTGCCAACCGGTTCGCGCGCTCATTTAATTCGCGATAGCTCAACTGCTCTTTGCCCTGGATCACCGCCACTGCATCTGGGTTTTTCCTGACCTGCTGTTCAAACAGTTCCACGAGCGTTGCCTGGGGAATTTCTTCTCCCGTCCGGTTCCATTCCTCGGTGACCTGTTTTCTCTCATTGTTGGTCAACAAAGGCAATGCAGCAATGGATTGATCAGGATTGGCTACAATACCACTCAATAAAATCTGATAATGATTGATCATCCGCCTGATGGAGGCGGGTTCGAAGAGATCTGTGTTGTACTCCACAGATCCTGCCAGCGCTCCTGAGCCGTCTTCTCCGAACTGAAACGAAAGATCAAATTTCGCTGTTCCGTTATCAGTATTGTCGAACGGCAGGAGAGCGGCGGTGCCCAGTCGCAAATCTGAACGGGGAGCATTTTGTAGAACGATCATTATCTGAAAGAGCGGCGTGGCGCCCAAGTTTCGATCAGGGGATAGGACCTCCACCAGTTTTTCAAAAGGAAGGTCCTGGTGGGCATACGCCTGCAGGGTAACCTCCCTTGCTTTATGTAACAGTTCGGTGAAAGCGGGTTTTCCGCAAAGATCCAGGCGCAGCACGAGAGTGTTTACAAAAAAGCCAATCAGCTGTTCGGCATCTGTGCTGCTTCGCCCGGCAATTGGAGCCGCCACTGAGATGTCATCCTGTCCACTATAGCGATAGAGCAATGTATGCAATGCGGCCAGCAGCACCATAAACAGCGTGGCGCCCTGTTTTTCCGCCAATTTCTTCAGTTGATGCGTGACATTTCCAGGGATGACAAATTCGTAAGTCGCACCAGTCTGGCTCATCAATACCGGCCGCGGATGGTCGGTGGGCAAGTTCAAGAGGCTGCTTCCCGCCAGTTGCTGTTTCCAATACTCCAGTTGCTGTTCCAGCAATCCTCCTTCCAGACACTCCCGCTGCCACATGGTGTAATCTGAATATTGGATCGGCAATTCCGGCAAAGGTGATGGACAACCAGCACTGAACGCCTCATAAAGAGCTGACACTTCCTGGACCAGCACACCCATAGACCAAGCATCTGAAATAATATGGTGCATGGTAAATAGAAGCACATGGTCATGTGTGCTCAGCCGCAACAGCTTTGCCCTGAACAGCGGCGCTTGTTGAAGATCGAATGGCTGTCTCGCCTCTTCCTGCGCGAGCCGCATAGCTTCTACTTCCCGGTCCTTGCCAACAGTTATGCTGCTTAAGTCCAGGATTGGCAGTTGGAGATTGATCTGCTCCTCGATTACTTGCTGCGGTTCACTTCCGGCCACCACAAAACGTGTACGGAGCGTTTCATGCCGGCGCATTACCTCTTCCAACGCTCTGTTCAGCACTTCTATATCCAGATCGCCGCGGATCCGCAATGCGTTGGGTATGTTGTAGGTCGCTTTTCCGGGAGTGAGCTGGTCAAGAAACCATAACCTTTGCTGAGCAAATGAGGCGGGGAAGAAAACTACTTCCCGCGCAGAGGTCTCACGAAGATTAGCAGCTGATGAGGTCATGGTCTTTTTGAGTTTGCAGAAAGTTAAGACAGTTCAGTAAGCAGCCTAAGCTAATAGGAATTCTTATTCTTTACTCGGGGGCTCAACTGAAAAGTTTATATCTGCTGTATCTATAATGTTGATTGTTCTTTTACTGGAAAACCGGGCCGCATTTATTTTCAGGGCAGCACAGCGGCTTTGCGTTCTACTCGTTTGATAGCCGGCAGAACAGGCCGCTGAACTTCATTGACTGGAGTTTGCAAGGCTTGTTGAATAAGGTGGGCTAACTGGGCGATGGTTGGAGCTTCAAACATCCGCCGCAGCGGAAGCTCCACATGAAAGCTTTCCCGCATGCGCGAAACCACCTGCGCCGCGCGCAGCGAATGTCCCCCAATCCTGAAAAAGTTCTCGTGGATTCCCACCCGCTCGGCTCCCAGGACCTGCTGCCAGATTCCACACAGCCTTTCTTCCACCGCCGTCCGGGGGCCAACATATTCCTGC
>Ga0105240_10012890_pt1 | contig 11512 bp, 12 predicted proteins | sample KBSC54metaG_FD_80426 | JGI IMG/M metagenome (GOLD analysis project Ga0105240, IMG submission 80426) | Corn rhizosphere microbial communities from Kellogg Biological Station, Michigan, USA - KBS C5-4 metaG | ecosystem: Host-associated > Plants > Roots > Rhizosphere > Soil | place: Michigan, USA...
CGGGAGCGGCGAGCCGGAACGAGGGTTTTGCCCTACGCATACCTAGAAAATCATCTGAGAAACAGGGCGCACGGCGGTGGGAGCGTATCATTGAAGTAGGGGATGGGTTGTGTCCGGTCTCACCACTACTGAGGCGCCGTTTATCGAGCAGGCTCGCCACGAAGGGCAGCTCTACATCCATCAGCCTTACGATCTCTACACCGACGAAAATCATCGGGCTTGGAGCAGCTTGTATCGCCGGATGCTGCCGCGCTGGGAGCGCTACGCCAACCGGCATTTCCGGGCTGGACTGGAAGCGCTCAAGCTAAACCATGACCGGGTTCCGTGTCTAACCGACGTCAACCGTTTTCTCAGACCGCTCACCGGATTCCAGGCCAAGGCGGTGAGCGGCTACGTGCCCACTTTCCTGTTTTTCGACAGCCTGCGGAATCGGGAATTTCCCACTACAATCACGATCCGGAGAGCCGATCATTTGGATTATCTGCCAGAACCCGATATTTTCCACGACGTTGCCGGGCATGTGCCGATGCACACCGACAAACATTTCGCCGAGGCGCTGGTGCGGTTCGGGGAGTGCGCCCATACGGCTGTGGCCTTGGCCGGGGACATTGCGGATCCGAACGAGCGAGTCCGCGCGGTCACCAGCATTATTAAGGCGATGGCCCGCTTCTTCTGGTTTACCATTGAGTTCGGGTTAATGTCCTCACCTAAGGGATTAAAAGTTTACGGGAGCGGTCTGCTGAGTTCTTACGGGGAGATTGAGCACGCAATTGAATCGCCCGAAGTGCAGCGCTACCCGATGCAACTGGAATGGGCCATCAATCAGAGTTTTGAGATCGATCATTACCAGCCGCTGCTGTTCATCGTGGAGTCCTTCGACCATCTGTTTTATCTGGTGGGGCGGCTCGAGGAATGGATGAAGGAAGGCCGGTTAAACCATGTGGCGCCAGGGGAACCGGCTGTAGAGGAAGCGGATTTACAGAGCTTTCTCAAAGCGGCGCGGTGAACTACCGGGGGGATCAGAGCGCCGGATGTCCGGCTTCCTTGCGGTGGGGCTTTTCGGCGCGAGCGTGTTTGACGATGCTCAAGAACCTGCGCGCCAATTCACGAATGCGGTGGGTCTGCCTCAAGGGGATGGACTCATGCGGGATCAAGGCCTCTCCGATGCCCAGCGCGGTGGCGCCGGCGCGGATGAAATCGCCCGCGGTCTCCTGATTCACTCCGCCGGAGGCAATCAACGGGATTTTCGGGAAGGGTGCCTTTAGAGCATGGATATAGTGGGCGCCACCGACTTGGGCGCAAGGGAAGATTTTGACAAAGTCACAACCAGCTCCCCACGCCCGCATCACTTCTGTAGGCGTAAGCGCGCCGGGGATGATTACGGCGCTGGTTTGGCCGGCGAAGTCCGCACTCCCCAGTTCCAGGCCAGGGCCGGTCAGGAACTGGGCGCCGGCCTCCAGGCAGCGGCGAGTGGTGGCGGAATCCATCAACTCGCCGGCGCCCACGATGACCTGCGGATGGTCCCGCACGAGACCGGCTAACAGGTCGAGGGCACCGGGAACGATCATGGTGAGCTCCACGATGGGGATTCCGGCGTTCGCGAGTTCCTGGGTGGCGTAAGCCGCATCCTCCGGTGAGGACACGTGAATGCACGGAATGAGTCCTATCTCTTCGATGCGGGAGCGAACTTCAGGCTTGGTCATGGATTGAGTTTTTCGCGGGACTAAGAATATTGTATTTGACCGAATGCGGCGGCGCTCGTATAATCCTTGTCATTATGCGTCTCTTTAAAATCGTTGCAATAGCGGCGGGGTTCTGTTTGCAAGCGGTCATAGCGACGGCGCAGACACGGACGCCGGCAACGCTCGACATCTATGTGATTGACGTCGAGGGCGGCAACGCTACCTTATTCGTTACGCCGGCGCATGAATCGCTGCTCATGGATACCGGGAACGCCGGGGCGGTGGCGGCGGTTCGCGATGCGGGGCGCATTCTGGATGCGACCAAAGACGCCGGGCTCGATCACCTCGATCATGTGATCATCACACATTGGCATGGCGACCATTTCGGCGGATTGGCCGAGCTGGCTTCGAAAATCACGATCAAGGAGTTCATCGATCACGGACCGAACGTGCAGCCGGGAGAGCTGGCGGATACGTTTTTGAAAACCACTTACCCGCAGCTCTACGCCAAAGCCAAGCACACCGTTGCGAAACCTAGCGATCGAATTCCGATGACGGGATTGGATGTGCGCGTGGTGGCGTCGGCGGGCGAAACCATTAAAACGCCGCTGCCGGGCGCCGGAAAGCCGAATCCGTATTGCGCGAATTTCAAGCCCGGAGAGAATAATGCAGAAGATCCGCAGTCGGTGGGTATCCACATCGCGTTTGGAAAGTTTCGCACGGTTCATCTGGGGGATCTGACCAAGAACAAGGAATTCCAGCTCATGTGCCCGAGCAATCGTATCGGCACGGTGGATGTGCTTTTGGGCTTGCACCACGGTCAATCGAGCTCGAATTCGGAGGTGGCAGTGTATGCCATGCATCCGCGGGTAGCCATCATGAACGACGGAACGCGCAAAGGCGGCGAACCGGACGTGATGAAGACGGTGCATTCCTCGCCGGGCCTGGAAGATCTCTGGCAGATGCATTTTTCACTGCTGAGCGGGCAGGAGTACAGCGTGCCGGGAATGTTCATCGCGAATACCGTGGACGATCCGCAGCCGGCGATGCCGATCGCTCCGCTGCCTCCTCCGCAGCCGGGTCCCGGTGCACCGCCGGCGCCGGTGCATAACGGTGCGGCACATTGGATCAAAGTGTCGGCGCAAGCGGATGGCTCCTTCACGGTTACCAATACGCGGAACGGATTCAGCAAGACGTATCCAACCCTCAGCGCTCGACCGTGAGGCAGCGCAGGTAGCGCTCGGCCGAGCGGCGCAGCACGGATTTGGCGTCGGCTTCGATAACAAATCCGGGCCACGCTCCGAAGAGTTTTTGGAACTCGAAGGGTTCAAGCGCGGCAACGATCCGCTGGACGCTGGGGACGCTGAGAGGAAGCCAGTTGGGATAGCTGTACATGAAGCTGACCCAGCGCCGGTCCATGCACACTTGCGGCAGGTCGCCAGTGAATAGCGCGCCGGGACCGTGAAGGACTTGATACCCGGCGAAGTGTCCGCCCAACCGGATCAAGGTGAAGGCGGAATCCAGCGGGTGCGTCTCGCCCTGCCAGAAATGAATGCACGCGTCGGGACGCTGGACCCACTGGCGATCCTTTTCGTGCAGGTAAACCGGGACGCCGCCGAAGGCGTTGCTCCATTCGATCATCGACGCGTAGTAATGCGGGTGCGAAATGGCAATGGCGGAAATGCCGCCCAGGGCTTTGACCAGCGCGATGGTATCGGGATCGAGCAGGCTGATGCAATCCCACAGAAGGTTGCCGGTGCTCGTCTGGATCAGCAGCGCGCGTTGACCGATGGCGAACTTGGGCTCGGTGCCGATGCCCCAAATTCCCTGCCCTTCCTGATAGAGCGTATTGCGATGGGTTTTGCGGAGATCGTCCATGGTGGTCCAGCGCTGGCCGTGAAGACCGACATACTGGCGCTCATCTTCACAGATGGGACAATGTTGAGGCGGACGATCGGAGGGCGGGAATTGGGCGCCGCAGGTTACGCAGATAGGAGCGATCATGCTGGATTATCGAAATCCAAGTGTATCGCCATGGCGCCGGCGCTGCTGTGATCCAATAGGAAATCATGTCGATACTGGCGTGGGCGTTTTTGATTGGAGTGATAGCGGGACTTCGTTCGATGACAGCTCCGGCGGCGGTGAGCTGGGCGGCTCGAGCGGGCTGGTTGCATCTGGAAAACACTGGGCTGGCGTTTCTGGGATTTCGGTTCACGCCCTACCTAATTACTGTGCTGGCGATTGGCGAACTGATTGCCGATGAGCTGCCGAAGACGCCTAGCCGCAAGACGCCGGGGCCGTTTGTGTTCCGGATCGTCACCGGCGCGCTCAGTGGAGCCGCTCTCGGGACCGCCAGCGAGAATCTGATGGCTGGTCTGGTGGCGGGTGCGGCGGGCGGCGTTGCCGGGACGCTGGGTGGCTACGAATTCCGGGCGCGGTTGGTTAGAGCGACTGGAGGCCGAGATCTCCCCATCGCGCTGTTGGAGGACTTGATTGCAGTGGGAGGAGCGGCGATGATCGTTTCGCGTTTCGCATGACCACTAAATTCGACGCCATCATTATCGGTACGGGCCAAGCCGGGCCGTACATCACCAGAAGGCTGGCTGCCAGCGGCATGAAAGTCGCAATCGTCGAGCGCAAATTGTTCGGCGGAACCTGCGTCAATACCGGCTGCATCCCCACCAAGGCCATGGTGGCTAGCGCCTATGCGGCGCACCTGGCGCGGCGCGGCGCGGACTTTGGCGTGGCGCTCGACGGCGGCGTGCGGGTCGATATGCGGCAGGTTTGGTCCCGCAAAGACGCGATATCGGCGCAATCGAGAACCGGTCTTGAGACATCGCTGAAGAAGCTCCAGAACTGCACGGTGTTTGAGGGGCACGCGCGGTTTGAATCCCCGCGTGAGGTGAGCGTCGGCGGGGACAGGATCACCGCCGATCGCATCTTCATCAATGTAGGCGGCCGCGCGGTGGTGCCGGCGATGCCGGGGGTCGGCGATATCGAATACCTGACCAATAGCTCCATGATGAGCGTCGATTTTTTGCCCAAGCACTTGATTATCGTAGGCGGCAGCTATATTGGGCTCGAATTCGGGCAAATGTTCCGGCGTTTCGGAAGCGAGGTCACCATCATTGAGATGGCTTCGCGGCTGATTCAACGCGAGGACGAAGATGTGTCGGCGGCGGTCCTTGAAATCATGGAGCACGAAGGCATTAAGGTGCGGCTCAACGCGAAGTGCATCAGTTTTTCGAAAAGGGACGAGGCATCGGTCGCGAAGGTGGATTGCAGGGATGGCGGTCCGGAGGTGAGCGGTACGCATGTCCTGTTAGCCGTCGGGCGGCGGCCGAATACAGACGATCTGGGGCTCGATAAAGCCGGCGTCGCGATGGATGAGCGCGGCTATATCGTGGCTGACGATCAACTGCGGACCAATATTCCCGGCATCTGGGCCGTGGGCGATTGCAACGGGAAGGGAGGCTTCACGCACACGTCCTGGAACGATGCGGAGATTGTAGTGGCGAATCTGCTCGACAACGATCCACGGCGGGTGAGTGACCGCATCCAGACTTACGCGCTGTTCATCGATCCGCCGCTGGGGCGCTGCGGTCTGGGCGAAACCGAGGTGCGCAAGAGCGGGCGCAAAGCCCTGATCGGCAAGCGCCCCATGACGAAAGTCGGACGCGCGGTAGAGAAGGGCGAGACTCAGGGCTTCATGAAAATCCTGGTCGATGCCGACACGCACGAGATCCTGGGCGCCGCGATTTTAGGCACGGGCGGCGACGAGGCAATTCACTCGATTCTGGACGTGATGTACGCGAAAGCGCCGTATACGCTGATCCAGCGGGCCATGCACATTCATCCTACGGTATCGGAGTTGATTCCGACGATGCTTGGCGAGCTGAAACCGTTAGACGGTTGAGCTAAAGTTTATCGACTACCACCACGCCGCCTTTGACCACCGCCTTGGCGTTCAAGAAATTCCAGTAGCCTTCGAGCGGATTTCCGGCGAGGATGACCATATCGGCCAGCTTGCCCGGCTCCAAGGTACCGAGCTGGTCGCTCATCTGGATGTAGGAGGCGGTGTTCGGTCCCATGAGCTTGATGATGTCCTGCATGGAGAACATTAGGTTCAGGCTTCTGAGTTCCTGCGCCAGCCCGGCTCTGGGCTCATAAGTAGTGTCGGTACCGTAACCATAAATGACACCGGCATCCCAGGAGGTGCGTGCGTTCACCGCTTTATATCCGGCTTCCTGGCCGCGGCCATCGCCCTGCAGGATCGACTCGGGCCACGGTTTGCCATCGCGGAAGCGCGGCTTGTTGTCATCGGCAAACACACCGAAGACGGGCACGCCGAAACCGATGGTCGATAACTGTTTCGTGCCCGCGGCAGCCACCCTTTTGGCTTCCTCAAAGGTCAGCCACCCGAAATGGGGAGTGTGAACCAGCAGCGGCACGCCAGCATCGATGGCAGCCATCATTGCCTGGGGGCTTACGGCATGGACCTGAACCATCACGCCATCCTTTTTCCCCTCGTCGACGATGGCGCGAAGCGTTTCCATTTCTTGAGCAGAGGGGCCGGGCTTGGGAGTAAGCGCGATTTCGCCGGTAAACTTGATTCCCATATCGGCCATCTTGCGCACAGCGGCGCGGGCCTGCTCAGGAGTGTTGTTATTCAATCTCAGCGATCCCGACGGAATGATGCGCGGGCCGTTGATGATGCCTTTTTCAATGTGATCCCGGAGCGTCATGTTGCCCTCGGCGGGGCCGCCTCCGGAGAGGATGGTGGTATAGCCGGCTTCGAGAAGTTGCTGCATCTGCACCTTCTCATTGGGTCCGGTATTGATGTGGCGGTGGGCGTCGATGAAGCCGGGCATGACGGACATACCCTTGGCGTCAATGGTACGTGCGCCCGCGGGGGCAGTGGCGACTCCGGAAGAAGCCGACACAATTTTCCCGCCGCGCACGACGATGGAGCCCGGATTGATTACGGTGCCGTTGCCGACAATAATTCGCGCGTTGGTGATCAGCAGATCCTGGGCGGCCAGATCGGGGGCGGCGCCGAGGCTCCACAGGCAAGCGAGCGAAGTCAAGGCAAGCAGTCTTTTCATTCTTATGATCCTCTGACCGAGGATAGCAAAACGCGTTGATTATGTCTCATAAGTTCGGGGCGGCTTCGAGTATACTAGCCAAGAGTATAAATTAATAACTCGAATGCAGGCCAAATGGAAGTGTTTCCTACAAGCGAGTTCGCGCCGGTGGTGGATAGCCGCCGTTTTGATTGCGGCACCGGCAATAAGCTTCGCGCAAACCGACGAGATCCAGGTGTACGACGCCAGTATCGCCGAACCGGGCAAGTTCAATCTGATGATCCACAATAATTTCACTCCGTCGGGACTGAAGACGCCGGCGTTTCCGGGCGCCGTCGAATCGAATGGAGCGCTGGTAGGCGTGGCCGAATGGGCTTACGGCGTGACGCCCTGGTTCGAGCAGGGTCTATACATGCCGCTCTACAGTTTTTCTAAAAACGATGGCGCGACTTACAACGGTTTCAAATTGCGCTGGCTATTCGTCAAGCCGCATGCCGAAGAACACACATTTTTCTACGGCGTGAATTTCGAATTTAGCGTAAATCAACAACAGTGGGATCCGCGGCACTATACGTCCGAGGTCCGTCCGATCATCGGATGGCATCTGCGTCCGATAGACATCATCGTGAATCCGATTATGGACACGGCCTACACGGGCGGATTCAAGAGCCTGGATTTTGCGCCGTCGGTGCGCGTGGCTTATAACTTCTCACCGAAATGGGCGGGGGCGATTGAGGAATATGCGGATTACGGGCCACTGCGCGAAATTTACCCGGGGCACGACCAGTCGCATCAGATATGGGCGGTGGTCAATCACGAGACCAAAGCAGTAAATATCGAAGCGGGTATAGGGTTTGGGCTGACTAGCGCATCCGACAGCGTGACGCTGAAGCTGATGGTCTCGCGCGATCTCAACTGAAGAGCCGCTGGTCAGACCCGCACCAATCAACCGGCGAACGCCAGCCAGCCATCGGCCCCGGCCTCCGAAAAATTTCAAAATTCTTGAAACACTTTCCGTGTTTCTCCCTCTAATATCCACGATCGTGAATGCCACGTCCCTGTCCAGCGTGTGGTTTCGCGCACCACCAGCGCTCTAGAAGGCGGCCTTGGGAACGGCTGTTTGGGCTTCGAGCCTACCGCTGCGGTGCCTGCTCGCACCGTTTTATAGGCACCGAGAGCGGGACTAGCCGCGGCCTAGGCGAGCAGATCATGAGCGTGCTGCTGTGGCTGAGCCTGATAGGCCTGGTGATCGCCGCACTGTGGGCTGGGATACCGCTCGGCAAGTGAAGTCAACCGGCGGGCGAAGGAGGATTTAGCGTAGGAAAGCGAAAACGGATTGGTATAAAGAAAGAGGGTGGGAGGGCCCGACTAAATTCGTCCGGAGCGCCGGACTAGGAGATATTATTTATGCTCGATAAAGCGGGCACCTTTCATGCCCACGACGACGACTTGGAGCTGTACCTTCGCGGACGTTTGGAACCGGAATACGTGTCCGTGCTAGTGCCTCATCTTGCGGAGTGCCAAACCTGCCGCGAAAAATTACTTTCATGCATCGGTCCGCGAGATCACATGACGGCTGATTCAGCGGTCCACGCCGCTGCTGCCGGAGCACGCCAGCAAAAACGAAAATCGTAGTAGCTCATTCCTCACCGTTTTCTTCGCCGGCGGTGATAGACTGTTCAGTGTACGTGCAAGTTCTCCTTTGGCATGCAAGGGATTTCAAGCTTGCGTCACTTTTTTGGTGACTGATCGATTCTGCGCGCCCGTAGCTCAGCCTGGATAGAGCGTTTGCCTCCGGAGCAAAAGGTCAGAGGTTCGAATCCTCTCGGGCGTACCACATTATCTCTCGACCAACGCTCACCTTCTGAGGTTAAAGGCACTCAACCATCCAGGCCTTGACCTCAAGCGATTTAGCAAAGTGAAGCAGATCCGGATTACGTTTGAGCCGCGTCGGCCTCGGCCGGCATTCCGTGGATGTTGGGTCGATCCGACCGATACGTCAAATATCTTATGAGGTCAGATGCAGATCGTTTCTAGGTTTGGCCAAGAACGCTGCTGGCAGCAAGCCCGCCGATGACATTAGCAGCATCACGCGCGGAAATGTAACATTATTCCGCTTCATGTCCGCTTTCCCGGACTTCGCGATCCGAGCATTCTCATAGCGGACCTTAAAACTACCTTGTCCTATTCAGAGTTGAAACGGAAGGAGCTTTGGGTCACTTGATCGTAATAACGCGCAAACCATCAATGTGGACCTACGAACTCTGGACCGTTTACTTCGGTGTTTTGCCGACAACACAGCTCGGTGGACGCAAGGCCAGATCATTGGCGGGCGGATATGTCGAGTTCCTATATGCGCCGTCACCGTGGACCACGCCGTGCAGGTTCATGGAACCGACAAGAGCGGTCGAACCGGCCCACATGTCCACCCTTCTTTGCTGTGGTGCCGCCAACTAACTATGCGAACCTTCTCAAAAACGGTCGTACTCATTACATCTAGATTACATTTCGCGTCAGTCGATCTCTCAAATGTCCAAAGGTACGTACCTTTCGGCAAGGTTAGGCTCGGTTCGTTCGCAATCGCTTCAAGATCCTGACTTCGGCCTGCTGTATACTTCTCGGGATGCTGCACCATGTCTAATATAGGCCGCTGTTCCCTGTCCTCTACCGCCTTATGCCAGATGGCTCCGACCGCCCCATCAACTGCTTGGTCCCGCTTTCCTCGTTCGACGAGAAGGCGGCGGACCTTTGGGCTGTCCAGGACGATCCGAAGGTTGGCGTCGGCGACGGAGGATGGAATGAAAGTGACGCTGTAGGCCACAGCGACCGTCAGAACAACAATGAACACTGCGGGGGTGATCGCGTGTTGCTTTATTTCGCGAACCTTCATTCGCTTGATTCTAACTGCGACATTCAATCTAGAAAAGACCTCCACAGAAACGCGACTTCAGTAAGCTGACTAAACGTTGCACCTGGCCGTATGACGCGCTAATCGAAGAAATTCCTGGGCGGATTAGAATGCCGACAGGGAAGCTTCAAAGGGTCAGAATTCCACTTCGGGGCGAGAATCAGCGTTCTGAAATCGTCACCTAGGGCGCATCACGTTCTGAGCCTTCTGAAGTTAAAGGCACTCAACCACCCAGGCCTTGACGTCGAGCGATTTAGCAAAGTGAAGCAGATCCGGATTAGGTTTGAGTTCAATGCCAAGCCAGGTCCCCAGCGTGTTCACTTCCATGTCGGCCTCGGCGCGTTGCAGGGGCCAGAGGTCATGATCGATTTCACCCCGGTATATTCGAAGCGCGGGGTCGGCCGCGTAGAGACAATACCGTGCCGTCAGCCAGTCTTCGAGCGTTCCGGATCGGGCGTGATACATCGGACCAAGCGGCCGGTAGGTTGCCGTGAATTTTGCCTCCGCCGCACCGCGATGCGTCCGCGTTGCTGAGTATCGTACTTCTTCGCCGGTCATTTCAATCTCGAACTTGGCGTCAAAGTAGGGCAGATGAAAAAGCCGGCGGGCCACTCTCACGGCCAACTTTTGCCCGGCATCGAGACTGAAAAACCACACTCCCGGCTTGCCGTCGCGGTTCACGTAGGTTCGGAGGTTTAATTCGGGAAATGCATGCAGGCCGGGCAGCGGCGGTACGAGTCGCGGGGTAACTCCTTCCATTAAGAACGGCACCGCCCCGACATAACAGCTTCCTTCGAACAAATCCAGCTCCAGTCCGCGCGGGATCAGCGGGGCGACCACTGCCGGATCGACACTCCAGTGGGCGAATAGCAAATCCCGCCATCGCATCCGCATGGCCCAGGGCCGCTTGGGCCGGGGCCACGGCCGGTGTGAATTGTTCGAGCTCACAAGCAGGATCTTCTGTTCCATTGTGCCCGTTCCTATATTCGTTGTGTACGGGCAGGGGAGCTGAACCTCTCAATGAGTAAGAGTAAGCGTTGCGCTATACAGCTTCCTGATAAACCAGGGTTCGGAGAGGGGAAATGTGACCACGGCGTTTCTCAGAGTAAGCTCCATCGGCGGCCAAGTCTGCTGCGCGTGCATCTGGAAAATCGCCGTCAATTCTTCACTGGGCCAGTTATTGCGATTTCTTTAAGTCCGCTGCCGCTCCTGCCGCATCGCCCAGAGTTCCCTTGAGGGCGGCACGAATCTTGTAGGCGTTTCTATAGCTTGGGTTGAGCCGGATCGCCTGATCCAGATCCTCCCGCGCCCCGGTCCAGTCGTGAAGCATGAAACGGGCAAAGCCGCGGGCATTCAAGGCCAGGGCAAAATCCGGTTCGAGGCGAAGCGCTTCAGTCAACTCGGCGATCGCTTCCGGGTAGCGGCGCGCTTGGGTGAGTTGGCGCCCGAGTGCATTGTGTTGCTGCGCCGCACCGGAAGCGGAATCCAAGGTCTTTGCCGCGAGGTTTTGTGGTTTCACTGGACGCGCTGCGGGAAGGGCGGCGGGTAGGACGGCCGGCAGGACGGCGGGAAACGCGGGAGGAAGTACGGAAAGCGCCTTTACATCCGGCGGGGCCGGACTGCTGAGCTGAAGATCCACATCCTTCAAATCGACAGGCTGCGCGCCCAGCCGCACCGTGCGGGCCAATGCTTGGACCTGGTTCTGAACCCCGATGGTATAGGATCCCGCCGGCAGGTCGCGGAATAGATACCGTCCCGTGAGATCGGTGATCGCCGTTAAAGCGGGTTCCGACAGAACCACTGTGGCTTGAATCACGGGTACATAGCGGCCCGCGGTC
>Ga0105240_10012891_pt1 | contig 11512 bp, 7 predicted proteins | sample KBSC54metaG_FD_80426 | JGI IMG/M metagenome (GOLD analysis project Ga0105240, IMG submission 80426) | Corn rhizosphere microbial communities from Kellogg Biological Station, Michigan, USA - KBS C5-4 metaG | ecosystem: Host-associated > Plants > Roots > Rhizosphere > Soil | place: Michigan, USA...
AGCTGATCTTCCTGTTTATAAAAATCTCCAATCTTATCGTCAAGAAATCTGTACTCATAAACATAGTCCGGAAATGTTTGCTCCCATAACCTCTTGATGGATTGCATGGTAGAAGATAGGTTTGTCGTGGCAAGTTTTATCCCGGCCTGCCGGTACATGGTGCTGTTGGTGGCAATAATCAACGGCGCAAGATCCTGGCGAAAGCTCCTGTCATTAAAATCCTTCAAAACGCCAACGACAGGACATTTTATTACATCACCCCATATGCTTACTTCCTTGTTCAATATATCTGCCGGCTTAAGCCCCAAACTCCTCACGAACGACTCGTTCACCAGGAATTCTCTTGTCGGACCGGAAGGCTGCAAATTCCTTCCGGCAATCAGTTGTAATTTATAAGTCGGTACATACTCGTTGTCCGAAAATTTGACGATAGTCTTAAAACCAGCCTCCTTTGCGGCGTGGTTGAACTTGAATGCACTCCACGAATCATTCCCATCCTCCACCGGCGTGTTGGAACTAAAGCTTACAGCCTGCACGCCGTTCACCGACAATAGCTGTTGCCTCAAATAATCCGTCAGCTTGCCACCAGTACTGTCCGGGCGGAAAGGAACATTCACAATAGCATCTTTATCAAAGCCCAACGGTTGATTCATAAAATAATTCATCTGCTTTACAATTATGAGCGTCCCGATGATGAGCACCTGTGCAACGACGAATTGAAACACTACCAGCCCCCTTCTCAATGAGATCCCCTTCGTAGTATTCATTGCGACTTTACTCTTTAACGCATTGACAGGACTGAAACGAGACAAGACAATAGAAGGATAAAAACCAGCAAGGACGGTCACAACAAGTACTATAGCCAAAAGAAATAAGATAATGGCAGGATTATTAAGGGTGCTCAGGGAGATCGAAAGCTCCAAAAGGCGGTTTAAAGAAGGCAACGCAAGGAAGGCAATAACCGCCGCAAAAATTACAGCGCTCATCACGATCAAAAATGTCTCCACCATGAATTGCATTTGTAATTGGGATTTATTGCTTCCCAAAACCTTTCTTACGCCAACCTCCTTTGCACGATTGACAGTCTGCGCCGTGGCGAGGTTTATAAAGTTTACACAGGCAATTAGCAGAATAAATGCAGCGATCAGCCACAACACATTGAGTAGTCCATGACTGATCGTTTTGTTACTGTAGTTCCCCGTTTCCGTATCATAGTGCACCGCGCTCAATGGCTGTATAATATAGCTATCCTTATTTTCGGACGATTGCGCCTTTCGCCCGTATGCACTCAGCTGCCTATTAAAGTTGTCCACAGATATATTCGGTGGCAATAAAACATAACACCCGAAATCAGGGCTCGTCCCATTCCAGTCGGGGTTTTGCAATCCGTATTCTTTATCCCCCGTAAAATCCGTTCCGAATGCAATTACAAGTTTCAGCTGGAAGTCTGTATTTTCCGGAATGGTTGCCAAAACACCCGAAACTTTCAACGATATTGGCGGGGACTGGAACAAACCCGCCCCTATCCTGTATGATCCCGTCAGTTTAATGGTTTTACCCATTGCTGTCTTCCAGTCACCGAAATAGGCTTCCGCAATCTCTTTTGTAAGCAATACATTGTTCGGCTCTTGTAACGAAGCATACGACCCTGCCAGCAGGGGGAAATTAAATGTGCTAAAAAAGGAAGGACCTGTATAAAAAACGCCGCTCTGCTCTTTAAAATTCTTTACAGGCCCTCCATTGACACCCGGCACCTGCAATTGATCATTGTGGCTCGCATAGATCGGGACTACCTGCTCTATTTGGGGAAACGCCGTCTTCAAGCCCGTGGGCATTGGAAAAGGAACGCTTTGCCCATAAGAAAGATTGGCTGCGTCTGCATGATGATATTCGGTTAACACCCGATAGATCCGATCTTTCTTTGAATGAAAGCTATCAAAGCTTGATTGAAACTGTATAATGATAAAGATCATCATACAGACGGCTATGCCAATGGCGAGACCGGCAATATTGATAAAAGCATAGTTCCTGTTACGGACTAAGTTTCGGGACGATGTCTTAAAATAATTTCGGATCACGGCTGTACTATTATAGTGCGGTCTTAATTTGATAGGCTTTATAAACTCGGGTCTGAAATGCTTTAGCACATTCCATAAGAATTGCCAACGCGCCCTTGCCGGTGAATCCTCGTGCCGGCGAAGAAAGATCTCGGTAAGATCTCCCTCGATCTCGTCCAGGCAATCTTCGCGGCAGTACCAACGGAGAAACAGCAATGGCCATTTGGGTGGTCTCGTATTCATCGGCTGAAGGATATTTTTGGGATCAGATGGTAAAGCGAGGTTCGCAGCTCATATTGACTGTCGAGCATGCGTTTTCCAAGAGCAGTAATGACGTAATACTTTTTCCTCCTGCCTCCCCTGTCTTCTGTAATACCTCCAAATCGTGATTTTACAAACCCTTTATCCTCCATCCGTTTAAGGGCGACATGGACGGCGCTGATATTGATATTTTTGGATAATTTTTCGACAAGATTTTCCTGGATACTCACCCCGTAGGCTTCGTCGTGTAAAGCAGCCACCATCAGGAGCACCAGTTCTTCAAATTCACCGATAGAAGGATGTTTCATTATTATATTTACTTAACAAAAGTAAATGTAATAAATTATTCTCATCGGATCAAAATAACTGTTCCCCCCTGCTGGACCGGATCACCCTTATAATCTATGCCGCTGACCTTCCAGACAAAGGCGCCTGGCTCCCCCGGCCTCCCGCCGACGGTACCATCCCAACCGATGGCCGCGTCCGCAGTATAAAAGACACGCTGCCCCCACCGGTTCCAGACGGCAAAATAGCCGAAGCTCTTCATCCCTATGGGTATAGCCCTCAATACATCATTGTGCCCGTCTCCATTGGGCGTAAAGGCACTTGGAACGAATATATTCGCCCCGGTAAAGACCTTTATCGTGACACTGGCAGTAGCCGAACATCCCCCTTCCGTACCTGCCGTTACTGTATACGTTATACTTTTTTCCGGAGCCGCTACAGGATCCCGGGAAGATGAATTGTCAAGACCGTCCGGAGGGCTCCACTGCCAGCTATTAAATCCGCTGTTATTTATGTCCTCAGGATGCAGGGTAAACGACTGCCCCGACAGAATAGAAGTGTCCTGGCCTGCAGATAAGGCCGGCGTAGGGTGTACGACCACGTTGACGGATACCGTCCGCTCACAGATGCCATTGTGGGCCGTCAGCGAATAAGTAGTGGTAACCCCCGGCGATGCCGTTGGTTGAAGAATGTTTGGATCGCTCAGGCCGGTCGCAGGTTGCCATATAAAAGATGTGCCATTGGAGCTGGCTTTTATAACACCCGACTTCCCCTCACACAGGTCCATTTCAGGACCCGCATCTACGGCCAGATCATTGTTCAGCGGTACGCTATCCGTAGCAGTAGCAGAGAGGCCGCTGGCATCTTTGACCGTCACCGTATAGCTTCCCACAGGCAATGAGGAAAAGACAGCAGAAGATTGAAAATTCACGCCATCCCGGGAATACGAATAGGGCGCCGTACCGCCAGTGGCCGCGACATTGATGGAACCATCGCTCTTTCCACAGCCGGCAGGAGTAGATGTAATGGCCGCCCTGACACATCGTTGGATTATTTCCCCTGGCTGCTCGCCGATGCAGCTCTTGGTATCTTTTGCATACGCGACAAACTTACCTACAGGCACATTGCTAAAAACATTCCCGGACTGGTAGTTCACCCCATCCAGGCTGTATTGCAACGGCGATTCACCTCCTGTCGCCTGAATGGTTATGGAACCACCTTGTCCGTTACAGTCCGCGTAATGTGTCGTCACGCCAACAACAGGAGCCACCGAATTGACAAGGGCTACGTCAGTGGTGGCGGTGAGCGCATTGGCATCTTTGACCGTGGCCTTATAATTACCTACCGGCAAGGATGGAAAGACGGGAGAAGATTGGAATTTGATGCCGTCCACCGAATAAACATACGGAGATGTACCGCGCACGGCGTGCACGGTAATAGTGCCGGTGGAATGAAGACAGTCGGGGTTCTCCACAGTGGCAGTCACCGCCGGACCTGGGCAATTACCTCCTACTGTCACGTCGACCTCGTGCCGGTTGTTCGAAGCATCTTTCACCATTACGGTATATGCCCCGGAAAGAAGGCCCCCAAATACATTGCTCGCCTGAAAGTTGATCCCGTCGATGGTGTATTGGTAAGGCTGCGATCCACCAATGGCTTTGGCCGTGATGGTCCCGTCCGGCGAGCCGCCACAGGTCATATCCGTCTCGCTCGCGCTAAGAGAGAGGCCACAGTTATATCCCACCGTAAAGGAGAAGAGGGATACCTGCCCTCTGCCATCCTTCACATGTATAGTATAGACTTTTCCGGACAGTCCTGTGAAATTACCGCTGCTCTGGTAATTCGTGCCATCGAGAGAATAGGTATAGGGAGGATTTGCATCATGGGCCGCTACCGTGATGGTCCCATTGTTGCCGATGCAAGTGGCGTTAGTGCCGCTAACGGTCAGAGAAACACAACCATATAATGTATACGAGATACCATAGATGCAGCCTTTCTTATCCACTACGGACAATCTGTAATTTCCCGGAGTCAGATTATTAAAGGTGGGAGAGACCTGCCACCCGGACCCACCCAAGCTATAGGAATAGGGAGGTGTTCCGCCCGAAGCATTTAAGGTGAGGCTTCCATCTTTGGTAGTGCAGCCGGAAGGCCGCTTGACATTAATGATAGTTGCCGAAGGCGGATTCCCGGTGCTGGCGACATCGGCCGTCCCGCTGACTGTGGTGCCGGTGGCATCCTTCACATCCACGGTGTGGGTCCCGGCACTGGCGGAATGATAGCCGCTACGTTGCCAGGCGCCGCCATCAAAAGAATAGCTGTAAGGTGCTACGCCGCCCGAAGGGTTGACGGTGATCATTCCATTACCGGAAGCACAGGAAGCCGCGGTCGTAGTAATATTGAGCTGAAAGGCGTCCAGGGGCACCGCGTCCGCCGCGGGGGAGGCAGGTGTGGAAGAAATTCCCCTTTCATCCGGCGCATAGGTGTCCACCCCCTGGCTCAAAACTAGGGAAGGCCAGTAGCAGAATGGCATCAATAGTGCTATAAGCAGAATGGGTCCCCGGGACGGCATATCGGGGAATAATCAAAAACCAGACCCTGCCTATTTATGCTGTCTGAACAACCACTCCATCATAAGGGGGTCGCTATACGCCCCTAACCAGGAAAAATGCCCGACCTCAGGGTACTGGGTGAACCCTGGATGCGCGCCGGCGTTCGTCAATGCCTCAAACATGGCCAGTCCATTCAAAGGGTTGACAGCGGGGTCCTCCGCTCCATGGTAGATCCACATCGGGATATGGGCTATCGAGGCAGCCCGGGAAGTGTCACCGGCCCCGCACACAGGTACCGCCGCGGCAAAAAGATTAGGATACCGCTCAAGCGCATCAAAGGTCCCGTAACCCCCCATCGACAGCCCGGTGATATATATTCGATTGGTATCCACCGGCATCGTTGTCTCCAACTGGCGGATAAGCCCGATAAGCAAATGCATGGGTTTACTCGGCTCAGCATTTAGCGTCATTCCCTTCCTGTTCTCGGTAGGCGTCACGCTGCTCCAGGTTTGGCGCTCCGGGCACTGCGGCGCGATGACGATAGCCGGGTGCGCAAGCATATTCTGGTCGGTCGCAAAATTCATCACCCCCCACTTAAGCTGTGCATCGTTGTCATTACCCCGCTCACCAGATCCGTGCAAAAAGATCACCAGTGGGTATTTTCTTTGTTTGTTGGCATCGGGAAACAACATGCGATAGGACAGCGTATCACCCTTTTCAACAAACTTTTCGCGGCTGAATCGTGAGGGCTGAGCTTGCACCAGGCCGGCTGCCATGACGCATACAAGAATAGCGAGCAATCTTTTCATAATGCTTAATTTAAACTATTTTTCGCTTAATATCGGACCAGTTCGGAAATATCCTGTTATTATAAGCTATGACAAAAGCAATCCCACAATAGGCAAGCGCCAAAAATAGACTGGTAACCTCGCCCTCGTTCCGGAACAGCGGAGCAGACAATGCATAAGGAATATGGAGGATGATGACCCAGATAAAGATCATTGTTCCCAATAGCGCTGCAGCCAGCCGGCGCTTAATGTCCAAAAGGATCGCGATCCCCGAACAAAATAATGCCGCACCGGCAAAGTATATCCAAAATATGTGATAAGGCACCCATGAAGGGACATAGCCGGCTGCCTCTTTCGCATACAGGAAGTGATCAAAACTATAGCTGATTATAGTCAGAGCATATAACAGGACCCCATAACGGAACCATCCGAGCCCGGCAATCACCAATGCACCGGCTGCCAGTGTCAATTCTTTGGCAGCATTCTCCCAATCCCCAAAATGCTTAAAATTGGGTGACACCGTCAATTCATAGGGGATGAACCAAAAGATAAATATTAATAACAAAACTGTTCCCAGCAAAAGAGTCACCCTTTTTAATTTCCTCCCGACAACGATATAGATCCCTGCTAAAAGCAACAAGGCCCCTGATAGATAAACCCATACCGGATGATTGCTAAACCACTGATGTTTCGGGGGGATCATCATATAGGGCATTCGCCTGAAGTACATCGTAAGAAGCCCCATTGCGGCTATGGCTATGCCATAGAAAATACGACCTGTATTGGCCAGATTCCGGTGGGAAAGCAGCTGCATGATTACAATATAATATTTTTCTCTGTTTTAGCCGCATTTACCCCCATTGAATGTCGTTTTCTCCACCCGTCGGAACAAACAACGATCACTAGCTTTACAAAAAAAGATCATGCGAAAAATTATCGTTACCGAATTCATTACCCTCGATGGTGTTGTCGAGGCTCCGGGCGGCAATGAAACCCCTCATCCTCATGGCGGTTGGCAGACTAAATACGGCTCTCCGGAAACAGGGAAGTACAAGGTCGATGAGCTTGCCAGCGTCGATGCTTTGATGTTAGGCAAAAACACATATGATCTGTTCGCCGGATACTGGCCCAATCAGTCAGGCGGCGGCTTTGCAGACCGTATCAACCAATTGCCCAAATATATTGTATCCCGAAGCCTGCAGACAGCGGAATGGAACAACTGTCATATCCTTCGCGACGTAGCAAAAGACGTCGCTGATCTGAAAAAGACCGAAGGTGGCGATATCCTCGTCTACGGGAGCGCCACACTCGCCAAGGCGCTCCTTCACCACGACCTGATCGATGAGTTGCGGCTGATGCTATATCCTGTCTCCATCGGCGGCGGATTGCGGCTATTTGATGATGCGCGGGAATTAAAGAAATTCCAGCTCAAACACTCGCATGCTTTCGACAACGGCGTTCTTATCCTCGAGTACCAACCGGCCAATTGATTATTATTCGAGCGTATGTATAAAAGCATCCTCAACATGTATCCGGCAGATCCATATCGTAGATTTATTCGGATTGGTGTCCACTGACCTCAAAATACCACCGGTTCGAACATCTTTGCCGATCCAGTCAGCCGGATTCACTGCATCGTGGAATTTAAAATACTCAAAACAAAGGATGCTCGTTCCATCCTGGTTAATAGCAACAGTCGATGCAATTAATACACCATCCCGTATGCCAAATTTCAGAGAGTTGCGGACGCTGGCCAGGCTGTCCACACAGGGATGCCCTGGCATAACGATCCACTGCCCTATGTATTTCTTTTCATTCTTCTCAAAATCTTCATACGTCATCTTACCAGTCGATACCATGCCCGCAGATGACCATATATTGATATACGTAACGATCCCCCGGAGGCCGGACGAATCTTTATCCGACGACTGCAACAATTTATCCGACTTTTCAAAAGCATCTTTATAATCCTCCTTATTGAGGGACGGGATTATTGCTTTAAGATCATCATTAGTGATGGTCTGTGCGTGTGCCGGCAGGAGACCGAAGGTCAGGATCAGCAGGAGTATTAAAGGTTTCATAAGATGGAAGATACACATCTTCTTCGACTATTTCTACATACCCATCCGTCCCATTCACCCGGATCCACTGCCCGTCCCTGATCAATCGGGTAGCATTCTCCACTCCCACCACTGCCGGCAAACCATACTCGCGTGCGATAACCGCACCATGGGTCATCAACCCTCCGACCTCCGTAACCAGACCTCTTATCGATACAAACAAGGGCGTCCAGCTGGGGTCGGTAAAGGCGGTCACTAATATATCCTCGCTCCCCAGCTCCGCATCCTCCACATCTAAAATGACACGCGCCCGCCCCTCTACAACACCCGAAGAAACAGCCAGACCGGCAATGGCCGCTACAGGGATATTCTCCCGCTTGTACGCGCCAGTAATGATCTCGCCATCAGACGTAATGACACGCGGCGGAGTTAATTTTTCATATGATCTGTACTCGCTTTTCCGCCTGTCGATGATCTCGTAATCGAGTTTATGGGTACGAATGACTTCCTGCAATTCCTCAAAAGCGAGATAGTAAATATCTTCTCTTTCATGGAGAACACCGCCTCGTACGAGTAGTTCCGCCTCTTTCAGCAAAGCCTGTTTATAAACAAAGTAGCGGCTAACAATATCGTATTTCGGATATTCACGGTATCCGATGAAATTTCGGACCACATCGATCATTTGTTTCGTCTCGACAGCCTTCTCTTCACCACCCGGCAATTGTTTCAATCGGGCTAACAAGTCCTGTTCTTTTTTCAAGGCTTCCTGTCGCCCTTGCTCAAATTTTCGTTTGCTGGCGCCTGGCTCAAGGTTTCTGATATTGCTGAGGATCATAGGCGCCAGAATACTTGGTTTTTCACTCCAGCGTGTTCTTGTAATATCGATCTCCCCCGCACATCGCATTCCATATTTGTCGAGAAAGGCAGTAATAGCATCACGCACCTGCTGCCCTCCTTCGAGGTGACCCAGTTCATCCAAAAAGTTGTCATCCTTTGCCTGCTGTAGATACTCAATTATTTCCGGATAAGGTCGGATCACATCTGCAACATCCAGAAGCTTCATCCCCATTTCGGAAGTGACGTTGTTAGATACAGATAGGGAAATTGTGTCTGCTACGTTTTTCTCACCTAACCAGTCATTCATCTTCTCGTTGATCCACGCCGAAGCATGGATGGCAGCCATGATCACACTCAAATTTTTCATATCTAACGCACGCTGCCGCCGTTGCTGCATATCTTCCAGGATACAATCAAATACCTCCAATCCTGATCTCTTCTGGATGTTATGCTTTAAATCCGACAACGATGTTTCACTGCTCCTGACCAAATCAACAACAATTGCCGGATCGTTTCCCGCTTCTGCCAGAATATCCGCAGACGTCATGCCTATATGGCTCTTAACGGGCCCCGGCTCGCTTTTGTCATTTGGGTCCAGTTTTATAAAATCCCGGTCTATGATGGTAATAAGCGCGTCTCTTATGAGGGGATCGGAGTGCCCTAACACACCCAATAAATTTTGCCGGCCGGCCGGTGAAGCCAGGCTCATCGTGATATCCACAAACAGCCTTCCTCCGCCAATTTTAAACATGGGTCGGGCGCCTGTCAACAACCAAACAGATATTCCCAGTGGTTTAATAGGGTCAGTCATCATTTGTTGGTGACCGACAGATACATATACATGATCTCCCCCATCACTTGCCTCAGGGACAGGGTATAAGGTAGTGATCGGCCGGCTCTGGACAATATAAAATTCATCATCGGCCAAACACCATTCGATGTCCTGGGGATAGCCGAAATGCGCTTCAATCTTTCTTCCTATGCGCTCAAGTTGCAAGATCTGCTCATCCGTCAGCGCCTGCCCGGTGGATACTCTTTTATCGGCTATCTTTCCTTCACACACTTTATAGACATCCCCATTCACCAGACCGGATACCAGGGCCTCACTAAGCCCAAAGCTGGCATCAATGGATGAAACCTTTCTGTTGGAAGTAACGGGATCGGCCGTAAACAAAATCCCTGCCGCCTGCGGGAAAACCATCTTTTGAACAACCACAGACAAAAAAACTTTACGATGATCAAAGCCGTTCTGAAGACGGTACGTTATAGCCCTCTCGGTAAACAACGACGCCCAACATCGGCTGATATGCTGTAGGATCGCCTCCTTCCCTATAATGTTCAAATAGGAATCCTGTTGTCCCGCAAAAGATGCCGTCGGCAGATCTTCAGCCGTAGCGCTCGACCGCACGGCAAACGCATCTTTTTCATCAAACCTCCCGAGATATCGCTCAACCTCTTCTGTCACATCCGTAGAAATAGGTATTCCCTCGATGGCCGCACGAATTTTCGCGCTGATCTCGCTGATACCCCTCCTGTCTCCTACCTTAAAATGCGCCAGATCATCCAGCAAGCTGGTAAGCTCCTGTCTATCTCCGGTGATTTTTTTATACGCTTCGGTGGTAACACAAAACCCCTCCGGCACCCGTATCCCATCGATCCTGCATAGTTCGCCCAAATTAGCGCCCTTGCCTCCCGCAACTAAAAGTCTTGTTCTGTCGATGTCCTGAAAAGAAAGCACATAGGTGTTCATATTCCTCCCTTTTTTATGGTTAGATAATTGCGCAAACCGCCTGCAAGTATCGCCATAAAGGGGCACTAATAAATAAAAAAAAACTCGAACCAAATGAATGGTTTTCCTGTTGTTAAAGCAAAGGACCACTGAGGTTCTACCGCTTGGCTTCAGCCTCTACCCGGTATATATCACCATCATCGGTAATGGCGTAGAGGACATTATCCGAATAAGCTACATCGCGAAATCGCTGGTTTTTGTCTGTAAGAAGTCTTTCCTCACCTACGATCCTGTTATTTCTGATGATAAGACGATTCACATGCTGCCCGCTGAGACAGGCAACGAACAAATTATTCTTCCATTCGGGGATGGCTGTTCCCTTGTAAAAACAAATGCCGCTTGGGCTGACGACGGGGTCCCAATAATACACCGGTTGCTCCATCCCCGCCTTTTGCTGAATACCTTCACCGACCTTGTCGTTGGAATATTCAAGACCATAGGTGATCACCGGCCAGCCATAGTTCTTACCAGGGCGGATAAGATTTATTTCATCGCCGCCGTGGGGGCCGAATTCGGATTCCCACAGATCACCGGTCGCAGGATCGATGTCCAATCCTTCCGGATTGCGATGGCCACAGGAAATTATTTCCGGCTTTGCATTCGACTGGTTGGTAAACGGATTACCCGCAGCAGGCTTGCCGGCCGTCGTTATTCGTATGATCTTTCCCAGATAGGAATTCAGGTCCTGGGCCTGCACCCGAACTTCCGGAGCAAATTTCTCGCCGATGCTGACATATAGATCACCGCTCTTGTCAAAGACCAGCCTGGAACCGAATTGTATATTCCCCCTTGTCACCGGTGTAGCGCGAAAGATCACCGTAATATCGTCCACCCTGCCTTCCGCCTCGTTCAACTTCCCTTTGGCAACGGCCGTCACTACCCC
>Ga0105240_10012892_pt1 | contig 11512 bp, 9 predicted proteins | sample KBSC54metaG_FD_80426 | JGI IMG/M metagenome (GOLD analysis project Ga0105240, IMG submission 80426) | Corn rhizosphere microbial communities from Kellogg Biological Station, Michigan, USA - KBS C5-4 metaG | ecosystem: Host-associated > Plants > Roots > Rhizosphere > Soil | place: Michigan, USA...
GAGGGCGTCGCGGCGGCGCCTCCCATGCGTGGCACCGAAACCATCCTGCTGGTCGAGGACCACGACGGACTTCGGGAATCGGGGCAGGAAATGCTCGAGAGTCTTGGATACAAGGTGATGCTGGCGAAGAATGGACTGGAAGCCGTGGAGACCTTCAAGGATAACTTGGACCGCATCAATTTGGTTATCATGGATGTCGTGATGCCGGCCATGAATGGCCCGGATGCCCTCACCAAAATGCTAGCGATTCGTTCGCAAACGGAAGTAATTTTTACTACCGGATATACCTCCGAGGCGACAACTCTGCTCTCCTGGGTTCAGAAAGGCACCACCATCCTGCAAAAGCCGTACAGCCTGGCCAGCCTCAGCCAAACCATCCGGACCTCCTTGGATCGCAGTTGCTCCACGCAACCCGCAAAGTAACCGGACTCGCAATGCCGCGAAGCTTGCGTTAACCTATCTATCCCTTGCGTGAACTTCCCGACATCGACGTGGCGGCGAGTCAAACTTCGCCTGTTCCGCACGTGGCCGTCAATCGCCCGGGACAGGTTTTATTTGCCAGCCTGATCGGAACCACTATCGAGTTTTTCGATTTTTATATTTACGCCACCGCGGCCGTGCTGGTTTTCCCGAAATTATTTTTCCCCTCGTACGATCCTGCCTCCGCGACGCTGGCGTCGCTGGCAACATTTGGCATCGCGTTTTTCGCCAGGCCGGTGGGTTCGGCGTTATTTGGCCACTTCGGAGACCGCGTGGGAAGAAAGACGACGTTGGTTGCGGCGCTGCTGACCATGGGGCTATCGACGGTCGCCATCGGAGCCCTTCCCACCTACGCAACCATTGGAGTGGCTGCTCCGTTGCTGCTGGCGTTGTGCCGTTTTGGACAAGGTCTGGGACTCGGCGGTGAGTGGGGCGGTGCGGTACTGCTGGCGATTGAAAATGCGCCGCCGGGAAAACGCGCCTGGTACGGAATGTTTCCGCAGCTTGGCGCACCGGCGGGCTTCCTTTTCTCAGGGATTGTGTTTTTGGTTCTCTCCAAATGGCTCACCGACGCGCAGTTTTTTGCTTTCGGCTGGCGGATTCCGTTTGTTACCAGCGCGGTTCTGGTGCTCGTGGGCCTCTATGTGCGACTGACCATTACGGAAACTCCGGTGTTTCGCGAAGCGTTGAGCCGCCGGGAACGCGTGCGGATTCCGATGCTCACTGTTTTTCGCGATCACTCCAAGGCCTTGCTGGTGGGAACTTTGACGTCGCTGGCAACCTTTGTGCTGTTTTACCTGATGACCGTGTTCGCGCTTTCCTGGGGCACCACCGCGCTGGGCTACCCGCGCGAAAAATTCCTGGTTATGCAGTTGTTTGGAATCGTTTTGTTTGCGGCAACCATTCCGATCAGCGCCATTATGGCGGAGCGGGGCCGCCGCTCAACGCTGCTGTGGGTAACCGCCGGCATCGGTGTATTCGGCCTGCTGATGGCGCCGATGTTTCTGTCCGGAACTGCGGGCGCGGTAGCCATGATGGCCGTGGGCCTCTCCCTGATGGGCTTGACCTACGGGCCCCTGGGCACGGTGCTGTCCGAATTATTTCCCACTTCCGTCCGCTATACCGGAAGCTCGTTAACATTCAATTTCGCTGGCATTTTTGGCGCTTCCCTGGCGCCGTACATTGCCACTTACCTGGCGAAAAATTATGGATTGCAATACGTAGGCTACTATCTGTCGGCTGCGGCCGTGCTCACATTCGCGGGACTGCTGGCCGTGCGCGAAACCAAGGACGACGTACTTTGATTTCCCGGTAGCGGTAGCAAGGCTACCGCCCACGCGTTGTTCTGAAATTAAATTAACCGCGCACGGGCTGAGGCCTCTGCTCCCGAAAGCAGCGCAAGAGCTGCTTCACCATTGCTCCTTCCTCGCGTAGAATGAATTTGAAGTGCGACTCCTATTTCCACGATCCATGGCTCTGGCCATTTTCCTGCTGGTTGCGCCCTGCTTGCGCGCACAAGGGCCCGCGCCAACTAAATCCGCAAAAATCGCAGCGATCACGGTTACCGGCGAACACAAAGTGCCAGCCGATCAAATTATTTCCGCGAGCGGATTGAAACCCGGCGATGTTGTTTCGGCGCAGCAGCTTCAGGAGGTTGCCGATCGCCTGGCCGCGCTGGGGCTGTTTTCCGCGGTGAATTATCGTTATTCATCCAAGGGAGATGCTATCGCCCTGGAATTTCAAGTGCGCGAAGCCGACACAGTTCCCGTGTGGTTCGATAATTTTCCCTGGTTCAGCGATGACGAACTGGTGGGCGCGATTCGCCAGCAAATTGGCCTGTTTGCCGGGGAGTCTCCCCAGGGCGGCGCGATGGTCGATCAAATTTCCGAGGTCTTGACGCAGCTGCTGGCTGCTCGAAAAATCGCGGGTCAAGTTACGCACCAACTCGTGGCGCCGCCTTCGGGCGATGGCATGGTACTGGAATTCCGCGTCGAAGGTTCAGACGTGAAGGTCCGGTCGGTGCAGTTTGGAGATCCCGTTGCGGCCGATTCCGAGAAGTTGAAGGATCGCTCCTCTGACATTAAGGGTCAGCTCTATTCGCGCTTTGCGATCGCGACTTTTGAGATTGAACAGGTTCGCCCGCTGTACGCCGCGCAAGGCTTTCTTCAAGCCAAGATCGGACCGGCCGAAATAAAGCCGCCGGCAATTTCTGAAGCAGCTGCGCCGGGAGTCGACGTGGTGATTCCTATCGCGCCCGGCACGGTTTACACCTGGAAGAGCGTTTCGTGGAGTGGAAACGTGGCCACGTTATCTACCACGCTCGATAAAATGGTCCCGCTCAAATCCGGCGATCCGGCCGATGGCATGAAAATCGAAGACACCTGGCGAAAAATCGAAGCCGACTACCAAAGCCGCGGCTATCTGGATGCCAAATTGGATGCCCAGCCCCGCTTTGACGAAACCAGTCACCAGGTTTCCTACACTGCGAGCATCGTGGAGGGAATGCAATATCGCATGGGCGATATGGTCATTACCGGCCTGTCACTTGATGCTGAGAAGGCATTGCGTCACGTGTGGCAGCTTGCGCCCGGACAAGTTTTCAATGACGCCTATTTTGAGAAATTTATCAAAGGACTGGCCAAACCCAGCCCGGATGTTTTTGGAGAAATTCCCGTTCATTACACCGATTTCGGCCACTGGCTGCGGCCCAACGCGGATCGCCACACCATGGATGTGTTATTCGACTTTAAATAGGAACCTCAAGTAAGAATCTTTCTCCGCTCGCTTTCAGGCCGGACAGTATTTTGCGCTTCCCACGGAAAATAGCGTTACAATCTCCGCCATGAAATCGCGCATATTCACTCTGCTCTGTTGCTTGACACTGCCAGCGGCAGGTATTTCCCTGGCGGCACCGCCGCAATCTCCAACAGGAGCTGCGCCCGCGAAATCAGCGCCGGCGCCGAAGAAAACTGCTCCCGCACAAGCGACTCCCAAAGCGAAAAGTGCGCCCGCGCCGGCCGAGGCTCCCGCAGCGGCTCCTGACGCGGACGCCGAGTTGCAAGCGACCGTGCAGCAAGCCGGGCAGGATCCGGTCGCGCTGGCTAAAAATCTGGAAGCCTATCTGGTCAAATATCCAGACACACCACGCCGGGCCGCGATCTATCGCGCGCTGATTCAGACGGAGATGCAACAGCAGCATCAGAAGCAGGCGCTGGACTACGCGGAAAAGATCATCGCCATTCAGCCCGACGACAGCCAGAGCATGTATCTTGCCGCGTCCATCCTGGAGACCATGCCCGATGACACCAGCCAGCTTCGCGCCATCGATTACGACACGCGCCTGATTGAGCGCGTAGGCAAAGCCGATCCCGAATCGCGGCCGCAACAAATGACGCTGGAAGACTGGCAGTCGGGCCGCATCAAGTTCACCATGAATCTGTACGTACTGCGCGGACGCATGCAGCGCAATTTGCACAAGAACGATGATGCGGTGAAAGATTTTACGGAGGGCTTCCGCCTGCTGCCTAACTCCGCCGCCGCCGTGAACCTGGGAGAAATAGCGGAAGAGCAAAAGCACGCCGACGAGGCCATTCGCCAATATGCCGCAGCCTTCATGATGGCCGGACAAGATCCCGAAGACAATTCCGTCACCCGGGATACCCTGCGACTGAAGATGGGCAATCTGTGGCATTTCACGCATGATTCCAACTCGGGACTGGGCGATATCTGGCTATCCGCCTTCGACAAAAATAAAACGCTAAGCGCTTCCGAGAAGCTCGATGCGGTGGCCTACAACAAAGACGTGACCGACCCCCTGCAATTCAGCATGCGCCCAGTGGACTCCAAAGCATCGGCGGTCAAACTGGCCGACAGCCACGGGAAAATCGTGGTGCTCAATTTCTGGACAACCTGGTGCGCGTATTGCCGCACAATGCAGCCCATGCTGGCCGGCGTGCGCGAGAAATTTGCGGGACGCGACGATGTTCTCTTTCTGGCCGTAAACGCCGATGAGGAGCAAGCGGGCGTCGGAGCGTTCCTGCAAACGCAAAAAGTGGACGGAACATTGCTTTTCGCCGACGGTGTCGATCACGCTTTACACGTCGAGTCGATTCCCACCGTCATCGTCCTGGACCGCGCGGGGAAAGTGGCCTACCGCACGCAGGGTTTCGCGCCTGATAATTTCGCGGACGCAGTTTCCGCCGCGATCGCAAAATCGTCGAGCGCGCCGGCACAATAATCCGCCAGTAGCACAAGCTTCAGCTTGCCGGCCCTTTTTGCGGTATTCATCACTCGCCTGGCCGCTTCATGGGACTGAAAATGCGAAGAGAAACAACCGTGGCACTTTACGTCGTGCTGATCGCAACCGTTGTAGTTGCTATGGATTTACTGTTTTTCAGAAACCGATTCTGGGAACGGCTGATGGCGAATGTAGGAATTGTTTTGGTTTTCGCTGCTTTCTACTGGAGATTTCTGAAGCGTCCCTGAAAACGCGACGCCGTTGGTGATCGCCGCTGCGGGAATTTGCTGGTGCCTGTGCGGTTTAATCCCCGGGTCTGCTACACTTTTCATCCTGATGAGCGATTATTTTGATGCCATGGTGCGCGTACGTTACGCCGAGACCGACCAGATGGGCGTGGTCTATCACAGCAACCACTATATTTATTTTGAAATAGGTCGCGTCGAATACATGCGCAACCTCGGCGTGGATTACAAGCAGATGGAGATTCAAGACGACAGCTTCATCGTGGTCGCCGAATCCAAATGCCGCTATCGGCGTCCCGCGCGCTACGACGATCTGCTGCGCATTCGCACGCGGGTAATCTCAGTAAAGCGCCGCACCATTCATTTTGGCTACGAAATTCTGCGCGACGAGAATCAAGAACTGCTGGCCACCGGTGAAACAATTCACGTGGTCTGCGACCGCGCCGGCCGTCCTAAATCGTTGCCCGAGAAATATCGCCAAGTCTTCAAGATGCAGGCGGCCGAGATAACGCCAACCCCGGACTAGGTGTCGCCGTCGTCTCCAGTAGCACAGACTTCAGTCTGTGCGCATTTGATTTTCTTCAGGGCAGGAAAAAAACAACAGACCGAAGTCTATACGATCTAAAACCTACGCCAGCGCCTCAAAAAGGAACAATCCCAGCCGCAGCCCCGCGGGAAACGCGAACGGAGCCAGCTCCAGCGAATAGTGGCCGCATGGCAGGATCATGGTTTCCAAGCGCACACCTTTTTCGCGCATGTCGCGAAACATGGCCTCGGTAAATTCGTACCAGAACGTGGGATCGTAGCGGCCACTGATCATCAACATCCGCTGGCCCGTCTCGCGCAGACGATGCATGTAGGGAACCGGGCTGATGGGGCTCCAAAAGCGGCGCAGTTCGTCTTCGGTGACTTTGGAGCGAAGGCCTTCCCACACGTGCATCGTGGTCATGCCGGTGCGCACGGCGTCGGAAAAATAAGTGGAAACGTGCAGAAAAGCCCCAGCGCGCACCGCCGGATCGTGTGCAATCGTGATCGAACCCACCGCCGAGCCGATACTGGTTCCCAATATTCCCAAATGCGAATAGCCCTGCTGCTCCAGCCAACGCAGGCACCGCCGCGTATCTACCACGCCCTGCCGCGTGGCCTGCAGCGTGAGGCCGACGTTCGAACCAACCAATTGATCGGCGCGCTCGTGCCCCGGAGCGACCCGCCGGTCATGATACGGCAGCGACAGGCGTAAAACCGTGATGCCGAGCTTATTTAACCAGCGGCACAGGTTGATCTGTCCATCCCACTTGGCATTCCAATTGGGCAGAACCACCACTGCGGGACCTGAAGAGCGAGCTTGAAAAAAGCGCGCATGTACGCGGTTATTTTCCGGCCAGGAGGAGACGATCTGACTTGTGAATGTAAGAACCCGTCCACCCGAGCCGCCATTTTCGGCTGGGTGGAGCACGTAATCGTCAGCGGGAGTCGCAGCGAACCATTCGTTGCTGTGGGCCAAAGTATGGTCCACCCAGGCATTCAAAAAACCGCGAGGATCGGGCTCATCCTTGCGCCCGCCAATGTGTTCCAGGCCCCATTCAAAGGGAAACACACGCCGATTGTCATCGGTGGTCCACCGGGCATGCTCGTAGCGACGTATTTTTTGTTCCAGCCAGGACATAATCTGTGAAATTTAAATATAGGGGGCGGTGTGAGAGGTGTCAAATGAGCGCGTTTCCCCGGGGGAAGAATCAGCATCCAAAACTGTGATGGCCGGGCGGTATGTAGCACGTTATTGGCGTATCGACTCAACTTAGACACCGCTCAGACTCCGGCTTCAGAGCGGCTGGCAGATTTCGATTACCGTCAATGCGTGGAAAGTTCGGTTGGTGGGGCTATACTGTTTAAAACAGGCGGAGGGAGCCATGAAACTGAAATTTGTTTTTGCAATTCTCGCGCTTGGCATTTTTGCATTCTCTTGTTCCCACAAAGATCAGGTCGCAACAGAGGGTGGACCGCACGTAACCCTGGTCATGCAAGACGGTACGCGCGTCGGCGGCACATTGGTGGAAAATTCGGCCAGCAAAGTCACAGTCGCGGGCGACGACGGCATTACCCGGACAATTCCGGTCACGCAAGTCAGTTCCATCCAGTACGGCAGCGCGCCGGTGCCCCCAGAGACGGCCGCCAGCAACGCAACTCCACCGCTACCTCCGCCACCCAGTCCCAGCCCCTTCCGAAAAACACCAGATCGCAGAGTGTCGGATCGCAATGCAGCGCTACCCCCTCCGCCGCCTCCACAACCCGAATCCCGGATGCAGCAGCAAGGCGAGACCGAATCTCACTCGCATCCACCGGAGTCGTCGATTACGACGAAGACCTACGAAGTACCGGTCGGGACCACGGTTTCGATTCGAACCGAGGAAACCATCGACTCAAGCAAAGCCGTCGAAGGGCAAACCTTTGCCGGCGAGGTTACAGACGACGTGCGCGATGAGAACGGTGAAACTGTGATTCCGCGGGGGGCGAATGCGCAGTTGGTGATCCGGTCAGCGTCAAAGGGCGGGAAATTCCGCGGCACCTCCGACCTGGTACTCGACCTGCAGCAGGTCGCCATCGACGGACAGGAGTATCAACTGAGCACTTCTGACCTTGTGCAACAAGGCAAGGACGGCGTCGGCGCGAATAAAAGGACCGCAGTGTATACCGGCGGCGGCGCGGCGCTCGGCGCCATTATTGGAGCCATCGCCGGAGGCGGCAAAGGTGCGGCAATCGGAGCGGGCGCGGGAGGCGGTGGAGGGGCCCTCGCGCAGATCCTGACGAAGGGCGGCTCGATCCGCGTTCCGGTAGAGACGGTTCTGAAATTCCAGATGGATAAGCCTCTGCACGTGAAGGCAGCGCGGTAGAAACTTTGCGCGGGGAGTTTTGAGGTACGTCTCTCTGTTGCCTGATTGATTGATAACCGGCACCGGAAACGTTGTCGTGGTGCCTCTGGTATGGCAGAGTCAACAAGTGATCCTCCTCTTCGTGTTTTTGTTGGGTTTGGTAATTGGCAGCTTTCTGAATGTCTGCATTCTGCGCATTCCCGCGGATAAATCCATCGTTACGCCATCGTCAAAATGCCCTAAATGCGGCAAGGCAATTGCTCCCTACGACAATATTCCGGTGGTCAGCTGGATGGTGCTGGGCGGGAAATGCCGCAACTGCAAAACGAAAATTTCAGCAATGTATCCCGCGGTGGAACTGCTGACCGGACTGCTGTTCGTAGGCTGCTACCTGGCCTTTGGTCTGACGATTGACGCGCTGAAATGGGCCATTTTCGCGGCCCTGCTGGTAGTGCTGACGATTACCGACCTGCGCGAACGCATCCTGCCGGATGAAGTAAATTTCTTCGGGCTGGGCGTAGGACTGTTGCTCAGCTTTTTTACCAAACCTACCGATGGCACGGCGCTGTGGTTATCCAATCGATGGTTCGAGTTCCCTCCCCCGCAACCCGTGCTTTCGTTTGCCGATGCGGTGCTGGGCGCGGTCGTCGGGAGCGGCTTGCTTTGGGTGGTTGCCGAGGGATACTTTCGGCTGCGGGGTCGCGAAGGCATGGGCCTGGGCGATGTGAAAATGATGGCGGCAGTGGGCGCGTTCCTGGGGCTCAAGCGAACGCTGATGACTATTCTGGCGGGGTCCTTGTTAGGCAGCGTGATCGGAATCCTGCTGATTGCAATTTCCAGGAAGGGCCGCGATTACGAATTGCCCTTTGGCACATTTCTGGGTGCGGGCGCGCTGCTGGTCGTATTTTTTGGCACGCCGGCGCTGCGCTGGTACCAGTCGCTGCTGGCGGTAAGTGTCTGGGTGATGAAGTGAACTTGAGAAGCGCAATTGTATTCGTGGCGGCTGCGCCCAGCACAGGCTCGCTGTGGGTGCTCGCCGGAATTCTGTTTCTCACCGTGTTGGGGGGAGCGGTGGTGGCCATGATTGCCGCTCGCCGATTCTTCCACGGGGGTAACAGTGCCGCAAATAATGGGGCAGATTTAAATCCACGCAGCGATAATCCCGCTGCGTTCATGACCGCCTCCATGCAGGCGGTGATTCAGAAGTTGCGCGAACAGGAAAAGGAACTGGAAGCGCTACACCGCGGCGAAAAAGAGCGAGCGCAACAAACCGAGCGCCTGAGCGAAGAGGTCACGCGCAATATGCCGGCGGGTCTGCTGCTGCTGAATTCCGCCGGGCTGATCACCAGCGCCAATCCCGCCGCCGAGGCTGCGCTCGGAGTGAAATCCCTGGTCTACCGCCGCTACAGCGAAGTGCTTGGCGCGGACTCGCGGGTTTCGCGGCTGATTGCCGGATGCCTGGAAGGCGGCCGCACATTTCGCCGCGAGGAAGTGGAATACTTGACGCCTTCGCACGAACTCCGCGAACTGGGCGTGACGATTTCGCCGATTTTGAAAAGCCCCAATGAAGTGACGGGAGCCATCTGCCTGCTCAGCGACCTCACCGAACTGGCCGCACTGCAAAAACAAATTCACATGAAGGAAAATCTGGCCGCACTGGGAGAGCTTTCCGCCGGCATCGCTCACGAATTCAAGAACGCCTTGGCCACGATTTCAGGCTATGCCCAAATGATTCGCAGTGAGGCCCGACCCGGAACCGAAATCCGCGAGCACGGTGAAAAAATTCTGGACCAGACCCGCGCGCGCTCTCATGTGGTAACCGAATTTCTGAAATTTGCCCGCCCCCTGGACCTTGCCAATGAACAGGTCGTCCTGCGTCCGATCATCGAGCAGGTTATCGCCGAGGTTTCCGAGGGCGTTCCTGGCGTCCCGATTACCTCGGAAGGTGACTTCGGTGACGTCTCCGGAGACGATACCTTGCTGCGCCAAGCCATACTGAACCTGGCGCGTAACGCCGCCGAGGCTGTCGCCGACAACGCAGGAGGCGGAAGAGTGATTATTCGAGGAGAGGCCGAACGCGCGGGTGCGCAACCGGGCCAGCGCATCTCCATTGCGGATAACGGACCCGGGATACCTCCCGAAGCCCTCACCAAGATTTTTATGCCCTTCTACACCACGAAAAGCAACGGCACGGGCCTGGGCCTCGCGGTGGTGCAAAAGATCGTGGTACAGCACGGAGGTACGATCGAAGCCCGCAATCAACTGCAAGGCGGGGCGGAATTTGTCGTATGGTTACCCTTTGTACGCGAGTCTATCAGGGCGATTGATTCGGCCGCCACCCGCATCTAAACTGAAGGAAGGCCTGTGCGGCCTCCTGGCCTTAGAAAGGCGGGCTATAACCATGAGCTCCCAGCGAATGCTTCCGGCGATTTCATCGGTATTGTTACCAGTTTTGTTGGGCGGTACGCTGTTGTTTTCTCCCGTCCTGATGCTGGCGGGTACGCCTGCGGCCCTGCCCCAACAGGAAAGCGTGGCCGATGCCGCGCGCAGGACCCAAGCCGAGAAAAAGCTGAATAAGAAGTCGGCTGTGGTGGTGACTAACGACACTCTGGACACCATTAAGGGCACGATTTCCGTCGTTGGACCAGACCCAGCGCCCTCTGTGGACACGGCGAAAGCCGCAGCGGACAGGGTCAAGGCCCCTGCCGAAGCCAAACCCTTGAAGGATGAAACCTACTGGCGCAAGCAATTCGCCGACGCGCACAAGAAATTGGATGGCGACGCCCACGAACTGGACATCTTGCAGCGTGAATACAATTTGAAACAGCAGCAATACTATAGCGACCCGAATGTAGCGATGCGGGAGCAGTTCACGCGCGGGGATCTGACCGATACCAAAGCGAAAATCGATGACAAGACCAGTGCGGTCGAACAGGATAAGAAGGGAATTTCCGACTTGGAAGACGAGCTTCAAAAAGCGGGCGGCGATGCCGCGTGGTCACGCTAGCCCTGCAGCGGGAGCATTTCAAAAACCTGTTCTGAAAGCGCTGGAGATATCTATATCTCCTCCGCTGTTCCTGGTTCATCGGCAAATTGTATTTTAGCTCTCGCACATTTTCAGGGTGGGCTGTTTCTAAATATCGAAAAGTCAAAACACTTAGGCAATTCTTCACAGTTCAGGATAAACCTGTGCGATCGGTTAAATAACACCATGGAACCCCTTCTCCTGGTTGAGGACAAGCACGAACTACGCGCCATGCTTCGCAAAGCGCTGGAGCGTGCCGGCCACGCGGTGGATGAAGCGCCGGACGGCCTGGCGGCCGTCGCGAAAGTGCGCGCGCGCCGCTATATGCTGGTGCTAACCGACCTCAAACTTCCCGGCTGCTCCGGCCTGGACGTGCTGCGCGAAACCAAGGCGGCCGATCCGACCATTCCGGTCATTTTAATCACTGCCTACGGCTCCGTCGAAGAGGCGGTAACCGCCATGAAGGAAGGCGCGTACGATTTTATTCAGAAGCCGGTCGACCTGGAGCATTTGAATCTGCTGGTCGAGCGTGCGGCGCAACAGCACCTCGCCATCCGCGGCGCCGAGGTCGTGGGCGGCGAGCCACGCGGCGATCGCGGGACTCTCACCCGCCTCGAAGACCGCCGCGAGCTCGGCGCGGTCGGCGCCGGCGCGC
>Ga0105240_10012893_pt1 | contig 11511 bp, 7 predicted proteins | sample KBSC54metaG_FD_80426 | JGI IMG/M metagenome (GOLD analysis project Ga0105240, IMG submission 80426) | Corn rhizosphere microbial communities from Kellogg Biological Station, Michigan, USA - KBS C5-4 metaG | ecosystem: Host-associated > Plants > Roots > Rhizosphere > Soil | place: Michigan, USA...
GGGGAGATCGAGACGAAGATTAAGCCTCTGCGTGACCAGATCGTGCGTGAGCGGCTAGCCACTTTGCCCGAGGCCGTCCGCCTGGACCTTGAAGCAGGTATTGCCACGCCGAAAGAAAAGCGAAATGCGGCGCAAGCTTATCTGGTTGATAAATTTGGACCCACTATTAAGGTCAGCGACGAGGAGATTGCAACCAAGTTCCCGCAACTGAAGGCGGAGACCGCCACACTGCGCAAGACCATCGCCGAGAGTAAGGGTAAGCTCAAGGAGAAGCCACGGGTCCGTGCGCTGTATGACATGGGTGGTGAGCCATCACCGGCTTATCTGCTCCGTCGCGGTGAAGCTCAGCAACTCGGCGAAACTGTACAACCAGGCGTGCCGTCCGTTTTGAAAGCCGGCCTGTCACCCTATAAGGTAATTCCAGCCGGACCGGACTCCAGCGGCAGGCGCCTCGCTTTGGCGCGCTGGCTTGTTCAACCAGATCATCCACTAACGGCTCGCGTGATGGTGAACCGTATCTGGATGCATCATTTTGGCCGGGGTATCGTTGCCAGCCCGTCGAACTTCGGCCGTCTTGGCACACCTCCGTCGCACCCCGAACTGCTGGATTGGTTGGCGACGGAGTTCGTGGCGCGTGGGTGGAGCGTGAAATCCATTCACCGGCTGATCATGACGTCCTCCGCATATCGGCAGGGCACACAGGTGACTGGACTTGCCTCCGTGGATCCGGAAAACGTTCTGCTTTCGCACATGCCCCTGCATCGTATGGATGCCGAGCAATTGCATGACTCCATTCTTCAAGTGACAGGCGACTTGGACTCCACCGCATTTGGTCCGCCGGTGAAGGTGGAAATGAAAGCTTCCGGCGAGGTGGACGGGCAAGGCTCGCATCAGAAGGGATGGCGCCGCAGCATTTACGTCTTGCAGCGGCGCACCACCCCGGCCACCATTTTGGAAGTCTTCGATCTTCCGCCTATGTCGCCCAATTGCATCCAGCGGGGCTATTCCACTGTGGCTACACAAGCACTGCAGATGACCAACAGCCCCGTAGTGCGGGAGCATTCGCGCTACCTGGCAGGGAGGCTGCTGGACGATGCACCTGCCGACCAGCCGAAGCAGATTGAGCAATTGTATTTACGCGCGCTAGGGCGGCGCCCTTCCGGCGAGGAGACTGAAGCCGCGATCGCCGATTTGGCGAAGCTCCGGAGCAATTGGGAAGATCATCTGCGAAAGGAAAAAGAAGGCGCACCTGTTGCCCCTACCGCAACCTGGTATGCGCTGGCAGATTTATGTCAAGCCATTCTGAGTTCGGCCGAATTCGCGTACATCGATTGAGGAAAACATGGAATTCAATCCATCCCGGCGACACTTCTTTTCCCGTTTAAGCGACGGCATTCACGGCGCAGCTCTGGCTTCACTGCTGAGTCGCGACCTCCTTTCCGCTGCCGGCAATGAGGACGTTCCAAGAACCTACGATCTCAAGCCGAGGCAGCCGCATTTTCCCCCGAAAGCAAAGGCGGTGATCCAACTGTTTCAGAACGGCGGACCCAGCCAGGTGGACACTTTCGATCCCAAACCCATGCTGACGAAGTTTGCCGGCACCGCTCCCAGCCGCGATATCGTCAATCAAATCGAATTCGCCGACCAGGTCGGCAGCGTGCTTCCGTCACCGTTCCGGTTCTCCAAGCACGGAAAGTGCGGGATGGAAGTCTCAGAAGTATTCCCGCATTTGGCCGGGTGCGTGGACGACATAACCCTGATTCGTTCGATGTTCGGAGAGCACTTCAATCATGAGCCGTCTCTCTATTTGATGCACACCGGGCGTACACTGCCTGGGAGGCCATCCCTTGGTTCATGGGTGGTGTATGGGCTGGGTTCGGAAAACCAGAACTTGCCTGCGTACGTCGTTTTGGATGATCCCAAGAAGCTTCCCGTGAATGGCATTCAGAATTGGCAGGCCGGCTATCTGCCTCCCATCTATCAGGGCACTCGCTTCCGTTCAGAAGGGCCGCCGCTGTTGAATTTGAAACCGCCGGAGGAGTTGCCGACGCCATTAGTGGAAGCTCAGAGAGATTTGTTGCATCGTCTGGACCAGGGCCATCGTGCGCGTCACATGGGCTATGGGGACCTCGATGCGCGGATCTCCAGCTATGAGCTGGCCGCCCGCATGCAATTGACGGCGACGGATGCGCTCGACTTGTCTCAGGAAAGTGAAAAGACCAAAGAGATGTACGGATTGAACGAGGAGCGGACAGCCAACTACGGCAAGCGATGTCTGATCGCGCGGCGGTTGGTGGAGCGCGGGGTGCGCTACGTTCAACTGTTCATCGAGTTTCAAATTTGGGATGCTCATTCGGACCTGGAAGAGAGCCTTCGCTATAGTTGCGGCAAGACCGACAAACCCGCCGCTGCGCTGCTGAAGGACTTGAAGCAGCGCGGCCTGCTGGACAGCACGCTGGTGCTTTGGGGTGGCGAATTTGGGCGGATGCCGATTTCGCAAACGCGCCAGGGTGCGGGCTCGGCCGGGCGTGACCACGGACCCGCCGGTTTCAGCATGTGGATGGCTGGAGGGGGCACTAAGGGCGGTGCCGTTCACGGCGCTACCGACGACCTGGGCCACAAGGCGGTTGAGAATCGCGTGAGTGTCCACGACTTCCACGCCACCATGCTGCACCTGCTTGGCTTGAACTACCGGGATCTGGTTTTTGAACGCCAAGGGTTGAAAGAACGCATTACCGATCAGACCCCGGCCCGGGTAGTTTCGGAAATCCTGGCCTAAGTCGAACCTCTCTCAAGCGGAAAACTTAAATGAGAATTACCGGAATAGATTGTCACGTTTTGCTCGACCCTGCCTATGACATTGGGTCTACCAGTTCCGCTCAGGATGATCTGGTGGTGGAAGTTCACACGGACGAAGGCATTTCCGGAATCGGCGAAACCGACGTTAATCCGTGGATAGCCCGTGCCTGCATTGAAGCGCCCAGCACCCACACCATGGGTCTCGGTCTGAAGGAAATGCTGATCGGCCAGGACCCGCTTCAGGTAGAAGCGCTTTGGGAACGAATGTATATCGGCTCGGCGATGAATGGCCGGCGCGGCGCGGTGATTCACGCCATTGGCGCGCTTGATATCGCGCTGCATGATTTACGCGGGAAAGTCATGGGCAAGCCCTGTTATGAGTTTCTCGGTGGGGCGGCGCGCACACACATCACGCCGTACGCGTCGCTACAACCAGAGGTCTCGTCGTTTGAAGCCTATCGTGAGTCTCTGCTGGATTGGGCTCTCCGCGCCAAGGAACTCGGCTTCCGTGCGGCAAAGCTGGAGATCACTCCCTTCGGACCGTACGCACACAAAGGACTCAAGGCATCCGGGTCCGACATGACCAGCGTGATCGGCGCGGTACGGCGGGCGGTAGGATCTGACTTCACGCTGATGGTGGATTTGCAGTATGCGTTTGCGGACGCCGATACGTGTTTGAATACTATCCGCGATTGGGTGGATTTCAACTTATTCTTCATCGAAACGCCTCTGCCGTCCGACGATTTGGATGGGTATGCCCGCCTGGCAGCCGAACAGCCGATTCCCATTGCCGCCGGAGAATGGTTGGCCACGCGCTTCGAGTTTCTGGAGTTGATGGATCACGGCAAAGTGCGGGTAGCGCAGCCGGACGTGGCGCGTGTTGGGGGGCTTACGGAGGCCAAGCGCGTATGCGATCTAGCCAAGGTTCGCGGCGTTACCATCGTCCCGCATCTTTGGAAAACCGGAATTTCCATTGCTGCCGCGGCGCATCTGGCGGCGTCCGCGCCACATTGCGCATTTATCGAATTTCTGCCGGCCAAGCTGTGCGAATCTGCACTGCGTCAGGAACTAGTGTCCGATGAACTGAAAATGGTTGACGGGTTGATTCCTTTGCCGATGCGACCGGGACTCGGCGTCGAACTTAACCGAGGCGCGCTTCGGAAATTCAAAGACGCCGCACACCGCGCGATATCAACTGCCGTCACAGTCGGTTAGGTCATCGTCTGAGCACTCGCCTCCTAGGGTTGGGCCGGAATGGAGACTGCCGTTCCGATCTTCGACGTCAGCGTTCGACCTTCGAACGTGACCCTAAAAGCTTTTGGATCAGCAACAACATCGAACTCGCGGCCCCGCACCTTTACTCCCGTGAGCGCGATTGACGGCGAGAAGGACGGCGGATGAGGATCGACATATATGTCGCCGTTGGCCATCGCGCGAATTCCAAACATTCCGAACACGATCGATTGCGCTGCCGCACTCGCATCAAAAGTTGATTGAAGAGGCGTATCCTTGCGATATTCCACGTAATTGGCGGCGAAGGAATCCCCCCAGTAAGGAGTGCGTTCGCCCCACCACAGAATGCGCGAGAGGATATCCTCTGCCGAGCGCACGCGCCCCACGCGGTAGAGCCTTTCTGCGATCTGCGGAGGAAACGCTACATAACAGCCACCACCGCCGTTGTCGAAATCAACTTGATCATAGGCCGGATCCTGCTTCGACATACTGTGCAGCCCGAAGGGGGAGAGGAACTCTGTCTCATTCAAGTGACTGACCAGGCCCTCCTCCTGATCCTGGTCGAGGACGGGACTGCCGATCAGCTTGAACATCTGCACCGTGTAGCGAAGATCCTTTTCTCCTCGATTCGTCTTGAGATAAAACCAGCGATCTTTTGGGCTCCAAAGTTCCGCCCGAAGTAAGGCCTTCAATTCCTTCGCACGAGAGCGCAGGTAGGATGCATCCTCGCCGCTCATTCCGGCAAGTTCCGCGACACGCGTGTAGTTGAGATAGCGGCGGCCATTCAGGTCCGGCAGAACATAGTCATAGCGCAGTTCGTGCCGCAGTTCCAGGTGATGATTGCCGTTGCCGTAGTCAATCAGGGCGAGAGGATTCTTCAAATCGTCTCCCCAAGTCGCATTCTGAACTGCCCACTCGAGGATAGTCTTTCCATTCACCGACTCTTTCAGGAAGCCGGTATCGCCAGTCTCCAGCACGTAGAAATAGATCAACCCGATAATCTTTTCCTGGTTTACCGGATAAAACGGACCGAGACCTTTACCGGTCATCGGGTCGAAGGAGAAATGAGTTGCCAGATCGATGGATAAAAATGCTTTTATGTGAGACTTTGTCGAATCGGGATCGTACAGTGGGAAGAGCTCCCATGGTTCCCCGAAATCCCAAAGATAATTGGCGAGTGTACCGCCGAGCACAGCCCCGGTTCCATAATATGGATGTAGTTTGAACTCCGGAACCTGCCATTGATCCAAAAGGAAATGAAGAATCGAGCGGTTGTAGAAATTCTCCAGCCGTTTGTCGGAAGCGTGCAGGCGAGGGACGTTCGAAAACAACTTAGCGGCGCGAGTCTCGAAATCCTCGACGGCGGACGCAATCCATTTGCCGGGTGCCTGCAACAGTTCATCGCAGATTGCTACGGCTTTCTCTTCCTTGTCCTGAGAGAGAACGGCATTAAAAACCTTGCTCTTCCCGGGATCTAGCTCTATCGTGCTTGCCCATTGAAATGACCATGGCTCCCATCTCAGATTAGGAATGTCCGAACCGACTACAACCGCGCCGTCCTGATTCCGCAGAATAATCTTGCCGCTGGCCTCCGCGGCGATTGTCTTGTGCTTCGCCGTATCAGGCCGGGAAAAATCCCAAGTCTGCACGTATTCGAGACTGCCACCAAGGCTGAAGCGAAGCGGGATGCTTTGCGTTGCCTTCGACGTATTCCGAAGGGTTATTTCGAGGATCGCCGCCCGCCGGCCCGGGACCAGGATCGTGCGAGTAGATACCGCGATTCCTTTGAGACTTCCCTCCCGTAGCACTTCCGAAGGGAACCATTCGTATTTCGACACCGGCACACGCTCGCCGAACAGCCATAGTTCAAGTAGAAAATCGGAACTGGCGTACGGAGGAGCGAACGCGCGGCTAACGGCAGTCGCATTTCGGTAGGGCACGCCTACCGTAATAAACCCGTTGACTATACCGAAGTCATTTTCTCCAACGATGTTGTGTTCACCCTGGAGTGCAAATAGGCGAGCGAACGGACCCGGTCTCTCCGCCGCCAACAGGGGAACTGCAAACAACACCGCGAGGAGGGACGAACGCATAAGCGCTAGTCTACCTTACGCCCATCGGGAGCCGGCCAGGCACGCCAGCCGTCTCACGAAATTTAGGCTGAGCCAATCCTAACGGCATCAAACCAATCGCCAACCGCGGCTGGACCGTCAACCCCTAGCAGCGCTATTCGCACGGGTTGGCACTCAGGAGTTCGATAAAGGTGCAGAGCGGCGATCATCCCATGATGGTTTGCTTTGAATAGCGTTCTGGGAGCCCGGACGTGACTCCGAAATCCCGGGTCTAGTTGACGCCCTCGAGGAAGTCACTCCGCCGAAATTCTCCATTCGCGTGTTCGGATCTGTGTCTGTCTTGGGGAGCCGACTCAAGAGCAAAGAAAAGCGGACTCTCATCAGAATCAACAAGTTACCCGGCGGAGAGGTAGTTGGAAAGTATGGTTTTTGGGGAGCCAAACTCCAACCCATTGAAAACATTGGACTGCAGAGAAGCGAAAAGGAGCTAACTCCTGTGTTTTCAGGTTCGAACCCTGGCTGGGGAATGGAACATCGAGGACGGACTGACACCGCTCTGCTGTCATCTGACCATCTGTGAGTACCAGCCGCATAAGTCGAGTCTCGCGGCCTTCAAGTTCTCAGCTCTTCCGATTTGAAAAAGAGCCTACCATACCGGGATGAATTATTCGCGCTTTAGTTCGGAGTCGAACCACGACAGCATGCGGGTAAGAACGTCCAAGAGATGCTGTTCTTCGCCGATGTTGTGGCCTTCACGGGGATACATGACGAACTCAGTCTTGACGCCGTAGCGCCGGAGGCCGCGATAAAATTCCATTCCCTGGCTGAAAACAGAGTCGTCATCCTCTTCGCCTCGGAGGATCAATGCAGGTGTGCGGGCGTTGCGCACGTGCGTGATCGGCGACCGCTGCCGGATGCGGTCGAGGTGCTCGTAGTGCACGCCCCAATACCACTCCGTAAAAGGCGACGCAATCTGCGCTTGATTCCCTTCCGCGCCGAATTCACTGACGAGGTCGGTCATTGGCGCGCCGACAACAGCGGCCTTGAATCGTCCCGTCTGCGTGATCGCCCATGCCGCCATGTACCCACCGTAGGACCAGCCACCAATGCCGAGGCGGTTGGGGTCAGCAATCCCCTTCTTGATCACAACATCGACACCTGCCATGAGGTCTTGGAAGTCTCCCCCACCCCAGTCTGCGCGGTTCATCGCGAAGAACCGCCACCCGTATCCAAGCGATCCTCGGATGTTGGGGGATAGCACGGCGTAGCCGCGGGCCGCCAGCAACTGCGCCCACCCGTTGTCAATGGAATCGTCCCAGTAATCGTCCGGACCACCATGAACGAGCACGACCAGCGGTACACGCCGACCTGCCTGCCAGCCTTTTGGCTTGAGCAGCGCGGCTTCAATCGGCGTTCCGTCAGTGCTTGCGTAGCGCACTATCTCCGGCCGGATGAGTTCGACCGTCTCCCAATCGGCATGAAAGGCGCTGACCTTCCTGGGTTTTCTCGCGTCTTTTTCCAACCATAACTCCTGGGGTTGCGTCGCCGATTGGCCGACGTAAGCGATGACGCCGTTTGCGCTCAGCGCAAAGCTGCCCGGATTTCTGGATTGACCCGGCAAATAGGTAGTGGTCCCGTCGAAGGTCAGACTCGTGAACCGGCTGTGAAAACCATCCTGGACGAGCGCTAGCAGTGATCGTTTGTCGCGAAAGGCACTTTGCCACACCGGCCTGTCTATAGGGGTTGCCGTCAGGTTTCTTGGCGGAAGGTCACTGCGCACGTCGGCCAGATACAGATCGTGCACCACCGGACCATCAAGACGCGAACCCAGGAACGTGAACGTCTGCCGATCCGGCGATACCTCAAGACCGCTGACAGGCCCGTGGGGCGCGATTCGCTCCGTCATGGTCCCGTCCGAGACGGCAACGCTGTAGATCTTCTCAGTCCAGGTGGCCCCTTCCGGCTGGTTCGTAGCGATGACCAGGAGATTGCCCGGAGCGATCCACCGCATCTCCTTCACACTCCAAGGCTCCTTGGTCAGTGCTCGGGCGCGTTTGGATATCGTGTCGAGAATCCAGAGTTGTGGATGGCGGCTGTTTTGACCGACGACACGAGGAGCATCCTGTTCATGCAGAGCGCTGGGCGCTTGAGCCAAAAGAGCGATCTGGCTCCCGTCCGGTGACCACTGAAAACTGCGAATCTCTTGTGTACCGTCCGTGAGCCGAATGGCAGTACCCCCGTGGCTTGGGACGACTTGCAACTGCATCCTCCCGTCCTGATCTGAGAGGAACCCAAGACGACTCCCGTCGGGAGACCAGAGGGGAGACGTTTCTGAGTTCGCGGAACTCGTGAGCTGCCAGAGATGCTCATCAGCCACCGTCAAGATCCAGAGGTGGCTTCGAGTCGATCGGCCGGTGATGGCCTCGCGAACAGTGAGTGCCAAGCGGTCGCCACTAGGGGAGAATTGCAGGTCCGACGCGCGCCGCTGTTTCAGATACCGTGCCGGCGTCAACGGTTCCCCCTGGGCGAACGACGGACGGAGTAAATAAGCGAAGCTACCGCGACACAGGTGCGCATGAATTTCTTCAGAATAGCCCATTCACGTCAGGGAAACGTGTGCTGAGCAAAACGAGTCTGAATGGCTCCGAGTTTGGAGGGCCATCTCCTACTCGGGGAGCCTGCGTGGATTTCGCATGCATCCAAGTTGGGTGCCCAACTTGGATAGGGCGGCCGGTTCTGTCCATATCTCGCTGTAGGTAAAGCAGTTCTGTTGGTTCGAGCGGACGCTCTTTTATGCCGCGAGAGTTCTAAATGCATCCAAGATGGGGAGCCAACCTTTAGCATCAAAGCTTACAAGAGAGGTGAAGCGTCCGCGTACGAGTTCTGTACCTCGGCCTCCAAATGTAACTCATTGATTCGTGAAAAATAGTTCACTGGACGTGGATCTGAAAATCGAATCCATGCGTAGAGATGAAGACGCAAGGGGGCCGTGTGCTCGGCCTCGAACCGCTTTGCATCTGCAACCAGGCGGACGGGAGGAGAAGACAGAGCGGCTGGAAAACCCCGAGCAGGCGGGCGCGCATTCACCGGCCATCAAAAGATCGCAACTCGGCGTAAACTGAACCAGACTGGATCAAAATATTGAAACTCCCGACACCGCATGCCGGAAAATTCGGTAGTGGAGTTCAATTCGGAGATGCAGGATGAAATTGAGAAGACTTGTCTTATAATCCTCCGCACCATGCGACACCTTGCGACGCGTTTCGTTTTCCTGTTTGGTTTGTGGATGCTATTGGGCTTGCCCGCCTTCTGCCCAAAATAAAACAGCATGCGAGTTGCTCTCCAAAGCCAACGCGGAGACCATTCTTAGAGTGATGCTCCAGCCTCCGAAGCCCACCGCGCCGTTTTGCTCCCTCCTGGGTCCGGATTTCACTAGCGGCACGCCTGAGCAGGACTGCGAGTTCACCAACTTTGTGCCCAATCAGCCCAAGCCGCCGAAGGTGGTTGCGTTCGGCCTCAAAGTCCGGTACGCGTCGCCCCCCGATACGCACGCCGTAGACGAGGCTCGCAAGCAAGTTGATACGCGCACCTACGATCATCCAACGGACTTGCCCGGGCTGGGCGATACCGCGTTCTGGATCGGAGCGCCCAATAACGTGACGCTGTTTGTGTTCCTTAGAGGCACGACGCGATTGATGATCCGCCCAAGCGAAATCGGCCTGGAGTAGGAGAAGGCGCTGGCCGCAAAGGCGCTCGCGGCGCTCGGTAAGACCACCTTCGCTTACGGAGCCCAGCCGGCTGGATTGAACAAGCCGGCGCTCGGCAAACTGGGTCCCAATCCAGACGCGATCGAACAACTGAAACATGCCCTTACCGCGAAAGCCGACACGGGAGATGCGAAAGCCCAACGCGCACTCGGCCGACTCTCCGGAAGTGAATCGTGCTCGGCGGTAGACGAATCCCCCGAAACGGTGGCAGCGGTTTAGAATCGTGATGAGTTCCATGGCGCAGAAGCGAGCAGCGGCAAAAACCTCGACCATAGACCGCGCCGTGCCGGTATCGCGTACCATCCTCGACAACCTATGGCCGGTAACCGGGAGGTCATCCGCGATTTTGACGAACGACGCCAGCGCCACTTCCAAATGGCGCGTGATCCGATCGGGGCATTCAATGTTGTCCGGCATAATGCGCCTTTCCTCCCAAATTTTCTTCCTTTCCCCCTTGACTCTCACGTTACGTGATCCCCGAGAATGCAAACAGCGGCGGGGAGGAGCGTAGTCCTTGCCGGGTAAAAAGCGATGGCTTACACAGTCAAACAAGTGTCCAGGATGTCCGGAGTCAGCGTGCGGACGCTTCATTTCTACGATGAAACCGGCCTCCTCAAGCCCGCCCGGCAAGGCGCCAATGGCTACAGGTTTTACGAAGAGCCGCAGCTCCTGACTCTCCAGCAAATCCTGTTCTACCGGGAGCTCGGTTTGGAGCTGAAGCAAATTAAGGAAATCCTGGGCAGGGCCGATTTCGAAAAAGTCGCTGCCCTCCAATCGCACCGCAAGGTTCTCCAGCAGAACCTTGCTCGGACGCGCACGTTGATTGAAACCATCGACAAAACCATCAAGCACTTGAAAGGAACAAAGAATATGAAGAGCGAGGAAATGTTTGTGGGATTCAGCGTCGCCGCAGGGGGCGACCGATTCGGTGAGCACATCAAACTCGGCGGCGAACCGGCTGATTGTAAGGTGTCCGCACAGGACACAGACGGCGCGATGTGTGTTTTCGAGTTTACCGGCGGAGGCGGTGGGCCGCGCCACCTCCACCACGACCACGATGAGTGGATCTACGTCATTGATGGCGAGTTTCAGTTTGAGGTTGGTGATAAGCGATTTCGCGTGGGGACCGGTGAGTCCGTTTTCATACCGCGCAAGGTTCCTCACGTGTGGGCCTGCGTGAGCGGGAAGCCGGGCAAGATTATTAATGTGTACCAACCCGCTGGCAAAATGGAGGAGTTCTTCCGCGAGTTAGGCAAGTATAACGGCAAGCCATACGTCCATGAGGCCCTGTCGATTGATGAATTTCGCCGGTTGTTCCACGACCACGGGATGGATCTTCTCGGCCCACCCCTCCTAGGGGAATGGAAAGTCGAAGATGGACGAATTACACAGATCGCCTAACCATGCGGCGGCTTCCCAAATAGCGCTGCGTTGCTTAATCCACCAAAGCGATCAAGCCTGGGGCGAGCTCGAATCGATCGACCGCAATTTTTAGCATTTGCCGCCTTCAGTCTGGGAGAGGCAAACGGATGAAAAAGAAAAACCGGCTTCGGAAATAGAAAGGGCGGCTCTGCTATCCGGCATTGCCTTCGCCGCGTGCACGGGCTGATGTACGAGCCGCTCTCGAGACGTACCAGAAA
>Ga0105240_10012895_pt1 | contig 11511 bp, 9 predicted proteins | sample KBSC54metaG_FD_80426 | JGI IMG/M metagenome (GOLD analysis project Ga0105240, IMG submission 80426) | Corn rhizosphere microbial communities from Kellogg Biological Station, Michigan, USA - KBS C5-4 metaG | ecosystem: Host-associated > Plants > Roots > Rhizosphere > Soil | place: Michigan, USA...
CCTTGGAAATCGCTGTCGCGATTCCCACATTTCCACCCCGCCGACCGATGGTCCCCTCTCTCAAAATTAAAACCGAAAGGACTTCTCTGGTAACCGACCGCTCTACCTCAGTTCAGGCTCATCCTTCGATGAGAAAATGCTCCGTCGAGCGAAGAGCAGATTCCCCAAGTTGATGAAAAGACTGAGAAACGGTGGAAAAGAATGTAGCCTTTAGAAAGAGGCAGTACGCGCCCAAAGCAGGTGCGCTCTGCATAACGCCTTTCGCTGAACGAACTCGTGGGACGCCCCCGAAACGAGCGCCTTATCCGCACAACTCCGGGCGCTCGGAGATATTGTCAAAGACGGGTCGGGATTAGATCGAGCCGACAAATCTCAGAGCAGCGGCGATTTGCTGATCTGTGCCGGAGGAGAGATGGTTCGAATCAATGCCCTGAATTACATCCGGGGCGACACCGCTTCCTTCGAGGCAAGTTCCGCTCCAGGTAAACCAGCCGAAAACCGGAACTCGCACCGAATATCCGTGGCCGACTGGAAAGTTCTGAGCACCGAGAACGTTACCTGCGGTTTTCTGGCCGATAATGGTCCCGAGACGATTCTCCTGCGCAAAACTGGCGAGCATCTCGGACGCGCTGTTCAGTCCATTCGTTTACGAGAACGACAGTTCTGCCGTGGAACGGCTGAGGCCCCAGACCTTGGGTGAGCAATGCGACGGTTTTATCTCGAAAGGCAAAGGCCCCGAGAGTCAGGAATAGCGAACCCTTGCTACCGGGCATCGGAACTCTGGGGAGCTTTTCTTTGTAGTATCCGTCCCGCAGGCTTTTTGGGGTGATGCTGAATCCAATCGGTCGCTGATCCGGGCAAAGATAACTGGCCAAGATTGCGAATCCCAGACTCCCGCCGATGTTTCCACGCAGATCGAGGATCAGGCGGTCGCACTTCTGCGCCTTCAGATCGTCGATGGCGGATTTCAGCTCTTTTCCGAATCGTATTCCCGCGGCGCCCGAAAAATAGGGCACACGCAACAGGCCGATACCGGGTTCCAATATCCGGGCGGTGACGGCCTTCGGCTCCACGATGGGCGGGCGTTGTTTGGTTCCTTTTCGGAATGGAATTGAGATTGAGACGGTGCGCCGTCGTGTGTTCTCGATATCGCCAATCACAAGCTGATGGGTTTGGCCGGTGGTGAAAGGAGGATAAGTTGGAGAGCTAAAAGCCACGCCGTCCACGGATACAAGGAAATCGCCCGGACGAATTCCGGCTTTGTCCGCTGGGCCTTCAGGAAACACGTCGAGAAACATCCACCGTTCGCTCCCTCCGTGGTTGACCGCCTTGAACGTGGCGTTGATGGTGTGTTGAGGCAAAAATCGATTTTGGACGCCATGAAAGAAGCCGGTGTGGCTGCTCTTGAGCAGCTTCAGAAGTTCGCGTACTCCGTTTTCGAAGCGTTCCGTTTCAGCCGCCAGAAGTGCGGGTTCCTGTCGCTGGATCTCCCGCTCCCACTCAGCGTAATCCACACCCGCAACATTTATGTGGCTCTTGCGAACGCGCTTCACAATATTCCGCAGAATATCGGATCGTTGCTTCCGCCCGAGATCGGGCCGGCTATTATGATTTGCCGCCATGGTGATAAACCGCCGATAGTGGCACGCCTTCAAAACTGAAGGCGGCCCAGTAATAGGGCTCTGTGTTGTGCCCGAATTTTTTCAGCATGTCCTGTTTTGCGAGAGCCAGCGACTCCGCCGCCGAATTGCCAACACGATAATGCACGTAGAATTGCCGGATTAGTTCAAGCGACGAATTATCATCCGCCGACCAAAGTGTTGAGATGACTCCACGTGCGCCGGCCAGCAGAAATGCCTTCGATAATGTTGAGATTCCCTCCTCGCCCTCGATTGGCCCGATTGCAGTCTCGCAGGCTGACAGGACCACAAGATCGGCGCGCAGGTGAATCTGAGCTATTTCAGAAGCGGACAATAGGCCATCTTCGCGTCTTTGGCGGTCCTGCAGAAGGAGCAGTCCGGCACTGTCGGGATGTTGCCGGTCGCTGATACCATGCACCGCAAAATGCAAGATCCGGTAGTCGGCGAGGGGCGCCTGCTTGACGGCCGCCTCGGTGCTCGCCGAGCCGGTCAGAATTGTCTTGTCGGAATCTTTGTAACCGGTACCGGCCGCAAGAATCTCCTCGGCGGAGTTTGGAAGATTTGAAATCTTTTGCCCTGCGATCCCACGGAGATCGACCAGTTTCTTTATTTGATCCGCCTCGGTGGAGTATGGAACGCCGCCGACGGCAAACAGGTCGCGGCGGCGCCGGTCGGAACCGGGCCTTTGGTGGGCGATCAAGTAGAAGCTCGCGGCCGAGGGGAGATACGAGACGACACTCCTATCTCCAACATATGGCCCTGACAGCTCGTGGAGGGCATCGAACGGTAGCAGGTGCAGAACGCCATCCCGCACGATGAGCAGAGCCTTTTTCCGGGCCACATCTCCAATGGGTCGCAGGAGCAACCCGTAAACGTCGGCCGCAGCCCGATCCGAGGACTTTCTTCCGCCTTTCGCCTTCAAATACGTCGTGACGCGCGCCTCGATCTTCGCTTTACCTTCGAGAGCGACGACATGGAACCCGTCGCGAAGGATCACCACGCAATACGAGTGCGGTTCAGCGATAACATATTCGAGAATGGCAGCTGATGGGCTCAGAGTCTGTTGGATCAGCGAGAGAGACACGTGATTTCCGGCGCGCATCTTGACAATGTCCACGATCGGGGAAAGCCAGCGCGCTCTCTCTGCTGTCAGAAGCTGATCCCGAATCGACTGCACCTCTGAAACAGCCTGAGCATTCATCAATCTGAGGCGCAATTCCGAGATAGTCTTTTCCACGCCGGGCGTGGCGGCTTTTGTTTTTGATCCGCCCAAGAGCAGGTCGGTCATCGTTCTTCCACGGACCTGCTCGATGGTTCCGAAAGCCTTTCTGGAGTCATTCAGCTTTTCCACCAGCAATGCGAAGTGTCGCGTGTACATGTCGCTCGCGAAATTAATCCACGCGGTCTTGTCGATAACGGTGGGATCGGCAGCGACGACAGCATCGACGAAGGCGTCAGCGCGGTCATAGGTTCGGTCTGCCTCAGCGAACCGTCCCTGGGCCATTTGAAGCTGCGCGAGTAAATCGAGACGTTCCGGCAGGGAATAGAATTCGCCATTTGATTGTGACCCCGCCGAAGCCTGCGACAAGAGTTCCTCGGCTTTTGGCAGTTCTCCCCGCGAACGGTACACGTCCGATAGGGCCAATTGCGCCTCTACAAGGTTGCGCAAGAACCCGGAGTTGCGGCAGATATTGATTGCCTGTTTCAGATCCGTTTCGGCGGCAAAAAGATCATGTTGCTGCCGGTCGATGGCTGCACTCGTCAGAAGAGTACTTTCCTGGTAGAGCGGAACGTTATTTTGTTTCGAGACTCGCAAAACATCGTTCACAATCTTTCGCGCCTTTCCGAATTTTCCGAGCCCTGCCAGCGCCTGGGCTTTGATCACGTACATCATGAATGGGTAAGGAGCGCCTGGTGTGGAGAGCGATAGTTTGATCGCTTCATCCAAATATTCAATCGCATCACCGTACTGTTTTGTGGCGGTCAAACCGTTCCCGATCGCGTACAGGTATTTCACTTGCGAGCCCACATCGTGCGCCGCCATCGCCGACAGAAGGGCGGCCACAATGTTCTTCCGTGCCGTCTCGATGTCGCCGCGATAAAAGGCAGCCATGCCCAGTCCCGCGGCGGCTCTGTACTGCCATTTCGTATCCTTCAACAGACGCGCAAGCCAGGCAATCTGCTCCCAGTCCTTTTGCATCGCGTCTGACTGCATTTCGGCGTCAATATCGGCCTTGATCGATAAGCAAAAGAGCCTGAGGCGCAGGTCCTTCTTCATCAGGTCGGCATCCAGTTCACGCTGTAGGTCCGCAGAGACCGCCGGAAGATTACTGCTGGGGGCTTTTGCCCGGATCACCCCTAATCGGGCGTAGGCCAGTCCCCGCTGATCGCCGCGCGCACTGAACGCTTTCTCAGCCTTGGCGAACTCAGGCTCGGCTGCGGTCCATGCATTCAGGTCTGCGAGTTCGAGCGCATGCCGAAGCATCGCTGGGGGCGGTGCACTCGTGATTTCGGTTTGCGTCCACGATTGAGCGGTGCCGGCGTAAATCCGCAGGGCGGACAAGATCAGAACGGATATCACGGATCTCACATCGCTAACCCGAACGGAGGTGATGAGCGCAACAATCTGGCAATCACGCGGCGAAATAATCCGTTCAAAAGTACCGATAGAAAATTCGATGGAAATCCGACAGGCTACCTCGCGTGAGTTGGTGCGGTTCGATACCGACTCCCGTTTGGGACGGTTGATCGAACGTGTCGCGCGGGCATCGTGTCTCATTCGCACCGAACGGCAAAAAACGCTCGCGTCGGATTTACCCGGAAAAGGCGCTCGATTATTTTTGAGGAGGTACTTGTATGTGGCCTGATTTCGGTTCAGTTGTTATAATTCCGCAAAATTATGAGGAGATGCCAGAGCGTCAGCGCAAGCAGACTATCCCCATCTGTATTCCCGCGCTGGACAGAGATGGCAGGCGAATCGCGCCGGAGTGGTTTCACAGCGGCGTTGCACCCGTCCGGAAGGAACTCGTGCGGATCGCACGTTTCGTACTCGGAGATCCATGGTGCGCGTCGGAGTTGGCCGAAACCACAGTCCACCGCCTATGGGCTCGCCACGGGGATGCGGTCGGGCAGTACCCAGCACGCAGGGTTCTGAAGAAGGCTATGTGGATAGCGCAGGAACTGAAGGTCAGCGATTGGCGAATGAGGAAACATCCGAAGCTCTACCTCGCCCTCAATGCGATGGATCAGAAGATTCAGGAACAGATCCTGGCCGATTCAACACAGCGGATCGAGACTCTCGAACGGGAAATTATGCTGGACACGATTGACGAACGTCTGCGGCTTGAACAGCGCTCAGAGATGCGGCTCGTTTTTCAACTCGTTCGTCAGGGCCATTCGTGGCAGGAAATTGCGGCTCATATTGGAGAGTCAAATCCAGAGCCGGTGAAGCGCAGATTTTATCGCTGGCTCAGAAGAGTGAAGCAGGCTTGAGCGTTCGCCGAATGGCGGCGGCGTTTTAAAATGTTGGCGGATGAAGCTCGAGACCCCTGAAGAGAAATACGAACGTATTCGAACTCACGTGCAAGGAGCGATTCTTCGGGAGTATCCGAACCCTGACCGTGCGGGATGCCCCGGTGCGGAATGCCTGGCTGAAATAGCGACTCGGGTCGCCGATTTCGACGACGCCATCGAAGAAGATTCTCGATGGCAACACGTCACGCATTGCTCACCTTGCTACTCGGAGTATCTCAACGAACTCGAAAAAGTCCGCGTGAGCAGGCGGGCATCGGCCAAATAGCCTTCCTACTCACCACGCGTCCCGAATAGCGGACCGCAGGCTCTTAGTACTCAGAGGGCCTGCTTCGTTGCCACCATCAAATAGGACCATCGATGGCGTCCGCCGACAGACGGACGCCATGGGGAGCGAACTCTTTGAAGTCGGACTCTTCAAACCTGACGCTCGCGCTGGCGAAGCTATAATGATCCCACGTGTTTGGGACCGTGAAGCTCGCTCCGGTCCGTACCTTGGCTCCGGTGCCAGAATCGGGAAGGTCGGAATATCTATGTTCGGCCTGCCGGCGAGCATAATCTCACGCTTCTGGACGATTTGAACAAAGACGCTGTCGCTCGGCTGAAATGCACCGGGTTTTCGCCAGCGCTGGTCGTCGAAACATCTCCTGGCAACTTTCAGGCGTGGCTGAAGCATCCCCGCAAGCTCGACCGGGAAATGGGGACCGCCGTGGCGCGCGCCCTGGCATCGGAGTTTGGTGCCGTCGAGGGCGCCGCTGATTGGCGCCACTACGGCCGAATGACGGGATTTTGTAATCGCAAGGAGAAATACAGGGACCACGTTCGCGGACTGTACCCATTCGTGAAATTGATTGAATCCACCGGATCGGTCTACGCAGCCGCGGACGATTTCCTTGATCAACTTTCGCGCAGCCTTTCTGAGCAACGCCTGCGGCGAGAAGAGCAGCGCAGTGTCCGCTTGACCGGCCAAGAACGCACGTCGCCCAGGGATTTAAAATCCATCGATAATTTCCGGAGCGACCCTCGATACGGCGGCGATGGAAAGCGCTGCGATCTGGCTTACGCCGTATACGCGCTGGCCCGCGGCAGCGCAGAGGCGGAAATCGAGGAAGCAATTCGATCTCGCGATCTCAGCCACAAAGGCGGCGAACGGAGGCAGCGTGATTATGTCGAACGAACGATCAAGAAAGCTGCGGCAGCCGTCGAACGAGGCCGCTGTCGTTGAAGGGAGTCACAAATCGATGACCGAAAATGTACCTGCGGAATTAGGCGGAATCGGCTCACCGCAGAACCGCAACGGAGATGCGCGTGGGGATCAGCAAACCGGTGGTATCCACATGTCACTGCAGGGTAAGGGCGGCGTCGGAAAATCGCTGGTCTCCAGCATTCTCGCCCAATATTTCCGCGCGCGCGGTCGGAAGGTTCACTGCTTCGACACCGACCCTGTTAACAGGACGTTGTCTCAGTACAAATCCCTAAACGTCGCTCCGTTGGATTTGCTCGATAACGGAAGAGTCGACCACAAAGTGTGGGACACGTTGTTCGAGCGGCTATTAACTGAGAACGCAACGTTCATCATCGATAATGGCGCTTCCACATTCATCCAGCTTTGGCGTTATCTGCTCGAATTTCGAGCGGAAGAGTATCTTGCCGAGGAGGGCAAGACGCTGTACATCCACACGGTAGTTACCGGCGGGCAAGCTCTCGTGGACACGCTCCATGGGTTCCACAGTCTCGCGGCCAGCGGTTCGGGGCGGAACATCATCGTTTGGCTCAACGAGTATTTCGGTCGAATCGAGCGCGACGGCAAGAAGTTCGACCAGATGTCTGCGTTTCAGGAAAGCGAGTCCCGCGTTTACGGATCGGTGCATCTTCCCAGACGAAACCCGGACACATTCGAGCGGGATCTGGAAGACGTCATCTCCCATAAACTGACGATCGACGAAGCGATCAAGGACGGCGCGTTTTCGCTCGTGGCGAAGCAGCGCATGAAGATCATGCAGCGGGACTGGTTTGAACAACTGGACCGTCTCGCGCTCGTCTGATTGGAGATAATTTCGTGCTGGAAATCAGCCGCCTCATAGCCGAGGTCAAGGAGAAGGACGACGTGCGGATATTGCCGGGTGACCCAGCGTTCGCTCTCGTTACTCTTAATCAATTGACCCTGGAAGCCCTCGCGAATCGCCTCAGCGAAGCTGTGCGCGCCGGAATCGTTGAGTTCAACCAAACCGTGCAGAAGACGAAAGCGCGGGCGGGCGCGGCGCTGGCACAGCAACTGAAGGCATCTGTCGTGGTGCTCCGGCAGGAGATCCAAAAGGACATCGATGCCGCTCGCCTAAACGCCGCCGAAGCTGTTCGTTTGATTGATCGGGCCCACAAAAGAAACTTGGTCATCTGCTGTGGCCTCCTACTCGTGAGCGCTCTGCTCGCCATCTTCGGCGCTGGCGTGTGGGTGGGCGCGCACGGCTTGAAGTGATCTACGCCGGGAGGCAAGCGAATCTGAGTTGACAGCCAGCTTTATCAGGCCAGCCTCACGCACTCTCCGAGCGGCTGAAGCAGTTTCGAGGGAGCAACTTGGGCTGAAACTGAAGCCCATGAAGAGCCTCAATCGCTGTGAACCCAGTGGTACTGTAAGAAATCGTCCATTCCACGGATCGCTGCAGAGAACACCGAATGTCGGACCCGTACCTCCAAATGTTTGATAAGGCTAAGATTGACCACCGCCGACCCAGTTAGCCAAATCGGCCGCTCCTTAGACCTCGGCCAGTACCGTGGACAACGCAGCGAAATCGAATGGGCGTTAACTGTGATCGCGCGTGTTGCCGAGTGCCTTGGTGCTGAATTGATCGTGCAAGATCTTCACCGTACGATCAAGCACCTGACGGAAGATTTATTCAAAATCGTCGTCGTAGGACATTTTTCGCAGGGCAAGTCGACTGTCATCAACGCGCTCCTCGGGACGCGCGTATTGCCGAGTTCTCCGCGTCCAACTACCGCGATCCTCAACCGGCTGCGGCACTCAGATCGATCAGCGATCACGCTGCGATATCTCGATGGATCGGCAAAGGGACCGCTTAATATAAAGGAGTTTCAATGCGTCGTGGCACCTCCGGAGCCGACGCCCGGCGATGCTTCTTCACAACGCTTGTTCGAGGATCGATCGAATGAGCTCGGGCGGATCGCTTTTGCTGAAGTCGAATACCCGTGGGTACTCTGCGGAGATGGCGTTGAAATAGTCGATACTCCCGGCACGAATGATCTCGATCCGATTCGGGAGAAAATTACGTATGACTTTATTCCTAACTCGGATGCCGCCATCTTTGTCCTGTCGGCACGTGCCATCGCCGCTGATTCCGAAATCCGTTTTCTGAAAGATCGAATTCTCAAGGCCGATATCCAGCGCATCTTCTTCGTCATCAATTTTGCTGATGTGATCGCCCGCCAGGACCGCGACCGCGTCGTGGAGTTTGCTCGAACTCAACTAGCGCCCATAGTACCCGATCCGCGGATATTTCTCGTTTCTGCACGCGCCGCCCTTGCACATCGGCTCATCTCTCAGGGACAGCCGGCGAAGGGCGCTGACTCGATGTCGTTTGAAGAGTGCGGATATCCCGAACTGGAGCAGGCGCTTGCCCTATTTCTCACGAATGAACGTGGGTGGATCAAATTGGCCAAACCGCGCGAGCACGGATTGAGATTGGCAGGAGAGCTAAAGCAGGGGTCGATAGCCGTCGCCCGGGCATCTGTCGGAGTTCATGTGAGCGAGTTCACAGCTCATATAAAACAACTTGCGCCGGAGATCGAGCGGTTGAAATCAGAGCGGGACTATGCTCTGCATGCGCTTAGCGCCGGCCTGGCGCACGGGGGACAAACACTTGTATCCATGTGGCGTCGTGGCCTTGAGGATATTGCGGATCAGGCTTCAGCGCTCGTGGCAGCGTATACAGGGCCTCGAAGCGCAGAGGATTTGGCCCGATACATCGAGGGCGCTCTCGCGCCAGTCCAAACTGCTCTTCACGAGCAAATACGCGGTCATCAAACCACACTGCTGCAAGAGGAATGCTCACGCGCCCAACGGCGACTCGCGTCGGCATGGGACAACCTCTACATAAGGATGGACGAGATTTTCGATCTTGGTCTGGAAACGGAAGATCACATTGCGCGCGAAAGAGCGGAATCGGGTCGAGTTTTAGACGTGCCTGGCGACGCTACTCCTCACGAAATCGCAGGATTCTGGGACTTCGTGTTGATCGGTGGTCTGACGCTGATTAGCCTGCCCTTTTTGATCTTCGAAACGGTTCAGCAGGAGCGATTTCTCGGGCGGATGCGGTTCGAAATCGATCGGCGTTATAGAAACGGTATCTCTGAGACGGTTCGCGATTTTGAACGCCGGTGGAACACCGCAATAGGAAAGACGTCGAACAATTTCGCACGGGAATGCAATCAGAACCTGCAAACTCTCGAGGATCAGATGTCAAGACTTTGCGACGAACTGAGCCGGCAAACCGGACGCGACCACGAACGAAGGCGGGAACTGGACGAAATGGAGTCCTTGTTGGACCATGCCGTTCGCGCTCTCCATCGTAACGGTAGTGGTGCAAATATCTCATGAATTACGATCAGATTTGCCTGGAAGTAATCAAGGCCGTCGACTCACTCGCACCCGCTTTTTCAGAGGTGCAGGACAGCCCAGAAAAGGAACGCTTGTCGGACCTGCGTCGCGATGTGGAGTCAGGCTTCTACAGCATCGTTTTACTCGGTGAATTCAACCGCGGTAAATCCACGATTCTCAATGCATTGCTCGCCCGGGATTTGTTGCCCATGGACATCCTGCCGGCCACGGCGGCAATTCATATCCTGCGTTTTAGTCGAGACCCCGTAATGCGGGTTCATTGGCGCGACGGCCGCTTGGAAAATATGGCGCTTTCAGCTGAGGCGCTAAAAGGCTTCGCTTCGGTCGAATCTGCGCAAGCCCTTGCCTACCTCGAAATCGGCGTGCCCTCTCCCATTCTGGCCGGTGGCGTAGTTTTCATCGATACCCCGGGCGTAGACGATTTGAATAAACAGAGAGCGGAGGTCACTTACAAGTTCGTGCCGAGGTCGGACACCGTTATCTTCGTTCTGGATGGGACTGCGGCGGTTCGGCGCACCGAAGCGGAGTTTCTGGAATCGTCGATCCTGGCGAACGGAATCGAGCGTATAGTATTCCTTGCAAACTTCGCGGATCTGCTCGATTCCGACGAAGGCGAGGGACCTATTCCTGCAATCCGGAACCGATTGGCCGCAGCGCTTGGTGGAGGTGACCGGCCGGTTTTTCTCGTGTCTGCAAGGCAGGCGCTGCAAGCCCGACTGACCCGGGATGAGAAACAGTGGAAAGAGTCGGGCTTCCCGGCTTTCGTTGACTTTCTTGAAAAGCTGAAGGCAGAAGGCCCTCACAGCATCGCGAAGGCTAAACAGTACGTTCACCGGGCTCAGGCGATTGTATCCGGGATCGCTGCCGACGTTGAACGGATCTGTCAGTTGAACGGAGCGTCCGATATAGACTTGCAGCAGTACCTCACGGCTCTCGTCAGAGTGTGCGATGCTGCGCAAGCGCGCCGCGACAAGATCGGGCAATGGACCAGCGACCGTGAGCGCGAGATTCTCGCCATCGTTGGCAAGAGCTCAAGTAGCTTTGGCGAGCAACTGGAAGAAGACATCAGGGATCTTGTTCAGGAATACAGCGGTCCACAATTTCAACAGTTCGTGCAGGAAAGGATCCCTGGCATGGTCAGGCGGCAAGTAAAGGCATGGGCCGAGTCTCACACTTCCGCAGTGACGCGACTGCTGGCGCAGTTGCACCGCGAACTCTCTGCTGCGCTGGAACGCGAGTTCCGGCGGGAACTCTCCATTCCGTCCTATGATCGTGCTCCGATCGAGATCTCGCAAACCGCGTTCAGCATTTTCGCTGATGATGTGTCGGGCAGCTATATTAAGGCTGGCGTATGGGCGGCCGGAGCCGCCAGTTTACTCATGGTCGCCGGAGCGCCGCTGCTGATTCCACTTGTCGCTATGGCAGGGCTTCCATTCCTGCAGGGCGAGGTATTGAAACATCAACTAAATACTGCGAAGGCCAACGCGCTCCCCGAAGTCACTAAAGCGTTACGCGACGGGATGACAGCGTTTTCGGAAGGTTTGCAGAACGCTCTGCGCGCGGAGATTCGAGAGATCCGGAGCGCCGCCGAATCCGTATACGACTCCCAAATGGCATTAGAACAGCAGCGGGTCGAGCGTGAGATGGCAAAGCGTCAAAGCGAGCGAAGCGAGATCCGGCATAAGGTTGACGTCACCACGAGCAACC
>Ga0105240_10012896_pt1 | contig 11510 bp, 12 predicted proteins | sample KBSC54metaG_FD_80426 | JGI IMG/M metagenome (GOLD analysis project Ga0105240, IMG submission 80426) | Corn rhizosphere microbial communities from Kellogg Biological Station, Michigan, USA - KBS C5-4 metaG | ecosystem: Host-associated > Plants > Roots > Rhizosphere > Soil | place: Michigan, USA...
ATTCCCGCCCCAGACGAGATTCTGACCTGGATGCAACGCGAGCTCCGCATGCTCGATACATCGCAGGTCGTCAATGGAGAGCGCCAACAGACTCATCGCGTTGTGCAGTATCCCGCCTGAATGGTCTAGGGCTCTAGGAGCAGTTGCGGCATGTTAGCGCCCACGCGCCAAGGCGGCCTGGCGAGATCATGCCCATCGTGCCTGCCATTGGGGGAACCTCGGCCGCCAAACCCCTGCGGGTAACAACAAAGGCCATAAACCAACGGCGGAGATCACACTTCCCAATAACACGACGATCCTCGTAACAGCCAAGCGGTTGAATGCCACCTGGCTCAACAGCTCGAGCCGGGCGCCGTTCTCCAGCCGCTCGCCGGCGATTATGACGTCGTAGTCGTTGCAAAGCATGAGGTCGAGACGTTCTGCATTGATGGAACGTTGAGGACTACGCTCTCCATATCGTATTTGTGCTCGAAGCCGATCGACTGCGCAGCAGTGACGGGCGGATGACCGTGGCATAGATCGTCTGGATGAGGGTCGCGCTGATCAGCAGCGCCGCCACATGGCGCGCGGCTATCTGAACCGGCCTGTAAGGCAAGCAAGCCAAGGTGCATACCGACTAATCCTGCAGCCCACGCCGGCCCTGCAGACAGGGTGAAGTGAGGCGAGGTCAGAGCGCACTAGGCGCTCAGACGCCGAGATCTCCCGGAGACCGTGGTGAAGTAGGGGCCGAGGCCCCGCCGACCCGTCCCCATCACGATCGACACGTTGTCTCCGTTCGTTAGCCCCGATGAGTGAAGTGATCACCTCGTTCCGACCAGGCTCGGAACCCCTCCGGGCAGGCGTACTGTCAAGATAAGATGGCGATCCTCACCTTCGCAGGATGCACATCGATGACACCCCGGACTCCGATCTCCTATCGCCTGCTAATTGCAGCACTCTTGAGCACCGCCTTTGCGGCGGATCCAGTGGCGTTCGCAGCGGATCCACCGGGTCATGTCACCGGCGTGGGCGGCATCTTCTTCACCAGCAAAGACCCGAAAGCTCTTGCAGCTTGGTATCGGGACATGCTCGGCCTCCCAGTCGAATCGTGGGGTGGCGCGGCGCTGCGCTACGATGCTCCTCAGCACCCTCCGCTCCTCGTCTGGAATGTCTTCCCGACCAAGACGTCCTATTTCGCCCCTTCCCATTCTCAGCTCATGATCAACTTTGCCGTCGACAGCCTCGACGCGATTCTCCAGAAACTCAAAGCAAAAGGCGTCGCCGTCATCAAGCAAGACACTACAGATCCAAACGGAAAGTTCGCATGGATCCTGGACCCGGACGGCAACAAGGTAGAGCTCTGGGAACCCAAGCCACCACCGGCACACAGTGCCTCGCAGCCCTGAACGTGTTTCGTTCGGCAACCGCGCGCAAGCCCCACGCAGGTAAGGTCGTCCAGCTCAACGCTGAAAGGGTTTGTTTGAAACCCCGCAAGCCTTCACCGCAACAGGGCGCGGCGACTTTCGGGTATCCAGAACCGAGCACTCCTCGAACACAGAGCAGTAACAAGCACGAAATTCCAGGTGCTGAGTTGCACCGCCGATCCGCGAGTAGTCGCCCGGATCGTAGCTTTTGGCGTCAAGATCGACGAAGTTCACCCACTCTCGAGCCGAAAGCACGCTGTTGACCACATCGGACGTCTGGACGCGGTAGTGATGCGCAGGATCGGGAGGCCGGAGGATGGATTTGAGGAGCGCCTGCGGACCTGTCTGCGCGGTGTCCTGATAGAACACCTCGAGGCTGTCCAGGCGCGCCGGACCCACACCTTTGTTGACGACCCACAGAGTGATATGGGGCGTGCCATCCGCGTTGAAGTTCGAATACCCGACCAACACGTATGGCCACGTGCTCGCTTCCACCATCCGTTCCATCACGCGCCCGTGTTGAATGGCGAGGAAAAGCGAGATCAAGGAAATGATCACGGCCGAGACGGCCAGAACCGCGTCGAGCCATCTGTGACCCGTATGGTGATGATGATGGTGCTCAGTCTCAGGGCCCATATCCGCCACCATCGCGCACCTGACCCCTTCGCCTGCCCGAGATTAGAGGCGCATCGGCATCACAACGTAGCGCGTGTGAGTGACGCCGGGTGCGTGAATCAGGCAACTGCTGTTCGCATCGGTCAGTCCGAGCTCGACTTTCTCTGTATCGATCGCGCTGAGCGCATCGAGCAGATAGTTCACATTGAAGCCGATCTCGACGTCTTCGCCCTTGTAGCTCACTTCGACTTGATCCTCCGCCTCCTCCTGCTCCGGGTTGTGCGCCTGGATGACCAGCAGGTCTTGCCGCGCCGTAAGGCGGATCCCACGATATTTCTCGTTCGACAGAATCGCGGTCCGCTGCAAGGCCGCGCGCAGGCTCTCCCGATCCGCCTCGACCTTGCGTGCGGGACTCGCGGGAATCACACGCCCATATTCGGGGAAACGTCCATCGATGAGCTTCGAAGTGAAGCGAATTTCGCCGATCTGCGCACGAACGTGATTTGTCCCGATAGCGAGCTCGATGCTCGCATCGGTACCAAGGATGCGCTGCAGCTCCAGCACACCCTTGCGAGGCACAATGACCTGGTGCTGGCCGGCCTTGCCATGTTCCTTCAACTCCATCTCGCAAATGGCCAGGCGATGCCCATCGGTCGCAACCGCCCGCAGCGACTTCCCATCGGTTTCCAGGAGCAAGCCGTTCAGGTAATAACGCACGTCCTGCTGTGCCATCGAGAAATGAGTCTTGTCGATGAGCCGACGGAACTCACCTTGCGCGACAGTCAGCGTCTGCTGCGCATTGATCTCCTCGATGACCGGAAAGTCGGTGGCCGGCAGACTCGATAACGTAAAACGGCTGCGGCCGCCGCGTATGGAGACGCGCTCACCCTCGGTGCTGAGTGTCACGCTGGTCTTCTCGGGCAGCGACTTGAATATATCGAGAAGCTTGCGGCCCGGGATCGTGATATCGCCGGCCTGCTGAACGCTCACTTCCTTGGTCGCAACGAGCTCCACCTCGAGATCGGTGCCCGTGATGCTCAATCGATTGTCCCGTGCCGAAAGCAGCACGTTCGCGAGCACAGGCATCGTCTGCCTCCGCTCGACGACGCCAATTACGCTCTGCAGGGGAGCGAGAAATTCTTCGCGTGCCGCCGTTAGCTTCATAAGTCTTATCTCTTGGGGTCGCTATCTTAATCTTAGAGTGTTTTAAGAAAATCAGTTGTAGCAGTTACAGAGGGCCGTGATAACGGTGATAAAAAAACTAATCCAGATCGATCAAGAGATTGCGTCGCAAATTTTGCCACACAACCCGAGGGATCACCTGACCAACACCTGTGTGCTGCCTGTGTGTAACTTTATCCCCGATCCTGCCCACAAGTAATCCACAGCCTGGTGCACATCAACCTGCCAGGGTTCTCAACAGGTTCGAGTAGTCCTCGCTCATGCGCTGCTCACTGTCGCGCAGCTCCTTGATGCGCTTGCACGCATGCAGCACTGTCGTATGGTCACGGCCGCCGAACGCGTCACCGATCTCCGGCAGGCTGTGGCTGGTGAGCTCCTTCGAGAGTGCCATCGCAACCTGGCGGGGGCGCGCGACCGAGCGGCTGCGCCGCTTCGAAAGCAGATCGGCCATGCGCACTTTGTAGTAATCCGCTACGGTCTTCTGAATATTCTCGATGGTCACCAGCTTCGCTTGCAGTGACAGCAGATCCTTCAATGCTTCCTTCGTGAATTCGACCGTGATCGGGTGACCCGTGAAACGGGAATTCGCGATCACCCGCCGCAGCGCGCCTTCGAGCTCGCGCACGTTCGAGCGAATCCGCTTCGCGATGAAGAATGCGACTTCCTCGGGCAACACGGTATTCGACATCTGCGCCTTGGTCATCAGGATGGCCACGCAGGTCTCGAGCTCCGGCGGCTCGATGGCGACCGTCAGTCCCCAGCCGAACCGCGACTTCAGGCGCTCCTCGAGCCCGTCGACTTCCTTGGGGTAACGATCGCAGGTGAGAATCACCTGGTGCTGTCCCTCGAGGAGCTCGTTGAACGTATGGAAGAACTCCTCCTGCGAGCGCTCCTTTCCCGCGAAGAACTGAATGTCATCGATCAGAAGCGCATCCAGCGAGCGGTACGCCGTTTTGAAGTCGTTGATGGCGTTGTGCTGCAGGGCTCGCACCATGTCGCTCACAAAGCGCTCAGAGTGCACGTAGGCGACGCGAGCCTCGTTGTCGCGCTCTTTGATCGTGTGCGCGATCGCATGCATCAAGTGCGTTTTTCCCAGCCCTACGCCGCCGTAGAGGAACAGCGGGTTATAAGCGCGTCCGGGATTCTCCGCGACCTGGTGAGCGGCAGCCTTCGCGAGCTGGTTGCTCTTGCCCTCCACGAAACTCGCGAAGTTCGAGTCGGGATTGAGGCGCGTGCCAATGACGAGCCCCTCTGCTCTGCGCGCACGGGCCGGCGCCGCGGCGGGTGCAACAGCGCTGCGCATCGGAGCGCTTCGCGATCCGACTTCTACAGTGACGATCGGTACATCGCCCGTGCTTTCATCGCGCAAGAGCTCACCAATCCGCGGTAGCAGATTTTGATTCACCCAATCGACGACGAACCGATTCGGTGCGAGCAGTTTCAGTGTGCCCGGGCCCTCCACTGCCTGCAGGGGACGCACCCACGTATTGAACTGCTGCTCCGGAAGCTCGGCCTCCAACGCATCTATGCACCGAGCCCAAAGCGACGCTTCCACTCGCGTTGCCTCCGCGACCGCCGGAACGAGACCGAACGGGACCTGAAGAAAGGGCTGCGGAGTCTATACCGATCGTCGCGCATGCTGAAGACTTAAAACTGGCAAATGTATTGACACCTTGGGCCTCAACCACTTAGCCTTGCCGGCCTTTTTCATGGGCAGAAAGTCGTCCGGGCCGCGGAGGCTGGCGGCGCTTTTTGCGGAGTTGAAGCCCTCAGCCAGCTCTTGGGCGCGCAAAAAGCGTGGTTTTTGCGCGCGCGGGTCATTTGGCGGCGGCAGAAGGCTTCGCGCCCGCTAACGATTTGGAATTTGGAGCCGTAGTCATGAAGCGCACTTATCAACCCAGCAAGGTACGCCGTAAGCGCACACATGGGTTTCGTGCGCGCATGGCCACGAAGAACGGCCGCAAAGTACTGGCTCGGCGCCGCGCGAAAGGCCGCCGTAAGCTGATCCCTTAGTCGGTCCAAAATCGCTCGCTCGCCCTGTGTGACGCGCTTTTTCCTGGCTCGTCTGCCGCGGGGGAGCGCTTTCACCCGCCGCAGCAGGAGCTTCGATGCGAGGGCGGCTTACTCTTCCCGCGCAACGTCGGCTGCGGCGCAAGACCGATTTTGAGGCTGCCTACGCAAATGGGCGGCGCCTTGGTAACGGATTCTTCGCGGTGACTGCGAGACCCAATGACATTGGCGGGCCGCGCCTCGGGTTGGCCGTTTCAGTGAAGAACGCCGGCAATTCGGTCGAGCGCAATCGTCTGCGGCGTACTATTCGCGAATCATTCCGTTTGCACCAGCACGAGCTTCCCGCGGTGGATGTCGTAGTGAGTGCACGTGTTCGCGCGCGCGAGGCCGCTGGAGCCGAGCTCCGCGCCAGTCTGGACGCGCTGTGGAAGAAAGTGACCGAGCAATGCGCCACGTCATCGCATTCCTGATCCGTTTTTATCAGCGGTTCGTGAGCCCTCTTCTGGGTCCACGCTGCCGCTTCTATCCCTCTTGCTCCCATTACGCTCTGCAAGCGGTGCAGCGATACGGAACGCTCTACGGTACCTGGTTGTCCCTGAAGCGTTTGTGTCGCTGCCATCCGTGGAATCCCGGCGGCTACGATCCCGTGCCGTCGGGCACCTGCACGCACCACGCACATGAATAACAACCCACGCATTTACCTTTGGATCGCGCTCGCGCTAGTGGTGTGGCTGAACTATCAGGCCTGGATGACCGATTACGGTCCCAAGCCTGGAGCCAACACCCCTTCAACCCAAGTGACTGGGACGACACGCAACCCCGGCGCACCGGCCAGCGATCTAGGCAACAAGATTCCGCAAGCCTCCAATCCTGAGGCGTCCAAAGCTGCGCCATCGAACGCGCCTGACAACAAAGAAGCTCCAACACCGCCTGACGCGGAAACGTCAAAGGCGCCGTCAGCCCAAACCGTGCACGTGCGTACCGACGTGCTCGACCTGGACATCAGTACGTCGGGCGGCACGATCAAACGAGCGGATCTTCTCAAGTACACGAAGGTAAAGGGCGAAGCGGAGCTCGTCCGACTCGAGAACGAGGACAGCCCGCAGACCGAGTACATTCTGCAGTCCGGACTCATCGGGCCTGGCAGCGGGCCGTATCCAACACACCTCGCACAGTGGTCAGCTGCCCAGACGAGCTACGACCTCGATGGCAAAGAGGAGCTGCGGGTACCTCTCACCTGGACGAACAACCAGGGCGTAACGGTCACGAAGCTCTTCGTCTTCCGACGTGGACAGTACAGTGTCGAGCTCGATTACACCGTGCAGAATCAGAGCGGTGCTTCGTGGCAGGCGGCTCCGTACGCACAGATCCTGCGCAACGATCCGCGCACCAAGAGCTCGATGTTCAATGTCGAGAGCCGCGCGTTCCATGGTCCCGCGATGGACGACGGGAGCAAGTATCGGAAGCTCGACTTCGCACCTGATTCCGAAGACAGCCATTTCTCGAAACAGGTTACCAACGGTTGGGTTGCCGCCGTCCAGCACCAGTTCGTCAGCGCGATAGTCCCGCCGAAGAACACACCGTACAAGGTCACATTGAGCGCCTCTGGCGATCAATACTTGTTGACCGCAACGGGTCCAACGCACACCGTCGCTCCGGCCGCGACGAGCACGTTCGACGACACCTTTTACATCGGTCCGAAGCTGCAATCGCAACTGGAGAAAACCAACGCGCGATTGGATCTCGTGGCCGACTACGGCTTGCTGACCGCCCTGGCGCGGCCGCTGTTCATCGCCTTGGACTGGGTCCATGGCGTGACGGGCAACTGGGGTATCGCGATCATCCTGGTCACTTTTCTCCTGAAGCTCCTGTTCTATCCGCTCTCCGAAACCAGCGGACGCTCGATGGCGAAAATGAAGCTGCTTTCGCCGCGCATCAAGAATCTGCAGGAGACGTACAAGGACGATCGCGAGAAGCTCGGGCGCGCGATGATGGATCTCTACAAGCGCGAGAAGGTCAACCCGGCCACGGGCTGTTTGCCGATGATCATCCAGATCCCGGTGTTCTTCGCGTTCTATCAGGTGTTGCTGGAGAGCGTCGAGATGCGCCAGGCACCGTTCGCGCTCTGGATCCATGACCTCTCCTCGCGCGACCCCTATTTCATTCTGCCCGCCATCATGGCCGGCGCGATGTTCTTCCAGTACAGGCTCAATCCCCCGGCGGGCGATCCAGTGCAGCAGAAGGTGTTCATGGTAATGCCGCTGGTCATGTCCGTGACGTTTGCGTTCTTCCCGGCGGGACTGGTGCTCTACTGGGTCACGAATACGATTCTGTCCATCGCGCAGCAGTGGAACATCAACCGCCGCATTGCAGCAGCCGCCGCCGCGAAGAAGAATTGAGCGCGGCAACGGGGGTCTGACCCAGGCGTTCCCGCGCAGTGCTGCGCAAACGGGTGCGAGGCATGCCTCGCACGGGTGGCTCGCGAGAGACACGCTGGAGCGACGATGAGCAGCAGTGCTGCGCAAACGGAGCATGTCGAGGGGGCTGGAGTCAGTCCGCGCTTTGCTCAGTCGCACGTTTCGCCCAGCGGAGTAACATGCGCTAAGGAAGGCGCAGGCAGGCGTCCGGGGATTGTCATGACACGCACCGAAACCATCGTGGCTGCGGCCACACCGCCTGGACGGGGCGGGGTTGGAATCGTGCGGATCTCCGGCCCGAAAGTGCCGGAGTTTGCCGCGATCGTCCTGGGCGAGCTGCCCCTCCCCCGCCGCGCCACCTTCGCTCGGTTTTTGGACAAGCAACAAGATACGATCGACGCCGGACTGGCCGTGTTCTTTCCGGCGCCCCATTCCTACACCGGTGAGCATGTCCTCGAGCTGCACGGCCACGGTGGTCCGTTGGTCGTGGAGGCCGTCATCGCCCGTATGGTGGAACTGGGTGCCCGCCGCGCGCAACCAGGCGAATTTACCCAACGCGCTTTCCTCAACGACAAGCTCGATCTCGCGCAAGCCGAAGCCATCGCGGATCTCATCGATGCGGGCTCGAAAGAGGCGGTGCGGGCGGCCATGCGCTCGCTGCAAGGCGAGTTCTCCAACATGGTGCGCGGCCTCACCGAGGCCATCATTGAGCTGCGCACCTACGTCGAGGCCGCCATCGACTTCCCCGAGGAGGAAATCGATTTTCTCGCTGATCGCGAGCTGCGGGAGCGCTTTCAGAACGTACGTGCGCACTTCACAGGCGTGGAGCAGAGTGCGCGGCAGGGCCGATTGGTGCGGGAGGGCATGACCGTCGTCATTGCCGGACGGCCGAACGCGGGGAAGTCGAGCCTCCTGAACAGACTTGCCGGATACGACGTTGCCATTGTCACCCCTATCCCTGGAACAACTCGCGATATCGTGCGGGAGCGCATCCATATTGATGGTATGCCGCTGCATGTCCTCGATACGGCGGGTCTACGCCACGCCGCTCACGACGAAGTCGAAGCGGAGGGCATCCGCCGCGCGCAAGTTGAAATGCACAGGGCCGATCGCGTGCTCTTCGTTATCGACGCCCTCGATGACCCGTTGGCGAGAGCGTATTACGACGAGCGTGATCGGCTACCCCGCGACGTCCCCGTCACACTCGTGCTCAACAAGTGCGACCAGGCTGTTGGCCTACCAATCGCCGATACCACCGCTGGTCCGCCCCGGGTGCACGTGTCGGCGCTGACCGGGATGGGGCTCGATACGATGCGCGAGCATCTCAAGTCATGCATGGGCTATCAAAGCCTCGACGGGGGGACTGTGTCTGCCCGCCAACGGCATCTGGAGGCGCTCGCCCGCGCGCGGCGCCATGTCGAGGAGGCCGCTCGTCAGCTTCAGGAACGGCGCGCCGGCGAGCTCGTGGCGGAGGAGCTCAGAGTTGCCCAGCAAGCGCTGAGCGAGATCACGGGCGAGTTCACCAGCGATGATCTACTCGGCCGGATCTTTGCCAGCTTCTGTATCGGGAAGTAGAGGTCAGGGGAGATCAAACACCAGCACCTCCGCGGCGCGCCCGCTCTGCAGAGCGAAGCGGCCAGGCTTGGTGATTTTCACGCCGTCGCCGGCATTCAGCCGCGTCTCGTTCACGGCAATGGAGCCGCTGGCAACGTGCGCATAAGCGCGCCTCCCCTTGCCTACTTCAAACTCGGCGCGCTCTGCCCCGTTCAGACAACCGATGTAGACGCGGGCATCCTGCTGGATGCGCACCGCTCCGTCCTCACCGGTGGGCGAAACAGCGAGCTGTAATCTGCCGCGCCGCTCATCCGCCGAGAAATGCCTGTGTTCGTAACCGCTCGTGAGGCCCGGTGCGGCGGGCCTGATCCAGATCTGCAACAGGTGGGCTTCCTGCGAGCTGGACGGGTTGAGCTCACTTTGAGTGGCGCCGGTACCTGCGCTCCAGCGCTGCATGCTACCGGGCCGGATGACACAGGTGTTGCCGAAAGAATCGCGGTGCTCGAGCTCACCGGCCAGCATATACGTCAGGATCTCCATATCCGGCGGGGCAGCTGTTTCGTAGCCCTTACCGGGCTTGAGCCGATCCTCGTTGATCACCCGTAACGGGCCATATTCCTCGTAAACAGGATCGTAGTACTCGCCGAAGGAAAAGGTGTGATAGGACTTCAACCCGCCGTGGTTTGCGTAGCCTCGATCGAGACTGCGGCGTAATTCCAGCATTCGTGCTCCTGCAATTTTCGCTACGCACTAAAGGCGGCGCAGCGTGACCTGCCATGATGACAGGCTACGATCCTCCAGAAACAAAACTCCGGCACTGCGATAGGTGTTGGCATCGAGCTGCTCGAAGTGCTCCGCTCCGTGATAACCGGAATCCTGACATGTATACACACAGAAAATACAGGTTCCGATGACGGAAAAGGTACCGTGGAGTTTACCCAGCGTTGCGTTCTCCGAGGTCCATTTCATGGCGTGATGCCGTCCTCCGGGCGGCTCGATGCAGTACGCGTTCACGAACTCCACCGGAGGCGATCCCAGCACCTTCAATGTGCCGGCAAGCAGCCAGCAATCCTCGCGATGGGTGATCTCCGTGCGCCCCTGCGCCTCCATGGGCTCACCGTCACCGCCGCGCCAGAACGTGCCTGCAACGGCCCAGACAGCCGGCTCGAACAAAAACGTATGCGTCATAGAACCTCGCGGCCCAGAGGATCTCATTATGGCGCGGGAGCGGCATTCAGGGTACGTTGCGTCATTGCCACAGCCCTTAGGATGGGCGCCGGGGGCCTTTATGTTGATTGAGCGGATCTGGTCAGCAAACCCGTACCGGAATTTCCATTACCTCATTGCCTGCCCGGAGACTGGCGAGGCCTTGGCCGTGGATCCGTTGGAATGGCAGCTTTGCCTGGATGCTGCGCGCCAGAGGGGATGGGAAATAACCCAAATCCTGAACACCCACGAGCACCTGGATCATACGGGCGGCAACCAGGGGCTCGTCGCGGCGACAGGGGCCAAGGTGCTTGCGCACGCGAGCGCGGCGAGCCGGATCGGTGGCGTCGACCGCGGACTGGGGAAGGGCGACGTCATTCGGGTCGGGCGCACGGTCGTACTCGAGTGTATGGATACTCCCGGCCACACTCTCTCCCATATCTGTGTTCTGGGGCATGACGAGCAACCCGCCTTGTTCTGCGGCGACACGCTTTTCAACGCTGGCGCGGGCAATTGCCACAACGGCGGCGATCCGGAGCGGCTGTACGACACATTTGTCTCTCAGCTGTACAGACTTCCCGACAGTACACGCGTCTTTCCCGGACACGAGTACCTGTCGCGCAATCTCGAGTTCACTCTCGATCGCGAGCCCGACAACGAGAGCGCCAAGGCGCTACTCGACAAGGCGCGCACGGAACAGCCGGCCGCGAGCACCATTACAACCTTGAAGCAGGAACAGGCGATCAACACGTTCTTCCGGCTCAGGAGTCCAACAGTGATCGCCAGGTTATGCGAGGCCTTTCCGGATATCGGCGCGAATCCCGACGCGCGCACGGTGTTTCTCAAATTGCGCGAATTGCGCAACCGGTGGTGATGGATGGCGCCCGACAACGGCAAACCTGATGAGGACGCGTTGGCTCTGACCCACGATCAGCAGCCACCGCCGACGCGGGGGATCTACTCGTCGTTCTATCAACGCAGCTTCGTGATCGGCACGATGCTGGTTCTGGGATACCTGCTTCTGCGGGTACTCGAGCCTTTGGCCGCGGCACTGGGGTGGGCGGCCGTGTTGGCATTTTTGCTGCTTCCGGTGCAGATACGCCTCGCGCGCAAGCTGAAAGGC
>Ga0105240_10012898_pt1 | contig 11510 bp, 9 predicted proteins | sample KBSC54metaG_FD_80426 | JGI IMG/M metagenome (GOLD analysis project Ga0105240, IMG submission 80426) | Corn rhizosphere microbial communities from Kellogg Biological Station, Michigan, USA - KBS C5-4 metaG | ecosystem: Host-associated > Plants > Roots > Rhizosphere > Soil | place: Michigan, USA...
AGCCACAGCTCCTCGATGGGCCAGCGTCCGAGGCTCACCGCCGTGCCCTTCATGTCCTCGTTCCAGCTGAGCGTGCGGTTGTGCTCGCCCTTGCCGTTGTACGGGAACTCCGGCGCGTTGCCGTGCAGGAAGACCACGTTGTGATCGCCGCCGGCGGTGGAGCTGCCGCACCATTCCTGGACCGGAAAGCAGACCAGCTCGCCATCCTTGTGGAACTCGTCCATCGTCCTCACGCCGAGCTGCCAGTTCTCGTCGGTGATCTGGAAATCGTTCGCCGTGTAGCTGATCACGTCGAGCGCCGCGATGTCGCGGCCGTAGGCGGTGTTGTAGGCGGGGCTGTTGGTTCCGACCGTGTCGTGGGCATGCACGTGCAGGTCGGCGTAGAAAACGCGCGCGCAAGGCGCGTTCGCGTCGATCGTGACGAAGTGGACCGCCTCGGCCACGTCCCTTGCGCCGACGATGCGTGCCACCACCTCGAGCTCGCCCGCGTCGGTGGGCAGGCCCTCGACCGCCGCGGTGGCCCAGCCCTCGCCGTCGAAATCGACCGTGCCGGCGTAGACCTTTTGGCCATCGAGCGTCGCCTCCACCTCCGCCGACCCACCGATGCCCACGCATGCGTTGCCCCAACGGTCGTGCGCGCTCGCCCGCAGCTTGAACGGGATTCCAGGCTTGACCAGGCGAGGGCCCACCAGCGACAGCGCCGCGATGGCGCCGGGGACGATGTCGATCACCACGTCTCCCGGCACCGCGACGAAGCGTGAGGTGCCGAGCGGATCGACGTAGCAGCGGAAGCGGAACTTGTCCTCCACGAACGTTTGCACGCGCGTGCCCGGTCCGCCCATGCGCCGGTCGCCGAGGCGCACGATGATGTGGTCGCCGGCGTTGAGGTAGCCGTCGACGGTATCCACGATCACCGCCTTCTGGAACGGCCGCTCATGGCCCTTCTGGTCGAACCTCACCTTGAGCGATTGCACCGTCGCCGGGCTCTGGCCCGGGGCGAGCGGCCCGGCCTGGTATTCGGCCGAGACATAGTGGGCGCCGGCCGGATCGACCGTCTGGAAGAGCGCCCAATCGGAATAGAACTTGAACGTCGCCTTGAACCAGGCGCCGTCCGCCACGCCGGAGCTGCCGACCTCATAGTCGAGGACGATCTCGTTCCAGCTACCGGCGACGAGCCGGTCGACATTGCAGCGCACGCGCCCCGCGAAGGGCAGCGCCTTGTTTCGATCGTAGAGGCCGATCGGCGCCACGTATTCGCCCAGCCGCTCGCGCAGCTCGCACTCGCTGAGGCCTTTCGGGATGGCGTTGCCGGAAGGGTCGACCAGCTTGTTCATGTCTCGTCTCCTGCGTCGCGCGCGATGATGGATGCCGCGGGCCGCCACGGCTGTTCACGGGAATGCCGATTGCAAATCCGGAGCGAATCCCGTGAAATTGGATCAGGCCGTCGGGCGAGCCGTCTGTCGGCCAACCGACATCGACCTGAGACTGGAATCCCGCGTGAGCCTGCCGCCGACCGCTGGGCATGAGGCGCCGGAAGCGTCGCCGATCGCGCCGTCCAACTTCCTCACGCGCCTGCTGCCCGCGGATCTGCGGGCGCTCGAGGCGATCGGAGCGGCCGCGCGCTTCTCACGCGGCGAGTACGTCTACCGCGCAGGCGAAGCGGGTGACGACGCGTACGTGCTGCGCACCGGGCAGGTGAAGATCCACCAGCTCTCCCTCGCCGGGCGCGAGGTCATCCTGTGGTTCTGCCTGCCCGGCGAGATCTTCGGCCTCGCCGAGGCCACCCGCGGTGGTCCGCGCGCGGTGAGCGCCCAGGCGTGCGTGGGTTCCGAGGTGCTCGCCGTGCCGCGCCCGGCCTTCCAGCGCTTGCTCGCGCAGCGCCCGGAGGTGGCATTCCTCACGATGCAGGTGCTTTCGGCGCGGATGCGGATCCTGGGAGAGATCTTCGTGAATCTCGTCTCGGACGATGTCGCCACGCGTATCGCCAAGCTCATCGTCCGGCTCGCGGCGCAATACGGGGCGCGCGCGGGAAAGGACATCGTGCTCGACATCCCGCTCACGCACCAGGAGATCGCGGACATGGTCGGGACCTCGAGGCAGACGGTCACCAGCGCCTTGAGCGCGCTCAACCGCCAGGGCGTGCTCAGCATCAACCATCGCCGCATCTGCATCCAGAGCCCGGAGCTGCTGAGCGGCCTCGCGCGCGAGTCCACGTAGCGCGAGCGCCCAACCGATCCCCGCGCCGCACGCCGGCCGCAACGCAAAGGTCCATCGCCATGAGAACGCTCCTTTCCGCGCTCGCCTCGCTCGCTCTCGCCGCATGCGCGAGCTATAGCGGCTATGGCCTGAAACCCGGGACCTCCACGGAGGACGACGTGCGCCGCGCCATGGGAGCGCCCGCGATGGCGTTCGACAACCCCGACGGCTCGCGCGAGCTCATCTATCCGCGCGGCCCCATGGGCAACGAGACGTACATCGCGCACGTCGCACGCGGCGGCGCGCTGCAGTCGATCGACCAGGTGCTGAACGACGGCACCTTCGACGACCTCCCGATGGGCCTGACCGAGGAGGAGGTCCTGCGCCGCCTCGGGCCCCCGCGCGAGACGATGGCCTTCGCGCTCTCGCACACGCACGCGTGGGACTGGAAGTACCGGGACTACTGGGGCTACGAGGCGATCTTCTCCGTCACCTTCGACGCCCAGGGCCGCGCGATCAGCAAGTTCAAGCAGCGCATCGAGCGCGGCGACCAGCACAAATAAACCGGGGGACGGAAACCGGGGACGCAGTCCTATTTCGGAACAGCCGCCGGAAGGCGGCAGCTAACCAACCGAAATAGGACTGCGTCCCCGGTTTCCGTCCCCGGTTTATTTCCGCCGCTCGAGCCGCACGATGCGAAAGGGATGCTCGTGGCGCGCGTCCGCGCCATGCCGCAGCACCTCGTGCTCCTCCCACTCGCGGCGATCGAAGGCGGGGAACCACGTGTCGCCCTCGACGTCGGCATCGACCTCGGTGAGGTGGATCACGTCGGCGCGTGGGAGCGCCGCGTCGAAGATCGACGTGCCGCCGATGACCGAGACCTCGCCGGTACTGCCGGCCGCCTGCCAGGCCTCGTCGATGGAGCCGACGACACGGCACCCCGGGGCCTCGAAGCCCTTGTTGCGGGTCACCACGATGTTCAGGCGCCCCGGCAGCGGCCGCCCGATGGACTCGTAGGTGCGCCGCCCCATGACGATCGGGTGACCCATCGTCACGCGCTTGAAGTAGGCCAGGTCCTCCGGCAGTCGCCACGGCAGCGCGTTGTCGCGGCCGATCACGCGGTTGCGCGCCATGGCGACGACGAGCGAGACCTTCATCAGACGGCGATCGGCGCGCGGATCGCGGGCGCCGGGTCGTAGCCCTCGAGGGTGAAGTCCTCGTAGCGGAAGGCGAAGAGGTCCTTCACCGCCGGATCGAGCCGCATCACGGGCAGCTCGCGCGGAGTGCGCGTGAGCTGCTCGCGCGCCTGCTCGAGGTGGTTCAGGTAGAGGTGCGCATCGCCCAGCGTGTGCACGAAATCGCCGGGCTTGAGCCCGCACACCTGCGCCACCATGAGGGTGAGCAGCGCGTAGGAGGCGATGTTGAACGGCACGCCGAGGAAGACGTCGGCGCTGCGCTGGTAGAGCTGGCAGGAGAGGTGCCCGTCGGCCACGTAGAACTGGAAGAGCGCATGGCACGGCGCCAGCGCCATCCGCGGGATCTCCGGCGGGTTCCATGCGCTCACCACCAGGCGGCGCGAGTCCGGATTGCGCCGGATCTGCTCGACCACGTCGCGGATCTGGTCGACCTCGCGCCCGTCGGAACCCTTCCAGTGGCGCCATTGCGCGCCGTAAACCGGCCCCAGCTCGCCCTGGGCGTCGGCCCATTCGTCCCAGATGGTGACGCCGTTCTCCTGCAGGTAGCGCACGTTGGTCGACCCCTGCAGGAACCACAGCAGCTCGTGGATCACGCTCCTGGTGTGGATCTTCTTGGTCGTGAGCAGGGGGAAGCGGCTGCGCAGGTCGAAGCGCATCTGGTAGCCGAAGACCGAGAGCGTGCCCGTGCCGGTGCGGTCGTCCTTGCGCGTGCCGTGCTCGAGGACGTGGCGGAGGAGGTCGAGGTAGGTCTTCATGCGGATGCAGCCTCGATTCTACGCAACCGCAGGCCCAGGATCAGCAGGTCGCGCTCGATGCCGTCGAGCTGCGCCACGCGCGGGAGCTGCCCCCAGCGCTCGAAGCCGTAGCGCTCGAAGAGCGCGACGCTGGGCGCGTTGTGCGCGAAGACGAACGCGAGGAGCGTGCGGATGCCGAGGGCGGGCGCTTCGCGCAACGCGTGCTCCAGCAGCTGGCGCGCGATGCCGCTGCGGCGGAAGGCGGGAGAGACATACACGGCGACCTCGACCGTGGCGTGGTATGCCGGCCGCCCGTAGAACGAGCGCAGCGAGAGCCAGCCCGCGACGCCGCCCACGTCGTACACCCAGATCGGGCGCTCGCCTGGCGAGAAGCCGGCGAACCACTCGCGGCGCTGCTCCACGCTCACCGGCTCGGTGTCGGCGGTGGCGAGGCGTGCGGGGATGGATGCGTTGTAGATCTCGACGATGGCCGGCAGGTCGGCCGCGATGGCATGGCGGATCGTCATGGAGGCGAGTTTAGCGCGCAAAGAAAAAGGGGCCTTGCGGCCCCCTTTCCCTTGCTGCGTACGGCTTACAGGATCAGCGGAACTCGTACTTGAGCGCACCGTACACGAACCGCGCGCGCGGGTCGTAGTACGACGGGTCGAAGCCGACCTGGAACGTGTTCTGCTGGTTGGTCGCCGGCGGGTTGGTGTCGAGCACGTTCTTCACGCCGAGCGTGAACGTCCAGTGCTTGAGGCCCGTGTACTGCTCCTGGAAGTCCCACAGGCTCATCGAGCCCACCTGGCGCAGGTCGCCGTTGATGTCCGTCTGCCAGTCGGTGTACTCGCTCTGGTACGTGTTCGCCACCGTGGTCGACCAGCCCGCGATGTCCCACGTCAGGGCGGCGTAGTGCTTCCAGCGCGGGATCACGCCGACCACGTTCGAGCCGAACGCCGTGTTGATGAAGCCCGCGTACGTGCCATCGATCTGCTGGAAGTCGTAGCGGATGTAGTACGTGCCCGACAGGTCGAGGCGCACGCGGCCGTAGCGCGAGGCGGGCCACTTGTAGTGCGCTTCCACGTCCACGCCCTCGATGTGCGTGGCACCCAGGTTGATGTAGCGCTGGTCGATGCCGGTGATCTGCCCCGGGAGGTTGGGGAAGGCCGGATCGACCGGGCCGCGCGTCACGAGGTTGCCGTACGTCGCGAGGTCGCCCAGGATCGTCGTGACCGGGATGCCGTTCGTGATGCCGTTGCTGAGACGGATCTTGAAGTAGTCACCCGACACCGAGAAGGCACTCGTCGGCTCGAACACGAGGCCGGCCGTCACCTGCTCCGAGGTCTCCGGATGCAGGCCGGGGTTGCCGCCGAACACGATCGGGAACTGCGTGTTGCAGTCGATGCCCGTGTTGTGCGTCACCGGGCAGCGGATCGGGTCGGACAGGCCCGTGTTCGACACGCCCGAGATGTTGGGCGTGTTGATCTGGTACAGCGAGGGCGCGAGGAAGCCCGTGCCGTAGGACGCGCGGGCGAGCAGCGTGCGCGTCGGCTGCCAACGCAGGCTGATCTTCGGGTTGTTGGTGCGGCCGAAGTCGCTGTACTTGTCCGTGCGGAACGCGGCGTCGAGCTCGAGGTTGCGCAGCAGGGGCACGTTCACCTCGGCGAAGAACGCCGTCACGTCGCGGTCGCCGGACACGGGACGCGCGTTGCCGCCGTAGCCCGTGATGTCGCCGGCCACGTACTGGGCCGACGGCGTCTCGTCCAGCTTCTCCTTGCGCAGGTCCACGCCGACCGCGCCGGCCACGGTGCCCTGGGCCCAGGTGAGCAGGTCGCCGGAGATCTTGCCGTTCACCGACTGCGTCGTCGACTTGCCGGCCTGGACCGTGCCGTGCATGTTGCACGCCTGGATCTGGTCGTGGACCGCCTGCGTATTCGGGCCGAACAGGTTCACGTTGCCGCTGTTGAGGAGCGGCAGGATGCACGAGTAGAGCGGGAACCCGCCGTTCGACGACTCGTCGAGCTTGCCCTGCGCGTAGGAATACGACAGGTCCGTATCCCAGCGGTCGGCGATCGAGCCCTTGATGCCGCCCACCAGCTGGTAGCCGGTGTTCTTGTCCGTCGTGTCGCGCAGGCCGCTTTCCACCGCGCGCCAGCGCACGTTGAGCGGCTTGCCGTCCACGCCGTGCGCGGCCGCGACCGAGTGCGGATAGAACGGGCTCGTCGGCTGCAGCGTGATGGTGCCGGGGATGTCGCCGTTCGGGCCGTACAGGAACACGTTCGAGATCGGAACCGGCTGGATGATGAAGCGGTTCTTGTCCTCGCCGTACAGGCCATGGCCGTAGAGCTGCCAGGTCGGCGTGAGCTGGAACTTGCCCTGGAGGAAGAGGTTGGTGTTCTTGTCGTCCGAGATCATCTCCACGCCGTCCATCGTGGAGGGGTCGAACGTGCAGCCGATGCCGAAGTCCGGCACGAAGCGGTTGAACGGCGCTCCGCAGTTCGTCCCGGAGGCGCCGAGGATGCCGATGCCGCCGGTCGTGATGTTGCCCGGGAACGTGTTGGAGGAGCCCGCGAAGCCGCCGAGGTTCTCGAGGAACAGGTCGGTCGAGTTGTTGGAGAAGTTGCGCTGGTTCTGGTACAGCGGCTTCTGGTGGTTGTACGACGCGTTGAAGAACACGTTGTAGCGGTCGCGCGACAAGTCGCCGAAGCCGATCGAGGCGTAGTACTGCTCCTGGGCGCCGCCGCCGCTGCGGGTCGGCTGGCCATACCAGGCCTGAGCTTCCGCGCCCTTGTAGTCGGAACGCAGGATGAAGTTGATCACGCCCGCGATCGCGTCGGAGCCGTACACGGCGGAGGCGCCGTCCTTCAGCACCTCGACGCGCTCGATCGCCGAGAACGGGATGATCGCGAGGTTGACACCCTGCACGCCCTGGGTCTCGCCGGCGAACCCGTTCACGCGCTTGCCGTTGATGAGCACGAGGGTGTGGCCGCCCTGGAGGCCGCGCAGCGAGGCGGTCTGCGCCGAGAACGTCGACGCGCCGATCACGCTGGAGAGGGCCACGTTGCCGAGGCTGTTGTTCGCGGCGACGACCTGCAGCAGCTCCATGGCGTTCGTGGCGCCGGTCTTCTCGATCTCTTCGCGCGAGATGACGGTGACCGGCAGCGCGCCTTCACCTTCGACGCGGCGGATGCTCGAGCCGGTGACCTCGATCTTCTCGACCTTCTGAGCCTGCTGCTGGTTTTGTTGTGTAGTTTGGGCGACGGCCGGAACCGCGAAGGCGGCCAGCGTCATCCCCACGCCGGTCGCCTGCATCACGGCGACGGTGAGTCTCTTCATCTTTGGATTCATTGTTTCGACACCCCCAGGTGATTGGAAAAACAGCTGAAACGGTGGACCTCGTGGGTCCTCGCCCCCGGCATTCGGATGGGCCGGTCCCGTCACGGAACGCGATAATAGCGACGGGCCTGCGAAAGCTCCAACTACGGGTTTTGCGACTGTTGCGTTTTTGCCACACCCGGGACGCGGTGTCACGGCCGAAAGCGCAATAAAACGCAATGAAAAAGGGACGCTGGGGCGGCCGTGCTGCGCGGCGGACCGACCGCAGCCGCGAGGAGACCTACCAGGCGATCGTGACGCGCGCGCCGCCCAGCGGCGACTCGCCGATGGAGGCCTCGCCGCCGTGCCAGCGCGCGACCTGGCGCACGATCGCGAGGCCGAGGCCGAAGCCGCCCGAGGCGCGATCGCGGCTGCGGTCGAGCCGGACGAACGGCTGGAAGAGGCGTTCCCGGTCCTGCGCCGGCACGCCGCAGCCGTCGTCGTCGACGTGGATGACGGTGCGCGATGCCTCCGCCTCGACCAGCACCCGAACGCGAGCGCGCGCGTGGCGCAAGGCGTTGCGAACGAGGTTCGCGACCGCGCGGCCCATGTAGCGAGGCTCGCAGCGCAGCGCCTCGACCGCGACGTCGGCTTCGAGCCGCGGCGTGCCGCCGCCGCCGGGGCCCTCGCGGGCATCGGCCAGCACATCCTCGAGCCAGGCCTCCGCGGGCACGGTCTGCAACTCCAGCGCGGGCGCGCCGCGCTCCAGCCTGGCGTAGTCGAGCAGCTCGCTGGTGAGCTCGTCCATCTCCGCGAGGTCGCGGTCCATGCGCGCGAGATACCCGTCCTTCGCCGCGGCGTCCCGCTCCTCGCGCGCGAGCGAGTGGCTGAAGCGCAGGCGCGCGAGGGGCGTGCGCAGCTCGTGCGACACCGCGCTGGTGAGCGTGCGGTGCGACTGCAGCAGCGCGGCGATGCGCCCGGCCATGGCCTCGATGGCCTCGGCGAGAGGGCGCAGGGGCGAGCCGCGCCGCACGGCGAGGTGCGGCTCGAAGTTGCCGCCGCCGACCGCGTCCGCCGCGGCGCGAAGCTCGCCGAGGTCGCGCCAGAACGGGCGCACCCAGAAGAAGAGCAGCACCGCGACGATGAGGAACTCGACGCTCCAGTTGACGACATAGGTCACGAAGCGCAGCCGCCGGTTGTCGGGGCCATCGAAGGCGAGCGTGGCGATGTAGGGGCTGCCGGCGAGCTTCTTCGAGAGGCGGAAGCCGCCGCCCTCGCGGTCCGCCCACACGAGCGAGCCTGCCGCGAGCGCCGCGCGCTGCTCCGCGCCGAGCGCCGCGAGGGGCGCGGAATCGGTCTCGCGCTCCAGGCGTGCGGCGGGAAGTCCGAATCCGCGGGTCACCTCGCCGAAGCGTTGCGGCCACTCGTCCCGCGGGTAGGGCGCCAGGGCGCGCTCGAGGAGCAGGAACGTGGGCTGGAAGCGCGTGCGAAAGTCGTAGCCGTGCGACATCTCGCGCCACACGTAGTCCATCAACTGGATCTGAACGAGGAACGAGAAGGCGAGCGTGCCGATCAGCAGCCCGTAGAGCTTGAGGAAAAGCCGGATCATCGCGCCCTACCAGGGCGAGGGGCTGAAGAGGTAGCCGACGTTGCGGATGGTCTTGATGCGCTCGCCCTTGTCCGCAAGGTCCCCGAGCTTGCGCCGCAGGCGGTAGATGCGGCAGTCCACCGAGCGGTCGGAGCCGTCGTAGTCCAGGCTCCTCAGCTCGTGCAGGATGTCGGCGCGCGACAGGACCTTGCCCGCGTGGCGCGCGAGCAGCCACAGGACGTCGAATTCCGCGGTGGTGAGGTCGATCGGGGAGCCCGCGATGCGCACCTCGCGCGAGGCGGTATCGATCTCGAGCCGGCCGAAGACCACCGTGTCCGACTCGCTCCCGGGGCGCTCCTGCATGCCGGCACGGCGCAGCATCGCGCGAATGTGCGCGAGCAGCACGCGCGGCTGCACCGGTTTCGGGATGAACTCGTCGGCCCCGAGCTCCAGCCCGAGCACGCGATCGAAGTCCTCGTCGCGCGCGGTGAGGATCACGATGGGCAGCGTGGCTCCCCGCGCGCGCAGCTCGCGCAGCACGTCGAAGCCGTCGGTGCCGGGAAGCATCACGTCGAGCACGACGAGGTCCGGCTCGTGCCGGTAGACGGCCTCGACGGCGTGGTCGCCGCGGCGCTCCCAGTGGATCTCCATCGCGTTGCGGCGCAGGTACTCCGCGATGAGCTCGCCCAGCCGCTCGTCGTCCTCGACGATCAGCACGCGCGTGGCCTGGGCCTGCGCGGTACGGGGAACGCTTCCGTCCATGGGCAAGGTCGTTTTCCGGGCGGCGGGGGCCGCGAGCCGATCCTAACCGATGCGCGGATGGCCGGGCTGTAGCGCTTTGTGGCGAATTGTTGTAACGGCGTCACGACCGCCTGCGGGACGGCGCGCGCGGCTCGTCGCGGGGGTGGTCTTCGAGGGCGGAACGTGCTAGTATTCAATAGTTTCTACGGAGATGGGCCTCGAGCCCATTTTTTGTTTGTGAAATCGATTCCGGACCGCGAGGCCTGGTTGCGCGGCACGCTCGAGGGCCTCGGCTACGAGCTCGTCGACCTGGAAAGCTCGCGATCCGGCCTGCTGCGGGTCTTCATCGACACGCCGCGTGGTATCTCGCTCGAAGATTGCGAGCGCGTGAGCAAGCACCTCACGCGCGCATTCGCCGTGGAGGGCATCGATTACGAGCGCCTGGAGGTCTCGTCGCCGGGGCTGGACCGGCCGCTCAAGAAGCTGGAGGACTACCGCCGCTTCGCGGGACAGCGCGCGAGCCTGAGGCTCAAGCTGCCGGTGAAGGGCCAGCGCCGTTTCGAGGGGGTGCTGGGCGGCGTGGAGGATGGCCGCGTCGTACTGGAAATCGAGGGGACGCGGCAGCATATTGCATTGGAGGACATCGACCGCGGCCGGCTGGTGCCGGACGTGTGACGGAAGAGTAAAGGCGTCGGAGGCTTAAGGGTGAGCAAGGAAATCCTGGTATTGGTCGACGCGCTGTCGCGCGAGAAGAGCGTGGGCAAGGACACCGTGTTCCTGGCCCTCGAGATGGCGCTCGCCTCGGCGACCAAGAAGCGCTTCAAGGACGAGGTGGACGTGCGCGTGGAGATCGACCGCGAGAGCGGCGACTACCTCGCCTTCCGCCGCTGGACCATCGTGCCCGACGAGGAGCACGAGGAGCCCGCGCACCAGATCGCCATCACCGACGCCGTGGCCGAGAATCCCGAGGCCCAGGTGGGCGACGTGATCGAGGAGCCGCTCGAGCCCGAGACCTTCGGGCGCATCGGCGCGCAGGCCGCCAAGCAGGTGATCCTGCAGAAGATCCGCGACGCCGAACGCGAGCAGATCCTCAACGACTTCCTCGAGCGCGGCGAGTCCCTCGTGACGGGCACGGTGAAGCGTGCCGAGCGCGGCAGCCTGATCGTCGAGTCGGGCCGCGTCGAGGCGCTCCTGCCGCGCGACAAGCTGATCCCCAAGGAGAACCTGCGCCAGGGCGATCGCGTGCGTGCTTTCATCGAGAAGATCGACCGCGCGGCGCGCGGCCCCCAGATCATCCTCTCGCGCGTCTCGCCCGAGTTCCTGGTGAAGCTCTTCGAGCTCGAGGTGCCGGAGATCGAGGAGGGACTCCTCGAGATCAAGGCGGCGGCGCGCGATCCGGGCCTGCGCGCGAAGATCGCGGTCAAGTCGAACGATCCGCGCATCGATCCCGTGGGAACGTGCGTCGGCATGCGCGGCTCGCGCGTGCAGGCGGTGACGCAGGAGCTCGCCGGGGAGCGCGTCGACATCATCCTGTGGTCGCCCGAGGCGGCCCAGTTCGTGATCAACGCGCTGGCTCCCGCCGACGTGAGCTCCATCGTCGTGGACGAGGAGCGCCACTCGATGGACGTGGTGGTCGACGAGGACCAGCTGGCGCTCGCCATCGGCAAGGGCGGCCAGAACGTGCGCCTCGCCTCCGAGCTCACCGGCTGGCAGCTCAACATCATGACGACGGAGGAGCGC
>Ga0105240_10012899_pt1 | contig 11509 bp, 8 predicted proteins | sample KBSC54metaG_FD_80426 | JGI IMG/M metagenome (GOLD analysis project Ga0105240, IMG submission 80426) | Corn rhizosphere microbial communities from Kellogg Biological Station, Michigan, USA - KBS C5-4 metaG | ecosystem: Host-associated > Plants > Roots > Rhizosphere > Soil | place: Michigan, USA...
ACGGCACCGCAGTCAACGTGACCGGGAGTCTGACCGAAGCAGTCAGCCACATGAGCAGCAACGCCTCAGGAGTTAGCATCTTCACATCCGATGGCTCTATCTCTCAGACCTACAACAGTGGAAGTACGGACATCATCACGTCTGATACAGGAGCTCTGGGTCTGAGCGGGACGAGTCTCTCGAGTATCACCAATGCGAAGACTGCTCTGGGCAGTATCACAAACGCAATCACGTCAGTTGCCGCGAACCGGGGCACAGTCGGTGCGAATATCAATACGCTGAGTGCCGTAGGAAACGTGATGACAACGCAGTCTACCAATACCCTTGCCGCCATGAACGACGTCACCGCCACGGATTACGGTCAAGCGACTTCGGACATGTCGAAGTTCCAGATCCTGAGCCAGACCGGTATCGCGGCTCTCTCGCAGGCCAACCAGGCACAGCAACTCATCACCAAGCTGCTCCAGTAGTTGCGGGGCGTTCACTTTAACCCGGGAAGCACGGCGGGGAAGGCAGCGGCATCGGCCTTCTCCGTTGTGTTTTGCGGCGACGCGTCGCTTCTTGGCCGGCTCTAATCTTCGCGCAACATCAATGGAACGACACCTGTTGACGAGCAACAGCGGAGTGCACACATGGGCGCAGTTGGATTGAACTTCGGATCGCCGACAAGCGGGCAGGGCTTCGACGTCACCAGCACGGTGAATCAGATCGTCACGAACCTGCAGTCCGTGGAGAAGCCGTGGAAGGACCAGCTCACGGCGTTGCAGAGCAAGGACACGGCATTGTCGAGTGTTGGCACGTTGCTGTCCACGCTCACCTCCGATCTCCAGGCCCTCACGGACTTCAACGGCACCATGGCGTACAAGACCGGTTCGAGCTCGAATACCGATGTACTTCATCTCTCTTCGGCTAGCGCCAATGCTGTGGCGGGTACGCATACTGTCGTAGTCCAAAACTTGGCGCAGGTATCGACGGCGGCAACAGACGCGATCAAGGCGACCGACGCGATCGCGGGCAGCATTACGTTCAGGATCGGCACAGGAGATTGGCAGACCGTAAGCGTTGGCGATGGCTCCACAGATGCCACGATTGCTGGATTGTCAGCCGCCATCAACAGCGCGAGCCTGGGTGTAACGGCGAGCGTGCTGACCAATGCCGACGGAACGGCGCGGTTGTCGCTGGTGAGCAAAACAGATGGCAGCGCGGGCGAGATCACGATTGCCGACTCGCTCAATAACCCGACAAGCCCCACAAACCTCGCGGACCAGACCAACGCAGATGGGCACGCAAACCTGGGCCTGACCGTGATTCAGGACGGGATCGACGCCACTATGAAAGTGGACGGCGTGACTGTGACGAGCGCGTCGAATACAGTAAGCAACGCGATTCCCGGCGTCACGTTTCAGCTTTTGTCGACGGGCGCAACGGATTCGACTGCTACACCTCCGAGCATCCAGGTTGTGATCGACAACGATACCTCGAGCATCGAGACGGCAATTTCCAAATTCGTCACGGACTACAACGCTGCGATCAAGGCCATCAATACGCAGGAGGGGAAGGACTCTGCCGGAAAGCCCGAGCCGCTTTATGGAACGGGCGTGGCTGCGCAGATCCAGGAAGGTCTGCTGACCGCTGTGAGCAGATCTTTTGGATCAAACGCGATCAATTCGCTCATCGCGCTTGGAATCAAAGCGACCCCTGCTGCTGACGGTACCGTCACCCTTGACGGGGACAGACTGACGAGCGCACTGAACAGTAGCTTCGACCAGGTGGTCTCTCTCTTTCAGGATTCGGGCAGCTTTGGATCTGAGTTCATGAAGACGCTGGATGGCTTGGGGAGTAACAGCGCAGCGGGCGGGGCGATCGCTTTGGCGCTCAAGGAAAACAGCAGCCAAGAGACGACGCTCAACGACAATGTGGACCGCCAGGAAGCCGTTATCGCGACGCAGAAGGATCGGCTTACAACGGAACTGAACCTAGCCAATCAGATACTGCAGGCGATTCCGCAGCAGATTAATCAGGTGAACGAGATGTACAGCGCCATCACCGGCTACAACCGCAACCAGAACGGATAGGGGAGAGATGAATAACTATCAGGCGCGCGCGCTTGAAGGCGCCAGTCCAGTGGAACTTACAATCGCGCTCTACGACGGCATCGTCCGCTTCATGAATGAGGCCATCGATGCCGTTGAGCAAAACGACGCCGATCGGCGCAGGGCGGCTGTAAAGCGAGCAATGGACATTGTCATGCATCTGCAAGTGACGCTCGACCGCAAGCGCGGAGGCAAGCCGGCTGAGGCGCTCACCGAGTTCTACACCGCGATGTTTGCGCTGATGCTCCAGGGGTCGCAGGCCAACTCGAGGCAGAAGTTCGAACAAGTGATAGCCAACGTTCGGAACGTCCGCGAAGCATGGAAGCAGGCGCTGGCGGAGACCACGTCGACTGGCATTAGCGGCGGTGTACCAGCTAGTTCGCAGTTCGACGGAGTCTTGCCACAGTTTTCCATGGCACAGCGCGAGGGTTCCTGGACGGCGTAGCCCTAGCTGGCTACAGTTAGTTCTTCTTCGAGCTGTTGCTTCTGGTAGAGGCTTGCGTAGTAGCCATCTTTCGCCAGCAGTTCCTCGTGAGTTCCGACTTCGACGATGCGGCCGTGATCGAGAACAGCGATCTGATCAGCGTTTTGGACAGTCGAAACGCGATGGGAGATGAGGATGGTGGTTGCGTTTTCCGAGTAGCTTCGCAGGCCGCCCAGGATGCGCTCCTCCGTGTAGGTGTCCACGCTGGCGAGCGCATCGTCGAGGATGAGGATCGCAGGGCGACGCACCAGCGCGCGGGCAATGGCGGAACGCTGCTTCTGACCGCCTGAGAGAGTCATGCCGCGCTCGCCGACGATCGTTTCGAAACCTTGAGGAAACTCCTCAAACTCGCGGCGGATGTGCGCGGCATCGGCTGCCTGCAGCAGGTCTTCAGCAGGCGCATCCGGCACTCCAAAGGCGAGGTTCTCCCGGATGGTTTCGCTGAATAGAAAGGTCTCCTGAGGAACAATGCCCATGTTGCGTCGAAGCATCTCCAGCGGATATTCGCGGATCGGCCGGCCGTCGATCAGCAGACTGCCCTCTGGAGCTTCGTAGAGACGGGCAATCAGGTTCACGAGAGTGGTTTTGCCGGAGCCGGTCGGCCCGACAATGGCGAGGCTTGAGCCTGCAGGCACCTTCAGCGATACGTTGCGCAGGACGGGCGTTTCGCCGTAGCTGAAGTTCAGGTTACGGAACTCGATTTCGCCGCGGAGCGTCGCGTCTGCCGGAATGCCCGGGTCGGCATCACGGTCATCGATCGCCGGCTTCGCGTTCAGTAGCTCATCGATTCTTTTGATGGACGCGGTACCACGCTGGAAGAGATTCACTACCCAGCCCACCGCGATGATGGGCCAGATGAGCAGGATCATATAAGTATTGAACGCAACGAACTCGCCGGGTGTGATGCGGTGCGCCACCACCTCGTGGCCGCCAACGAGCAGTGTGATGATCATGGCGATACCGAGGATGAATTCTAGTGTGGGCCACAGCATGCCCATCAGCTGCACGAGCCCCTGCGCCCGCGAGATGTACTGGAGATTGAGCTTTTCGAAAAGGCTCATTTGCGACTGCTCGCGTCCGAAGGCGCGGACGAGGCGAGCGCCGGTATAGTTCTCCTGCGCCTGGGATGAGATCTCCGAGAAGCTCTCCTGAATCTTCTCGAAGCGGTCGTGGATCTTCCGGCCGAAGTATTGCACCAGGATGCTGGCGAGCGGCATGGGTGCCCAGGCCACCAGGGTGAGCCATGGACTGATGCGAAGCAGGAAGAAGAGCGCGCCTACGGTGAAGAAGACAGTGTTCGCGCTGTACATCAGAGCTGGCCCGAGCAGCATGCGCACTGCATTCAGGTCGTTTGTCATGCGCGCCATGATGTCGCCGGTGCGGTATTTCTGGTAGAAATTGGCGTCCTGGCGCTCGAGCTGCAGGAAAAGGTCGTTGCGGAGATCGAACTCAATCTCGCGCGAGATACCGATAAGGATCCAGCGCTGCGCGTAGAGAAATACGCCTTTGACCAGGTAAATGCCGACGAAAATACAAGCCAGGAAGACGATGCGTTCGCGGGTGACTCCGCGCTCAAGCTCGTCTACGGCCTTCTTCAGAATCTGCGGGCCCTGCACCGCAGCGATGTTCGTTGCGATACACGCGAGCGTGCCCCATATGTATCCCCAGCGGTAGCGGCGCATGTAGCCGAACAGAGGGGCCAGGTCGCGAAGCATGTTCTTATTGTACGGGGTTTTGGAAGGCGCTATGCGTTGCGCGGACGGTGGAACTAGGTAGGCGTCCTCAAGAGCAGGTATCCGCCGGTCAGCGCGAAAAGCACGTCAGGAGACCATGCTGCCAGCGCGGCAGGGAGGTAATTGACATTGCCCATGGCGCCGAAGAGCCCGTCGACCACCCAGTAAGCGAGAGCGACGGAAATGGCCACGGCGATGCCGGTGAGTGATCCGCGGCGGCCCATCGATAGCGCGAACGGGATCGCCAGCATGGCCATGATGATGGCGATGAGGGGATAGGCGAGTTTGTGCCAAAGTGCGACCCGCAGGCGCATGGTGTCGAACCCGCTCTGGCGCAGGTCGCGGATGTAGGCACGCAGCTGCTGGAAGTTCATCTCCTGCGACTGGAGGTTCTCTTTTTTGAAGTAGCCCGGATCTTCGCTGATTTCAGAGAAGGTCGTGTTCTTGAATTCCTGATACTCGCGCTTGTTTGGGTTGATGTCGCGGACCCACCCGTTCATAAAGTGCCACGTTTCGGTTTTGTCGTCCCATACGGCCCGTGAGGCGAAGATCCTTCGTGTGAGGGCGAACGTCGAAGGATTGAACTCAAAGACGGAGAGATTCGCGAAGGCATCGTCATCGCGATCAAAAAACTGATAGTAGAAGATGTGCGCAGGCTCGCCTGGTCCGGACTGGCCGAAAATCCATTTTTCTTCTGGATGAAGGAACGTCTGTGGTGGGCGGCCTTTGATGGTACTGCGCAGGAATTCCTGCCGGCGGTTTGCGCCCGGGATGTAGTAGTTATCGAACACGAACAGCGCAATCGTCAGAATCGCTGCGATGGAGACGATGGGTATTACGAGCCGGTAGAGACTGATGCCGGTCGCTTTCATCGCGATGATTTCGCTGTTTCGGTTGAATACGCCGAACGTCACAAGCACCGCGACGAGTACTGCCAGAGGCGTGATGGTGTAGACCATGCTGGGCGCGAGGTTGAAGAGGTAATCGCCGAGCATCGCGATCGGGATATGGTTGCGGATCATGTCGCCGACGAGTTCGAAACCCGTGAACACAAGCATCAGCATGACGAAGCTTGCGAGCACGATGACGAACATGCCGAGGAACTCGCGGACTACATAAGCGTCGAGAATGCGAGGGAACACGCCGCGGGAGCCGATGCGGACCGATCGTGGCTGCAGCTTTTCGAGCAGATTGGTTAAGTGGTTTCCGTTTCCTTTGACCAGCGGCCCAGCCGTGCGGGTGCGCGAGAGCAGGCCTGAGATAGCGCTGAGCACGCGTCCTCCGCTGGCCATCTGCCAAAGCAGAAAAACTCCAGCGATTGCGAAGATGAGGTTCGCCATCCAAACCCCGACGAACGGGTTGAGCTTGCCCTGCCGGCTCAGGGCAATACCTGTGTAGGAGAGGATGTAGTAAATGAGGACCAGCAGAACTGTAAAGACAAGGCCCGAACTCTTGCCCCCGCGGCGCGAGATCACTCCAAGAGGAACGCCGACGAGCATCAGCACAAGGCACGCGGCGGGATAAGAAAAGCGGGTGTTCAGTTCCAGCGTGTATCTTCTGGCGTCGGGACCACGTGTGCGCTCGATGAGCGTGCGCATCGGGAGAGCGTAGATTGCGGTGTCCAGGCGCCCAAGATGAGTTTCGCTCTGCGGGCTGAGGGTGAGAGGCAGATCAGTCTGCGAAAAGGTGGATACGTTATAGAGCTGCGGCTGCCCGCTGACGGACTCGTGACGCGAGCCGTTGCGCAGGCGCATCAGCAGCTCCTGCGAAGAGTCGCTCACAACGGTGGCGGATTCCGCGGTGGTGATGATTGGATTACCGGGATCCGAAAGGTCGGCCATGAAGACCTTGTCCCAGTTCGAGGCTCCTGTCCCGCCGCGCACCTGCTGAACGTAGAGCACCGCGTTGCGGAAATCTTCGTAGAAGACATGCGGTTGAATTTCGAAAGAAGCCTGCGATGTGGCGAGCTCCTGCTCCATCTCCAGAATGGAGCGATTCGCGCGCGGTGTGACAAAGAGTGAGTTCACCAGGCCGAGCAATGTTCCGCCGACCGCAACGATGGAGGCGACGCGCACGAAATACCAGACGCCGAGGCCGGAGGCGCGCATTGCGATAATCTCGCTGTCTGCGGCAAGGCGGCTCAGGCCGAGGAGGATGCCGACCAGCACCGCCATTGGAATCGTGACCTTGAAGGTGTTGGGCAGGCTGAAGACGAAGATTTCGGCAATATTGACGAAGGTGGAGCTGTTACGGACTACCGCTTCAAGAATGTGATTGAGATCGCGGATGAAGAGGATGAACGTGAATACGGCGCAGCCGATCAGTGTGTACGAGAGAATCTCGCCGAGAATGTACCGGGTGAGGATGCGCACGTGTCGGGCTCTTCCGTTAGTTTAACGTCAACGGCTGGGCTGCCACGCGCGGAGGCGCAGGCTGTTGCTTAGCACGCTCACCGAGCTCAACGCCATGGCGGCTGCGGCAATCCAAGGACTAAGCAGAATGTGGAAGGCCGGATACAGAACGCCGGCAGCAAGAGGGATGCCGAGAACGTTGTAACCGGCGGCCCAGATCAGATTCTCCCGCATCACTTTCACGGTCGACTCCGCAAGCTCGATCGCAGAGAGGATGCTGCGGGGCTGTGCGCTGACCAGCAGGACATCGCCGGCTTCCTGCGCCAGGTCCGCGCCTGTCCCCATCGAAATTCCGGCATTGGCCTGTGCCAGAGCCGCGGCGTCATTGATGCCGTCGCCTACCATGCCGACGCGGAGGCCTTCTGATTGCAGGGAGCGGATTCGTGCGAGTTTGCCGGCCGGATCGAGCCCAGCTTCGATCTCTCCGATGCCTGCCTGGTTGGCAATGGGCGCCGATGCGGCGGGTGAATCTCCCGTGAGCATCAGAACGCGAAGACCTTTCTCACGAAGGGCGGATACGGCCTCGGTCGCGTCGGGTCGCAAAGTGTCGCGCGCATCGAAGCACCCGATCGCCTGATTGTCCAACGCAATCCAGAGGCGGGTCGTTCCCGGCTTGGTGGGAGGGATGGAGTCGGGGAACCGGACGCCGGACTCCTGAAAGAGCGCTTCATTCCCGATGAGACAGTCGTAATCTTCCACGCGTGCAATGAGACCGCGTCCCGGAACTACCTGTACATTCTGCGCAGGTCCCCACTTGATGGATTGAGCCCGTGCGTAATCGACAACAGCGTGCGCGAGCGGATGGTTGGAGCGTTCCTCGGCGGCCGCGGCAATCCGGAGAAGATCCTCTTCAAAGTAGCCTTTGACCGGGCGGACTGCCTGCAGGACCGGATGACCAGCAGTCAGTGTTCCGGTTTTGTCGAGGACGATGGCGTTCAGGTTCGCGGTGCGCTCCAGAGCTTCGCCACCTTTGAAAAGCACGCCTAGTTGAGCGCCTCGACCCACCGCGACGGTGAGCGCTGCAGGGACGGCAAGGCCCATTGCGCAGGGGCACGCAATCACCAGGACGGAAACCGTCGTGGCAAGCGCCATGGAGACATTGCCGGTGGCGAAGTACCACGCGACGAAAGTGATGGCGGAGAGCAGCAGCACGACCGGTACGAAAATCGCGCTCGCTCGATCGGCGAGTCGCTGCGTAGGAGCTCGCGACGACTGCGCCTGCTCGACCATGCGGGTGATTTGCGCGAGCAAGGTGTCTTCGCCCAGCGACGCTGCCCGGCAGACAACGGCGCCATCGTAGTTCATGGAACCAGCCAGCACGCGATCTCCCGCTTCGCGTGACACAGGCGTGGATTCGCCGGTCAGCATCGATTCGTCGACGCTGGTGCGTCCTTCCAGAACCGTTGCGTCTACCGGAAAGCGTTCGCCGGGAAGAACCAGCACATGATCTCCGACCTTGACCTCTTCAAGGGGAACGAGAGTCTGCACGCCATCGACGATCCGGCGTGCTGTCGAGGGCCGAAGCTTGCCCAGTGCATTCACGGCAGCGAGCGCGTGGCGCTTTGCGCGAGCTTCCAGAGCCTTGCCCAGCAGAAGGAACCCAAGAATGAGCAGGACTGCGTCGTAGTAGATATCGCGGCCCGGAGCAGGGTAAATCGTGCCATACGCTGAGTAGAGGAACGCGACGCCTGTGCCCAGGCTGACCAGCGTATTCATGTTGGTGCCGCCGTGGCGCAGAGCTTTGGCCGCAGCAAAGTAGATTCCACGGCCAGCCCAGACGGCCAGCACGGCAGTGAGGATGAGAAGCGTCCAGCGGATCGCGTCGTGCGTGGTCCGAAAATAAAGCGAGGGAAGCACGTGCATCAGGAAGTGGTCTGCAGGCCCCATCTCCGCTCCGAGGGGCATGCTGAGCAGCATCGCTACCGCGCCGCCGACCAGAGTCGAAATCGCTTTCGCGAGGGCGTCCGTCTCTTCAATCTCTCGGTGGACACCGCCGGCGTGAGGCAGCACCGCATCGTACCCCGCATCGCGGATCGCCGAGAGCAATTGCTCCGCCGAAGCCTGCTGAGGGTCAAAGACCACGCTGGCCCGATTGGCCATTAAATCAACGTGAGCGGATTTCACCCCTGCTGTGTCTTTGAGCGCACTTTCAACGTGATGCTGACACGCGGCACAGGTCATTCCAATGACCGGCAGGGTGAGCGACTCTGTCTCTTGCTCGGGCATCGCGTCGGCTTACTGCTCCAGGTGCGCCGAGTAGCCGGCCTTGCCGAGGGCGGCAATTGCCGCATCCACGTGCGGCTGATCCTCTGACTTGAGGCGCGCTGCACCGATCCGAACCTCTTCAACTTCAACGCCTTCTGTCGAGTTCAATGCCTGTGTCACGCGCCGCACACAGGAGCCGCAATGCATCCCGTCGATCCGCAATGTGAACTCAGCCATCCCGTTCTCCCTGATCGATTTGATGATACTCGCGGCGGTTCGATGCATGAACACACGCTTTCGTCGGACGCGGTACGCAAGTGTTAGATGGCAATCTATGCTAGAGGCTAATCGTATGGTGGAAACCATAGAACGCGAGTATCCCCGGGCGCCAATCGTAGGTGTAGGCGCCGTCGTTGTCGACGCCGGCCGTGTGCTGCTGGTTCAGCGTGGCCGCGAGCCGCTGAAAGGTAAGTGGTCTCTACCCGGCGGAATGCTTGAGGTTGGGGAGTCGCTGCACGAGGGAGTGGTTCGCGAGGTGGAGGAAGAGACTGGGCTCAAGGTCGAACCCGTTGAGTTGATCGAGCTGCTCGATAGAATCGTGCGCGAGGAGACGCTGGAGGGCGAGCGGGTTCGGTTCCATTATGTGATCGCGGACTACCTCTGCCGGCTCACTGGAGGCAGGTTGATGGCAGCTTCGGACGCCGAGGCAGTACGGTGGGTTGAACGTGCGGAGTGGAACAGCCACGGCGCGCTCGCCCTAGATCCCATCACAATTCGGGTAATCGAGTCAGGATGGCAGCGTGCGGCGGCACTCGCCCGAGAGGTGAAACGCTAGCCGATGCGGCGCCGACGGACTGCTTTAATCGTGCTTGTGTCACTGATCGCAGTGGGCATTGTCTTCTGGTTGCGTCCCGTGAGCGTCTTTCGGATCTTCAACGAAGCGCAGATGTACGCCATCGGCGCGAGCAACCACACCACCAGCGTGGATGGCATTCGAATCCACTACTACACGCTTGGGCCGGAGAACGGCCGGCCAGTTGTGCTGGTGCATGGACTGGGAGGGCGCGCCGAAGACTGGGAGAAGCTCGCTCCGTACCTGCGCAAAGCGGGGTATCGGGTTTATCTTCCAGACCTGCCGGGTTTCGGACAGAGCGAGAGGCCCGCTAACTTCTCCTACTCCGTGACAGACCAGGCAAAGGTCGTTGTTGGGTTCTTCGACGCGATGGGTCTCAAGCAGGTGGACCTTGGCGGTTGGTCGATGGGCGGATGGATCGTGCAACTTGTTGCGGCAAAGAATCCGGACCGGGTCTCAAGGCTGATGCTCTTTGACAGTGCGGGTCTGTACATGAGGCCGGAATGGGACACGAGGCTTTTCACACCGGTTTCTCCTGCTGAGATCGAGAAGCTCGACAAGCTGCTGATGCCGCATCCCCCGCACTTGCCCGACTTCGTCTCACGTGACATTCTCCGCGTTTCTAATGAGCACGCCTGGATCATGCATCGTTCGCTTGACGCAATGCTGCAAGGCCGCGAGACGACCGACGCTCTACTGCCCCAACTCAAGATGCGTGTTCTGATCGTGTGGGGCGAGCTGGACCAGATTACGCCGCTGAGCGAGGGCGAGAAGATCCACAAACTAATCCCGCAGTCGCAGATGGACGTGGTCGCCGGCTGCGGGCACCTCGCGCCTAACGAGTGCGCGAAGGCGATCGGGCCTGAGGTGGTGCGCTTCCTGTCTCAGCCACTGTGAAGTTGGGAGTACAAAAGAGAAGGGCGGCCCATTTGAAGCGCCGCCCCGAGGAACATCGGTCTTCTTGTCTAGAAGCTGATTCGTCCGCTGAGCTGGATTTCGCGACCCGGCGTGGAGACCTCGGTGATACTGCCAAAGCTTGCCGTGTTCACAAAGCGGTTCGGCGTTCCGAGGTTGGTGTGGTTGAGCGCGTTGAAGAACTCAGCGCGCGCTTCAAAACGGGCCTTCTCCGCAATGCCGAATTCACGTACGATGCCGGCATCGAGCGATTGCAATCCGGGTCCATACACCATGTTTCTGCTCGAGTTGCCGTAGGTGTAGGCGGGCGGTGCTGCGAAGGCTTTGGGGTTGATCCATGTGGTTGAGTTGCGTGTGCCGGGCCCGAAGATTTTCTGGCCGGTAAGGTTGGCGCGGATCGGATTCTCGCCCACTACTGTGCCTGCATTGGCAGTATCTCCAAACACAGAGACGGTAAAGGGAAAGCCGGTCTGAGCCTGGAACTCGAGCGAGGTGCGCCAGTCGCGGCTGAGCACCTGAAGTAGGCGATTCGATCCGACCGCATGCGAACTGTAAACCGCGCTCAGAGCGAAGCGATGCCGGATGTCGCAACCAGGACCCTTCTCCGCGTCAAGGTCGTCGTTGTTCTGCGGAGTCGCCGCCTCGAACATCGGCGAACGGAAGTCCGGCGCATTCTCAAGAGACTTGGCGAAAGTGTAGTTTGCGAGGATGCTGAGTCCGCTCGAATAACGCCGCCGCACATTTACATATCCCGCGTCATACCAGCTCTGAGAACTATTTTCGAGCAGGTTCATCGTGCTGACTGGGAACGTTGA
>Ga0105240_10012902_pt1 | contig 11508 bp, 10 predicted proteins | sample KBSC54metaG_FD_80426 | JGI IMG/M metagenome (GOLD analysis project Ga0105240, IMG submission 80426) | Corn rhizosphere microbial communities from Kellogg Biological Station, Michigan, USA - KBS C5-4 metaG | ecosystem: Host-associated > Plants > Roots > Rhizosphere > Soil | place: Michigan, USA...
GGGGTGGTGCCGAGGGGCAGAGTTGAACTGCCTACGCCGGCCTTTTCAGGGCCGCGCTCTACCGGTGAGCTACCTCGGCACCGTGCGGTGACTAAGATTTTACGGAAAATGCGGAGCGGCGCAAAGCGAAAAGGCGTCGAGGCCGATGGCTGGCTCTTACGAACGAGAGTCTTCCTAAGCAATAGCCGAGATCGCCAGTCAGGAGATTGGCGTTCCCCGGAAACCAAGTGCGAAGTCAGACGCAGGACCGAAAAGGGCTCGCCACTACAGAACCACGCGTGTTAGCGCGGAGACTCATCGACCTCGCGCATCCAGTCGCGTTTCTTGAGGACTTCGCGCGGCTTGGAGCCGTCGGGCGGGCCGACGATGCCGTCTTTCTCCATGAGATCGATCAGGCGCGCGGCACGGCCATAGCCGACGCGCAGGCGGCGCTGCAATGTGGAAGTCGAGGCGCGGCCCATCTCGCAGACCACGCGGACAGCGTCCTGATATAGCTCGTCATCGACTTCTTCTCCGCCCTCTTCGCCGGAGTCGCCGCCAGACATCGCGTTCTCGTCCTTGGGCGGCTTGAGGAGTTCTTCGTTGTAGATCGCCTTCGCCTGTTCGCGCCAGAATTCGCAAACTTCTTCGACTTCCTTTTCGCCGACGTACGGCCCGTGAATGCGATGCAAGCGCGACGAGCCGGCGGGCAAATAGAGCATGTCGCCTTTGCCGAGCAGCGACTCGGAGCCGTTGGAATCGAGAATCGTGCGCGAATCGACTTTGCTCGCGACGCGAAACGAAATGCGCGCCGGAAAATTCGCTTTGATGAGGCCGGTAATTACGTCCACCGAGGGCCGCTGCGTCGCAAGGATCAGGTGGATGCCGACGGCGCGCGCCATCTGAGCGAGGCGCGTGATCGATTCCTCGACGCCATTTGTATCGACCATCATCAGATCGGCGAGTTCGTCGATCACGATCACCAAGTAAGGAAGCGGGCGATGTTCATCTTCCGCTTGGCCTTCGAAAAGCGAGAGCGATTGCCCCTTTTCGAACGTGCGGTTGTACTGCTCGATATTGCGAACGCCGCGTTGCGCGAGGAGTTTCAGGCGGCGCTCCATTTCGCGTGTGGCGTTACGCAACACATTGGCCGCGACGCGCGGATCGGTGACGACAGGCGTGAACAGGTGCGGGATATCCGCGTATAGCCCGAGTTCGAGCCGCTTCGGGTCAACCAGAACAAGTTTCAATTCGTCGGGCGTCGATTTATACAGCAAGCCCATCAGCAACGAATTGATAAAGACGCTCTTGCCGGTGCCCGTCGAACCGGCGATCAGCAAGTGAGGCATCGCAGCGAGATCGGCGGCGCGGATGCGGCCAATCAAGTCCTTGCCGAGCGGAATCGCGAGCTTCGAAGACGTGTGCGAAAACTCGGGCGATTCGATCACGTCGCGTAGAGCGATGGTTTCGCGGCGGACGTTGGGAACTTCAATGCCGACCGTCGACTTGCCGGGGATCCGCTCGATCAGGATCGATTCGGCCTGCAAAGCGAGGCAGAGATCGTCGCCAAGGCCCGTGATTCGGCTGTATTTGATTCCCGCTTCCGGCTTGAATTCGAATGTGGTGACCACCGGGCCGGGATTGATTTGCGTTATGTGCCCGGACACCTCGAATTCGGCGCACTTCAACTCGATCGCGCGCGCGGACTCTTTCAGCTCGCTTTCATCCATTTTTTGCGAGCGCTCGGCCGCGTGCAGCAGGTTGGTCGGCGGCAGTTTGAAACTTGTTTTGCTCTGCGCGACTTTCGGTTCGGGGCCGCGCTTCTTCGGCGCGGGCGCAGGCTCAGACTCGTGAAACTTGATCACGGCCGGTCCAGCTTCGGAAGGATCGGTGGGAGCAAACGACTCCGCCGCTTCCGGCGTATCCAAATCTTCTTCGGCTTCCTCTTCCACTTCGCGAGTCGAGACGCGCTGCTGAATCACGGGCTTGCGGCCGGAAATTTTATTGTCTTCCACTTTCCGGCGCAGCTTCTTCGATTCGCGATCTTCTTGCCATTTATCGAGGCGCGCGCGCAGCTTCCCCACGGGACCGCTTGCTGCGAGCGGCTTCTTCGCCCATTCGGCGGCGGCGGTAAATGAAAAGCTAGTGGCCAAAAAGAGCGCCGCAAGAAGGGTCATGAGGGAAACAAGATTGGCACCCAGGGGATTAAAGGCGCCACGGAGCCCTTCGGCGAGCACCGTGCCCAACAAACCACCAGCGGGCAACGCTCCGCGCACATCAGGAAAGTGCAACAAATCGAGCTCCGCCGCAAAGGCAGCAATCAGCAGCACGGCGCCCACGACTTTCGCAACGGCGGCGTCCGTCTTCTGGCTGCGGAACCAGCGCATTGCCATGACGAACATCCCAATCGGGAAAAGAAACGCGGCGTAGCCGAAGCCCTGAAAGAACAGGTCGGACATATGCGCGCCGACCGGGCCAATCCAGTTGCGCGCCGGCGAACCGCCGAATGCCGGTGCGGCAACGTTGAAGGATGGGTCCTGCGGCGAGTAGGAGATCAGTGCCAAGGCAAGCAGCACCGCCATGCTCAGACCGACAAAGCCGATCAGTTCGTTTACGCGTTTGTTTTCCGTGGGCGTCAAAATTTGCACGAATCCGTCCTCGGGCTCCCGCAGGGCGGGTCCCACAAGTGTACCCCTGAAGCCCCGCGAACGGGACTTAGCTGGGCTAAATTGGATAGGGGAAGGCCTCCCGCGTATGCCAGGGGAAGCGCGGGCGCTATCGCGCGGTACCCCAAGGGAGGAACGCAAGCAACCACGACTATACCAAAGGGGCCGAGGCAGTAAAGAGCCATATGCCCTCGCTGTTTCCATGAAACAAATGGGGGCGTACGGACCACGGCACGCCGCGGATGCGCTCTGTCAGTGGATTTCGGGTTCCGGGATCGGCGCGGTGCCCTCTAGAAAATCGAAGTCGCAGCCCTCGTCAGCCTGTTTGATATGTTGCATGTAAAGCTTGCCGTAGCCGCGCGGGTAAATTCCCTGCTTCGGACGCCAGGCAGCGCGCCGACGCGACAGTTCGTCATCGCTCACGCGCATGCTGATCGATTGGTGCGCCACGTCTAGTTCAACCACGTCGCCTTCCTTCAACAGCGCCAGAGGTCCCCCCACAAAGGATTCAGGCGAGACGTGGAGGACGCAGGTGCCGTAGTTTGTGCCACTCATGCGAGCATCGGAAATTCGGACCATATCGCGCACGCCCTGTTTCAGGAGTTTCTTCGGGATTGGCAAATTCCCCCATTCGGGCATACCGGGCGCGCCTTTCGGGCCGGAGTTGCGCAGGACGAGCACGCTATTTGCATCCACGTCGAGCGCGGGATCGTCGAGGCGCGCGTTCATGTCGTTGTAGTCTTCGAAAACGACTGCGCGGCCCGAATGCTTGAGCAGAGATGAGTTGGCTGCGGCAGCTTTTATCACCGCTCCTGTGGGCGCGAGGTTTCCGTGCAAAACGACGAGGCCGCCGGAGGGGAAGAGAGGATTCTCCAGCGTACGAATCACGTCAGGAATAAAAATCTGCGCCTTCTGTATATTCTCGCCCAGCGTTTTTCCTGTGACTGTCATGCAATCCAGATCGAGATGCGGCGCAAGTGCCTTCATCAGAGCGGGAAGCCCGCCGGCATAGTAAAAGTCTTCCATTAAGTAGGCGCCTGTCGGACGGATGTTTGCGAGGACGGGCGTCTTTTTCGACAGCGCGTCAAAATTATCCAGGCTCAGCTTGATGCCGGCTCGTCCGGCGAGCGCGATAATATGGATCACCGCGTTTGTCGAGCCACTGAGCGCCAGATCCGTCACGATGGCGTTCTTGAACGATGCTTCGTTCAAAATGTCGCGTGGCTTCAGGTCCTCCCACACCATTTCGACGATGCGGCGTCCCGACCGATCCGCGAGCTTGCGATGATTTGCGTCCACGGCCGGAATAGAGCTCGCTCCGGGAAGCGAAAAACCGAGCGCTTCCGCGAGACTCGTCATGGTGGAAGCGGTGCCCATCGTCATGCACGTGCCCGCCGAACGCGCGATTCCCTCTTCGATTTCGCTCCATGCTTGCTCGTCGATCGTGCCTGCGCGCAATTCCGACCAGTACTTAATCACGTCCGCGCCGCTGCCGAGAACACTTCCGTGCCAATTTCCGCGCAGCATTGGGCCGGCCGGAACGTAAATCGCGGGGACGTTCATGCTGATCGCGCCCATCAGCAGCGCGGGCGTGTTTTTATCGCAACCGCCGAGCAACACGGCGCCATCGACGGGATAGGACCGCAGCAACTCCTCGGTCTCCATCGCGAGCAGATTGCGATACATCATCGTCGTCGGCTTCATGAATGTTTCGCCGAGCGAGAGTGCGGGCATTTCCATCGGGAAGCCGCCTGCCTGCCAGACGCCGCGCTTTACGTCTTCGGCAATTTCGCGCATCTGGCTGTGGCAGGGATTCGCGTCGCTCCAGGTGTTGATGATGCCGATGACAGGCTTCCCAGCGTAATCGGCGCGGACGCAGCCCATCGATGCGGCGCGCGAGCGATGTCCGAAGGCGCGCAGATCGTCGACACCAAACCACCGGTGGCTTCGTAAAGTTTCAGGAGTTTTCTTTGGCATGAGATCGACCGAATTTTTCTGCGCGCTTGGCGTGACGAGAGGACTGAAACGGCACGTTAATTCGCGCGCGGAGTAGTGTATTGTAGACAGTCGAAGTTTGCGAGTTGAAACTCGGCGTTAACGGTAACGGCCGTTCCGCTGCCTGTACTTTTAATTGTGAATTGGTGCTCATGAACAAGACGACCATTCTGCTTTTGCGAGGTGGCAAGGAAGTGCCGCCGCTCGCTCCCCTGGCCGGGTTGCGCGAATCGGAAAACGTTGTGATCGGAGACTCGCCTGAGGCATTCCGCGCCGCCGCGCCCGACGCTGAAGTGATTTTCAATTGGTCGGGCGGGCTACCGCTCTTCCGCGAAGTGTTTTTGATGTGCCCGGAATTGCGCTGGGTGCATTCGCGTTCCGCAGGGCTGGAGCGCTCGCTTTTTATCGAGCTTGTGGCGAAAGATATTCCTCTGACGAACGGCAGCGGCGTTTTCAGCCCGTCGCTGGGCGAATTCACTCTTGCTGCGATTTTGTATTTTGCGAAGGATTTTCGCCGGATGATCCGCAATCAGATGGCCGGCGCGTGGTCGCAGTTCGATGTGGAGATGGTCGCCGGAAAAACGCTGGGGATCGTCGGTTATGGAGACATCGGACGCGCGATTGCCGCGAGATGCCGAGCAATGGGAATGAAAATTTTGGCTCTGAAGCGGCATGTTCCGGCTGATCCCAAATCGGACCAGTTGGTTGACCGATATTTCACGCGTGAGCGACTATGCGAGATGGCGTCGCTATGCGATTACATCGCGGTTGCGGCGCCGCTGACGCCGGAAACACGCGGAATGGTCGGTGCAGCCGAATTTGCCGCGATGAAAAAATCGGCGGTAGTGATCAACGTCGGCCGAGGTCCGATAATCGACGAAAAAGCGATGATCGCCGCGCTCTCTGAAGGCCGGATCAAAGGGGCGGCGCTCGACGTGTTTGACGAAGAGCCGCTGCCGAAAGACCATCCCTTCTACAAAATGGAAAACGTGCTGCTTTCGCCGCATTGCGCCGACCATACGGCGGAATGGCTCGACGACGCCATGCGCTTTTTTGTTGACCAGTTTGATCGCTACCGCAAGGGAGAGCCGCTGCTGAACGTGGTCGATAAAAAGCTGGGATACTGAGGCACGCCAAGAAGGCCAACAGAGATGTACGCGCGAAAATTGATTGCCGAAGTCGTGATCGGAGGAGATCGCCACGCTATGCCTCTCGATTGGCTGGACAGCTTCTGCATGCGGAACTTCACCGGGTCAGCGGAATTTGACGACACGCTTCCCACGGCCGAGGGTCGGCTTGAGGCGGGGTTGCGCGTTCAGCCCGAGCGCTTGGCTGCAGCCATGAGCGAGTGGTTCACGAAACGCGGCAAGGGCAATGGCAAGCCGGTCGCGGTAGAAATAAAGGAATTAGCTGAATAAGAGTCGGGTGGCTGGAAACCAGGATACAGAAAGAGCCGGTTCCTCCCACGAATGATTGGGGCGTTGCATCGGTCACCGCAAGAAGGTGCCGGCTCTGCGAGGTTGGACGCAGGTGCGGCCGGAATGTTAGCCCGCCCTGTAGGGTTATTTTCGATGCCGCATCAATCATTCCGGCGCGGACCTGCCGGGGCCGTTTCGCGCACCCGATGCGCCAGCAGCTCTTTTATCTTCGGAATCGCTTCCTGCGCGGCGGCTTCACCCGCGGCAACAAGCTGCGGAGTCTTCGCAAACTCGTCCCACAAAATGTGATGAACGTTCGGCTCGATCAGGACATCGGTCGCGGCGCGCCACGATTGCACAGCCGAGGATTGCAGTATTGAAAACGAACGGCTGATGATTTCAATCGTATTGCGAGGCGCCGTATCGAGCAGCCCGGGCTCCAGATGAACTGAAATGACCACGTCCGCGCCCATTTTTCGCGCCGCTACCGCCGGAACAAGTTCCGTAAGAAAACCGTCCACCAGTATCTGGCCGTTGTGCTCAACCGGTAGAAACAGCCCTGGATAGGCGCAGGAGGCGCGCAGAGCGGGACCGATTTCGCCCTCGGTGAAATAGACGGTTTTGCCGGAGATTAGATCGGTAGCCACTATTGCAAGTGGGACCTTCATCTCGCTGAAAAGATGCTTGGTGGTGAATTTGTGAAGGTAGTGCTCGAGGCGCTCATTTGACGCCATACCCATGCGAGAGATAGTCCAGCGGCCAAAATCGCGGAAATGGGTTTCGACGCCTTGCCGCTCCATCTCACCAAGTGGAGTGCCGCTCGCATAGGTGGCCGCGACAAGAGCTCCGACGCTTGTGCCGCAGACGACATCGACGGGAATACCGTACGCTTCAAGGATGCGCAAGACGCCGATGTGCGCAATGCCACGCGCGAATCCGCCTCCGAGCGCAACTCCTACGCGCGGATGGCGTTCTTCCCCGCCGTAAGCGAACGAACGAAACGCGCGGACTGCTTTGTGAATGAAATTTTGAGACTCACCCGTGGCCGATTCCGGCGTTGCTTTGTTGTCGTGATTGCCGTTTTTCGTCAACCCCCGCCTCCTGAGAACACATCCTCGGAAGACCCCGACATTATCTATTATACAACCCAATCCGAGCCGAGGAGTCGCGTTGCAGGCCCGTGGTTCGGTATCCGAAACGGCCTCGACTAGCTGCGGCGTTATCTCACCGGGCCAGTTATCCCCCATGCGTCATGTAACGACCTTCCCATTGCTCTCGGTGCTTGATCGGAGTATTTTCGTCTCGCTCCGCAATCGTGAAACGGAGGTGCTCCTTGCCCCTTTCCGCCGTCGACGCCGTCAGCCCTGCGCTTCGGCACGCGCAGGAGCAACTTGTGAAACCCTTCCGCTTCGGTCAGTGGGTGCGCTTGGCATTCGTGGGCGCCCTGGCTGGCGAAACCGCTTCGTTCGGCGGCTGCAACACAAATTACAACGCCTCTGCCCCTCACACGGGCCGCAGCACCACGTTTTTCCCCGCGCAATTTCCGCAAATCAACGAGCATTCGGCAAAGTTCATCGCGCTCATCGCAATTTTTGCGGTCGCTGCGATCGCGCTCGTCGTGCTCTTCATGTATATCGGCAGCGTGATGCGATTCATCCTGTTTGACAGCGTGCTAAGCAGAGAATGTCACGTTCGTGAAGGCTGGCGTCGCCGCAAACACAACGGCATTCAGCTATTTCTTTGGGAGATTCTGTTCAGCCTGATCTGCATCACTGCAATCGCGGTTCTGATCGGCGGCCCAGTGCTGTACGCCTGGGCCGTCGGATGGTTTGACAATCCTCGGCAGCATCTAGTCGCGCTGATTCTCTGCGGATTGGGCCTCGTGCTGCTCTTTCTCGGACTGGTTTTCTCATTCGCCGTAATCCAGGTGATGACGAAGGATTTCGTCGTGCCTCAAATGGCGTTGGAGGAGATCGACGCATTTGAAGGATGGCGCAGGCTCCTGCATCTGATGGATACGGAGAAGCTCGGATACGCCGCCTACATCGGGATGAAGATCGTATTGGCAATTGGCGCGGCCATCGTCTTTGGCATCGCCACAATCCTGGGAATCCTGATTTTGCTCATTCCGCTCGGAGGCGTAGGCCTTGCACTATTCCTGATTGGCAAAGCGATGGGCCTTACTTGGGGCGTCGGCACGATCACAGCAGCTGTCATCTATGGATGTATTGCGGTTGCCGCTTTCATTTTTGCAGCGTTGTTGATCGCGGTGCCCAAAGTCGTGTTTTTCCCGGCGTACTCAATTTATTTCTTCGCGCCGCGCTTCCCGCCGCTTGCCGCCCTTCTCAATCCACCTCCACCGCCCGCGCCTCCAACGCAGCTTCCACCGGAGCCACCATTGGAGCCGCCACCATTGCCGCCGATAGCCGCGCCAATCGGCTGAGTGTCTTGTGGACCCATGCCTTCGCTGCCGGTGTGACTTTTTGCCATAACATGACGAGAAGTTCTTGAAGTGTTCAGACCCTGCTGCTATCAGATATAGACGTGACAGGACTCGCGATTGCCTTCGGTTTTCTGGCGCTGCTCGGGATTGGCGTATATGCCCAAATTTCGACCGGCGCCGCAGCGCGCACAATTCGGCGAAAGCGCCGGCGCGTGAACCACCACAATCGCGCGATTGTCCGCGTGCCAGGTACCGGCTTACGGAAGCGCGCGCGAAGCAAGTCCCGCCTCTGTGAATTTCAATTCGATGACGGCGGCAGAAAAGCGGCCGGATACAAAGGCCGAACGGGCGATTGCGTGGTGCGATCCATCGCCATCGGAACAGGACTCCCCTACCAGCAGATCTACGATAGAGTGAACGAACTGTCGAAACGCGAGCGCACGGGTTCTCGAAAGCGCGGCAAGAGCAACGCGCGAACGGGCGTCTATAAAGGGACCACGCACAAGCTGCTCGAATCGCTGGGTTGGCAGTGGACGCCGACAATGGAAATTGGCTCGGGCTGTAAAGTTCACCTGCGAGCGAATGAATTGCCTGCGGGGCGCCTCATCGTTTCCGTTTCCGGGCATCTCACCACCGTGATCGACGGCGTGATTCACGATACTCACGATCCATCGCGCCGTGGCACGCGCTGCGTGTATGGCTATTGGCAACGCGCCGATTCGAAATAGCTAATGAGAACGCAGCTTCCGCTGCTCCACTTACTGCTCAGACACACCGAACCCGTGTATAACCGCAACTGTCCCGGAAATCGTATAGCATCAGTCGACGATCCTTCCCGGGAGGCTCCATGAAAGCTCTGCTAGCAGCAGTTTGCGTTCTTAGTGTGGCGCTGGACGCCCAGGCGAACCCATCGCCACAGCAGCAAAGCACGACCGCGCCCGTAGCGACTCAAAGCGATGCGGCGCAAGCGCTCGCTCCGGATGCCGCTCCTCCCGGCGGCAAAATCAATCCGCAAAAAGCCGCGGACATTCAGCGCCTGATGGAAGTGGCGGACATGAAATCCGTGCTATCGAAAACGATGACGGCTATGGAGACAAACATGAAGTCCGCGATGATTGCGTTACTACCGGCCGGCGATTACCGCGAGCAACTGGCAGAGCTTTTCGTGGAAAAGTTCAATTCAAAGCTGAATTTGCAGCAGTTTCTCGATGTAGCTGTAACGTCCTATGACAAATACCTTTCCGACGACGACATCAAGGGGTTGACTCAGTTCTATCAGACTCCGCTTGGCCGAAAGACGCTCACCGTGCTGCCCAAGTTAACTGCGGAGATGCAAGCGCAAGGCATGCAGATAGGGCAGCAACTCGGAAAGGAATCGATGCAAGAGGTGCTTGCGGAACACCCTGAACTGATGAAGGCGTTACAAGACGCCAGCCATGCGAATTCTGGCGCAGCTCACCTGGGGCAAAATTAGTGGACACTCAGCGTCACATCGAACGCAGCGTCGCACTTCTCCACAGGATCGTCGGTAACGGTTTTGGAGACGGTCCCGCTGCTGACATTAAATTCCAGCGGCTTTTTTGAAAAGTTCGGCAAGCCCGTGAAACGCGCCTGACCATCCACGTTCGTGTAAGCCTGAAGATCAGTCTGGCGCAAGTTCATGAATCCGTATTTAATCAGCACGCCGATTTTCGAATTGTAGATCGGTTTGCCCGTGCCATCCTTCACGACAAAATTCGCCTTGCACGAGCCGATTCCCGCATCGACCGTGGCGATTTTCGGCTGATCGTCCGCGAATCCCTTCGATACGCAAACGGAAACGAATATCGCAATGCATAAAACCTGCAGAGCCAAAACTTTCGTAAACTTCATCCGCTGATTCTCCCGCAAAAAAACATACTCCGCCGCGGACAGCACCGCAATTCGATTTCAGCGGCCGGGCTTGGGCTGAGCCGTCGGCGGCAGGAGTCCCGCAGCGCGCAAATACGCGGATTCCTGGGCGTAGTGATCGCCGTAGTCTTCCGCAAATGTGACCAGCATGCTCCCGCGAGTGGAGCCTGGAGGGCCTACCTTGGCCGGCTGCGACAGATCAGAATCCTTCACGTTCGCCAGCGAGCTAGTGCAGTAATCGAAAGACGTCTTCAGTTCTGCGGTGAGCGCATCTTTCTTGTCCGAATCCTGCGGCCGATTGAATTTTGGCATTTCGGCGCCGGAAATCGCCGAACACAAATAATAATTTGCGGAGATCATGTGGCCCACCAGATGCCCAAACGTATTCTGTCCAGGCGTCGGGCGGAAATCGTACTTCTCTGCCGGCATTTCCTCGGCTCCGGCCGGAACGTTCTTTGCCATTTGGGTTTCGAGCTTCCGTGCTGCATCCGTAATCGAGTTTTCGCTCGGCGAGGCAGCTTGCTGCCCGCTCGCCCCGAATCCGCAGAGCAGAAGCGCCGCCAGACCCACAGTGATCTTGTTCATGTCTAATTCCTCCCAAAGAAGCGCGTAGAAGTTATCACAAATCGCATTCATAAGGTTGAACAGCCCGCAAAACGCAACGGGCTGCCGGGAATCATGGAAGGAGATACTCGGATCGGCAATACAAAAAACAAAAAGGCCCCCTCGATAGATGCAATCGAGAGGGCCTTTCGATGGCGCAGCTAGAAAATTAGCTTCAACGCGAGCTGCAATTCGCGCTGATTCCAGTTTGCGTTCATGCCCTGAATTTCGCCCGGCAGGTGGCTGTCATCAATCTGCACCGGCGGAGCGGCATTCTTGGCGTTGATTGTTGTACCCGTGAACGTGATGCTCGTGTTCGGCGTGTTGAACATCGGCGTGTTGAACAGGTTGAACGCTTCGGCGCGGAACTGCAGCTTGAAACGCTCGTTGAGCGAGAACGTTTTGAATATGGAGAAGTCGAACCGATTCAAGCCGGGCCCGCGGAACTGGTTGGGATGTTCGTTGCCGAAGGTTCCGGGAGTGGCTTTTACGAAGCAGTTCGGGTTGAACCACA
>Ga0105240_10012903_pt1 | contig 11508 bp, 6 predicted proteins | sample KBSC54metaG_FD_80426 | JGI IMG/M metagenome (GOLD analysis project Ga0105240, IMG submission 80426) | Corn rhizosphere microbial communities from Kellogg Biological Station, Michigan, USA - KBS C5-4 metaG | ecosystem: Host-associated > Plants > Roots > Rhizosphere > Soil | place: Michigan, USA...
AGGGAGCCAGGGCAGCCAGGCCACTGCGAGTCAGCGGCGGTGGGCCATAGACTGCCGCACAAACATCCAGGTCCGCGTCCAGTCGAAAATGCGCCCGGATCAAGTCATAGAGCGCGCCCCTCGGCGCCCTTCCATCACTCATGCGCGAGAACAGAGTCAATCCCTCCCGGGCGATCCAGTAGGCCGAGCCCTCGTCACTGAACAACTCGCCCCACCCGCCGGCGCGGGCGCCGCGACCTGCAAATTCGCCGTAGGCAATCGAGCCTGTGCCGGCCACGATGTTGATGCCGTCACCGGCCGCGAGAGCGCCCGCCCAACCACACACCACATCATTCCCGCAGCGATAACGCCCTGCCGGAAGTACCTCCGCGACAACACCGTCCAGGCGCGGAAGCAATGCCCTGTCCTCACCGTAAGCAGGCAGACCCAGGAAAGCAAACTCGAGCTCGGAAGCGGCGATGCCGGCTTTTTTTAAAGTCGCCCGGATCCCAGAGGCCATCATGGCCTGCAAGGCATCGAGGCCTGATTCCAGGTAGTAGGCCGAGCCACCACGGTGCGAAGCCAACACCGCGCCGGCCGCGTCGATCAACAGAAAGTCCGTTTTAGTCCCACCGCCATCGACGCCGAGAAAAGTCTTCATACTAGTTTCCCATCGGCCGACGCCGACCGACTCCGAGCAATGAAACGGTCCGAGTCAGTAGCCAGGCACAGGGGTGCGACGCGTGCGTCGCACGGGTTGGCCCGCGAGGGACAACCCCGGGATATGAGCAGGCAAACGCCTGCGCAATGCCCGGATCCAGCGTTTCACACTATCGGTTCCAGGGATAAATGGACACACCCTGCACGACCCGATTGACGACACCACGAGCATTCGGCGTGTCAGGCCGAATGCCCAACGCCAGAGATTGCAGGAATGCGAGACTCTGCGCAAATACCACGTACGGAAAGCACAGGCCGAGATTCGAGGTCTGCGTCGGAGCGAGCACCGTTATGCAGTCACCCTGGCGCGACTGACTCTCCTGGCCGACGTTCGGATCATTCGCCGACAGCGCCACGACACGCGCCGCCACAGCGTCCGAGCGCAGCTCGCGCAGCAAGTCCATTTCATACTTGCGCGCGTAGGCATCACTCGACAAGAACATCACCACCAGGGTCTTGCCGTTGACAATGGTCTTGGGACCATGCCGAAAGCCCAGAGGCGTGTCCGCCAGCGCGACGACCTTGCCGTCGCTGAGCTCGAGCATCTTGAGCGCCGCCTCCCGCGCCAGCCCCTTGAACTCCTGGCCGCCGAGATACACCACCCGCTCGAAACCCGCACGCGCCAGGTCCGCGATGAACGGTATCCGGGTCTCGAGAACGTCGGTGGCAAAACGCGATAGTGAGTCGGGACGATCTTTACCCAACATGACGAACGCCAGGGCGGTGGCGAGCATCATGCCCGAGAAGCTCGAGGTCATGGCGAAACCCCGGTCGTTGGTTTCCTCCGGCAGCAGCAGAGTGTGCGCGTGACGCAACTGTGGCCCTCTGCGGTACAACTCGCCTTCGGCATTGCAGGTGACAATCAGGTGATGACAGTCACGCACCACCTGTTCGGCCAGGTTGACCGCCGCCAGGCTCTCCGGACTGTTGCCCGAGCGCGCGAAGGAAACCAACAGTGTGGGAACATCCGGATCCAGGTAGCTCGCGGGCGAGCCCACCAGGTCAGTGGTCGCGACGGCATCCACGCGCAATTGGGTCGTGCGCTTCATGGGTAGCGCCAGGCACTCTCCGATGAATGCGGAGGTGCCCGCTCCGGTCAACACGATACGTAGATTCCGATGTGCGAGCAGCGGTGCCAGGAAAGCCTGGGTCGCACCGGCCGCGCCACGCATGGCCGCGTCGATCTTCGACCAAACAGCCGGCTGCTGCGAGATTTCGCGCGCGGTCCAGATTCCGTGTGCCGCTTCCAAGGCGGCCTGCGGGTGCCCGAGATAGTTCATTGAATGCCTCGATCAATGGCAGCACGCCCGACCCAACTCACGGGTCGGCACGCACCGTCGTACTGGCGCAGCACTTGCTCGACACCCTCGAGCACGAGCTCACGCGGATCATTTGTCAACCGGCCCGCGCGGATCGCGGCGTATTGCACCGGCAGATACTGGCTGATGAGCGTCAGCGGAATGCCGCGTGACCCCAGTTGCCCCAACAGTCGAGTACTCGCCTGCTCTACGACGGGTGTACTCCAGTAATAACGTGACCGGTCACTCAAGCTGAACTGGAGGTCGAACCCCTGCTGCGCGGGGTTGGTGTAATACGACTTCCAATAGCGTGGATTGCGCTGCATCTCCTCGAGCAACGTCTTTTTCACCCGGACGTCTGGCGGCAAACCGAGCTCCGCGGCGATATCCGACAGGGCCCAGAACACTTCGCGCAGGGCGAAAGTCAGCCCGGGACCGACCTTGAGAATGGCAAAATGATCCTGCACCAGGGCCTCCAGCGCCGCCGGAGCCTGGTAGTCGGTGGAGTGGGCTTCAAACACCAGGCCCGGAACCGACTCGATGCTGCGACTCAACTCGACCGCTTTCGGCCGCACATAGTTGACGACGTGATGATGATCGAACTCCACCCCGGGTTGAACGACGAGGCCGATCACCCGTGACCACGCCGATTCAATGCCGTGCCGCTCGAATGCCCGGCGATGCGCTTCTATAGTCGCCCGCGCCGCCGAGGGGGTCGTGACGGCAAGCTCCTGTAGAGTCTCATGCGCACCACCGGGCACCGGAACCTCGGAGCCGATGATGTAAACCGGCGGCTCACCGCCCACCTTGCGCCAGACGGCTTCAGTGACTTCGCATAATGCCGCGGTACGCTCGGCGATCAACTCATCGCCCAGGGAGCGCGGATCGTCGGCGCAGGCCATGGAACAATCCAGGTGAATTTTCCGGAAGCCCGCGGCCACATACTCACCCACCAACACTTCCGACTTCTGCAGAGCCGTCGTCGCCGGGAGATTTTGCCAGCAGTTTGGGCCGAGATGGTCGCCCCCCAACAATACACGGTCGTGCGGCAGGCCCACGCGGGTCGCAAGCGTTAGCACCCGTTCGCGGAAGTCGGCGGGCCGCATGCCCGTATAGCCGCCGTCCTGATTGACCTGGTTCGAGGTGGCCTCGATCAACGCGAGACTCTCCGTGCGCCGGGCCATGCGCATGGACGCCTCCAGCACCAGCGGATGGGCCGAACACACCGAGTAAATGCCGACGGGCTCGCCCGACTTGTGGCGACGAACCAGGTCCAACATGGCTTTCATACGGGGTGCTCGACCAGCTTCTCTTCCGGCTCGACGGCGAGGAGCGCCGCGGCCAGGAAGGCCAATACGATGGCAATGACGGTGACGGTATTGGGCATCACGCCCAGCACCATCATGGAGACGATCGCCGTAATCATGGGCGCCCCCGCGTTGGCCAACGGCGCGACCACCAGGGCACGGCCGTAACGAAAGGCGTAGACCAATGTCAGGGCGCCCACGGCATTCAGAATTTGAGTGATCGCGGCCAGCCCGGGCCCCTGCCACCCGTACTCGATCGGCACCGAGAAGTCCGTCATCCACAGCGCCACCGGAACCAACATCAAGCCGGTGAGGGTCATGTACAGAAAGATATTCTCGGCATCCATGGTGGTGTTGGCGAGCTTCATGAAATAGCCCTGTACGCCCCACGCCACCAGCACGATCAACCCAAGGATGAACCAGGTAACGCCCAGGCTGCCGGGAGTTCCCGGCTCGCCGGCGGGCGAGTAGTTGAACAGCGGCAGCGCGACCAGCGCCAACAGCACACCGAATGCGCCTAACTTCGTCACCCGCTCGTTCAGAAACGCCATCGACAGGGCAATGGTGACCACGGGTGACAAGGCGATGATCGGGAAAATGAGGTAGGTGGGCCCGGTATGGACGGCATGAAACAGCAACATCTGGCCGCCCGCGCCGGTAAACCCGATCAATGCGCCCAGCAGAATCGACTTCGGATCACGCTGCACGCGCCACCCCACCCGGCGCATTGCATACAGCGCCGGCGGGATCATGGTCAGCGTCCACACGACGTACACCAGGGTGTCTGGGAACCCATGCCGGGTTGGAAACTCGGCAAACGCTCCCCATACCCCCCAGAAGCCGGTGGTAATCAACGCGTAGATGAGCCAGGACTTCCTCATGTCAGAAGTGGTAGGACGCACCCAGAACGTAGTTGCGCCCGTACGCGCTGTAGCCGTAACCGACTCCGCTGGCGCTCTGCCCGACCAACTGTCCCGGCGCCCAGGGCAACAGGGAGTTGCCGTTCAGGTAAGTCCGGGCGATGGAGTTGGTCAGATTGCGGCCCTCCAGATACACCTCGAACCCATCCAGGAACCGGTAGTGGAGGCTCGCGGTGAGCCAGGTGAACGCATCGGTAATCGCCGGCCAGGTCGGAATTTCCGTACAGGTACTGCAATACGAGTCGAAACGTGACGTGTAGTCCCAGGTCACATCCGCGTTGATCGGCCCCTTGTCATAGATCAAGCTGATCGAGGCGGTCGTCGGCGGCGCGGCATTCACGATCTGCGCCGCGTCGTACCACGTGTGAGTCAACTCCACGTGCGTACCCAAGCCGTTTTCCAGGAAATGCTGCCAGGTGAGCTCCACGCCCTTGTAGGTTTCCTGGGCGCCGTTGGCCGGCGAGTAAACGGTCCAATGGAACGGTGTTCCGGTGACTCCGGCCGTGCCCGGCGGCCCACCTACGTACTGAAGCGTGCCGAGATCCACATCCGGGGTCGCCTTGGTATAGATGTCGTCGGTCACCCTTTTGCCGAAGACACCGAAGGTCAAGGCCGAATGCGGCATGTAGTACCACTCCGCGGAGAGGTCCAACTGCCAGGCCTTGACCGGTTTCAACCCCGCCGTACCCGAGTAATACAACTGCGGCTCGCCGTTGATGCCGTTGTTGGTCGAGTTCGGTGCCAGCTCGAACAGGTCTGGACGTGACATCGCCTCACCCAGGGCGCCACGCAACTGCAGTTGGTCCGGAACAGCCCAGTAAGCCACGTTCAACGCAGGCAAAGCCATCGTGTAGGAGTCGGTCTCCGAGAAGTTCTGCGCCGTGGCGTACTGCACGTTCCAGGTCTGGGTAGCACCCGCGGTATCCGGCGTCCAGAGCGATACCGGGACGGTCTGGGCGGCTTTGGCGGTCGTTTGGGTGTGAATCACACGCACACCGAGATTTCCCGACCAGTTCGAGCCGCCGAACGTCGCCTCGGTATAGAACGAATAGGTCTTCTCGATCACGTCATAGGAGTTGAACGGATTCTGCGTCGGCAGCGTGTTCGCGAAGTCGTACGGAACCGGATTCGCGCAGGCCTGGTCCGCGCAATAGAACGGGTTCGTCTTGCCGTTCAAGCTCTGCAGGAACGCCAGGAGCTGGCTGACATTCAACTTCGGCAGCACCGAAGGATACGAGCCGCCGGCACCGCTCATGAAGTGCGGCGGACTGGTGAAGCTGATGACGTTGTAGCCCTGAGACGCGAAGGTGTAAGGCGAGCACTGCACCGGGCAACCGAACGTGTTGTATAGGGTGCCGTACTGGCCGGAGCCGTTGTTCCAGTCGTTGCTGATGTCGTCGCGAACCTTCTCGCGGTGATTGTACCCGGCGCCGAACAATAGCCTGTCCCAGATCCCGAGCCCGACCTTGAAATCGCCGTCCAGGGTGAAGCCGGTAATCTGATCGTGCACCGAGTAGCCGTTCAAGCCGTCATAGTGAGTGGACCAGTATTTGTTGTTGTTGAGCGCACCTGAGTTCATCAGCGCCGTATAGGAGCAGTACCCGGCCATGGTGGAGCTCGCCGTCCCCGCCGGGCAGGCGCTCATTCCCAACTGGGACGGCGGAAGCATCACGTTCAGACTGGGCAGACTGTGCGGCAGATCGGTGACGGTAATGTAGTCCTGCGCATAAGGCGTCTGCGAAACCAGGCCCGCGGTCACGAAATTGTCCTGGCCACCTTCCGGGCGGCTCGCCGCCGAGCGATAGCCGTCAAAGCTCAATTTAAAGCGGTCATTCGGTGCCCAGCTACCCCGCAGCCCATACATCGAGGTGACGACGTTGCGGTTGATGGTGTTGTTCACGATCTCCGGCTGGAAGTTGTCGGAAGTCACCGAGGTGACCAGCCCGTTGTTGATCGTCGGGTTGCTCCAGGTGGGATTCTGGTTCTGATCCAGCCCGTACGAGAAGTAATAGGACTGGTTGTAGCCCTGCTGGTCGTCCTCCAGCTTGGTCCACAAGCCGTCGGCGATCAGGCTGAACGTATCGTTCGGGCGCCATTCGAGGCTTCCGGACACCGCCTCGCGCTTCTTGTCATCAAAAACCGATCCGAAGGTCAGACAGCAGGGGCTGACGGCGATCGGTGTGCTGCCGGGCAAATTGGTGCCGTCGGACGTGAAGGGATACGAGCTCGGCCCGTAAAAGTTCTGCGTGTAGGCGTTCAGCGAATCCGTACGGGTCTGGTTGTTCGAATACACACCCCCCACCAGCACGCCGAGCGTGTTGTCGAGCATGGTGTTCTCGAAGTAAGCGGAGAACTTCTTCCCGTACAGCTCCGACATATCGTCATAGTTGCCCTCGGCGTGCACGCCACCATGGAGCCCCGGGTGATCAAACGGACTCGCCGTCCGCAGATTCACCGTACCGCCGATACTGCCTTCCAGTGCGGAGGCCTGGGCGGTTTTCAGCACGTCCGCGGCCGAGATGATTTCCGAAGGCAACACGTCGAAGGCGATGTCGCGACTGTCATCGTCGGTGGCCAGCAGTCGGCCGTTGAGCGTGACGATGTTGTATTGGGGGCCGAAACCGCGCACGCTGACTTTTTCGCCATCGCCGCCGGTAGTGCGGGTGATGGTGATACCGGGCAGGTGCTGGAGGGAGTCGGCGACATCAGAGTCCGGAAACCGGCCCAGCTCCTCGGCATCGATGGAGTCCTGGATGATGGCGGAATTCTTCTTGTCGTCGAGGGATCTCTCCAGGCTCGCCTTCATGCCGGTGACTACGATTTCCGCCAGCGGCTCCTGTTGAGTGTCGGCCTGTTGGGTGTCGGAGTGAGTCTCCGCCGGAGCCGCCGGGGCGGGTCCATCAGGAACCCCAGCCGCGAGCGCCGCGCCCTCGAGCAGAAACGGTAGCCCAATCACAATCGACGCAGACAGCAGTCGCGGCATAGCTCTCCCCACCTTGGCTGGAGTTTTTATTTATCAGTGAACACAGGCCGATTCGAAAGTGAATGGAGCAAATAGCGCCCCAATAACTTTCGAGTTCTTACGTTTTATCTTATTTCTATTTTCGACCATGTCAAGAGGGCAGACATGGGGGGCCGGATTCGATGGGGTAATGGGGGCTATGTTTGCACCCAGGCACAGGGGTCCGACGCATGCGTCGGACGGGTTGACCCACGAGGGGCAACCCTGGGCCATGAGCAGGCAGCGCCTGCGCAATTGGGACCCGCCGCCGACAGGGTCCGACGCATGCGTCGCACGGGTTGACCCGCGAGGGCAACCCCGCTTGTGAGCGGGCGATTGCCCGCGCATCGCCCGGATCCAGCGTTTCAAATCAAACCAATTGGACCTCGACCCCGCGACGACGGAGCGCTTCCACCGCCGGGGGCGGTGCGCCGTCGTCCGTGATGAGCCTATGGATCTGCTCTACTTTGGCGATGAGGGAAATGTTGCGGCGGATGAGCTTGGATGAGTCGGCCACCACCACGACCTGCCGGGACACCCGCATCATCTGGGCATTGAGCTCAGCCTCCTGGAGGTGCGGAGTCATGACGCCGATTTCAGGGTCCACGCCGTCCGCGCCCAGATACAGGCGGTCCGCCTGTAAGTTGGCCAATGCCGTGGCCGCCATCGGCCCGGACAGTGAGTTGGATTCCCGCCGCAGAATTCCGCCCAACATGATCAGGCGCACAGCGGGCACATCCATCAGCAACGCGGCAACATTCAACGCGTTGGTAATGACGTTGATGGACTTCAGATCGGCTTTGCGCAGGGCGCGGGCAATCTCCGCCGTAGTCGTGCCGGAGTCCAGAATAATGGTCTCGCCATCCCGCATGAGAGCCACGGCCGCCTGCGCGATACGCACTTTTTCGGCGTGATGCTGGAGCTGTTTCACATCCAGCGGCTCATCGGCGGCCTCCACGCGCGGCAGTGCCCCGCCATGCGTACGAGTGAGCGCCCCCATGGACTCGAGCGCCGAGAGGTCCGCCCGGATGGTCACCTGGGAGGTGCCGAACCGGGTCGCCAGGCCCTCGACCGTGACGCGCCCTTCCTCGAGCAGCAGCTCGCAGATACGCCGCCGGCGCTCCTCGATCAACAACCCACTTTCGACTGAATTCAACATCAGACCGGTATCGCTTCGAGCACCAGGAAATGGTTGAAAGTCACCGGCAACACGGCCGCTGTGCCCCCGCCGGGGGCTCCCTGCCTGGCCGCTCGGTCGCCGGAAACCTCGCCCAGGTCGCGATCATTGTAGTAATCGCGCACGCGGTAGCGGCCCCCTTTGAGTCCGCGCAACGGCACCGGACCGCTGAAATCGCGGGCATAGAACGCGTAGTAAAAGCGACCGCCCTGCTCGATCACGTGGGTTTCCGGCTTGTCGAATCCAATGTCGTACAGCTCGCCGCGATAGCTCCCCAGCGGCAACTGCAGCTCATTATAGAGCGCGATCCACTTGCGCCATATGGGTTCCTTGGCGGGGGTCAGCAGGAAGGAATCCTTGGGCTTCGGATCGCGCGGCCAGGTGAACTTGGTGGACACAATACCTCCAATCCCCACCGTGGAGGCGAAGTCGTCGCCCCCGGCGCTCAACTCCACGTGGTCGCCAGCAAAGGCCGCACCCGGCCCCATGAGGGCCTTCATGCTCTTGCCCTTGGAACGGACCTGCCAGGACGACTCCGGATCGGATGCCGGCGCCTGGTTGAAAGCACGGAAGTTGAAAAAGGAATAGGAGGTGCCGCAGGGACACAGCTCCACCACCGCCTGGGGATTGAGCTGGGTGGCGGCCTGGTAGACGGCCTGGAAGAAATCCTGCAGCTTTTCCACTGACTCTTCCGGCCGGGCATGCTGGTGCGCGGGGTTGTAGCACGGAGCGACGGCATTGAGATGTTGGCCATCGATCTTCAGGCCCGCATAACCCCAGCCGCCGATGAACTTGCGCACCAGGCCGACCATGTAGTCGACCGTCGGCGGGTAAGCGGGGCACAGGTAGAAGGCGTTCCACCAGGAGACCTTTTGAACCGCCCCTTCCTTGTCGAGCAACAACATATCCGTGTGATCGTGCAGCAGATCGGAGCCCGGTACCACGGCCAGGGGCGCCCACCACAGGCGCGCCTCCAGATCGTAGGAGCGGATCTTCTGGACGAGCAGCCGCATGTCATCCTCACCACGCGGGTACTTCGCCGGGTTGACCTTCCAGTCACCGACATTCGTCTGCCAGCCATCGTCGATCACCGCCCAACGTAACCCCAACTCGCGCACCTTGGGCAAGGTGTCCTCGATCAACTGCAGCGTGCAATCACGCTCATAGCCCCAGGCGCACCAGATGGGCTCGTACGCAGCCTTCGGAGGACGCGGAGATGCTATGCCACGCACGCCCATGATGCGCCGATAGGTGTCGAGCACCGGAAAGTAGTCACCCGCATGCGTCGCAACAAACGTCTGCGGGGGGCTGAAGGACTCGCCCGGCTGCAAGACGCTCTTTAACGGTGCCGTGATCGACAGAGTCAACGCGGTATCCGTGCACTTCAGAGGCAGTGAAACGAGCCGCGGCGTGGTCTCCAGGTGACCTATCGCCACGCCGCCGTGTCGACGCCAGACATCGACGATCGGCGTGCCACCGCCGTAGTCAGAAGCCTCCATGCCCATGAAGTTCTGTTGATCGAAGCCAGCCCGCACGGGTTGAACCCAGTCGCGCCGATCGGAATGAGTGCTGCCACAGAAAGACCAGTACAGCGGTTCGGAGAGCGCCCCCGCCGTGGGTTTCCCCACACGGGATTCCCCCGCTGACCGCTCGGTCGCCCCTTCGGTCGCCCCTTCGGTCGCCCCTTCGGTCGCCCCTTCGGTCGCCCCTTCGGTCGCCCCTTCGGTCGCCCCACGTCGCGCCATTGGCGCTTCGTGGGATTCCCTACGCTGCGCTTCGGTCGCCGCACCTTTGCCGGCCGTCCGCTCGTGTGACAGATGCAGGGCACACTGGGTCCAACTCTCCACCGTCACCGGTTGGGTACCGAGGTTCCGATAGGAGGCCCGGTAAAACGCAAACCCCGGATAATCGGCGTAAAGCTCGACCTCCACGGCCTTCTCGATTTCTGCTGGGCCCCCACCATCCAGCCGCTGGGCCACGCCAACCAGCCGCAGTCGGGTTCCGCGTCCCAGCGGCCCGGTGATGTCCTGCCTGGACTGGTCCCGTAACTCAAACTGATCCAGGCGTGAGTCCATCCCGATCAGCAGCATGTCGGGCGCCGCCCAACGTGTCAGCGCCACCTTGCCACCATCCGGTCCGGCCCGCATGTTCCAGACCCTGGCGCGCATCCGAAGGTCAAACTCCAGGAGAATCTGACTGTCCCCTAAGGTCGCGGCCGCGCCCTGCGCGACCCGAGCCGCGCCCTCCATCGCCCCCGCTGCGCCCTGCGGGCCCACCGCTGCGCGCGCCAGGTGGTGGCCGGTCAAACCCAGCGTGCTGGCGGCAACCCCGGTTCCGGCGGCTATCTTCAGAAATCGGCGTCTGCTGGTGCGTGGCTTCTTCACAGGTTCCCTGGCCCTCTCAACTCGAAGCTATTCGAAATACTCAATGCGGCTGAGGGCCTAAAATACCTTTCGTTTACTTTCATTTCAATGCTCGCGTCTACCGCCGACAGCCCCAGTCGGCGCTGACACGGGCAAACGGCGGCCTGAGCCTAAATCGGCCGCGGGGGCACTTCGTTCAGAAAGGATGGCGGCAGCATGGCCGGAGCAATGTACTCGATATCCTTGGCGCTGACGCCGCACGCAGCAAAGCGCTCCCGCCACTTGCGCACAATTGAGGCAATGCGGCTGATTTCCTTACGCCCCTCGTTCTCCGTCAGTCCGAAACGAGCACACTGCGATACCAGGTTGTAGAGACTGGCCGCTCGACCAAAGGAGCCGACGGTCAACGCCAGATCGCGCCTCTCGAGACTGATCGCAGGCACTGGAACCACGTCATACACGGGCGACAGGCGCCAGCCATCCGGGTGCCGCAACAAAGCATGATTGCGCGGGTGGTCGTCGTTGTTGGTGACCGCGGCATTGAACACCATGCGGCGAAAGAGCTCCGCGCAGTCCTTTTGAGGCTGACTGGACCAACGGCGAATACCGTCAGCAAACAAGGGATACGACCAGCGATCGCGGCCCAGGTAGTTGTCTTCTGCGTCCAGGACCGTGAGCGCACTCACGAAGCCCAGTCGGAAATAACCCTCAGGGGTATATTGACGATCGAAGCGCTGGAGCAT